>Ga0315274_10007653_pt1 | contig 15639 bp, 9 predicted proteins | sample YL17G02_20_MG_FD_203700 | JGI IMG/M metagenome (GOLD analysis project Ga0315274, IMG submission 203700) | Sediment microbial communities from Yellowstone Lake, YNP, Wyoming, USA - YL17G02_20 | ecosystem: Environmental > Aquatic > Freshwater > Lake > Sediment | place: USA: Wyoming | collected... | reverse complement strand
CCGGAGTGAGCCTCGAGCAAGCCCGCACGTCGCTGGATATCATCTACCAGCCGTTCCGTGACCCGGAGTATGGAGGGAGGGTGGTGCTGGTCAACCTGCAGGAATGGCTCGCCGGCGATGTGAAGCGTAGTGTGATGGTTTACCAGGGCGCGGTTGCGTTCGTGCTCTTGATCGCCTGTGCCAATGTCGCGAATCTGCTGCTGGCCCGGGCGACGCGGCGGCAGAAGGAAATGGCGGTTCGGCTGGCGCTCGGTGCGGGGCGGCTTCGCATCATCCGCCAACTGCTGACCGAAAGCATGTTGCTGGCGCTGTTGGGTGCGGCCTTTGGCTTGTTGCTGGCGTTGGGGATCAAGGACTGGGTGGGCTCCTTCATCCCCGATCTGCCGGCGCTGTTGTCGGCTGGCATTGATGGCCGGGTACTGGCCTTCACGTTCCTGGCCGCGCTCCTGACGGGTCTGCTCTTCGGTCTGGCCCCGGCCTTGGAAGCCTCGCGGCTTTCGCTCAGCGACTCACTCAAGGAAGGAAACCGCCGTATGACGGGCGGTCAGCAGCAGCATCGCCTTCGGGGAGTACTGGTGATCTCCGAAGTAGCGCTCGCCTTGGTTTTGGTCGTGGGCGCCGGTCTGTTGGTGAAGTGCTTCGTCCATCTCCGGACCTTGGATCCGGGAATCCGTACGGAGCGAGTGCTGAGCCTGTCCGTTACGCTGAGCCGATCCGCGTACCGCGATGGCCGTTCGCAGGCCGCGTATTTTGAACAAGTGATCGAGCGGCTCCGGGACCTGCCCGGGGTGGAGGTGGTGGGCGCCGACGTGGCCACGCCGTTCACGACCCTGGGAACGTGGGCCGATGCCGAAATCGATGGGCGTTCTCAAAGGATTCCTTGCAGTGTCGTCAACCCGGACTACTTCCGGGCCGTGGGGATTCCGGTGAAGAAAGGGCGGTGCTTTACGGATGGAGATCGAGCGGGGGCGCCCGGGGTCATGCTGGTCAACGAGCGTTTTGTGCGACGTTACTTTCCCAAGGAGGACCCCTTGGGGAAGCGGATCAAAGCCGGAGAAGACCAGGTGGACTGGAACACGATTATCGGGGTGGTGGGTGACGTGCGGCAACGATTCCTGACGCGGGAGCCTGAACCCCGAGTCTACTTTTGTTACCTCCAATCCGGCGTTAACAGGATGAACCTGGTGGTGCGGACGAAAGGCAATCCGATGAATCTGGCGGCCGCCGTCCGGAGCCGAATTCAAAGCGTGGACCAGGATCAACCGATCTACAGCCTGATGACGTTGGACCAACGGTGGGCCGATGCCCTCGCTCCTCAGCGGATGAACATGTGGTTGTCGAGTGCGCTCGGTGCACTGGCCCTCGCCTTGGCCGCCGTGGGGATCTATGGCGTCATGTCGTTCGCGGTTTCCCAGCGCACACATGAAATCGGCGTGCGAATGGCTCTCGGGGCGCAGACCCGCGACGTGCTCAAACTGGTGGTGGGACAGGGACTGCGACTGGCTCTGGCCGGGGTGGTGGTCGGCCTCCTGGCGGCCCTGGGATTGACGCGCTTTTTGTCCAGCCTGCTTTACGGGGTCGCCCCGATCGACCCGGCAACCTTCGCGGGAGTCGCTCTCCTTCTCGGCGGCATCGCCCTGCTGGCCTGCTATCTGCCGGCGCGCAAGGCCACGCAGGTCGATCCGATGGTGGCGCTGCGCTACGAGTAGTATCGTTTGGGCGGCACAGCCGTAGGCGACCGCGCCATTTCCTCCAGGGTTCTATGGCGGGGCTGCCAGGGCCGTGATGCGGTAGAAGACCTGGCCAAGGCCCGCCGGCAAAACGCCGGTCCACGGATTCGCGGATACCGGTCCGGCAACCGTCTCCCACGTCCGCAGGTCAAGAAGCTCATGCGGCTTCCCGGTGATAGAATGTCAGCAAGCCACGACGGTGGGCTGAAGTAGCAGGAAGGAGGACGAAGCGGGGCGCCCGGAGCGGGTTGGGCATTATCGCGGCGGGCGGCTTGGGGCTCCCGCTCTGTCTGCCTGAGACGAAAACCCCGGCCCCAATCACCCTTTCGCAGCGGATCATGGTGAAGCGTTTCTCCGTGCGAGCCCTCGGCGGCCTCCAAAAGGAGGCGCTTGATTCACCGCCTTGGTTTGATCAAGAGATCCTTGGTTTGATCGGGATGTTCTCTCTTGTCCGAACCCCTCTGGATGCCTACCCTCTGATCGACACGATATGGCAAATTCCTGCTGTGCGTTCCTCAGTTCCGCCCGGTCCTTGTAAGAAAGGGGATCATCAGCGCAATGAAGTCATCATTCACTACTTTCGGCTGCGTGCTAGGATTCATGTTTGCCTCTGGAACGGTGAGAGCAGACCCTGAGCAGGGACTTGTTGGCTACTGGCCATTTAGTGGGGATGCACGGGATCAGAGCGGCAACGGAAACAATGCATCGGTGGCCGGGGCGGTTCTCACCGCGGATCGGTTCGGTCGGGCGACGAACGCGTTCTACTTTGACGGGATCAACGATTACATCGATATCCCGTATTCTCCGGCGATCGAGCCCGACGTATTCTCGGTATCAGTCTGGGCAAAGACGAAGGGCACGGGCAGGCAAGTCTTCATCAGCTCGGATCCAAGTAATTCGGGCTGCAGTCACGGATGGCAAATCGGCCTCAACTTCTGGAACTATCCGAACGCGACGTTCGGTGTGGATGTGTCTCGGAACTGTGGCGATGGAAGCGAGGTGAGCGTTGCCCGCGACTTGAGCGACGATTTGTGGCATCACTTTGTATGCATGTACGGTTTGCGTCAGAGATTGTACGTAAACGGTGTTCTTGTCGCGGATGGTTCCCCGAAGGGCTACTACAAGACGCAGGCTTCTCTCCGTCGTCGATGCGATCGTGACAGTTCCGGGCGGCATGGGTTCCATCGTGCTAACTGCGATCGTATCGCTGGATGGCCAGGTCGGTTTGGCTTTCCCGACAACCTCGGACCGACAGTACTGGATCGAAGCGACTCCGAGCTTGTCGCACCCGACGGAGTGGACGACGCTGACGAACCTCACTGGCAGCGGTTCAGAGTTCCGATTCGTCGATCCGGAGACCGTCAATCGCAAGCAGCGGTTCTATCGGGTCAGAGCGCAGTAAGGCCTTCGGTGACGTGGGGTCCTGCTGACCGGGCTCGAACGGTTGCACGGCGTGACGATTCACCTTCCTGTGGGTGGCAGAAACTCTGTCTGGGCCGAGTGCACTCAAAAGGAGCCAGGTCCCCGGTTCTGTCGCGTGAAAGATCGCCTGACCTATGAAGACCCTGCGTTCAATCCCAGCTTCGCTAGGCAAAGGAAGGACTGCCGCGCCCAGCCATCAAGACCGTGGTTGCCGCTCCGCAGTTGCGCCGGGCGTCGGCCAGGTCTGCCTGCTCGTCGTTGTCTGCGTTTTGCTGTCGAGTCACCCCCCGGCTGACGCGGCCGATCGGGGTCCCGCGCAGGACCGCCGCGCCGTGGTGTTCGGTCCACCGAAGGAGCTGGCACAACTGGCGGTAACGAAGGACTGTCGCAGCGTCACCTCCGAACCTGCTAAAGTCCGCACCACGACGCTGACCTTCAGCGTCAATCTGTCTGGCTGCTTCATTTACCCCGCTCCCGAAGGTTTCGATTACCTGGCCGTCGAGGATTTGGAACCCTTCACGCAGCCGGCTGAACCGCAACTGCCGATGAAGACGTTCATTGTCCGGCTGGACAGGAATGCGGAGGTGTACGGCGTGGAAGTGGTGGGTGGGACCTATCGTGAAGTCCAGCAGCCGGTGTATATCGTGCCGGTTCCCTGGCTCGGGTTCACCGACGATGGAAAGTACATTCCCAACGCGGCGCTCTATCGAACCAACGGCTTCTTTCCGGGGAGCCTCGTGGCTTACGACCGGGGCAACGACAGCCGCTGGCAGCATGTGTTCGTCCGGTTTTTCCCACTCCAGTACATCCCCGGACAAAGCAAGGCGATGGTCGTAACCCAAGCCCGCTTAAAGCTCTACTACGGAAAACGCGCCTCGGGAAATCAGACTAAACCACCGCAACCACAGCCAAGCTTTGTGCGGAAGATGACTGGCGATGACGCGATCATGGCTGCGAAGGCGGAGTGCTTGATCATTTGCCCTTTGGCCCTTCAAGAAGAGGCGCGGAAACTGAGCGACTTTCACACGAGCAAAGAGGGGATCCGAACCTCAGTCGTAACCACCGAAGCGCTCGCGGCAGCTTACGAACCGGTGGAAGACCCGCCTTTCAACGGTTACCGGAATCGGCAACTGAAAGGATGGAACACCATCACGAATTATCACTACGCGCTCGCCAAACAGATTACGGCTTATTTGCGGGACGAAGAAATGCATCCACGGCTGCGTTACGTGACCATCTTGGGCGATGGCTTGCTGGTTCCTCCAAGCTACTATTACTACTTTGGGGAAATTGCCAACAGTCATACGAGTTGGGTGCCAACCGATTTCTTTTATGGCTCTCCGGATTACGATTTCGTGCCCAATCACGCCGTCGGGCGATTGTCGGTGAACGACGCCGCGGAGGCAGCGCGGTTGGTGGACAAGATCATTCGCTGGCACGCGAACGCGCAGTGGGAGTGGTTCCGCAACGTTTGGCTGGCTGGCGGGCGTTTGTATGATTACATGCCATATACCGGCGAAATGGCATTCCAGGAAGCCATAGAAGAGGGCTTGTTCTCGGGTATGCGGGTCAAGAAATACTATCAGTCAGATGATCGGCTTGATCGAGCTCATCTGCTTCCGGCATTCACCACCGCATCCGTGGGAACCGTTATCTACAAGGGCCATGGCACGGTATTCGGACCCCTATTAAGTTCAGGTGCGATGGGAGCAAACGACCTGCTGAATTGCGCCCCCAATGACCGAATTCCCATTGTCTGGAGCGAGTCGTGCTACAGCGGGGCCTACGATCTTGACCTGATGAATCCAGGCGGTTTTCCCTGTTCATTCGGTGAAGCCGTGCTCAAATCTCCGGCGGGCGGCATCGCCTTTTTCGGTGCCAGCCGATTATCGAGCGGTTGGCCACTATATTACTACCAGCGCGGAGAACCACGCGTTACCAAGCTCACCGAGATGGCTGGGATGGTGCACTTCGCTCTACGGAGTTATCACCAAGGGGCGGACACCCTCGGCCAGCTTTACTCCGACGCCCTGTATTTTCATGTGTCCAACAACAAGATGGCCGGTCACACGGTCAATACCCAGTCGATCTTTCCGTTCGTCTTGCTTGGCGATCCGGCGCTCAAAATCCCCAAGCGCATGTAAACCCACAAAACGGCACACCAGACCGCGAGTTCCATGGACGGCGGATGCCGGTGCGGGGGTGGGTCGGTCACCGCTCGCTGTTCTGAAGAGCAACAGGATATCGTGCCAGCACCACTGTCCCGTCCTGGCCTCCGCTGGCGAACAAGTTGCCTTCGGGCGCACATTCAGTCGGCGTCATGCCAGCGTAGCTCTGCAGGACTGTTCCATCGGAGACTCGCCAGAGCTTAATGGTGCCATCATAGCTTGATGAGAGGAGCATCTTTCCATCTGGCGAGAAGGACACCGAACCGACTGCCTCTGTGTGACCGGCCAGTGTCCTCAACAAGGCGCCATCCGACAGTCGCCAGAGTTTGATCATGCTGTCGTCCCAGCCTCCACCAGACGCCAGCAGAGCGCCATCTGCCGAGAAGGCCAGGGAACTCACGTCGTTGGTATGTCCTGCCAGCGTTCGCACTTGGGCACCGTCTGAGATCCGCCACAATTGGACCGTATTCGTGTCGCCCCTCCCGGCACCGGCAGCGAGAGTGGCCCCGTCAGGTGAGAAGGCCAGGCACGCCAGGTCGTTGGGTTTCAGGCTCAGGGTGCGCACCCGGCTGCCATCAGCGACCTGCCAGAGCCGGATCGTCTGGTCATCTAGCGCCGCCGCGATGAGGTGACCGTCGGGTGAAAACCGAACCGCGCTCACCCGGTTGGAATGCTCCGTAATGATCCGAACGGTGGCGCCATCACTCGCACTCCACAACCTGATGGTTCGGTCACCGCTGCCTGACGCCACCTTTGTCCCGTCCGGAGAGAAGTCAACGGAAACAACCCCTTGGCTGTGGCCACGGAGGATACGCAGGAGAGTGCCGTCTGATACCGCCCACAACCGAATCGTTCGGTCCAGACCAGCGGAAGCCAAGGCGCGCGCATCTTTGGAAAAGGCCACGGTAAACACCGGCTTCGAGTGCCCGCCCGCTACCTTTGGTGGAGTGCCATCCTTCGGCCGCCAAAAGCGGGGGGTGATGCCTTGGCCCCCTAAGACCAACATCCGTCCGTCTGCGGAATAGGCCATGGCCGACACTGGGCCTTCGTCGTCCTGCGCGGTTCGCAACAAGGTGCCATCTGGTACGCGCAAGAAACGGATTGAGCCTTCGGGGCTGCTCCCGCCAGCGGCTAACAAATTCCCGTCCGGGGAAAAGGCCAGAGATTTTACTGCCTCCGTGAGCCCGGTGATCGTCCGAATCTTAACCCCACCAGGCAACCGCCATAGTTTAACGCTCCGGTCATCTGGGCCCGAGGCGGAGGCCAGAATCTGGCCATTCGGCGAAACCGAAAGGCAAGATACATAGTCGTCGTGGGCTTTTAGTGTCCGCAAAGGGCGCCCTTCCGGCACCTGCCAAAACCTGAGGGTTCGGTCATCGCCGCCCGAGATCAAAAATCCTCCATCCGGAGAAAAGGCGAGGCCGGTTACGAAATCGGTGTGTCCGGTCAAGGTCCGTACCAGAGAGCCATTGTCCACTCGCCACAATTTAACGCTTCGGTCAAATCCGCCCGACGCCAACGTGCGTCCATCGGGCGAGAAGGCTATGCAACTTGCCGCATTCGTATGGGCCTTCAGCGTTTGCAGCAACGACCAATCACGGGTCCGCCACAACTTTACGGTTTTGTCCGCGCTTGCGGACGCCAGAGTCATCCCATCAGGCGAGAAGGTCACGGCCATCACCCAGTCGTCATGGCCGGACAACACTCGCAGAAGCTTTCCATCGGCTGCCTGCCACAGCTTGATGGTTTGGTCGGTGCCGGCGGACGCGATTACAGTGCCATCCGGCTTGGCAGCCAAACCAAGCACTCGACCTTGCTGTCCGCTCCGCATCCACACGATGTCGGGTTGGTCTTGAGCTGTGGCTGGCAAGCTGAGTAAACCCACGAACAGAAAGGCCAACGACGGTCGAAGGCAGCCAAGTGAGCGCCATCGATCTGAGGATGCGGGGCGAATTGGCTTCCGCCCAGTTGGCCCAGTTTTCAGGTGCCTGGGTTGGAAGCAGACGAAGCCAAGCTTCATGGTGCCCATGAAACCGCTTCTCCGGCCAAATGCAACCATTCTTCACCGCAAGACCAGCGTGAGACACTCGCGCGTTGCCTGGAGGCGATGAACCAGGCCCTGCCGCTCCGTGCGGTTTACCTGTTCGGCTCGCACGCCCGCGGCGAAGCGCGACCAGACAGCGACGTGGACTTGTGCCTGGTGGCCGAGGGAGCGACCGAGCAGATGAAGGCGGCCCAACAATTCCGAGTGGCGATCAGCGACATCCGTCCCAAGCCTGCTTTTACGCTCGTGCCCATCGCCCCCCGCCGGCTCGAAGAAAAAAGAATCGGCGGAGACTACTTCTACCAGACTGTTCTCAGAGAGGGGGTCCTGCTTGCCGCGTAAGACCGATGTCAACAATCCGGCCGACTGGCTGTGGATCGCGGCGTCGGACCTCGAAGGCCTGCGAGTGGTTGTCGCGCAGGAAGTCGCCTTTCATGCCTGTCGCGGAAAACTGGCCGAAGTGCTGGAGAAAATCCTGAAGGCCGAATTGATCCGGCTTGGCTGGCCCTTAGAAAGGACCCACGATTTGCAGCGGCTTCGTGACGCACTGGTGGCCCGCAACTCCGATTTGGCCATCACCGTCAAACCGCTGTGTGATAGCTTGGCGGAGGCCTACATGATTACGCGCTACCCGGTCTTCGACCTCGACGATCCTGACTGGCCGGTGTTGCGCCAGCAGATCGAAGCAGTCGGCAAGCTGCTCGACACGGTCCAGGCACGCCTGGCGCCACCCCGCTGAAGGACCCGGCGTCACGCGCGCGATCCTGCTCTGACCGATCTCGGATTCGTTGACGGCGCGCTTTTCCCCTTGCCATACGCACTACATGTGTAGTATATTCCACTAACAATCCAGTTAATTGACTGCCTATGCCGCAAGTCCCCGACATTTCCGCCGCCGAGTGGAAGATCATGAAGGTCCTCTGGGTCAAGTCGCCCCAAGGCGCCTACGACATCGCCGATGCCCTGAACCGGACGGAGGCGTGGCACCCCAACACTGTCAGGACAATGCTGACCCGTCTGCGGCAGAAACGCGTGCTGGGCGTCAAGAAGTACAAGAACCTCTATTTGTATCACCCGCTGGTTTCGGAGGAGGACTGCATCCACGCCCAAAGTGAATCGTTTCTGCAGCGGTTGTTTGGCGGATCGGTGAGGCCGTTGCTGGTCCACTTTGTCAAGCGCCAGAGGCTCACGAAAGCGGACCTCGAGGTGCTGCGGCGGATCCTGGAGGAAGAGTCATGAACCTGGCGGACGTGGTGGGGCCCCTGCTCGAGTGGCTGTGGCGGGCGTCGTGGCAGGCGTCGGTGTTGGTCGGGCTCGTTCTGCTGGTGCAGGCCATCTTTCGCAACAAGCTGGCGGCGCGCTGGCGTTCGGCCCTCTGGTGGCTGGTCCTGATCCGCCTGGTGATGCCGGTCGTTCCGCAAACACCCTGGAGCCTCTTCAACTACATGCACCTCGACCGAATGCGCGTGGCCAGCGTACCGCTGGTGTCGCGCGCCATCGGCCCGCGCGTTCAAGAGGGCCTGGACGCTGCCTTCGCCCGCCCCTCCGCCCCCGGTCCGGCAGAGCCAAATAAAAAGGTTTCGACCCCGACTCCTGAAGCGGGCGCGGCTGCGCCCACCGTCGTGGTCGCGGCAGGTGCGCCTGAGCGCCCCGGGCAGCCTTGGGCCTGGCGCCAGACGCTGGCCGCGTTCTGGCTGGCGGGTGTGCTTGTGTTTCTTGGGAGGGTGGCTTGGGCGTATGGCGCGTTCGCACGACGTTTGCGTCACTTGCCCGGCATCCAGGATCCGACACTACTGGCGTTGTTTGACGAGTGCCGGCAGACGATGGGCGCCCGCAAGCCCGCCGCCTTGATCGCGACACCCGAAGTGGACAGCCCCGCGCTGTTCGGCTGCTGGCGCGTGCGACTGCTCCTGCCTGAGCGGCTGACCACGGAATTCTCGCGGGAAGAACTGCGTTACGTCCTCCTGCATGAACTGGCGCATTTGCGGCGCGGCGACGTGAGACTCAACTGGCTGATCACGCTGTTGCAGGCGTTGCACTGGTTCAATCCCGTGCTCTGGCTCGGGTTCGCCCGGATGCGTGCCGACCGCGAGTTGGCGTGCGATGCCCTTGCGCTGGCAGTCGCGCCAGACGAGGCGAAGCGGCCCTACGGTCGCACGATTCTCAGACTTCTGGAGGGGTTCACCCACCCGAGCCCTGTGCCCGGCCTGGTGGGCATTGTGGAGGACAGAAAACAAATGGAAAACCGGTTGCGCATGATTGCGCGATTCAAGAAATCGAATCGTGGATCGGCACCGGTGGCACTGCTCCTGATCGGCCTCGTAGCGGTCACGCTGACCGACGCGCAGACGGACAATGGTGGCGCCAGACAGCCAACCGCTCTCGTTGGGGCAGACACCGTCGTCGAACCCAAGACCGAACTTAAGTTTACCGCGGCCAGGACCATCGAAGGCTCGAACGACCAGGTCTCGGTCGCCGACAAACTCGCGCTGTCGCCCAATGGCCGCTGGTTCCACTGGGGCGGCATGGTGCTTCCGCTCGACGGTGCTGCCCCGTTCCGACTCGTGGACCTGCAAGTCCAGGATGAGGCGTGTTCGCCCGACGGGCGCTGGATCGCGTACATCAACAAGGGCGGCCTGTATGTGGTTCCGGTTGATGCTGACGATGGCAAGAGCGCGGGACCGGTCCGGACGCTCAGCGACACGCCGGACATTGGAGAGGGCCGGTGCCTGGCCTGGACGCGAGATTCCGCGCGCGTCGTTCTTCTGGATTCCCAGGGCGGGATGCGAGCCGTCTCCGTGCGCGATGGTGTGGCCGGCGAATGGACGGATCTTGCGAGCCTGGGGATCCTCTCGCCCGACGGCAGGACTCTGGCTTACTCGGCCTGGGGTGACGGTATATGGATCCAGTCGGCGGCCGGGGGTGTAGCGCAAAGACTCAGTAGCCGAGGCGAATTCAACAGGTGCGAGCCCGTCGCCTGGTCCGCTGACAGTCAGTGGATCATTGGCCGGGCCAGTGCCGAGCCGGATCGCCACGAGTTGCGCTTCATCCATGCCGCTGACGGGAGACAATACGCCGTAGCCGTGCCGACCGAGGTGGGCACATTCGTCGGAATGGCCCACACCAGCCGGGAATTATGCTTCTACCGGCGTTCGTACGAGGTCCGAAACACACCGCGAATTGTCTCGTTCGGCGACCGGCAGCCCAAGTCCGTCAGCCTGGACCGCCCACCCGATTTGCCTCGCCTATACCAGTGGTCGCCGGACGGGGCGACGGTGACGGCGATCACGTGGAACAATAAGGATGACCGTGGCCGTTGCTGGTTGTTGCCGGTCTCGGGCGCACCCGTGCGCGAACTGAACGTGGACCTGCCGGAGTTGGGCGGAATTACTCCCCTGCGGTTGGACCCAAGCTGTCGCCGGCTGCTCTTCGCGGCGACAGACAAGGACGGGCAGGAGGCCTACTTCGTTGCTCCAGTGTCGCTCGAACTAGGCAAGACCATCGGGCCGGCAGATCGGCTGGGCACTCACCTTTTCGGGGGACCCACCTTCTGGGCGCCCGATGGTTCGCGGCTTGCGGTACGGAGAGCAGGGCAGCTCTGGACTGTATCGCCCGAGGGCAACGAGTGGTCGCAACCGTCGCCCAATATCGTCTATTGCGATTTCGTTTCCTGGTCACCCGAAGGCTCCCAGCTCGGTTTTGTGACTTATCCTCAACCCGGCAACCTGCTCTACGTGGTGCCGGCCCAGGGTGGCGAGCCAAGGGTCGTCCACACTTGGCCGGGGAACAGCTTTGCCTGGGATTGGACGCCGGATGGGAAGTCGGTCACTGTGGCGGCCGATGGTGTCCTGCGCAACGTGCCGATTGCCGGAGGCACCGGGGAGGCATTGCTGCGTCTGCCGGAGCTGGGATTCAGCGATGTGAATTGGCTGGGTTGGTCGCCCGACGGACAGCAACTTGCGTTCTACGCGGTCGGGTCCGCCAAGGAGCGCGATGAGCTGTTCGTCATGGGCGGCCAAGACCGCATACCGCGAAAGCTGACCGCACAGGACCATTGGCCGACACGTGAGGGCTTCGCCTGGTCGCCTGACAGCCACAGCATCGCTTACACATATCAAGACCGGGTCAAAGTGGGGCGGGCGGGCATCCTCTACACATTGGATGCTGACGAGGCGCTGAAGAAAGCCATGGCCGAGGCGCTCCCGCCGGCACCCATCGCGGGGCTAAACTCGGACGCACTCAAGCGCTGGGAGACAACGGCGCTTCCGGGGACGACCATCGCTGAGCAGAAGCCGGCCGCATCCATCACGGCCCCGCCCGCGGAACCGATCCTGGGCCCGGTCTTCACGGACAACTTTGACCACGGTGCCTCCCCGCACTGGCGCCTGCTCGACACCCTCGAGGTTACCGATCCGACACTTCACCAGGGGCACGCCGTCGAGAACGGGGAATTGGTGTTGGCCCACGCCTCGGCTCGCCTCGATGGCTCGGACGGCATTGACTGGACCGACTACCTCGTCAAGGTCCGTATCTGCATCAAGGCGGCGGTGCCTGGCGGGCAAGGGCTGGTCGGCATCCATACGCGGACGACGCCCAGCAACTTCGGGATTCTGAACGCGGATCGTTACAACCTGCTGATCGTCTGCCAGGACAATACGCCCCGATCGTTGTGGCTGGGCCGTCTCTATCGTGACGCCTCCAACCAGGGGCGTCGTGTTACGCTGGGCGCATCAACTTGCAGCGTCGTCCGGGACCAGTGGTTTACGCTGGAACTCGAAGTCCGAGGCCAGCAGTTGCGAGGTTATCTGGATGGCAAGCTGGTCATGGAGGCAACGGATGCAGCACTGGCGAAGGGCGGGATCTGGCTCAGCGCTTACCGAGCGCGCGCCCATTTCGACGACTTCAGCGTGCGCCAACTGCCGTGGACCGTGGCGTTGGGCAAAACTGCCAGCCAGCCGTAAACCAGATGCGCTATCCGCCCACAAACAGTAGTTCAACCTGAATGCAACGGCAGAGGTCCATAATACGCTTTGATTTACTCGATTTCGCGGCAGTACAGTTAGAATCAATTCACCGCCCAACATTTGGCCACCTCTGCGACGATGGCCGTGACGGTAGGTTGTAAACAATGAATGCCGTTCGCAAGTGACTTGAATCGGCGAGGCCATAGCCAGTGCGCGCCTCGCAGCAAACAAACACAAACCTCAAACCGAAAGAAATACAGAAGTCCGTAAATCGGATCAGAAAGGAAATGAACCATGAAAACCACCATCTGCAGAACTCGTTGCGGCGCTCTAGGACTCTGCCTCCTGCAGGGATTCTTCGGATTCATAGCGGTTAGTTATGCTGATCAGACAATTACGGTCAGTAAGTCCGGCTCCGCCAATTACAGCAGCATCACAGCCGCTTACCAAAGCATCCCCACAACAGACGGCGCACTGACGGATAACTGGACCATAGAGGTTCTTGATACGGCAATCTATGAAGAGAGTCTTATCATCTATAATCTGGGGACGTCGTCGAAGGCACAACTAACCATCTGTAGCAGTGTCCCCAATGCTGACAACAAACCCACCATTTATCCGAAGGCACCTGGCGAACGGCCGATTTTGATCCATGGAACAGCCTTTGTCACCATTAACGGCTTCGTCTTCAAAAACCATCCGCTCAAAGCGAAATCAACCCAAGCAATGACAACCTTCGAGGGCGGTAGCGAGAACGATCCCCCCCTACAAAGCAAAGTGATGTGGGACTACTGCGTCTGGGACGGCCAGGGGCAGGTCTACCCCTCGAACATACTGAGGTGCTGGTTGCCCCAGTGCAACATCACGGTCCGAAACTCGACCTTCAAGAATGTCAAGATCGGGACAGGAGAGGCCTTGGTTTACCTGGGGATGCGTTACAAAGAGATGGATACGGCGCCAACCTTTGAGTTTATCAACAATACCGTCATCAATAACACCGGCGCTCGAGTGTGGCTCGAGGGTAATCCAAACGGCGAATATTACAATTCCATCGTCCTCCGAGGCAATATATTCACGGGCAATGGGAGCCAATATCACCTGGTAAACATCCTCAACCAAAGAGCGGAGAACGACATTAGCGACAACCACTTCTACGGCAACAGACTCAACGGTGGAACTCTCCTAGTGAGAGATTCGGGCAATACCCTGATTGCCGGCAACTGGTTCCTCCAGAATGGTGGCGCCACCGAAGTATACCTGATCGATTATTCCTCTAAACCTACCATCGCACTAACCGAAAACACGCTGGGGCCTTCTTCGGGGGCCCATTTCGGCGTGGCTGTGTATGGGGAGCCAGAGCTGACATCCAGTGGCAACCTTTTCTATAGCAATTACAAGACCAAGGACCCGTGGAATACACCGGGCACAGACATTGTGGCTCTCTGGGGAAATTCGCTGCTCACCATCGACCAATGGAATGATAAGACTCCGACTCCGACGGATGGCCAGGACGATTTGGCCGCTCCGGGAATCAGGCCTCCTGCGACGCCGCCGACGCCTTAGTAATCCGTGCTGCCTCCGCGTGATTAAAGGCATTTCGAGGATGGACGGGATGCCAACCTCCCTGCCTCGGTCATCGCCGTTCGGCACATCGACGAACTGGGCGACCACAACAACCAGAGCCTTGTGCCGAACTCGAACCACGCCAGCTACGAAGTCACCCTCGTCCAAGCGGACAATCAGTGGCATTTCAAATACTACATGAACTACGGCGACCCTGCCGACCGTCCACTGGGGTCAGCCCTTAAATTACTACTTAGTCTGACGCTTCGGCGGCCAGTCTGGAGTCGGCGGTGCAGCAGGTCATCGAACCAGGGACTCGCGTTCAGACCGACGACTTGTCAATCCACTGGGGTCAGCCCTTAAATTAATACTTAGTCTGACGCTTTGGCGGCCAGTCTGGAGTCGGCGGTGCAGCAGGTCATCGAACCAGGGACTCGCGTTCGGACCGACGACTTGGCCGGGGTACAGCGGGTTGAGATCTTGTGGATACGGCCACGAGGTGATTCAACCAGTCGCCGAATTGGGAGAGAACTTGTTGTCCCGTCAATCCACTGGGGTCAGCCCTTAAATTAATACTTAGTCTGAGGCTTCGGCGGCCAGTCTGGAGTCGGCGGTGCAGCAGGTCATCGAACCAGGGACTCGCGTTCGGACCGACGACCGGTCGGGGTACAGCGGGTTGAGATCTTGTGGATACGACCACGAGGTGATTCAACCAGTCGCCGAATTGGGAGAGAACTTGTTGTCCCGGGCCAACCTCAATGTCCCAAACCACAAAGGCTGGAAATTAGGGGAATAAACTGCACACCCAGAATTTGTAATTCAAGGGCTGACCCCAGGAGGCGCGACGCTCTACGTCCGGGTAGGCCTGAGTAGAGGGGCTGGAGCAGCGGATTCCTCAGCGTCGGCGGCTCACCGAAGCCGCGAGTTATGTTTTCCCGATATCTGCGATCGACCTTTTCCTGCACCGTGAGCCGTTGTCGCTGGTGCCCGCCACCCACCGTATTGAGCAACAGCCGGCCTGAGACCCCGGGAAGACCGTGCCGACAATATCTTCAAGAAACAGCTTGACGATACTGATTCTATATGTAATCACTTTGTCCTGGACAGAAATCATACACCTGTATGCCGCAACCGCCTTCAATCTCCGAAGCCGAATGGAAAGTGATGAAGCTGCTCTGGCGCAAGGCGCCGCAGCCCGCCTACGACCTGGCTCAGCAGCTTTGCCAGACCGAGCCTTGGCACCCGCGCACGGTCAAGACGATGCTGAATCGCTTGGTAAACAAAGGCGTGCTGGGGTTTGAACGCTACAAAAACCTCTACCTGTATCGCCCCAGGTTTTCGGAGGAGGAGTGCGTCATGCAGCAGAGCGAATCGTTTCTGAAACGAGTATTCGACGGATCGGTCTCGCTCATGCTGGTGCAGTTCGTGCGGAACAAGAAGTTGTCCCCGAGCGAGATTCGGAAGCTCAGGGAAATCCTGAAGAACCTGGAGGGTTGACCATGCAGATCGTCAGCGGGCTGGAGACTCTGTGGGGTTGGGTGATCAAGACCTCGTGGCAAGGCGGCGTGCTGGTGCTGCTGGTGCTGCTGGTGCAACGGCTCTTCGGAAAGAGGCTGTCGCCAGCCTGGCGGCATGGGTTGTGGTACGTGGTCTTGATCCGGCTGGCGCTGCCGGTGTCGGTGGAGAGTCCGGTGAGCGTGTTCAACGTGGCGAAAGTACCTTTGTGGAGGCCGGTATCCCAGGAGCTC
>Ga0315274_10007650_pt1 | contig 15643 bp, 12 predicted proteins | sample YL17G02_20_MG_FD_203700 | JGI IMG/M metagenome (GOLD analysis project Ga0315274, IMG submission 203700) | Sediment microbial communities from Yellowstone Lake, YNP, Wyoming, USA - YL17G02_20 | ecosystem: Environmental > Aquatic > Freshwater > Lake > Sediment | place: USA: Wyoming | collected... | reverse complement strand
CCTGGATGAATACACGTTTCGCTTCAACCGCCGGACGTCGCGATCGCGCGGATTGTTGTTCTATCGGTTGATGCAGCAAGCGGTGGAATTGGAACCGGTCCAGGCCAAGGACATCGTGGCCGGACGAACGACTGCTGCTCACCCCAACGAATTGGGGTCACTTGAGTCAAGGCATAGCCCTATTACAAATTAACGCGGTTCGTGCGTTTGGCAGCACGACAGCAGTAAGTATTAATTTAAGGGCTGACCCCAATGACAACGGTTCTGCCTCCTGCGCAGCCTGGGGACTCGCACGGCTCGCAGATTCCAGTTGGCGGTCGTGTCACCGTTCGCTTTAATCCCGCCTGCATGGGCACAGCTTACCAGATAGTCGTTTGCGGCAGCATCGTGCCGGACCCGCTCCAGACCTTGGAACCGGTTGCCGGGCCGGCTGGTCCCGCGCTGAGAAACGAATTGATGCTCCCCGCGGTCCTGGACCCGTGGGCGAGCCACGCGCTTTACGAGGCGGCGAATCTCGCCAGGAACGCGCCCGGCAGCAAGGTCTGGCTCGTGGGCCTCAGCCCCAAGGTCAAGCTGCAACAGGTCATGATGACCGTCGCGCAGAAGGTGCCCTTCGATCTGGTCGCGCTCGACGGGCCGGCCAGCGGGTTCACCGACGCATTCGAGGTGGCCGCCGCGCTGGCGGATGGCATCCAAACCATCCCTGGCCTCGACCGCTCCAGGCTGCTGGTCTTCGGCGGGTGGGAATCTGCTTCCCGCGCCGCGGGTGTGACCCTGCAACTGGTCGGGGAGCGGCTCGGCATTCTGGATCAGTTCCAGGGCGTGGATGAGTTGAGGGTGAATGCCGACGGCTCGCTGGAAATCCTCGAACGCATTGAGGCCGGCCGGCACCAGGTCTCGCGCTGCGCCGGTCCCCCGGCCGCGCTGGGCTGGGCCACGGGCAGTCTTCCGGAACCCAGGCACAACCCACAGGTCGGCATGGTCAACATGCGTGCCGTGATGCCGGCGCTGCAAAAGGCCAAGCCGGTGAAACTGACCGGCGCGGGTCTGGCCTTTGCGAGCGTCACGCTGCCCAAGCAGCTCCGCGAGACGCGGATCGTTAAGGATGCCGCACTCAATGACATCGCGCAGGAAATTGTGGCATGGATCAGGAAGTAAGCGCCGCTAATCAGTTTATGGAAACCATTCTCCTCCTTGCCCACACCGAAGCTGACGGTTCACTCCCCAAATCCGCGCGTGAAGCCTTGCGCGCAGCCAGAACCCTCAACAAGGCGCTCGCCGGCTCGAACCTCGTCGTGGGCTTGGTCGGCGAAACCGTCCAGGCAGCGGCGGACTCCATCGCCGCCTGTCCCGCCACGAGTTACTTCGGCGTTGCCGGCGCGGATTACCGGGGGCCGCGCTACGCCTCCGACGCGGCGGCGGCCGAAGCGATTTGCCGGGCGGCTCAAGCCACACTCGTAGTGGCGCCAGCGACGTCGCGTTGGGCGCGCGTTTTGCCTGGGGTGGCGCAACGGCTTGGCGGCCGGGCCGATACTCACGTGACCGCAGTCGCCGAGGCGGGCGGCAAACCCTCGATCAGCCGTTGGTATTACCGGCAGCGCCTGGAAGCCACGCTGACGCGCGCGCAGCGGCCCTGGATTATTCTCGTTGACCCGGGCAGTCAGCCCGCTTGTGAATGCGGATCGGGCACCGCCAAGGTGGAGACAGTGGCAGTCAATCTGCCTGACGCCTGCAAGCGCACCACCGCGCTTGGCATTCGCGCGCCGCAAGCGGATGCCCAGACCATCCGGCCCGACGCCGACCTGCTCTTCGTGGCCGGGGCGGGCTGGACTAAGAAGCAGGCGGACGGCCAGACCCATGTGCCGGAGGCCGAGAAGCTCATCTTCGATTTCCTGAAGCTCACCCGGGCCTCGCTCGGCAGCAGCAAATCACTGGTGGACCTGGGCGGCGAAGGCCAGGCAGTGCTCTCGTTCCTCTCGCACTTGAACCAGATCGGTCAGACCGGCGCGACCCCGCGGCATCCGAAGGGATTGTCCACCTGCTGTCATGGCGAGGAGCCGCACGCGGTGGGCTGGCGGTTCATCAACGAGCGTCGTGCCATTAATCTCGACCCGAATTGCGGCTGGGCCCGCGGCAAGGCCGATGTACTCTACGTGGCCGATGCCTTTGCGGTGATCAAAAAGGTTAACGAACTGCTGGCGGCGCCGACGTCAGGCGTCTGAGCGTGCCACGCCAGGTCGGAGTTGCCTCCAGGCCGGCATCGCGTTACAGTCGGCCACTGACGACCGGAGTTCGAATAGCAGCAAACTCAGTCATGCCCGGGTATACTATGGAAACACGAGTCACACGGCGCGGTTTTGTAAAGGGAAGCGTATTGGCCTCGGCCAGCATCGTCTGGGCTTCGGGTACGGGCAGTCCCTCCGCCCCCGCCCAACCGGTGCCGGCCGACGGCGCCCAACCACGACCGCTACCCGCCCCGAAAGCCACGCTCCCGTTGGGCAAGATCGGGAACCACGAATTCAGCCGCTTGATGCTCGGCGGCAACCTTATCGGCGGCTACGCCCATTCGCGCGACCTTCAGTATGTCTCGCTTTTGATGAAGCGCTACAACACGGACGAGAAGATTCTCGAGACTCTCGAACTGGCGGAGACGCACGGGATCAACGTGATCAACAGTTGGGTCAAAGACGGCATCAGTCAGTTGCAGCAGCATTGGAAGCGCGGCGGGAAGATGAAGTGGATCGCCCAGGCCCGCGTCAATGCGGATGGCAGCCTCGACCAGTTCAAGCAGGCCGCCGATCTCGGAGCCGCAGCTATCCATATCACCGGCGACGGTGCGGACGCACTCGTCCAACAAGGCAAGCTCGAGACCATTGTCCGCATCCTGAATCTGGTCCGGGGGCTCAAGTGCAGCGCCGGAGTGGGCGCCCACGGGCTCGGCACGGTTATCGCCTGTGAGCAGGCCAAGATCAACCCGGACTTCTACGTGAAGACCTTCCACAGTCACGATTATCACACTGCGCCCAAACCGGGCGAAACCGGCGACCTGGGCCGCTATGACAACTCGTGGTGCAAGGATCCCGAGGAAGTCGCCGAGGTAATGCAGCAGGTACGGCAGCCGTGGATCGCCTTCAAAGTCCTGGCCGCCGGCGCCATCCCGCCCCAGCGCGGCTTCCAACACGCGTTCAATGGCGGCGCGGACTTCATCCTGGTGGGCATGTTCGACTGGCAGATCGCCGAAGACGTGAAGATCGTCAAGGAGATCCTCGCCGACGTGCAGCGGCTGCGCCCATGGCGTAGTTGACAGGCGACCCGCCCAGGCTGACCAGACTCAGAATAGAGTCGGTTGTTTACCGGTCGCGAACCGTGCCGTGGGCGCGTAACCACAGCAAGTCCACATTGTCCGCCTTAACCGGCATGAACTCCCACTTCTTGCTTTGCGTCCCCATTTGTTGCGAGCGCAGCACTTCCGGGCTGCGCCAGCGGTGGATCTCGGCATGGCCATCGGCAAACGTGACTCCCCCGGAGCCCGCGTGATAACCGGCGGGAACATTGGGGATCTGATTCTGCACCATATCGAGGGCAAATTCGCCGTCATCAATACTATCGTCACGCTCGTCCACGAAGACCAGCGCTTCGCTCACGGAAAAACCCAGGATGTCACCGGCCTTGCGGAAAGACCGGTACCCATCGTTCCAGGGAAGAGTGCGATAACCCATCCAAACGCTCGCGGATACGGTGCGCACCACGGGATAACGGACACCGCCTTCGAGCGCAGTGACCTTGCTGGCCTTGCACCGATACACGTCCGCCGACGTGGCGTATGGCCCCAGAACGCCATACTTCGGATCGAGCAGATAGACGGTGTTGGTATTGTCCTTGTTGTTGGCTTGGCGCGGATCCAGCCAGCCACTTACCCAGTTGGCCACATTGGGGACATGATTCGCCTGATCCTGCCAGTGGTTGCCAGCAATGAAGTCATTATTGTCGTCCGCATACATCTTCCAGGCCAACTGCACCTGTTTCAGGTTCGCCATGCAATGCACGGCGGTCGCCCTGGCTTTGGCTTTAGCCAACGCGGGCAACAGCATGCTCGCCAGGATGGCGATGATAGCGATCACCACCAGCAGTTCGATCAGGGTGAAGGCCACGAGCGGACCGCGTCTGCGACCCGGTACGGACTTTGACGCTTTCATGATGCTTGCTCTGTCTGCAACCGCTATTGGAGCTGGATAAGGCAGTCTCGTCCGTCCACTATGCAAGTCAAGTGGAACTCAGTGATGGAACTCAGTGATGAAGTTGCTTTTGGCGACCGGGCAGAGACCTTTGCTCTAGACACTGAGTGACATCTCAACGCACACTGTGCGTCTATCTCTCTATGAAGAACCAGTTTCGACAGGCTTCGAACCAGACCGGCGTCCTTTCGCGCCGCCACTTCCTCCACCGGACCGGCCTCGCCGCCGCTGCATTGGCCGCGCCGAGTCTCGCGCCGGCTTCGGCGTTTGGGCGCGACGGTTTCACGTCGCCCAGCGAGCAGATTGCGATGGCTTTCATCGGATTGGGCGGCCAGGGCACCGGACATTTGCTCGGCGGCGCGTGGACGTACGTGCCGGGCGGTTACGTCGCGCGCGACGACGTGAGGGTGCTGGCCGTCTGCGACGTGCGCCGGGAGCGGCGCGAGGCCGCCCGGCAACGGTGCAACCAGTTGTATGCCCAGAAGCTCGGGCAGGCCACCTACAACGGCGTGCTGGCCTACAACGATTTCCGCGAGGTCCTGGCTCGGCCCGACATAGATGCCGTCCTGCTGGCGCTGCCTTACCACTGGGCTGCCCCCATGGCCACGATGGCGGTGCGCGCGGGCAAAGATGTCTACTGCGAGAAACCGGTCGCCACCACGGCACGCGAGGGCCGCAACCTGGTGGAGACCTGCAAGCGCTTCGGCCGCATCTACCAGGCCGGCACCCAACAGCGCTCGGAATACGGCGGAAAATTCCGGCTGGCCTGCGAACTGGTTCGCAATGGCCGCATCGGTCAACTCAAAGAGGTCTTCGCCTTTCGCCAGCCCGGCGCCTTCTTCCCGACCGCCTGGACATCGAACAAATCCCAGCCCCTGCCCGAGGGATTCGATTGGGACCTCTGGCTCGGGCCGCTGCCTTGGCGACCCTATGGCGGCGAATCCGGCCATGCCCTTTCGGGGTTCTTCATCGGCGATGTGAACTGGAGCCCGCACCACTACGACTTCATCCAGTGGACGGTGAACCCCGATCCCGACGCGCCCGTGGACGTGCAATACGACGGCGGCGCCGCGCGCCCCTCAGGTTCGGCGGAGTTTCCGGGCGGCGCCGCCGCGCGGCCTGAAGATGGCAACGTGCACTACCGCTACTCGAACGGCGTGGTGGTTCACTCCGTTGGCTACCCCGGTGAGACGGTGGGTGGCGAGGGCGGCGCCTGCTTTGTGGGCACCGAAGGTCGCATTGCCGTGGACCGCGCCAACCTCGTGTCCTACCCGGCCAGTATTCTCAAGGAACCGCTGCGGCCCGGCGACACCCGCGTCTACAACAGCCGCAGCCACTCTGGCAACTTCCTGGAATGCGTGCGCACCCGCCGGCCAACGATCTGCAACCCGGAAACTGCGGTGTACACTATGAACGCGATCCTCATCGGAGGCATCACCCTCGCGCTGCGGCGCGCGGTCAAGTGGGACCCGGTGAAAGGCGAATTTCCCGGCGACGACCAGGCCAATCGTCTCCTCTCCTATACCCCGCGTCCACCGTGGCGAATCTGAGTCAACCGAAAGAGAAGCCATCTTCCCTGTGACCGAAAAGAATCCCATGAAGAGCTATTCCATGCCTCATGTCCTGCTCGCCGGCCTCATCCTTCTCGCTGCGCCCGGTGTCCGTGCCGACGAGGAACAGGACCTCATCGCCACACTGCAGTCGGCGGCCAGCCTGCCCGAGAAGTGCGCTGCCTGTCAGAAATTGAGAATCCTCGGTACCGCCAAGTCCGTGCCCGCGCTTGCGGCCCTGCTCAGCCAGGAGCGGACTTCGCACGCCGCGCGCTACGCCTTGGAAGCCATGCCCGGCCCGGAACCCGGCGCGGCCTTGCGCGAGGCCCTGAGCCAGACCTCGGGTCCGATCAAGATGGGTCTGGTTGACTCCCTCGGCTGGCGCCGCGAACCGGAATCGGTCCCGCTGCTCACCCCACTTCTGTCCGGTACCGACGCCACGATGGCCGCCGCCGCGGCCTCTGCCTTGGGGAAGATCGGCGGCCCGGACGCCATCGCCGCGCTCTCGGCTGCACGCGACCGGGTGCCGCCCGGCGTTCAGTCCGCTGTGCTTGAGGGCCTGCTGCAGTGCGCGGAACGTCTCCTGGCGGGCGGCAACGGCCCGGGTGCCGCGGCGCTCTACCGCGATCTGTACGACACTCGATTTCCGCCGCAGATCCGTGTGGCCGCGTGGCGCGGCCTGGCGCTTTCGGACGCCGGTCAGCGGGTTGACCTCATCACGAAAGCCCTTGGCAGCACGGACCGCCCGCTGCACCTCGGTGCGCTCAAGCTCCTGCGCGAGTTGGGCGACGCGGACGTGACCCAGGCCTGCCTGCGTCAGTGGGGGTCGCTGCCGGCAGACTCCCAGTTGGCCGTCCTGGACGCGCATCTTAAGCTTGGCGCTGAGGCGCTGCCCACAGTACGCGCCGCCGGCGAAAGCCCGCACCTGGCCGTCCGCGTGGCGGCGTGGCAGGCGCTGGCCGACCTGAATGATCCCTCAACCATTCCCGCTTTGGCCAAGGCGGCTGCCCGGGGTGAACCGGCCGAGCGCGACGTCGCCCGCGATGCGCTCTCCCGCGTGCGCGGTTCCGGTATGCGCGAAGCCCTGCTCGCCTGCCTCAACCAGGCGGAACCGCCGGAAAAGGCCGAGGTCTTGCGCGCGTTCGGCCAGCGTTCGGAAACGGACGCAGCCAGCGTGCTCCTGCAGAACGCAGGCGCCGAGGTCGAGCCCGTTCGCCTCGCCGCGTTGGAGTCGTTGAGAAAGCTGGCGGTGCCGGACACCCTGACGCCGCTCCTCGACCTCGCTGCCAAATCGAAGTCCGAAGCCGCCCGTGAACCGGTGCTGAAGGCACTGTATGCCGTGTGCCAGGCCAGTCGCGACAAAGCCCGGACCACGCGTCTCGTCCTCGAGGCCATGGACCGCTTCCCCGCCGTGGAACGTCGCCAGGTGCTGCCGCTACTGGCCGAACTCGGCACGTCCGACGCCCTGAGCGCCGCCCAAACCGCCACGCGGGACCGAGACCCTGAAGTCGCCAGGGAGGCCGTGCGCGTGCTTGCCCAGTGGCCCAACGCCGCTCCGGCGCCGCAGTTGCTCGAACTGGCTCGCGCCAGCGCGGACCCAAGGTTGCGCACGCTCGCCTTGCGCGGAAGCATCGAGGTGGCCGGGCAGGAGTCGGATCCTCTCAAGCGCCTGGCGATACTCCAGCAAGCCATGACGACGGCACAGTGGGCCGACGAGAAGAAGCAAGCCCTCGGTCAGCTCGGCCAGATTCCCACGCCCGAAGCGCTCGAGATCGTAGTGAAACATCTCGCGGACCCGGACCTCGCAAATGAAGCCGGTCTGGCGGCGGTGAGCATTGCCGAGAAGCTGGCCCGCGCCAATCCGAAGCTCGCGGACGAGGTGGCGATCAAGGTGCTGGCCCGGTGCAAAGCCGCTGACATCGTCAAGCGGGCCTGGGGCCTTCGCAGCAAGCCCAAGAGCGGCGGACCGTTCATCCGCGATTGGCTCGTGTGCGGTCCTTACAGCCAGTCGGGGATCGTCGGTGCGGCAGCCGTCTTCAACATTGCCTTCGGTCCTGAGAAGGCGGGCGAACAGGTCCAATGGAGGTCGGTACCGCGCGCCGATCAGGTGAATCTCGCCGCACTCTTTCCCGACCAGGTGAACTGCGTGGCGTATCTCAAGGCGCGGATCGTTGCGCCGGAGGACTGCGAAGGAGCGCTCTTGGTGGGGAGCGACGACGGCGTGAAAGCCTGGCTAAACGGCGAGGTGGTTCATGCCAATAACACCGACCGCGGCGAAGTGCCAGACCAAGACGTCGCGCCAATCCATCTCAAGAAAGGCGCGAACGACCTCCTGCTCAAGATCACTCAAGGCGGAGGCGGCTGGTCGGCCTGCGCGAGAATCGTCGGATCCAACGGCGAGCCCCTCGCCGGCCTGCGCGTCGAACCCTTGACGGGGGCGACTCAACCCCCTGCCGCGTCCCCGCCGAAATCAGCGCCGGCGCCGAAACCCTGAATGCCCCTCAAAGGGCGGCCAATTCCAGAAGCTGCGCGTTTCCGGTCAACTCCACGCCGCGGTCGGCTCGGATGGTCGAAGCATGCGAACCGCTCGTCCTGGAGAGCCGTCTGTTCCTGTTTGAACTGCACACGGCCCATGAACCGTTTTTGACTCGCGGTAGGGCGAGACTCCGTCGAGCCCTGACTTCCTTGGCCGCTCGTGGTTCCAGGGCTCGACGGAGTCTCGCCCTACCGGTGGAGGCAGGTTCATGGGTGGTTCACCTCCTCGCGTTCAACCAGGCTCACTGGCGCCGTTTGCTCAAAGCCTGTTTCGCCTGTTATCACCGGAGTCGGAGCCGCTTGGCCTTGGACAAAGATGCCCCGGAACCTCGCCCGGTGCAGGGACCGGAGGAGGGAAATATCGTTGCGTTTCCCCAAGTGGGCGGACCTCATCATCGCTACGAACGTCTGGCGGCCTGAGCCAGCCGCCGATGACGTTCGTTTTGTCTCTAAGCGAAACGGCTGGCTCCCGTTAGATGGACCGGCTGGTTCGGCCCTTCGTCAGGCAACCTCTTGCATAGGACGGGTCTTGGGGGGCGGTAAAGGCCGGCTCATCGTCTCGAAATGGCTCACCACTTCCTCCACCACCTCACAAAGCTCCGAGTAGAGGCGAATCGGATCATCGCCATGAATCCCGGTGATCAGGTCCGGGCATCGTCCAACATAAACATGGTCTTCCTCGCTCCACTCGACCCACTTGTGATAATGATCGCTGGTTTTCATTGCTGCACGCGGTCAATCGCACGCCTAATCTGCTTCTCCTGGTAGTGCCTCGCGTCATCGCCGGCACCCCCGCTGAGCGTCACTGCGCCTGCATACCGGGGATGTGAGTATTTCCGGTGAGAGCCTTTACCAGCGCCGGGAATCTCGTAAAAGCCGGCGTCGAGCAGGTCCCGGATCAACTCTCGCACTTTTCGCGGCACGATGGAATTCTACCCGTTCCACGACTCCTGGCAAGCGTTGGGAATCTTTTGCGGAACGATCAGCTCACCGATGGCGGCCCCTCCGCGAGTCCCGAACTACCCAAAGGCGCTGTGGGGCCGCCATTCGGTGGAGCGCCTGGTTCGGCGGTCTTCTCTTCACGACGACAGCACACAACCAGCGCGTAGCCAGCCAATAAGCCGGAGGCCAACTCAATCACTCCGGCTGTGAGATCACGCGTGCGTATGCACCAAAAGACCATCCACGTCTGCCACAAAACAAGAAATGCGATCAGACTGCCGGGCAGCGCAGCTTGAGACGGTGGCTGTTTTCGCAGAGTCAGAGCCGCAATCAGAGCCAACACATCAAGCGCAAGGTAGAGAACCGCGTGATGGAGTGCGGATCTCTCGCTGAAGACCTCCGAGCGGTATCCGGCCTGAACAAACCCAGCGACAACGAACGCAAACGACGCGCCGACAAGGTAGATGACCACGAGCACGATCAATGCCCTAAAAGCCCATTTCGGACTATTGTACGCCTTCATGCGCTCCCACGTGTTTCTGCCCAATAGAGGGCACCAAAGTCTTACGCGCGAACCGCCGAACTATTTATTTACAGGGAAGGATTTCCCAGTTAAGCAGCTATTGGACGACAAACTGGGGATCGATCCCAGTTCCCTGAGCATGGAGGGAGGGATACGGCGCGGGAGGAACGGAGTCAAGGCGCAGCCGCAACCGAACCCGGGCGGACCTCCAAGTCGCTGCGGGTGGCGGGTTAGCGCTTTACTTTCCGGGTGCGGCCCACTGCACGGCGTTGCGGAAGATCAGGCGCACCTCTTTGCGGTAGAAATCGTCGTAAGTCTCGTGACCGGGCGTGAAGTAGAACACCTTGCCCTTGCCCACCGTCCAGCAGAGTCCCATGCGACCGGGCTCGGTGGCGCCGTCGGGTTTGGTATAGACGCCGTCGAGGACGACCGTTTCCGGTTCGGGCACGGCGAACGGTTCGCCGTAACGCTCGATCCTGGGCAGGTTAAAGTCTTTGACGCCTTTGGCGATGGGGTGGTTTGGCGCCTTGACGATCACCTTGGCGGAAGTGCCATCGGCCTTGTATTCGCGCCAGGAGCAGGCGGTGCCCATGAGCTTCTTGTACGGCTTGGCGAAATGAGACGAGTGGACCGCGATGAAGCCCATGCCGTCTTGCTTGACCCGGCGCACGATGCGTTGCACCAGGTCGTCTTTGACTTCGTCGTGCCGTTTGTGGCCCCACCAGATCAACACATCGGTCTGCCGGAGCGACTCATCACTGACCCCCTGGTCGGGTTGGTCCAGGTTGGCGGTGACGGTCTCCCAGCCGCGGAGGGATTTCAGCCCGTCGGCAATGGCCACGTTGACGTCATTGGGATAGATTTTTTCGAGAGGCGCGGTGCCTTCGGACCACACGACGACGCGCCGTTTGGCATCGGCGGCGAACAGGCTTGGGGCCAGGCACACGCCCGCGGCTGCGGCGGCGCCGACGCCGAGCAATGCGCGTCGTGAAATGCGGTGATCCAGGTTGGGAGATTGCGGAGAATGGAGTTTGTTCATGGCGAGATAGTCAGAATTCGAGGCGCGCCAGGCAAGCGATTTTGCGCAGGGACAGTCTGGCAGGGCGCCCACCGGGGTTTGGCGGCGTCAGTGCATTTGCTTCTCCAGTTTGTTGATCTCCTCTTTGATCAAGGCGGAAAGCCGGTGCTTGATGAGATAGACCTGGCCCGCGTTGACGCCGAAGGTCCTGGCCACGTCCCGGACCGGCCACTGCTTGAGGACATAGCAGTCGTAGAGCTGGAAGTGTTTTGCGTCCACCTGGAGTTTCACCCGCGCGAGCGCCGCGGCCAGCAGGTTCTTCTGCCATTCTTCGTCCCAGACCGCCTCCAACTGACAGCCGGCGGGGTCTGGCACTTTCTCCATGACGGCAGTGGCGGAGGAGTCCTGGCCTTGCCGGCCAGCACGCGCGGGATCCCGCTCGCGTTTGCGCAAGTGGTCCGCGATCCGACGCCGGGCCACGACGAGCAGCCAGTTCTTGAAGGAACCGAGGGAAGGATCGTAATGGAAACCGGGCATTTTCCTGGCGACCGAGAGGATTGTCTCCTGGACGACGTCCTGTGCTTCGGCGTCGCTCAGTCCGGCACGCGCAGCCACGCCGTAGATCAGCCGCCAGTAAGTGTCGAAGAAGTCGCGCCAGCTTGCCTGGTCGTTCCAGTTCCGGAGCCGGCTCAGCAGGCTCCGGCGCGTCGGGATGAATTCGTCTGGCTTGGTCGTCATTGAGCGACGTGATGCTTCTAAACCATCTGTTCGGCCAAGGGGAGCCAATTCTTTCAGGGCTGGGCGCGGCGGGGCGGCAACGCAGCGGGCTGGGGCAGGTGACACTTTAGTGGCGCGCGCCTGGCCGGCGCCTCCGCGGGGAAGCCACCTGTTCCTTTCTGAACCGCACACGGCCCATGAACCGTTTCGGGCTCTTGGTAGGGCGAGACTCCGTCGAGCCCTGGAATCACGTGCCGCCAGGAAAGTCAGGGCTCGACGGAGTCTCGCCCTACCGACGGGGCCGGTTCATGGGAAGGTGTTTTGCCTGCGGGTCATTGGCGCACCTTGATCTTGCGACGCCAACCTGGAACTGGCAGGCTGGGGTGTCACCATGAAAAAGCTGGGCAAGACTCTCCTCTGGAGCCTCGTGGCACTTTTCGGAGCCGGCGCCTATGCCACGCTCGCCTTGCGTCGCGGGGAGCCGCTCAGTTCGGGCTATATCCTCGTCGCCGCTCTCTGCACCTATGCCATCGGCTATCGGTTTTATTCCAAGTGGATCGCGGCGCGGGTGCTCATGCTGGACGACCGGCGGGCCACGCCCTGCGAAGTCCACGACGACGGCAAAGACTTCGTGAAGACGAACAAGTGGATTGTGTTTGGCCACCATTTCGCGGCTATTTCAGGGCCTGGGCCGCTGGTGGGCCCGGTGCTGGCGGCCCAGTACGGCTATCTGCCGGGGACACTCTGGATCCTGATCGGGGTCGTGCTGGGCGGGGCGGTACAGGATTTCGTGATCCTGTTCTGTTCCATCCGCCGCGACGGCCGGTCGCTCGGTCAGATGGTGAAAGACGAACTCAATACGACCGCCGGGGTCGTCGGCTTGGCCGGGATTCTGGCGATCATGACGATCCTGCTGGCGGTGCTGGCGCTGGTCGTGGTGAACGCGCTGGGGGAAAGCCCGTGGGGCGTGTTCACGGTGGGCTCGACCATCCCGATCGCGATGTTCATGGGCGGGTACCTGCGTTTCTGGCGGGTTGGCAAGATCCTTGAAGTGACGGCGATCGGTGTGGTGCTGCTGCTGTTGGCGGTCTGGGGGGGACAGTTCGTTTACGGCCATGAGAATTTGAAAACGATCTTCACCGTGGGCAAGGAATCGCTCGCCTGGGCGATCATCGGCTATGGACTGGCCGCCAGCATCCTGCCGGTGTGGCTGTTGCTGGCGCCGCGGGATTACCTTAGCACCTTCATGAAACTGGGGACCATCTTCTCCTTGGCCGTAGGTGTGCTGGTCGTGCTGCCGGACTTGAAAATGCCGGCGCTGAGCAAGTTTACCGACGGTTCCGGGCTGGTTGTGCCGGGCACGGTGTTCCCGTTCTGTTTCATTACCATCGCCTGCGGGGCCATCTCGGGTTTCCATACTCTCATCGCCAGTGGCATCACGCCCAAGATCATCACCCGCGAAGCCTACGCCCGGCCCATCGGCTTCGGCGCGATGTGCCTGGAGTCGTTGGTGGCGATGATGGCAATGATCGCCGCGTGCACGCTCGATCCCGGCGTCTATCTCAGCATGAATGTCAACGTCTCGGCTGCGGATCCGGCCGCCAAAGCCTCAGCCACAGTGGCCCGCGTCACCGCCGAAGGCTTTCCGGTGACGGTCGAGCAGATGAACCGCCTGGCCGAGCAGGTCGGCGAACCCAGTCTCTACGGCAAGACCGGCGGGGCCGTCACGCTCGCGGTCGGCATGGCGAACATATTCTCCACCGTGACCCGCGGCCGTTGGCTGGACTTGTGGTACCACTTCGCGATCATGTTTGAGGCGTTGTTCATCCTGACGACGCTCGACGCCGGCACGCGCGTGGGCCGCTACTTGATCCAGGACGTGTTGGGTAACCTGTGGAAGCCGCTCGCCGACACGCGCAGTGTCGCGGCCAACGTGGTGGCCAGCACCTTGATGGTGTCCGGCTGGGGGTTCTTCCTGATCCAAGGCGTGCGCGACCCCGAAGGAGGCGTGAAGGCCTTGTGGCCGCTCTTCGGCATCGCCAACCAGATGTTGGCGGGCATCGCGCTGTGCCTGGGCACGACGGTGATCCTGAAGATCCACCTCGGGGCGAACGCCAACGCCGGGAGAAACCGACCGGCGCTGGCGCTGATCACGCTGATCCCGCTCGTCTGGCTGCTGGCCGTCACGATGACCGCCGGCGCCCAGAAGATCTTCCATGCGGACAAGAACATCGGCTTCCTGGCGGCGAGCCGGGCCTTGGAAGCGAAACTCCCGGAGTTACAGCAGAGATCCTCGGCGGCCCAAACTGCGGGTGACGCGCCCGCGCTCGCCGCCGCCCAAAAGGAGCTCCGCGCGAATCGGATTCAGTATTTCAACAACCGGGTTGATGCCGTGGCGGCCGGCGTCTTCATGACGCTGGTGGTCCTGATCGTGGCGTTGAGCGTGCGCGAGTGGAGTCTGCTGCTGGCCCGTCGCAAGCCGGCGGCCTTGCGAGAGACCGAACCGGTCTGGCTGCCAGGGTACGCCGTCGCTGAAGCCAGACCGTTCCGCTGGCTGGGCGTGTTGGCGCTGGGCCTGGGGCTGGCAAAGGAATTGTCGGGCGAAGCGGAACTGGAAAGGGCCCAGCGCGCCGCCGCCTCCTGTGACTGCCACCAGGCCGGGATTTCCTCCGAGCGCGGCAAGTTGTACCTGGAAGTCACCGAAAGACGTTACCGGACGGTGCGACGATGCTGCTAAGCTGATCACTCCGGGCCGGTGCCGAGGTAAATTAACTGGGATTTGCCAGCCTGTGTTGTCAGCCGTTAGTATGCGGGCCATGCAACGCATCGGTCTGTTCGGCGGATCCTTCGATCCGGTGCACCTGGGGCACCTGCTGGTCGCGCAAGCGGCCTTGGAAGAGCTCGGCCTGGATCGCCTCTTTTTCATCCCGGCGGCGCAGTCGCCTTTTAAGCCCGCCGGCTTGCCGGCGCCGGCGTCGGAGCGGCTGCGTTTGCTGCGGTTGGCGCTGGCCGGCCAAGCCCGGTTCGAGATCGACGGACAGGAAGTGCGGCAGGGCGGGGTTTCCTATACCATCGACACCGTGCGCGACTATGCGCGGCGGTTCCCGTCGGCTCAGCTCTATTATCTGATCGGCAGTGACCATGTGCGGCTGCTGCCGCAATGGCGCGAGTCCGCGGAGTTGGCGCGCCGGCTTGAATTTGTGATCATCCCGCGGCCGGGTGAAGTGCCGGCGGAGTTGCCGGCGGGTTTTCGGGGGCAGGTGTTGTCCGGTTTTCCGCTGGGGGTTTCCTCGTCCCAGATCCGCGCACGGATCCAGGCCGGCTTGCCGATCGATCTCCTGGTGCCGCCGGCGGTGGCTGAAGCCGTCGCAAATAATCGGCTTTATCTTTGAAGGGGACTGCGGCAAGCTCGCGCCGATGGATTCAAGAGATCTGGCACTGCGCTGCCGGGAGCTGGCGGAGAACAAAAAGGCGGAGGTCCTCGTCATCCTTGATGTCCGGAAGATCTCCTCGGTCACCGACTATTTCGTGCTAGCCACCGGGAGCAGCGAGCCTCACCTGCGGGCCATCCTGGAGGAGATCACCGGGAAACTGCGCGAAGAGCACGACCTCCGGCCCCGCGCCGTCGATGGCACCCTGTCCACCGCCTGGCTGGTGCTGGATTACTTCGATGTGATTGTGCACATCATGCGGCCGGAGGTGCGTGCGCACTACGATCTGGAGGGTCTGTGGGGCGACGCGCCACGCCTGAAGACGCGGAGGCGCAAGGCGGCCACTTCCTCCAGCCGCACGAAGGGTTGAGCAGAGAGGCATGGGGCGAAACCTGCGTTAGGTCATTGGGCGCACTGGCGCGGCCGGCACATGATTGCCGGCCCGGATTAGGCGAAGCGCCAGCGCCGCGCCGCCACGGACGCCCCGCGGTCAAGCGGCGGTCTTGGGCGGGCTTGCGGCCGCGACTTGGATCATGATTTCCAGGACGCGTTTGAATTCCCCGAGGCCGGTTGCCGGGACGATGATGGTGTCGTGGCGGCCATTGACGCCTTCGGTGATCCGCAGAAAGCGGCCGCGAGGGTTTTCTTTGAGGCTGAAGGCGAACGTCTTTCTCTCGATCTGAATCTTCTCC
>Ga0315274_10007648_pt1 | contig 15644 bp, 15 predicted proteins | sample YL17G02_20_MG_FD_203700 | JGI IMG/M metagenome (GOLD analysis project Ga0315274, IMG submission 203700) | Sediment microbial communities from Yellowstone Lake, YNP, Wyoming, USA - YL17G02_20 | ecosystem: Environmental > Aquatic > Freshwater > Lake > Sediment | place: USA: Wyoming | collected... | reverse complement strand
ATTCTGTTATTTCAAGATATGTGATGGCTTATACGATGATGGGCGCTGCTTCTGTTGCCACTGGTTCTTCCTCTTCTACGGTTGCTGTTTCCATTGTTCCAAGAATGGAAGCACTTAGAGAACGCGGAAATATCGTAGATCAACCGAGGAATGTTTCTTTTAATCGCTCTTTTACGAAGGACAAGGCAAATTATCTTGTGAGTGTGGCGTTATCATCCTCAACAGGAAATCATTTACAACTATTTGCGTCTGGAAGCAGTTTTGGCACAAGTGATGACAACAACGAAATAGTTAATCAATCATCTGAATATAATACCGCAAATTCTTATTATGAGATTGTGAAAATTACATAATGTTTTTCCATGTTTTGAATTTAATTATGTCACGAATATTGGCAAAACAAACATGGTATATCTCCGCCAATTGATGATATCCCGTAACTTCTTTTGTGTTGTATTTTCTTCGTATTTCAATAATCTCTTTTTCGGTTAATTTCGCGTTACTATTGTTTTCACCAGTTTTTATGTGTTCTTGGGCTCGCGGACCCTTCTTCACTCCCCTTTGTCTTTTGCTATCTTTTATACCATATGCCGCAATTCTTTCGTCTGTTTCTTTTGTAAGACCCTTATTCCACGGAGGTTTATTATAGTTTGGGTTATTTTTCCCTAGATTTATCTGTCTCAATTTTTCTATTGTTGTTTCGGATTGATGTCTTCCTAGTTGACTTTGACGATTTTTCTCCTTGAATTCTTTAGACATTTTTCTTCCGATAAGTTTTTGTCTAGTTTTTTCAATACTTTCCCTCGAATGTTTACATCCACTTGTCCCTTCTCCTCCGTTTGTAACATTTAACAAATCTTGATAAATCGATCTACAATACGAGATCCAGATTATTTCCTGGTTATCTAAATCCTTCTCATACATTTCCGCAATTGGGATAATTTCAATTCGGTCTTTCCTGAAATTCTCCAGGTCCAACGATAATATAAATTTGCCCGATATTTTTGGTTCTTTCATAATAATTCAACGACAATGATGATTTACATTCTTTTTGGCTTGTGGTTTCGTTGGATGGTGATTGTTTTTCTTCTATCATAAAATAATTATCATCGAAATTGTTTTTTGTTATTTTGTAAGTTAGGTAGTCAGGGAAAGAAAGGCGATAAAAACATGGCGTGGCAGGGAAATGATGGAATGGTCAGGATTCCTAAGGAAATTTACAATATTATCCGGACAATTAGTGTTTATAACAAAAAAGACATTAAAGATATAACAAAAGAAGCCCTAGAGGAATGGGTTGAAAAACATGTTACGGCCGAACAAAGGAAAATTATATTAAAGTCAATAGGACAGTTTGAATAACATAATTAAAATATGGTTATTAAAGCAGCACGCGCCATTATCCCATCAAACATCACTGTTTTGATTTCAAAAATCATTTTTGATTCGAATAAAATGAGTAATATTATCAAGTGGACCGTTGACAATCCGAATAATGAGAAAATTCTTAGTTTTGATGTTATTTTATTTCAGAACGATACTAGTTTAGAAAATGGTTCCATTAAAAATGTGTTTGAAGTTGGTCCCGATACAAACCAATATGTTCACAAAAATATTGAAATAATCGCTAACGGTCGATTCTTTCGTAGCTATTCATATCAAATCATCTGCTATACGGACATAGCTTCTAAAGCTTCCCAAATAGAGAAGTGGGATAGTCGCGAAATATATGAAGTTGAACCGCCAAAACAAATTACTTTTTCAATAAAAAATGGTCACATTTATTTTTCAATCATGTGTGATGATACTAATAAATTTTCCACGAATATTTTTATTTTCAAAAAGGATTTTGACAATGATGTTTTTGAAAGAATCGCTGTTCTTCCATATCGGAATAACACACTCTTTGTTGATAAAAATGTAACACTCGGGCATTTTTATGAATATCGATTTATGACATATGATCTATTTGGTCACTTTTCTCAGAAGATTGTAAAAATTGATGTCCGCATTTGGGATAGTAATTACCACACTTCAAAGAAAAACACTTTATTTGATCCAATTCCGTTTGCCGAGTATGCTCAAGAATCAACGAAAAAGCCGCTTGTGAAAGTTAAAATTGCGAATCTTGACCCAAGATGTCCATGGTATACAATAAGGAGAAGAGATATTTCAGAAAAGCGACAATCTTTTGAGTCGGTTCCTGTTGGATTTTTATTGAAAAATGTTGATAACAATGAAATAGAATTTACCGACTCAATTGTCCGCTCTGATTCATACTACCAATATTCTATTGTCGGGCAAGACAAATATGGTAACAACACAGATATAAGACAATCAAATGTGGTATTTACAAAATTTACTGATGCCTTACCGGCAATGCCCGTTTCCTTGACAACTGAATTAATAACTACATATCCTACAGCCGTAAGACTTTCGTGGGTAGATGACAACCTCAATCAAAAATTATCCGATGTTGTCAGCGGCTCAAGTCCATTATTTCCGAAAGACAATTTGTATTACTTCAAAGCCTTTAGAAGGGCCTACAACGAATTAAATTATCAATCATTCCCAGAACAATCATCATCGTTCTTGGTTGACTCGTGTAAAAATGATGGTGTTGTTATTAATACGGATTATCCTTCTTATAAACCGGAGCCACCAATAAGAGACACCAAATATTATTATTATATTGCCACATATGACTCAACAACAAATGTCGTATCGAATAGATCCCCGGAAATTCTTGTTGACTTTACTGTTCCACCAACCGATATTTTTGATCTTGAGGTTTTTTACAATTCAGTGTTTGAGCCACTTAAGTGCTTAATAAGGTGGAAAATAAACGAAAGTGAAAAGACTCTCGACCTGTTTTCTGTTGAAAGAATAGAAGAAGATGGTGTTTGGAATAAAATTGGTAATAGCTATTTCAACACTCAGTTTGTGGACACCACAATAAAAAGAGGAAGAAAATATCTGTATCGGATCGCCGCCATTGATTTTATGGGTAACATGAGCAATTATTCTTTTGTTTCCTTAACGACTTAGATTATTCTTTTGGCCACTTAATAATTAAAAATGTGACTATAACCAGAACAGTTCAAATATCAATTCCAACAATGGGCGCTACTCCGTCTACATTAGCAATACCAAGGATGCTCGATTCCGCCCTGATTTATAGATCGTGGAATTTGTCTGTTATTCCAGCTTGCGTTCCGATCATTGGTGGCGTAGGTTGTTATCAACACGGAATTGATTGTGGCGGCCCTGGAAAAAAGCCATTAGTGATCAGTGCGGAATTTCATCAAAGACTCCCAACAGAAAATGAAATTCGACATTGGTGGTCAGTGTGGCCGAATGCGAATATTGCCATAATCACTGGTAGTGTATCGCGGAATCTTGTGGTGGTAGATGCCGATGATAGTGCGGCAATAAGAATGCTTTATCGATTGTGTGGCAGTATCGATGATAGTGGTCGCGGAATTAATCCATCAATTCCGGTTGTTAGGACTCAGCGCGGAGGTCGCCACGCATATTTCTTCGGATCAAATTTTCCTGGCATAAGAACCGATGTTGCTATTCGCGGATTTCACATTGACATACGGGCGGAGGGAGTATACATTATGGCTCCGCCGAGTATTGGCCCAACTGGCACAAGATATGAATGGTTAACATACCCAAGAAATGGCGAATTTCCCGTATTACCAACGCCATTACTCGAATTTCTTGTCGGTTAGGAAACACCATGACTGAGATAACTAAAGGTTTAATCGCAAAAATCGAAAGGGCAACGCAATCAGCACAAATTCAAATAAGACGAAGTGTAGCAATTGATGAAGCACAAGAGAGAATAAATTCCTTGAGTCTTTCTATTGCTATTTCTGCGGGGGCGAGTAGAAGATCAATTGAATCTGCGGCTGCCGCATCGGGAATTATAAGGAATACTACGACAATTTCCGAGGTATCAATGGTTTCTTCTTCGCTAGCCCCAGAAATTGCTTCATCAATGAGGCCACCAATTGCTTCAACATATGAGATGTCTGATATGACTATGACACCAATTATTGCCCCAACACCGATAATTCCATCATTATTTGATATTAGAGAGATTCAGGCGGGACGATAATGCCTACTTTGTTCTCGGGATCATTTTCTATGGGTTCCGATATATATGGCATTGATACTCCAAGTGAAGATCTTAGGAGTTTTTCCGGTGAACTTCTTAGTTCCTTCGATCAATTAGATTCGGCTTTACCGGAATGTGAAATAATTGCTTTGATAAAAACTGCTAATAAAGTTGTAATACCATTCCGTATGGGCAATTATGACCAATTTTCAATTAAGATATGGGACATGTTTTTCGATAGAAAAGTTTTTTATAATAGGGCTATTGATGCGAGGGACAATTATTTAAATACAAGTTTTTACATCTTACCAGATGGCAAAATAGCGATAATGAGGGATCCGTCCGACACGTTATCATTCACTAGAGAACAAGCGAGTATTGCTACACAAAGAAACAAAGATATTTTAAATAGAAATGGGATCAATGTTGATTTAAATTATGTCATTATTGGGGACGATGTTGACAACAAAAATAAAGCAAAAAGGTTATTGGAGATTGGTGCGTTTGATTACGATTTTAATAACAATATTCAACAAGATACAATGTTTGTTCACAAAATTTATGGTATGTCAATTATTGCCACACCAGTAATTGCGTCTAGCGGGCGGCGATAAAATGCCTGATGTTGTTTTAGCTCCGAGTTTTCCCGAGAAATTAATATCGAAATATGTTGATTTGTGGCAACCGTATGATTTCAGTGGGGTCTTTGGGTCGTATCCGGCACAACGGTCATTTATAGAAGCGGTGTTTGCTAATAAATTACAGACACTTTTATTGATTGATACATCGTTGGGAACTCGTCCGGGACATTTTGATATGAATGTGGAAGCCGACTTATTGGACATACCGCGAATACCAGATAGTCAACCTGGACACATGAGGGCATATTTTGAATCGCAATTATATTTTATTCTTGCCAAACATTCTTTTGTCAAAAACAGAAATTTGTATTCAAAGGATCAATTACAAAAAGACATAAATGATTTTTACGACGCTACTTCTGATTCTGTTGTTATGACATTTTTATATAATGTTGACTGGTTTAATCAATATAAAAATGATAAAGTGAATTTTGTTAATGCTGCCGATGTTTTTATTCGGACGAGTTGGATGACCGTGGTTACTTTGTTGAATACATATAACGATTTTAATGGTGTTGATGATATTTTTATGTTATTGTCGGTTAAAGGGGATACGACATTAAAGCGAATATTCGGGGCGAGCTTGGCGGATCCGTCAGATGATGCTTTGGTATTTAGGGCCGATGATATAATCAGTGATAGTCGATTTGCTTCGGCAGCCAAAAAGAGTTTTTCATCTTATGCTGTATTGAATACATTGAAAAAAGTGAGCAGGATTAATATTGATTCATTTTATAATTTTTATGCCAGCGATGAATCAATAACTAGTGTTGGCGATAGTGTAGCAAACTCAGCAAATTATTATGATTTGGCTGCCGCTTACAAATTTATGCCGAGATACAATAAACTCGTATGGGGGCCGGTCGATGGTGGGTCTGGTATTAATACAGCCATCGTTTCAGTAAGTGGGAACATTTCAAACATAAGCGAATTACAAATTTTAAATGAGTTTTATGTGTCGCAAACATTTAGAAAACAAGGAAACGGCAGCGACTATGTAGTCATCAATAGTAGTTCCGAAGGTAAATTTGAAGCTTCTCCATTTTGGTCTAAAATATTGAGTGGTTTAGAAAATAAAGAAACCAAAGATTTGGTTGACAACAAAATTTTTATTGTTGATCATTCATTACTCAGAAAGAGATCCGATGAACAACCAAGATTACAGTATGTTGGATATATCATCAATAAATATGAATTAACCGATAGATGGCGACTAAAAGAAGTTATAATGTTGGATGATTGTTCTACATCAACATACTATGATTTTAATGTGCTATACAACAGAAAATATAAATACAAAATTTCTACTTTGTTGAAATGGGTGTATAGCACATCGCTTGCGGAAGTAGAATCTTTTTACAGCGCGGCCACATTTATTAATGAATTGGGAGTTTCTACAATGCCGGAAGTTTCTATACTACGACCATCAGTGGGGCGACCGTCGTCATTAGAGTCAACATCAATAGAAGGTTTGTCGGTTATGGGTTCGGCGGAGCAATTCGAAGGAAGAACTGCTGGGATAGCCGGTGAAATAGCAAGAGCGGACGAAGAATCACGGTTAGAAACTGCCGATTCTTCTTTGTCATCGGTGGTAACTTCTGTCGGAATATCTTTGGCCGGTATGCTTAGTGGTGGTAGGGTATAAAAAATGGCACGCGGTAGCAACCCAGATATTTCTCCAAGTGATGCTCCGGTTGTGGTTATATCAACGGCATTTTCTGGTGGAAATTTTGAGGAATTGTTTCACGGCGAATACTCGGAATTCTTCGAAGCAGAACCAATTATTGATACGATAGCACCAAATTGTCCAACAAATTTAAAAGTTGTTGTAAATTCCACGAAAAAGACATTTTTATTTACTTGGTATTGGCCGATAAGCAACAATTCTCCCGATAAATCAATACAAAATGATGTGAAGGAATTCGAATTTTTTATGGTTTCTAAAGATGGTCTGGTATCCGTTGGTAAAACACCAATTCCACGGTATTTTTACAAGGTTCTTGACAATAAAATTCAGTGGGCACAAGAAGAAGGAATAAAATTCTGCGTAAAAGCAATTGATTATCACAACCTTGTGTCGGAATCATCACAAATAGTTCGCGTATTTCTCAACAAAGATTATGGATGTAAAAAACTTGAAATAAGTCCAATTTACGAGTCATACCAATGCGGTGAGACATCATTAACAAAGAAATTTATTCTAAGAAAACATGCCCAATTTATGAAAGATACTTTTATTTTTTCTCCTGGATCGTCAATGGCAATAAAAGAACCATTTAAGAATAATACAAATGTGTTGATAATAACGGTGAAGGATCTAAATACTGGATACACGACCGATTTTGAAGTGGATGTAACACACCAATCGATAAGGATGATAACAACTGTGTTTGGCCCAACAACGACAAGTTCAGGAATTGCCGACTCGATAAGAACAGGTGGTATGGGTCTTGGTGGTGGAAGATTCGTAGGATAAAAACTTACATAGAACTTGTGATAGTGTATAATTAATAAGAGAAATGAGCTAGGAGGATATGAAATGTGCGGATGGCTTACAACTGATTACCTCGCTGGAACTGTGGTTTTAGATGCCTGTTTAACAGACAAGGGCAGGGAGTTCATTTCACGTGGTGATGGATCATTTACTGTCTCGAAATGGACTGTTGGTGACCCTGAAATTGATTATTCCTTGTGGGATCCTTCTTCTCCTGGTGCTGAAGACGCAAAAATTCTTACTACGCCCGTTCTTGAAGGATTTATTAATGAGGGGTTTGCTTTTAGATTTCCAATGATGTCTTGTGATATTCCAAATCTTCGTTATTTACCAAAAATTGTCACCGAACCGGCAAGTGTTACTAAATATTATCGTGATGCCATTAAAAATTCGTTTGTCGTTTCTGTTGTTCAAAAAATGATTACAAATGATGTTGCTTCGATTCCCGCTTCGATATGGGACCCATCATTCATAGTAGAAGTAAACGACGATCTTCTTTATGCAGAGGCCGATCTCGTAAATATATCTGCCTACAATGTTGGTTCCTATATTGTCCCAACAAATTCAACGACAATTACAAATGTGAATTCGGCTAATATTTATTTTAGAAGCCGTGAAGTGCGCAGTGAACAATGGAGCATCTATGGGACCGGGGTTGCTCCTAGTCGGCAAATTTTGACATACGCGAAGTTCTCAGGAGTCAATAGTGGTTTATCAGTTCGTGTGAATATAACACTAACTGAAAGCTCAGTATAGATGAGGAAATAAAAATGTACAAGCAATTTGACCAAAAAACTGAGATAAGCCAGCGTGTAAATACCCTCTTCGAGCGGATAGTGTTAAATTCTCAGTCTTTTACGAATGATTCGTATGTTCGTAAATATAACAATGCTTCTTATTATCACATGTCAAATTCACTAACTGGCTATCTAGGCTATTATCAAACAATGTTCGACACCACGCCAATTACTTCACCCACAGCCAACGCTCTTTGCGACATAAGTTTCGGAATGTCCACTGGATCAACGCATTATGCGACCACCGTTGTTCAACAGGCAGAAAAGAACAACATTTACAAGATAATGGCAAATACACTCCTTGGATCCCCAACAAAGCAATTTTCTTGGGCCGGGACGACATACAGCGATCTTTTCTTCGTCACTTTCAAGCGAAATGTTTTTAAGGACTATTTTAGAGATCGCTATTATACGATGTGGTTGTCAGCTTCTTCGGGAGGCCCGACAAATACTCTTACGGCTTCGGATTCTTGTGCCACGACTCTTGGTGAGGAATACGCCGGAAATTATGGTGCTTTGTTCTCCTGTTCATCTGGTGTAGTTCAGGGGCTTTGTTTTTATAATGCCGGTGTTGTTGCTCTTGCCACAACTTCATTCTACGGCCCGTATTTTTCCGGGTCGTGGCACATGAATGATCTTCTTACTGGATCAACAATTGACTGTGTTGTTGATGGCGTAAGAAACCACATTCGATATGTTGATATTCACCCGGCAACAAGGATTCATTCTACTGTTTATAAGTGTGTATTATTTGACAAAGAATATAATTACTCAAGCAATCCGACATATACGGATGATACCGGTCTGATAAGGGTGATGAGCGGATCATTATCTCTCACACCACAAGAATCAAGAACATATATCACATCTATAGGTGGATATGATGATCTAGATAATTTGCTGTGGGTTGCCAAACTATCAAGTCCTCTTTTGAAAAATGCGAGTCTGAGCACAATTCTGTCAGTGCGCCTTGACTACTGATGTCTAGAGACATCATATATGCTATGTTTAATTTGTAATGACGGGATTGAAATAAAACCACTCGGTTTTGGAACCATTTTATCAATTTTGAGTCGTCTAGACAATAAGAATTATGATCTTTTTGGGATTAAATAAACACTATGACCTTCTTCCCTTTACAACCGAATAAAGATGTTTTCGTAACGAGAATTGAAGCTTCTCCTGAATATCTTTTTGTTGGCACATCATCATTATCAATGGGTGGTCCATCTGCTTTTTATTTCTGTGGTCCATCATTAATTTCTGATTATTTGACTTATCGTGATTTTTACAATTCTTCGAATGTTTATCACTCATATTACTATGATACACCAGATAATCCGCTTCCAAGATTAACTGCTTCAATCAAGTTTTATAATGGTGTGGACACCACAACGAGTCGCGCTCATGTTGTAAAGATGCTTGACGATTTTTATTTCATGTCCGAAAGTTTAGGGTCTGGTTCTGGATTTTACGGATCCTCAATTGACATTTTTTCAATTCCAAAGGCGTATTACGGTAAATCATTCAAAAATTTTGTTTCTACAGAGACCGATCCAATTCATGGCAGCCGCATAATTTATGATGATGGGGATGGGAATGTTTATGCTCGGTATCCGACAGCAAATTGCGGCCCATTCTTAATTGGGAAAGCTTTCTACAATGAGGGCATCATATTTGTAAGATCCGATCCTTCTTTTAGCACAGAACACGCCATTCAATACCCATGGATATACACAGGTTCTATCTGCTGCGAAGTATCATTCACCGGATCAAACAACATCTATGTCCAGAATGTTTTTTGTCATATTGATGCGTATCAAGCAAATTTCAGTCAAAATGCCACAAGCTACACAACATCGTCTGGTGGAGAAACTGTAAAATTGTTTTCGGGATCTGATGATAGAGTTTTCATTACTGGCATCGGATTATACGACAAAGATTACAATCACATAGCCACGGCAAAAATATCAAAACCGATAAGGAAATTACAATCGGATAAGATCCTTGTGAAGTTGCGTCACGATTTGTGCTGACCTATGATCCTTGGTTTGGACATATCCAGTTCATGCGTTGGATACTCATTGTGGAATAGCGGTAGTTTGGCGAGGTATGGATTCGTAGATTTATCGAACATTGATAATCTTTTCCAAAAAATAGATACCTTCCTTCAAATATTTGAATTTGACATTGACCAAATCGAGGCAGTTTATGTTGAGGACATACAACAGAGTTTCGCACGAGGATTTAGCTCCGTTAACACCACAATCTTGCTCGCCAAAATGAATGCTGCTCTAAGCTACGCCGTTCATAAAAAAACGAACAAAGAGATAAATTATCTTAATGTTAATCATCTTCGGAAAGTAATTGGTCTGACCGTAAAAAGGAACGGCACTAAAGCAAAAGAACAAACATTTGATTTCGTGTATGGTAAATTTAACTTGTTTCTTAAGTGGACTAAAAATGAAACTATCGATAAGAGGTCTCTTGACATTACGGACGCGATTGCTGTAGGCTATGCCGCAACAATTATTACTCGAAGCACTTCAGAATGCCTTTCGGGATCACGGTAAGATTTCTGGCGATGAATTAAATTTGTTCTGTCCTAAACATCCTCACACAAATTCGGGAAAACATCGCAGAAAGATGTCCATATCTCTTTCAAAGCCAATACGCTATCATTGTTGGATCGGCGGTGAAGGAGGAACTGGCCTTAGAAAACTAATTGAAGAATATAGTCTTGATCCCGCAATCTTTGAGGGAATTGATGGTCTTGATTTAGAGCCGCAAGAACGAAAGAATGAAGTTGTTTCTTTGCCGATTGATTATATTCCGCTTGTTTCTAGGGTTATCTCAATCGAGCACGCGCATGCCCTGAAGTATATAAAACAAGATCGTGGGCTGACCGATGATCAAATCTTGAGGTATAAAATTGGTTTTTGTGAAAGAGGAGATTATCGAGGAAGAATCATAGTCCCATCTTTTGATTACTCCGGTGAATTCAATTATTTCGTGGCGAGGTCTTATCTTGCGAATAGTTCGATGACATATCGATATCCATCGGCTAGGCGTGGAGAAATAATTTTCAATGAGATAAACATGTCGTTCTCACAAGAGATTCAATTGTGCGAGGGTGTGTTTGATTCCTTTTCTTGTGGTCCGAATTCAATTCCTCTTCTTGGCTCCAGCATCAGTGAAAAATTAATAATGCGCTTAATTGATGACTGTCCCTGTGTCTATGTTGTTCTTGATCCCGATACATACACCAAACCGGATATAACTCAAGATTCGAAATTATTAAAGATGGTTCAAAAATTAAAAGAGTGCGATATTCCAGTGAAATTAATTGATGTTCGCGGTGAGTGGAAGGATGTTGACGAGATGGTGCGCAAAGCTGGTTATGGTGAATTCTTGAAAAGAAAAGAAAACGCTATTCCTGTTGATTTTTCATTTATTATGAGAGCGAAATTGAACGAGGTGTGATCTAACGAGGCAGTCGGGCTTTCCAAGTTCCGTGTGTTTCTTCCGGGATTTCTCGGATCTCGATGGTGTCGCCGTATCCAGAATAATCAATTTTTTCGTTTACTTCTTCTGGAACAAGATCTCCTGCCACTTGTCCAAGCCACTTGCGGGCATATTCCTGTGCCTCGTCGAAAGTGTTGAACTTCGAATTGTCCCAGCTTTTGTGAACTCCATGGTGATGACAATCGGCTGGTTTGTTATTATCAAAAACCTGAAACATTTGGCGCTCCTCCATCCTGAACCTACTATACCATAATTTTTGTTTTTTGTCAATTACCAATTCAATGATGTTCTTGCGTGGTAAATTATGTCTATGAAATTCGCTCACATAGCCGATATTCATAATCGCAATTATCAAAGGCACGACCAATATCGGATCGCTTTTGCGAAAACATATGAAATTTTAAAAGAAGAAAAGCCCGATGCCATTGTTGTTTGTGGCGATATTGCTCACACGAAAACTGAATTGTCGCCCGAATATATTTCGCTTAGTTCAGAATTTATCAAAAATTTGTCATTGCTTGCCAATAGGGTCGACATTATTCTTGGTAACCATGATGGAAATTTAAGAAACAAAGATCGTGAAAATGCCATTGCTCCGCTTGTAAAGAATCTTGGGCTCAAAAATATTTATCTCCACGAGAAATCAGGGATTGTTGATATCAATGATAAGTTTCGATATGCCATTTTTTCTTGCTGGGATGAAGAAAATTTTCCAAGACTGGAACCGAATGATAAAGTTACAATTGCTTTATTCCACGGGACGGTTGATGGTTGTAAGCCGGACAATTATGACAATATCCTCGTTGATCACAAAATAGTTCTAAAAAGCAATTATCCACTGAGTTTATTTGATAATTGTGATTACCTTCTGGCCGGAGACATACATAAGCACCAATCGATGGATAAAGAAGGTCGTTTTGTTTATGCCGGTTCTCTTATTCAACAAAATGTCGGGGAATCGACTGACAAAGGTTTCTATATTTGGGATATCAAGTCAAAAAAGGAATTCTCAAAGGCAAGGAAAAATATCTATGTTCCAGGGATGTGGGCCACAATAAAGGTAAACAATAAAGGAGAGACAAGCAGAACCTTTGAAATTATCCCCGATGAATCAATTGTTCGATTACACTATGATTCAGATATCGATAAACAGTTGTTGGCCAATACAGTTGCGACATTGGTGGTTGAACACCCGACCTGTAAAATAGAACAGATTAAAAACACTGTTGCCGAAATAAATACTAGCAAAATTAATCAGAACAATGATATCAAATCTTATCTTGTTGGCAAGAAAATTGCTGATGATGTAATTGAAAAAGTAACGAAACTCGATACTGATATTAAATCAAAAATAAACCTCGATGATTTTTACCACGGTTTGATATGGCAGTTAATCGAGCTTGAATGGTCGAATTTATTTTCATATGGAGAAGATAACAAAATAAATCTTGAAAATTTAAGTGGACTTATCGGAATTTTTGGTCCGAACGGAATAGGTAAATCATCAATCATTGATATTCTTTTGTGGGTTTTGTTTAATAATATATCAAAGAAGACAAAAAAGAATCATTGGATTATTCGTGATGGAACTAAAGAAGCAAAGGCATCGGCAATAATAAAGGCTAACAATGGGAACATATATAAAATAACAAGACTCATCAATCGTAAGAACAAAAGTAACAAAGAAACATCACAAGTTAGTGTTGAGTTTTCACGAACATCATCAGCGGGGATTGTCGAGAACCTTAATGGCATAGATCGAGTGGATACCGATAAAAATATTAGACAAATTTTTGGAACTCTCGATGATTTCGTTATGACATCTATGGTTCCCGCCGGAATGATGAACAATTTCGTGAATAACATTGGTTCAGAACGATTTGATTTGCTATCAACATTTCTTGGTATCGGTTCGTTTAAATTAAAACATGAAGCCGCAAAGAAAATGTCGGGTGATTTACAGCACAAGATAAAAGCCACAAGAATCGATTTTGATAAGGAAATACAAGATAATAACGCCCAAGTGATAAAATATGAAGTGTTGTGTGAAGATCTTAAGAAGCAGTTGGATGAGCAAAAACAAAAATCAAAGGAATTAAATGGTCAAATTGTCGCCCTTAATAAAGAAATAACGACAACAGAGTTATATAATTGCGACGAAGCAATAACAAACTTATCTAAATCTGAATCAACAATTAAAGTAGTCCAGGAACGATTAGATGAATTGTGTCAGGCCAGTGGATTGTGTTTGGGGAAAATTCATTTTTATGACGATAAAATAAACAATTCCCTTGACGAGAGTGTTGTGAAGACATATTTGGAAGCTAAAAATGTTGAGAAAGATCTTAACTCTAAATGGACAACAATGAATGCTAAGGAAAACATATTATCATCGTCACTTAAAATTCTTGATGAAGTTCCGTGTGATAACAAAGAATGTATTTTTATTAGGGATGCTTATAATAAAAAGGACCAATATGAAGTGCTCCATAGTCAATCATACTCATTAATGAAAGACATAAAAGTTATATCAATGGATATCGAGAAATTATCAATCGAATATGATAAATTTAGATATATCCAAGAACAAAATTCAAAATTTATGGTGGAAAAGAGTAAATTCACTACTTTATATGGTAAAGCTCAGAGTGGTTTGGCCGTATCAGAATCGGTTTTGAATTCGGCTATCAAGGATGTGGGGTTGTGGAAAGAACGAGTCAAGATTGCCGAGAAACAAAAAGAGATATTTGAAAAAAATAAACAATTAGAAAGGGACATTGAGCGAATTTCCATTGAAAAATCGGTAATTGATGATGCTATTGATTTAAAAAACATTCAGTATATAAAACATCTTGAATTGTTTGGAAAATGTAAGTTTATGCTGGAAGATTCGCAGAAGAAAAAACAAGAATGGGCAGCACTTAATGATGAATATGCGGCCTACGATGAATATATAAAACTAACTTCAAGAGAAGGATTGCCGCTAAGTATTGTTCTAAAGAATTTGGTTAATGTCAACAATGAGATAGCCACAACACTAACAAATAATGGTTATGACTTTTCGGTTTATTTCCAATCGAACGAGGATAACGAAATAGAAATTTTTATGAAGAAAGATGGGTTAACAAGACATCTCGAAGTAGTATCAGAAAGCGAGAAATATACAGCAAGTTTCCTAATTCGGACATCGCTTCTTAATATTTGTTCATTGCCTAAACCATCCATGTTTTGGATCGACGAAACTTTTGGCTGTTACGACCCGGCTAGACTCCATGGCTTTATGGATCTAATAACTTATGCGAGGAATCAGTTTAGTCACATCTTTGTTATCAGTCATGTCAGTGCGGCAAAAGAACTTGTTGATCATATTTTAGACATTAATCAGGGAAATGGCATTTCTCGGTGTTACAATAATTAAAATTGAAGGAATGTGTGATTATTATGTCAGTATTTAAGAGTCCTTGGTTATATATCGCAGGGGTTATGTTTTTGTGCCTCGTCGGCGGTGCTATTTGGCATCAATGTTCGATCAATTCTTTAAAAGAAGACAATTCGAAGATGCTACAGCAATTGCTTGAATCATCCGACTATGCTACCAAAAAATTGGATGAGACTTTGTATGGTGTCAAAACCATTGAGTCAAACAGTATTTCTCCCGATTTATTGACGCAATCTATTAAGGATCAAATTGATAAAGCAAATTTGACCAGTGTTTACGCCGCGCAGCTTTCAATTCAGGCTAGTTTATCAAAAGTATTAGAAGGTGTAGCGGGAGCAACTACGGCAATTCCTCGTCCTCCTACCACCGGAACGACCACGATTATTGTGAGGCCCCCATCAAATGGAAATAATAATTCCAACAATACCGGCACTTCTGTCAATCCTGATATTCCTATTAACCCTTCGGCTGAAAGCGTAAGCGCATGTAATACTTGTTTGGCATCGAACATTTTGAGAGTGCCGATAGATACAACGAGTGGACCACTGAGAATTCGTGGCTATACAGATACAGGCCCGAGATTGGGAGATCCAGGGAGTTTTCATCTTGAGGCGGAATGGAT
>Ga0315274_10007646_pt1 | contig 15646 bp, 40 predicted proteins | sample YL17G02_20_MG_FD_203700 | JGI IMG/M metagenome (GOLD analysis project Ga0315274, IMG submission 203700) | Sediment microbial communities from Yellowstone Lake, YNP, Wyoming, USA - YL17G02_20 | ecosystem: Environmental > Aquatic > Freshwater > Lake > Sediment | place: USA: Wyoming | collected... | reverse complement strand
TGAAATGAGAAAAATGAAATGCAAAAATCAGGTTGGTGAGTGGGATGGATGCTGTGATGATTGTTATTTCGATAATGGAAAAAATGGTTGCTCGGCAGAAAGCACAAAATGGAGGGGATTCAAATTAAATGGAATAAAATTTTCGGATTGATGTTTGCAACTTTGTTCATAATCATTTTGGCAAATCCAGCTTTAGCAGATACTGGAACTTACATCATTGAAAGCCAGAGGACAGACCTCACAATCCAGACCAACAGGGATGTCTATATAGAATATAACGTGAAATTCAGGGTAACTGGAGGGAATATACCTTGGGTTACGATTGGTCTTCCAACTTCTGATTTCGAGATAATAAATTACGGAGGCTCGGCTACTTCTGTCACTGCGAAAAACAGCTATGGATGGTCGGGAGTTTACATCGAACTCGACAAAACATATTTCAGTGGTGATTCCTTCATATTCAATTTCAAGGTAAACCAAAGGAATTTCATAAACAAATATGGGGAGAATGCCAGCATACAATTCACACCGACTTGGTGGGATAACGCCCAAACAGAAAAATTGACCATCGCCATTTGGATGCCTCCAGAAATCAAAGAGGTCAAAACTGCTTCTGAACCAACAAGATATGAAAACAACAGCGTGGTATGGGAATGGGATAATGTCGGAAGGGGAGTGAAAAATACTGTCGGAGTGATAATGCCCCTCGATGTTTTCACTGGAATGGAAAACGCACAATCCATGCAACCTGCTGATTCGGGATTAGGCACATCATCAATAGGTCAGGATTTTGGAGGAATCTTGAATATCACTTCGATTTTACCAGTAGTCTTCATCCTGATATTTCTTGGCTTCATGTTCATTAAATTCATGGGTTCTGGAGATTATGAAAGCCCTTCATTCCATGTCGGAGGAGATAGCAATTTCACGAGGCATTTGAACATGAAATGCATCAACGATAGTGAAGATTTGGAGAAAAAAGATGTAAAAGATGTCACGATAGATGTATGCAACAAATGCGGTGGTGGATTTTTCGACAAAGGGGAAATTGAGAAACTAATCAAGAATGATGCATCAGAATCGATGTTCTTTAGTGGAAAACCGACAGGAGAACCTAAACCTTACAGAAGGGGAATATGCCCAAGATGCGATGGAATTATGACAAAAGTGACAAAAATATACAAGGGAGATTCAACAAGCATTCTGGTGTGCGATGATTGCAATGGAATTTGGCTCGACAGAGGGCAATTCGATAAAATAAAGAAATTAAGATTAGAACAGGAGGATGAACAAAAAAAGAAAAGGGACGAGGGTGGCGAATGGTTTCCAATTTACTGGTGGCTATTCTATCCGCACATATTTTCAACAGGAAATTATTCGACACAGGCATTCAAATTCGGTGGTGGAGAATCTGGTGGCGCAGGAAAAAGCGGAGATTATGATGCACCATCTTCATGCGCTTGCGTGAGTTGTGCTTGCGTTAGTTCTTGCGCCGTATGTTGCGCCTGCGCTGGAGGCGGTGGTCAGGGGTGTTCACCAAAAAACAAAGTTCCCCAAATAATTTTAAATAAATACAAGAACAAGGGTGTGAAAAATGGTATGGAATAAAGGTCTTACGAAATCAGACCCAAGAGTTCAAATATATGTTGAAAAAGGAAGAAAAACAAGATTAAAAAATCATTCATATAATGCATGGAACAAGGGTTTGACACGAGATGTCGATGATAGAATAATAAAAAATTATACGAAAGCAGTCAAAACAAGAAAAAGAAAAGGAAATTATATTGCTTGGAACAGAGGTCTCACGAAACATACCGATGAACGGGTCAGGAAAAACGCAGAATCTGTGAAGGCAACCCATTGGACAAAAAAATTATCGCCAAGCGAACTGAACGAGCGAATGAGCAAAATGAGATTAAGCCAGAATTTCCCTAAAAAATTCACCAGTATAGAAAAGGCAATATTCAACACGCTTTCAAGCCTTAACATTCCATTTACTCCACACAAATCATTTTGGGTAGACTTGAGGTCGATGCATTCGTAGAGCCTAACATTTGCATCTATTGCGATGGCGATTACTGGCACGGAAATCCGAATAAATATGATTATGACAAATTGGATGGCAACCAACTATTTCATTTTAACAAAGATAGGAAGGATAATGAAATGTTGAAACAGAATAGATTCATCGTATTGCGATTATGGGAAACTGATATTAAAAATAATATAGAAAAATGCATTGAAAAATGCATTGAAAAAATAGGAGGTGGAAAATGGCAGAAGAACAACCATTCTTCGTGAAGAAGTGGTTCTGGGCATTAGTTGCTATAGCAATAATCGGCTTGTCAACATTCGGTTGGTTCATAGGAACATACAACAATTTCATAAAGTTAGACCAGAACGTGAACAACCAGTGGGGGCAAGTGGAATCACAATATCAGCGTAGATACGACCTGATACCGAATCTTGTAGCATCGGTGAAGGGATACATGGCATATGAAAAGGCTCTGCTGGAAAATGTAACATTCTACAGAAGCCAGTGGGGAAATGCAAAAACACCTGATGAAAAAGTCGATGCCTCAAACGGTCTTGAAAGCGTTCTATCGAAGCTGATTGTGGTAATGGAAAATTATCCACAACTCAAAGCCGATACCCAAGTCCAAAAGCTGATGGATGAACTTGCAGGAACAGAAAACAGAATAGCCGTTGAAAGGATGAGATACAATGATGTGGTCAAGTCATTCAACACTGCGATTCAGGTATTTCCAGCAAACATAATAGCGAATATGTATGACTATCACCAAAAGAAATACTTTGAGTCTGGACAAGGGGCAGATATAGCACCAAAGGTGGAACTATAAAAAAATCTTTCCTATTAGTTGGAGTGCTTTTAGTTTTATGCACTCCAACCTTTGTTTATGCTTTAACATTTCCAAAACCCATAGGTTTAGTTAATGACTATGCGAATGTCCTGACAGATGGTGAGGAAAAGACATTGAACGGAATTTTATTGGGTATTGAAAAAAATACAACAGATGAGATAACCATAGTAACCGAAAATGATTTACAGGGCGAAAGCATAGAAATGTATGCAGTCGGGATATTCAAGGAATGGGGAATAGGCAAAAATGGAAGGGATAATGGAGTATTGATTTTACAAATTCCTTCTGAATATAGATATAGGATAGAGGTCGGCTATGGTCTGGAAGGGGATTTGAACGATGCGAAGGTAGGTGACATAGCAAGGGAATGCATCGAACCCAACTTTTCAAAACAGAAATATTTCGATGGTTATGAATGCACAATAAACAGAATAAAGGAAAATTTGACTCCAATGAAAAATAATCCAGATAATGATTCAGACAAAACATTTTCAATTATGGTATTTCCAATCGTGATGATTGTCATTATACTTGCAGGTGCTATCGGTTTGTCATGGATAGCGTGGAAAGGATAAATATTATAAGAGAAAAATAATCATGGGAGTTAAATGAAATGTGCAGACACGAGCCAATCGATGATAAATTCACGGGTCAAACAGTTTGCAAGAAATGCGGAAAGATTTTGCTCTTGTGCAAAAGGATAGATGGAAAGCCGACTTTGGAATCTATGGGAGGAGGATGGAATGATAAGAAAATATGAATGCCATGATTGCGGAATACCATTAACAGAATCAGAAATTAAAAATAATATAATTGATGCAGATTATGGAAAAATATATCTCTGCAACAATTGTAGAAAAAAAGAAATTTGGAAAAGAAAAGAATAATTTCTTTGAGGAAAATCCCATGATACAAATAATTCCTAAATGCAAACAATGCGGAAAATTAATGGAAAGAGGGCTTGCGGAAATAAATGGCGTATGCCAGAGTTATTATTATTGCCCTAAAAACAAGAAACATCCTATACTGATAATTGATATATGGATGGATTCGAGAATGAAAAAAGGAACTGCAAATTGCGACCCTCCAATAATAGGAATGTTCGCAAAGGTTGAGAGGAAGAAAAAAAAAACAATCACGTTCAGGTGATGACATTGAAAACATCAAATACAAGAAGGAACAGGTATCAGCCATTTCCAATAAAAAAATTTGTAAAAGACATCACGAAAAATGCACAGTTTACAAGACTTTTCAATACATTGCAATGCGATGAGAATAGTTGTGTAGATTATTCGAAACCTATAGATTTCAATGGTTTTCGCAACATGCTTTTCTGGGATATAGTCGAATACCTGACGGATTCGGAATGGGGCGAAACATTCAAAGAAAGACTGCAAATGATTAAGGCAAGACAGGAAAAGGAGAAAGGTAAAAAAACATGAAAGATGACACATGGTTATTCATATTCATATCCAGCATCATTTTGGGTCTTATCTACATATATTATGGTTTAGAATTTCAGTATGTTATCGCTTTCGTATTATTAATAATTTCATGTTTAAGATTAATTTTAATAAGACAATGTTGGGGATAATGATATGAATGAAAAAATGAATGATAATCTAAAGAGCCTATACAGGTTCACTTCAAACAATTTCAACAACATGCTACAATACAGAAATGGCATTCCATTTGAAATATATAAAAAATATTTATACAAAGGCATCGACAAATTGAGACCATATGATTCGGACTTCTGCGATACCCTTGATAAAATGGTAAAGATAATGGAGACCAGAAGGAATAGATTCCTGCTTTTATTGATGATTTCTCTGGTTTTTCCACAAATATCGCTATTAAAATTGAGGAAAATTGCATTTTAGATGAAAAGAGAATTCGTGAAATTAGAAGATAAAATATAAAAGGATAAAATAAGTTTATAAAGACTCTCATATCAAATATAATAGTGTAATTTTTAATTATTTGGAGGCAGAAAATGTCGAGAGCAAGACCAAGAAAGGTTGAAAGCAAAGGAGGTTTCCTTATCATAGATGGTAATTACTATACGGTAGACACTCCAAATGAAGATGGTGATTTTATGACTGGAGAACTGAAATGGAAAAGGGTCGATAAAGAGAAGATTGAAAAGGCAGTAGATGAAATCGCCGAAAAATTAAAAGGTGCATTAGACCCAAAGGTGGTAATCAGGGATGCATTATTCGACCTTTCGGAAAAAGACCTGAAAAAACTGACCGTAAAACTGATAAAGGAAAAGGCAAAACCAAGAATTACAGTCAAAAAGCATTGTGTTCAGATGAAAGTCGGTGGCGTAAAAATTTACATAAGGTGAAAAAATGCCAAGAGTTGACCTATCATTGGATGATATGAAAAAAATTAACAAATTCACAAGGGAAGTCATAGAAAAGGGTCAAAGCAGTAAACACTTTTTTTCTGAAAAGAAGAGAACGCCCGATGAGCAGTTTGATGATACATTTCGTGGAAAATGTGGAGAGGTCGGAATGCACAAATGGTGCAAAATGAAGGGGATAAGCGTTACAGAAATTGATTGGGAAACTGGAAAAGGAACATTCGGAAGGACAAGCGACTGCGGAACTGACCTGTCGATATGCGGAAAGAGGGTCAGCATAAACACGATAAAATCTTATGACAGATACCTGCTCATTCCAGTCACGAAATTCAAATTCCACATTCAGGATAAAATAGATTATCTAATTCTTATCGAGGTCGAGGGTGATATTCGAAGGATAAACCATGTTGACATACTCGGAGTCATAACGCTCGAAGAATTCAATGCAAAGAAAGATTTTTTTGGAAAGGGCGAACAGCCGATGAACCTTGTAAGCGATAATGTTGGAATTCCAAAAAGCGAATTGTCGAGCATATTGACGATGATAAAGCCAGAACAAGAACAGGGGAGGCTTGATAACATATGCTAACGGAAACAATAGCCATATGCCCGAAATGTAAAAGTGGAAAGGCTTTTCGAAGATATGGTTCTGAAGGCTATTTCACTTTCATCGCCTGTCCTCTTTGCGGTTTAATAGAAATCGATAGCAGATTTCCAGAGCATAATACTAAAAAATCAAAAATAACCGCACTTAAATGGGCAATAGAGGTTGCATGGAAATACCATAGGATTGTTAGTGCATATGATGAGGTAGAAAATGAAAGAAAAGCCATTGCATGAAAGGACATTCAAGGAATTGAGTTTCATGAAAACTCCATACTGTGAAACTCCATCAGATGCTAAAGACCAAATAAAAGATGAAATACATGAATGGGTTTTGTTCAAAATAAGAAAATGTTGCCCGAAGAAAACTCCAGATTCGCTTGGCGCATCTCCAATAAGATGCGAATCATGCGAAAATCTAATGGAAATGTTCAACATCAAAGAAATAGAAATAGGTGAATATGAGGAAGATTTAGAGGTAAAAATCTGTCCGAACTGCAATGGCGCAGGAAAAATTTACCGAAGCATATTCAAAAAGGTGAAGTCAAATGAAAAAAAACAATTCTAAAATTATTACAATCATAGGAGAAAGACGGACTGGCATGGTTCATTCAACCTCATACAAGGTAAAGAAATACAAATCATGCACCGCACCAATCGGAGAATTTTGCTCTAAACATCAGGTGATACATGGATATGACAGAAGAAAAAAGCTATGATGAAATCGTAAAACTAAACGATGAGGAATTCCTAAAGGAATATCTAAAATTGAGAGACCAAACTGACTGGGGAATAATTGCAGATTTCCAAGATAAGATAAAAATGCTTAATGCACTGGCAAATGAACTGAAACACAGAAAAATATACAACAAGGGGGAAGCCTATGGAAGCAAAGGAAAAGTTCCTGACGGACTTCAAGAACAAGAAAAGTCAGGTGGAATACCTGCTCGAAAAATATCCGATGACAAGGGAAAATGATTTTTTCCTTCAATATATGTGGCTAAAAGTGTTCGGAAAAATAGACCTTCCATATATCGAATGGGAAAACATAAAATCAAGCGGAACTTTGGAAACTTTGAGCAGGGCAAGAAGGAAAATCCAGAATGAGGAAGGAAAATTCCGTGCAAGCGAAGGAGTCAGGGAACACAGGGAGAAAAAAAGGTTTATAATTGAAGAGAATATAAATAATATATGAAAGGTGAAAAAATCGAGCGAAAAAACAGAAAATTGGACAGGAAAAAGAAAAAACTCGACAAATTCGAGAAAGCCGTAGAAGAAATAGGTATAAAACTTCTAAAATGCATGAATGAAAAACAAAATAAAATGAGAAAAGGCAATGATATATTTGTCAAAAGGATGATGTATGTTAAATTCGATGTAAATGAGAAAGGTGAATGCAATAATGTCTGCAACGGCAAAAAAAGACCCATTGTTAAGGCTGGAGATGACATATGCAGTGTCGGCATGATTCGAAAAGGAAGAAATTGGGGAGATTACGGTGCAGTTTTCTGTTGCGAATGCCCATATTTCATACCAAGAGTCAGGGAAAGGATGGCTTTGGAGATGAATAAATGACAGATAAAGAAAAATTGTTTGAGCAATTCCTTAAAGAATATCTGGAAAATGTTCAAAGGAAATTGCCGACATCATACAGGGCGATGCAACTGAAAGCTGGTGGAAACCTCGCAAAACTCGTGTATGATTTCGAAACACGATTCCTAAAAGAGCCATTCATGGATGCAATTGATGAAACGATAAAAAGCTTGTTGAAATTCCATGACCATAAAATGAAAATGAGCGACAAATACTGGAAAAACAGGGAAAAACAGATGAAGGAGGATTTCAGAGGAAAACTGAACGAATTTAACAGGGAACTCATGAAACTAAAAAAGGATTATGATGATACCATACAGGTTAGCAAAAATCTTAAAAAAGCCTGTGATGAATATGAGGATAAAATCCAAAACAAAATCAATATGAAAAAACAAGTTTGTTCAGAATGCAAACATTCCTTTTCTGGAACGATTAATCACAATCGAAAATGCCTGAATAAAAATGGATTGCTATATAATTTTTCAATGGAATTACAAAACAATTACATAGGAGACTTGCATGAAGAACCAAACTGCAAGGAATTCAAATTGAGGAAGATAAGGAAATTGGGAGGGGAAAAAAATGGAAATATCAGATGAACATTACCATACGATGCATAACATGATAAACAAACAAGAGGAAATAATAGCAATCCAGAACAGTCTTATCAATGCATTGACTGGCAAGGCAGAAAAACTTGAAAAACTACTCGATGCACATAAAATCCAATACAAGTGAAAAGAAAAAAATGAAAAAACCGATTAGGGGGTGGAATGATGAGCGATATACTAATATGTGTTCCATGTGAATGTGTGCAGTTTAAAAGAAAAGAAAATGGAGAATTATCAATATTCATCGGAAATTTAGAAATAAGGCAGAAAGATTTTTGGGGAACTGGAGATAATAAGAAATCACTTAATGACTTTCTTAATGAACACTGCAATGAAATGATGTATGAGAGTAAAGATTTAGTTTGTAGAATTATAACAAAAGTAAAATGTATAACTAAATCAATAAACCCATATAAAAGTAAGGGTTTGCAATTTAATACAAAGGATGTTAAGTGAAAAAAATGAAAAAAGAAGTCAATATGTGCGACAGTTGCGACAAATCCATTGCGATTCTCAAATGTGGAATGTGTGATGGCGATGTCTGCAAGCCATGCGCCAAAGCAGTCAGAGTCAGAGAACCATATGGACTTGAAGATGCAATATCATTCCTGAAATTAAGCAACCTCAATTCAACAAACATGAACTCGACAATAATATGCAAAAAATGCATCAAAAATCTCAATCTGATGATAAGAGACCTTACAAAAATGGAAAGAGATGACCAAAAAATATTCGTTGATGAAATATTGAGTTTCATAAACAGGAAACTCCCTCCGTTGATAACCGCTCATAAAATTTAGTGATTAAAATGAAAAAGAAACCTGAAGAATATGACGATATGGGAATGAAGGAAACCTGCCTTAATTGCGGTAAGGAATCATGTGCGTTGGCTGGAAAAGGCAATATCGCAAAGGTCAATGAAAATGACGGATGCTGGATTCCACAGGAAAAGGTATTCTATGTTGCGCCAGACGTAATTCTACGCATGTTGATAAATGACAATGAGAATATGCTTGAGGTCTTCAATCAAAACAAGAAGACCAAAACATTCAATGTAGTGACATCAGCGTTTTGTTTCTATGAGGCAATATCATGCATGACGAAGGAAGAAATCGTTGAAAATGTCGATAAAATCATTGACATTCTCAAATCCATACCAATCGGAGACCTGAAAAAGATTTCTGGAAAATATTATATCGAAGACAAAAAAAGAAGAGAACATTTGAGAAAAATCGCAATGCGCCCTATCGAAAGGACAGAAGAGGTCGATTATGTCGGATAAAAACAATGAAAAGATAAAGAAAGTTATAGAACTTGCTGACAAACTTGGCTGGATACAAAAAATAGAAGGGAAACCATACATGCATTTGGCAGATGTTGAAAAAACGCTTTCTGTTGTCCTTGATGAAATGTGGATGGCAAAAATGAGACTATGGGTCAAAGATGCGGAAGAATTGGGGGGAATATCGAAATCATTGAAAGAAATGATTGTAAAATCAATGGATATGTGGACAGGTGAGGAAATTATAATTGAAGGTCATAAATTCAAAGTTCCAAAATGCATTTATTGCAGAAACGGAATGAAGCCAGTGAAAGACAGCATAGCTGGAAAAGTAACTGGATATACTTGGACTTGTGATTGCCCGAAATTTCCTAAAAGCATGATAATTAGCATAGGCTGATGGTATGGAAATAAAATGCAAATGCGGTGAAGTGGTCGTAAAGGGCAGTGTCAGACACAAAGACAAAAAAAAAGGTGGGCAAAAGAAAATATTCGAGATAGAGGTATCTTCCATAAACGGGGAAATACGAAGAAATAATTCAAGTGACCCAGAAAAATGGAGTGGAGTATGTAAAAGATGCCAAAAGGAAAATACAAGAAATAAAAAAGTAGCGGAAAATATTGCGGAGAAAATATGAAAAAAGATAAAATCCCACAGAGGATAATGAAGGAGATAGAAAAGGAAACAAATGATGAGTTCAGAAATTTCCTAATAACATCGAAATTAGTGAAACATTGCAAAAAATGCAAGGATACAATAAGACCCGAAGAAAAGGATTTGGATAACAAATATGATGAAAAATGGAATGATATTGGCAAAACAAAGGAATGTGATTTCTGCGGTAAAAAAGGAAACTGGAAAAACATCTTGAGGTCTACGGAAATTTCAAAAAAAGATGGAAGTGATATAATTTTATGCAATGAATGCCTAAATAATTATGCAAGTGGCGATTATGACAAGATAAAAATAGAGGGAGGATTGAAATGCAAATAGAAAAACCATTTAAATCGAAGGAATTGCGAAAGTTGAATGAAAAGGAACTGATTGAAATGATGTCAAATGTTGATAGGATGATTATGCGATACAAGGCAGGGTCTATGATGCAAGGCTCACAGGGAAGCGGAGGAATGATAAATCTTCCGAGTTCAAAGAGAGGGCAAGGAGTCAACTGGGGGCTTTTCGGCGTATTGAAGGCTAACAAGGCACGAATCCTGACAGTCCTGACCGAGCGAAAAAGTCGGTCTAAAATTTATGGAGTAAAGGTATGAAGTGCCAAACTTGCGGAAAAACCATAGATGGATGGTGCTTGGTCAAGAAAAATAAGGGTTGGTGCTATACCTGTTATACAACAACGAAACATGATGATGACGATGGGGATAACGAGACATTTGAAGAAGAGGAAGAAGAGGAAACCTTTTTATTGGAACATCCAAATTTCCAGAAATTGAAAATAGATTACATAGGTGGATTAAATTGAATCTTATAAAAAATTGCCTGATATGCGGAAAACAAAAAAAGGAAGAATGGAAATCCGACATATGGATAGTAATTGGTGAACGGGAAATGGATAAGATAAAAATAACAATATGCCCAGAATGCAGAAAGAAACCAATCGGCTTGATATATGAATATATCTTAAAAAGAAATGTTGAAAAATATGAAAATGACATGGAGACTCGAAAATTTCATGAAATATGAAGAATGCAAAGAATTCAGAAAAGGGAGATTATATTACAGGCGATGCTCTTGCGGTGCAATGCTCAAATCAACGAACAGGGCATCAATGAATCAACATCGTAGAGCAGGTCATACGATACCAATGAAAAAATGGGAAAGGAGAAATGAAAATGTTGCTGACCAATAAGAATGAATTTGAGAAGTGCGCCATATGCGAAAAAAGGTTTTGTAATGGCGAAAAATTCATGTTGATAACAAAATCATTATGGAAATTCTATTCTACACGCAATGAACATATAGAAGTCCGAGAAACGGTGGCAAAATGCTTGAAATGCTATGGAGATTTCGAATGAACAAACAGGAACAGGAAATAGTCGAATGGCTACGCTATAGAGAGGAACGTGGATTCATCGGCGTGAATTCGGTTGATGCTATGGATGCTGGATTCGATGAAAAAACATTCAACAATGTAATGGATAAGCTGGTAAAGGGTGGAAAAATTAAGGAATTGAAAAAGGGGTGAAAATATGGAAAGAATACGATTTTCCCATTTTTATTACAAGATGCCTTCAAGATTTGTATGTGATAATGGTCATCATATAATCATGAATATTTTTACTGCAAAAATCAGCGAATTCGATAAGAATTTCCTCGATTATGACACTAAATACTGGGATAAAAAAGAACAGATAAGCAAGAACTATTCATTGGATTTCGAAAATGCAATAATAATAGTGATATTCTCATATTCAAAAAACAATAGTGGAGAATACCTCGACAAAAGAATGTGGACTACAATACGAAGGCATGTTCCATCAAAACTTGCATTTTATAAAAAACAAATTGGAAAGGAAATCGAAATTGTCATTGAGGAAAAAGATTGACATGGGTTCAGTGCAGGATTTCATAGAATGCCATCAGTGTAAATTTCCAGAAGCGATTAGCGATTTAGACACGCATTCATATGAGGAAACCATATTCTGCCCGAACTGCGGATTCACTTTTATCACTGCACCACGAATAGACAGGAAAAAATCAGCGCAAGACACAGAAAAAAGGCAATTCTTCCTAAAGAGAAAGGATGGAAAAATTGCATTCTACTGGCATCAGAACAAGGGATATGGCACATGGAAAATTACAAATAATGAAACTGGCATAGGTAAAATAGGTGTCATGCCGAAGGATGAAACGAAACGGAAAAAATGGATTCTTGAACTATGCAAACTCAAAGGAAAGGGATACAGCGTAAAGGCAACCGAATTCTCAAATGGAATTGTAAAACGTATCATATAAAATTCCACTACTGCTTGGGTTATATATATTATGCAGGCGACTTTGTAGAAGAAGGAATTTCAACTAAACTATGTTTAAACTACATATAGTAGTTTTATTTATTGAAAATAATTCCACTAAATGACGGGTATCTGCGTGGGTAGCAAATAATTTAGTTGAAATCGCATGAGAGAGACGTTTTTTCTAAAGTTCAAGCAAGCTATTTAAATGCTATTGACATAATTATATTAATGAGAGCAGATTTAGGGAAAAAGGGAAAACTGTGGTCAAAGAATGGGTGGATAATGTTCCAGACAACCTAAAGAATATCGATAGTCAGGTAAGAATCATCAGAATATGCTCGATATGCGGAATCAAAAATGCTAAGCAAAAGCATCACCTAACACCGAGAGCATATGGGGTCATGATAAGAAAGCTATACCCATATGCAAATTTTGCCATATTGCAATACATCAGAAAATCAGCAACCATAAACTTGCAACTATGTATGACAGTCTTCCAAAACTTCTGGCATATAGAGAGAAATATGGTCTATCGTGGACACCAAAATGCCTTAACAGGCACAGAAATTACCTCGAATCAAAATTCGAGCGTCTTGATAAAAAAACGCAAAAAGAACTTCAAGGTCAGCGTGAAATCGAAAATCAAATCGAACAGGAACAAAAATTGTATGAGGCAGAAAACATTTTAAAAATTATGAGGAATGGTCGATAATGTCTGAAAAGAAATATTGGGAAAATTTAAAGGAAAAAAACCCAGTAAAATACAGGAAAATGAGAGACAGGGCTAATGCTTACCAAAGGAAATATAACAAAACATATCTAAAAACAGAAACTGCAAGACAAAAGTCAAAAGAATATAATAAAAAAGCCTATCAAAAACTCAAATCAGACCCTATAAAATATGCCGAACATAAAAGAAAAATTAAAGAATATTGCCGAAAAAAATGGAAAAACGACCGAGAGTTTAAAAGAAAAACGTATGAATACCAAAGAAATTACATGAAAAAAATGAAAATTGAAAATCCTGAAAAATATCATAAACTGACTTACCATCGTTTTATTCAAAGTTACAAAACTGGTCTTAAATGCAAGGGATGCGGAAAGGGCATAAAGACCAACTGTGCAGGGCATCTCGGAAAAAGAACCATAAAATGCCCGTTCTGCGGAAATTATTACAAAAGAAATGAACTTGAAAAGGTCAAAATACCCAGAATATTTTTCGGTGAGAAAAAGGAAACAACAGATGCTGTAATCGAAGAGCCTAAAATGGAAATCACTGAAAAGACCCTAAAGAACCTGAAATACTTTTCACAAATGGTAAAAAAAAATACTAATGATGAAACAAAAACGGAGGTTGGTGATGATACATGAATGATAAAATTGAGATACATATCGTTTGCCCATTGTGTAACGAGGAAACTAATGAAAAGGTAACGTATTATGTTGGTGGATTCGTGAGTTATGCCCATCCATCATGTATGAAAATAGCTGAAAATATTATCGGCTTATATGAGAGATGGGTTTTATTCCACTATAAATTGAGGAAGGGCTTCCACTATAAAATAAGGAAGGAAAAACATGAACGATAAGGTTATTGCCGAACATGCAAAAAAACTAATCGATGCTATACAAATGCTTGCTCAACTACGAATGGATTTCATCGAACAAAAAGGTCTGCTCGATGAATATAATGAGTTCATGGAAAAAAAATTAAATGTCAAAAATCCATACAAGAAGGAGGAGAATAAATGAAATATATAATGAATAAAATTATCACTAAAATAAAATTTTTTGGGGAAAGTGAATATAAAGAAGTTCACAAAACCTGCAAAATGTGTGGTGCGAATCTGAAAACTAATAATGTCAGGATTCTACCTGATGATAGCGGAGGCAATGCGATGTTCATTTGCAATAAAATAGAATGCTTTGAAAAATATATAATACGAATAGAAGGAGGGTCGATATTCCTAAAAAAAGCGTAGTTCCAGAAAAAGATACTTACAAGGAAGGAGAGGAATATAGCGAATGGGAAAAAAGCCATTTCTATACACAGAAGAAGGGCGATAATGTTAAACCGACAATGTGTAGTCATTGCGGAGGGAAATTCAAGGAGATTGATAAGGGATGGCAATGCGAAGACTGCCTATGCGTAGTTGATGGTGTTTCATTCTATCAGGGAAGGAATAGCAAGGAAAAGGAAATCATAATGAGAATTGATAAAATGGAAAGTGAGATAGATGAAAATAACAGACAAAAATACGATGTAGCGACATTAAGAGAATCAAAATTTAGAATCGGTGGTGAGAAAAAATGGAATGCTGGAACAAGAAATGCGGATACAAAGGGAAACCAGAGTGGGGAAATTTCAAAAGAAGAAACATAGAAAAGATAATGGACACACACATAAGATGCCCCAGATGCAAAGGATTCAATATCTGCATGAAAGGTCTCGAAATGCTCGAATATGAAATCAGGTATCCGAGAAAATGCGGTGGAGTAACCGATGAAACTGAAAATCACACTCCCATCAGAAAAGTCATACATATCCATTCACTCGGATATTCCATCAGATGCCCTATATGCGAATGGGGAATGTCCACTGGTGGTGGAAAACTCGACAAAAATGAAGTCGCAAGGCTGAAAAAAATGTATGCAGAATCGCTTGCAAAATCTGAAATACATCAAATTGAAATATTCATACCAGTGAAAATTAGGGAAGAACAATGACTAAAATGACGGCTGAACAAATTCAAAATCACATCAAAAGACTCATTAGGAAATATGAAAAAAGCAAGGAATATGCAGATGAGAAACTTCGAAAATTCAGGAGAAGGGAAAAAAAACTTGGAATGTCTCAAAAGGGTGTGATAAGGACATGGCATCGAAGGGCTTTGCAGTATAGGGCAATAATCCGAGTCCTGAATTTTGAATTGCCTGAAGTGATTAATAACGAGGGTATAAGGGAGTTTGGAAACAAAGGAGGATATGGTGATAAAATATGAATAATAAATGTCCGAAGTGCAAGAAAGGAATCCTTTTACCATTTTCAAGAGGAAGACTGTTCGGTGGAGAGGTCATGACCATAGGCTTCTGGAGATGCACATCATGCAAATTCAGAATCGATTACGATATTGACGGCGTGGGTGGTAGAAATGAAAAAAAATGAAAAAGAATTTGAAATTGAAGCCGTGATATGCAAAAAGTGCAATCGCATAATGGAAACAAGAAACAAGATTTTTTGTTCATGTGATAAACCTGAAATAAAGGAAATCATCAAACTGAAAGAAGCACCGATATGCAACTGCGGAGACTGGACAAAAAACGAGCCAATGTG
>Ga0315274_10007645_pt1 | contig 15648 bp, 16 predicted proteins | sample YL17G02_20_MG_FD_203700 | JGI IMG/M metagenome (GOLD analysis project Ga0315274, IMG submission 203700) | Sediment microbial communities from Yellowstone Lake, YNP, Wyoming, USA - YL17G02_20 | ecosystem: Environmental > Aquatic > Freshwater > Lake > Sediment | place: USA: Wyoming | collected... | reverse complement strand
TGACCTTGGGTGTGCCGGTGCCCGGCGTGCCCAGGGGCGCCGACGGCGTGCCCTGGGTGACCGCGACCAGCGGCGTGGGTGACGCCGCGCCTGAGCCAGCGGCGGCCTGCGCCGTCTGGGTCAGCAGCGCCGACCGAACGGCTTCCATCGTCGCCTGCTGGCCGGTCATGGCGGCCGGCGTCTGTCCCTTGGGGGTGGTCGGGACCGGCGTCGAAGCGGTGCGGGTGCACGCGCCCAGAAGGACTGCGAGCACGATGAGGCTGGCAATCGCCAAGCCGGTATGGCGTGGGAATCTCATGGACTCCTCCTACGTAGCTTCAGGCTGCGGGCCGCCCGTGACGACTCTTGCGCGCATGCTAGCACAGGCGTTTGGATTTGGCAAGCGACCGTAGCGGTGGGCGAAGTGGCCATCACGCCGCCAAGGGTGGCGTCCCGCTCTGCAGCCAGCACTTGTCTGACAACAAGTACCGGAGGTTGGAGAGGAGGAATCCGGCAGGAATTGGTGGGGAGACATCCTCAAGTTGAGGAATCCCCTCGGCGATGGTTCATTCTTCGCCCCTACAAAGGCAGGCGAGGGCCGGCTGACACAGGTGACCTGGATCAGGCGGGTTCCCGTGGAGGCGGGTAGGAGCACGGCATGCCGTGCCCCTACGCGGACGACCGCGCGCCTCGGTGCCAAATCGTACGGGCAGGTCTCAGACCCGCCCGTACGCGCTGCGGCGATATTCCCCTCGAACGGGCACGCGCCGCAAACGGCGTTCGGGCAAAGCATGACAACGGTGCCACCGCCATCGAGCCGGGCCGCGGGCATGCTTCGCCCCGACATGAACAGGCGAGGGCCATTTTGGACAGCCGAACTGGTCAGGCGGGTTCTCGTTGAGATGGGCAGGGCTACGGCATTCCGTGCCCCGACAATAACCTCCCTGCGCCGCGCCGGCCACGTGGATCGGATGCCAGCGCCTAATCCTGCCGCAGGATGTGCGTCACGATCGTGGCGCCGGAGCCGCCGATGTTCTGTGCCATGCCGATACGGGCGCGCTCCAGCTGGCAGTCGCCCGCCTCGCCCCACAGTTGGCGCGTCACCTCGGCCAATTGATACACGCCTGTAGCGCCCACCGGATGCCCGCGGGCTTTCAATCCGCCGAAGGTGGCGATCGGGACGCGGCCTCCAGGCAGGATGGCACCCTCGCCCGCCAGGCGCGGGCCCTGCCCGGGTTCGGCGAAGCCGCACGCCTCCAGCGACAGCGCCGACATGATCGAGAAGGCGTCGTGCAACTCGAAGACGTCGATGTCCTTTGGCCCGACACCGGCCATGGCATACGCCGCCGCGGCGGAGTGCTCGGCGGCCGTAAGGCGCAGTGGGGCGCGACGGTCATGGATGGCGATCGAATCGGTTGCGGCGGAGGAGGCCGCCACCACAACGCGCGGCCGTCGGCCGCCCGGGAGCAGGTGTTCTGCCGGTCCGAGGAGGATCGCCGCCGCTCCGTCGCCGATCGGCGAGGCGTCCAGCAGGTTGATCGGATCGCTGACCATGCGCGCCTTGCGGTAGTCGTCCGTTGTAACCGGATCCTGCAAGCGGGCCAGCGGATTGCGGGCGCCATTGGCATGGGCGTTGATCGAGAATGGGGCAAAGGCCTCGTGCGGCCAGCCATACTCGTGCTGGTAGCGGCGCATGATCAGCGCATTCAGCGCCACGAACGACGGGCCCATCGGGACCTCGAAGTCGGCGTCGGCCGCTGTCGCCAGGGCGGCGGTGATCTCCGGGCCGGGCATCTCGGTCATCTTCTCAACCCCGACGACGAGCGCCAGGTCGACGGCGCCCGTGGCAACGCTCAGCCAGGCGGCGCGGAAGCCCGCCCCGCCGGACCCGCAGGCCGCCTCGACCTTGTAGGCCTCGATGCCGCGCAACCCAACCCAGTCGGCCACGCGAGCCCCCAGATTGAGCTGACCGGTAGTGTGACAGGCCGAGAGCATGTTGGTGACCAGCAGGGCATCGACGTGATCAAGACCGGCGTCGTGCAGGGCCTCGAGGGCGGCACGCCCGGCCAGGTCGATGACCGACAGGTCCCAGTGTTCCGAGACATGCAGCATCCCGGTTCCATAGATCGCAACGTCACGCATGGTGTCTTCGATGGTCCCCTGGGAAGGCGGTGGCAACCGCCGCCCTTTCTACGCCGGCCCGGCTGCCAAATGGTATCAGAACCGGGCCGCTTCCGGCACGGCCCTGGACGCCGCAGGGAACACGAAGGCCCTCCGTGGGGAGGGCCTTCGGATCATCGAGCGCCAAAGGATCTCAGGCCGCTCTCAGCAGGGGTCGGAACTTGTAGCCGTAGACCAGCATGCCGCGCTCGCCGTCCGAGCGCAGGCGCCGCGTGACCATCTCGACCGGCATGCCGATCTCGACCGGTTCCTCGCCCAGATCGGTTAGCTGTGCGGTCAGCATCGGGCCTTCGTCGAGCTTGATCAATGCCACGGTGTAGGGGGCCGCTTCTTCGAACCCTGTCGGCGCGTTGCGCACCGTCGTGAAGGAATACACCTCGCCGCGACCGCTGAACTGGTAGGTCGTCCGGGCTTCCTCGCCGCAATCGGGGCAGATGTCCCGGGGCGGGAAGATCTTATGTTGACAACTTGGGCAGACTTCGCCTACAAGCGCGTACCGCTGCTGCTTGAGGCGCCAATGTCGGGAGACTTCCATTCAAACACCTCGTTCCGGCCTGAGCCTGCCGAAGTGTAGGCGGCTCTGGCTCTCAAGAACTATCAGGCCTGTTTCACGGCTTGACGGCGGCGAATATGTGCGTGCTGGCTGTCGCCCCGGCACCGCCCAAGCACTGCGCCATGCCCACCTCTGCCCCCGGCACCTGATTGGCCCCTGCCCGGCCCTGGACCTGCAGTACCACCTCGGCCGCCTGGTATACACCCGTGGCACCGCCGGTCTCACCGCGCGCCTTTGAACCGCCGAATGTCGCCACCGGGATCCTTGCCTGCAGGCCAATTTGCCCCTCGGCTGCCAGGCGCCAGCCCTGGCCGCGGCCAGCGAATCCGCTGGCTTCCAGTGCCAGCGCGGCGTAGATCGAGTACGCATCATGCAGCTCGAACAGGTCGATTTCCTCGGGGGTGACGCCGGCCTGATGAAACGCGCGCCGCGCCGATTCCTCGGCCGCGCTCAAGCCCAGCAAGTCCGGCTGGTCGTGCAGCGCCAGCGCGCCGATGGCGACCGAGGAGCCCGCCACACGGATGAGCGGCCGGTCGGCTGAGGCAGCCAACACCTCACGCCTTGCAAGGATCAGCGCGGCGGCGCCATCCGCCAGGGGGGCCGCATCATAGACGTTCAATGGGTCGCTATCTCTCGGCGCCTGGCGGTACTCTTCCAGGCTGACAGCTCCGCGCAAGAAGGCGTTCGAGTTGTGCACCGCGTTAGCGTGCGCCGTCAGGCTGAACCCGGCGAGCGCATCGGCCGGTGCTTGGTATTCGTGCAGATAGCGCCGCATCAGCAGCCCGGCCTGCGCTGCTGGCGTCAGCCCCTGCACGGCTTCGTGATCCGAGTCGCCCGCCATGGCCAACGCCGCGTGCACCGACGCGCCGACGCGATCGGTCACCTTCTCGACGCCGATGACCAGCGCGATGTCGATCAGCCCCGAGCGAACGGCGAGGTATGCCTGCCGCAGCGCCACGCCGCCGGAGGCGCCGGCGGCCTCGAATGATGACGCCTCGATCCCGCGCAGCCCGGCGAAGTCGGCCAGCAGCACGCCCAGGTGCGTTTGCCCAGAGAGCGCCGGAGCGAGCATGTTGGCGGCGTACAGGGCCTGAGGGCGGAGCCCACCTGCATCCTGGCGCGCCGCCCGGATCGCCTCCAGCGCCAGCTCGCGCAGCGACGTGTTCCAGTGCTCACCCACCGGTGTCAACCCGACACCGGCGACGTAGACTTCAGCAGGCAAAGACGTAGGTTCCATGTGGATCGTCAGGCGGGGCCGGCCATGCTGCTCGATCCGGTCGCCCGCCGTGCAGCCTTCCTATTTGAGGGTCAGCTTACCCCGGTAGCGCGCGTACGTGGCATAATCGATCTCGGTGCGCCGGGCAATGTAGTCCTGCGTCTTGCGCGCCCGACCTTGCCGCTCCGGCAGCCGTTCGGTGACGTGCAGGCTGAAGGCGTCCGAACCGGCGCCCGAGCCGTACGACACGAGCAGGATCCGATCGCCGGGTTCGGCCACGTCCAGCACGGCGGTCAACCCGACCAGCGCCGAACCGGCATAGACATTTCCGATCACCGGAACCAGCAGCCCGGTCTGAATCTGCTCAGGCTTGAAGCCCAGCTGCTTGCCCACGCGCTGAGGGAACTTGGTGTTGGGCTGGTGGAACACGACGAAGCGGTAGTCGGCCGGGGTCGAGCCGAGATCGTGCATGAGGGCCTGGGCCGCCTCGAGGATGTGCTTGAAATAGGCGGGCTCGCCGGTGAAGCGTTCGCCGTGCTCCGGATACTTCTCGTCCGCCCGGCGCCAGAAGTCGGGCGTGTCGGTGCTGTACGAGTACGAGCCCTCGAAGATCGCCAGCGCCTCGTCGGCCGGGCCGAGGAGATAGGCGGCGCCGCCGGCGGCGGCGGTGTACTCGAGCGCGTCGCCCGGGCGTCCCTGGGCGATGTCCATACCGATCGCCAGGGCGTAGCGCGCCATGCCCGAGCCGACAAACCCTATGGCGGCCTGGACGGCCTCGGTGCCGGCCTTGCAGGCAAACTCCCAGTCGGCAGCCTGCGTGTGCGGCGTGGCGCCGATCGCCTCGGCCACGATCGTCGACGTCGGCTTGACGGCATACGGGTGCGACTCCGAGCCCACCCACACGGCGCGAATCTCGGTCGGGTCGATGTCTGCCCGGGCCAGCGCGTTGCGCGCCGCCTCGATCGACATCGTGATCACGTCCTCGTCTTGCCCGGCGACGGCCTTCTCCTTGATCGGCAGCCCGCCGGCTCCGCCGGTCCATACGCGGGCGACTTCCTTGGCCGGCAGGCGGTACTGCGGAATGTAGGCGCCGTAGCCCACGATGCCGACGTCGCGCGTCGGCTTGAGCAGGCGAGTGCGGGGTGCGTCGCTCATTCCTTCGACTCCGATGCGGGGCTGGGTGGAACTCCCCAATCCTCAAGCAGAGCTTGAGCGCGATCGATCCGAATCACGCCGTCAATAATCAGACGCTGGGCCACGCGTTCGACCAGGTCGCCGGTGGCGCCGGCGGCGATGGCCACCTGGCGCGCGTGCAGTCCCATGTGCCCACGTTGGATGCCTTCCGTGGCCAGCGCCCGCAGCGCGGCCAGGTTCTGGGCCAAACCGACCGAGACGACAATCTCCGCCAGGTGCCGCGCCGAGGTCACGCCCATCAGTTCGAGCGCTGCCCGGGCGACGGGATGCACGCGCGTCGCGCCGCCGACCGTACCCACCGCCATCGGCATCTCGAGCTCGCCTTCCAGGCCGCCGTCCGTGCCGGCCGACCAGCGGCTGAGCGACGTGTAGCGTCCGGAGCGCGCGGCGTAGGCATGGGCTCCGGCCTCGATCGCCCGCCAGTCGTTGCCGGTGGCGATGACGACGGCATCGACGCCATTGAGGATGCCCTTGTTGTGCGTCGCCGCGCGGTACGGGTCGGCTTCGGCGAAGGCCCAGGCCTCGACGATTCCATCGCGCACGCGCTCGCCGCTGAAATCCCCGAAGGCGAGCGTGCTGGCCGGGATGCGGCAGCGCGACGTCGCCAGGCGACGATCGGCCAGGTTGCTCAGGATGCGCAGGTGCACGCGCCCGCCGGTGAGTTGCTCGAGACGCGGCGCCAGGCGCTCGGCGGCGGTGTTGACAGCGTTGGCGCCCATGGCGTCGCGGACGTCGACGATCAGGTGCACGATCAACATCGGTCCAACGGCGGTCTCACGCAGGATCCGTGCTTCCAGATCGCGCGCCCCGCCCCCCAGCCCGGCGATCACCGGATCCACCGTGTCGACTTCGGCCAGGATCTCTGCCCGATGGTCGAGCACCCGGCGGCGGGCGTCGTCGGGGTCCGCCAAGTCCAGCACCTGGAGCTGGGCAATCATCTGTGGCTCGCTGGATGTCGCCTGGAAACCGCCGCCGGCGCGCGCCAGCTTGGCCATGAACGACGCCCCGGCGACGACCGAAGGCTCCTCGATCGCCATCGGCACCAGCACCTCGCGGCCATTGACGACGAAGTTGAGCGCCACGCCGAGCGGCAGGCCGAAGACGCCGACGGCATTCTCGACCATGTGGTCGGCCTGGTCCGGCGTAAGCCCGGCCTCGCCGGCGAGCGCCGCCAGGGCCTCGGGCGAGATGCCGGAGGCCTGCGCCAGCCTGTCCAGGCGCTCCGCGAGCTCCTGCTCGCGAAAACCCGGCAGGCGGGAGGTGTGCGTTGGGATCAAGACCGGTCTCCCGGGGGGGGTCCGCGGTGGTTATAGGCTGTGGGGACTGGCAAAAGCTATCAGGTTCCAAGCGGCCTCTGGCGGGGGGATTCCGGCCTGAACGGCCATGTTCGAGCGCGCCTGGATGCACGTTTCGGCCAGCATTGGACGCGGGCCTGCAGCCCCGAGCGCCCGGCAGGACAAGGCCGCGACGATGAGCGCTGGCGGGGGAGCCCCCGGCTGAGCAGCAGAGGCCGGCACCGCGTCGCCGCGCGCGGCAGGATCTAGACCGCGATCAGCGCCACGCCCACCACGCACAGTCCGACGCCAAGCCACTGGCGCGGGGCGACGCGCTGGCGGCTGACGGCACCGGCCAGGACGACCGTCACCGCGGGGGCCATCGAGGACACCAGGGCGGCGAAATCGAGGCGCGTTAGGTGAGCGGCGACAAGGTAGAACACGTTCCCGCCCGCGTCGAGTAGCCCGGCGAGCAGCGCCCAGGGATTGGCGCGCGGTGACAGCAATGGCAGCCGGCGCGCGGCGACGACGGTCAGGCCGAGCACGGTCGCCACCGATTTGGCGATCGTCAGCGGCGCAAACACGTCGCCGGTCAACACTTGCGCCATGCACACGAAGTAGCCGCCGAACCCGACCCCGGCGAGGAGGCCGAGTCCCATGCCGTGACGCGGTAAGGTCGAGGCGTCGGATGAGCCGCGTGCCACGAGCCAGATACCCACGGTTCCAGCCAGCATGCCGGTGACCTGGAGTGGGGTTGGCAGACCCGCCAATGCCGCGCCGATCATGACCGGCAGAATGACCCCGATGACGGCGGCTGTGGGAGCGACGACCGCCGCCTCGGCAACCGCCAGCCCCTGATACAGCGCCGCGAGGCCAAACCCTCCGGCGACACCCGCCGCCGCGCTCCAGGCAATGGCTGCGGCCGTGGGCCAGGCCTCGCCCCGCACCCACGCGCCCAGCAAGAGCACCGCCAGTCCGGAGAGGGAGACCAGCGCCAATACCTGGAAGGGGTGACGGCCGCGCGTCGCCCGGCCGCCGGCGAAATCGCCGCTGCCCCACACGAACGCCGCCACCAGCGCCACCAGTACTCCCATCGGATTGGATGCTCCCACTAGAACACCCGGGGCGCAGGCGCCACCCAGGCATCACAACGACGGACCAGCTCCGCCCAGTATGGTAACCGAACGCGCCTGGCTCGAGGGCACAGTATGGCTTCCGTCAGGCGAGCGCCCGCTCGAGGATGGCTGCATACGCCTCGGGATCCTGCAGTGCGGCGGTGTGTCCCATCGACCCCAGGCTCAGCACCTCGGGCTGCTTGCCGAACAGTGCTGCATAGCGGGGGATGTCCTTGGGACTCTGCGTGGCATCGTTCTCGGCGGTGAGGACGACGACCCGTCCGGGGCACGCCGCCAGCGCTTGGGGTGTAACCCGGCGCGAGCGGATCAGATCGGCGGCGACGGCAAAGTGCGAGACCACATCCGCGCGCGACAGATCCTCCTGCAACACGTGCTCGAGCGCCGCCAGCCACTCGGCGTGTTCGCCGCCAGGTGTGCTGAGCACCTTCCCCAACCCGGCAGCCAGCAAGCGCTTGACGCGGCGCTCGGGGAGACGCCGCACCAGAATGATGGCCAGGTCATCCACGAGTGCCCACACGGGGCCATAGTCGGCTGGACCGGTACTGGAGAGCAGCAACCGGTCCACGGCCTCCGGCCGGCGGACCAGGTAGCCCTGAACCAACAGACCACCATACGGATTGCCCGCCCAGGGCGAAGCGTTCGAGGCCTTCGGCCTGGACGATGGCGTCGAAGCCGGCGGCCATCGCGTCAAACGTCATGAGAGGGGGATAGTCGGGCGCCACGACACGGTGGCGGCGGGCCAGGCGCTCGAGAAAGGCGAAGCCGAAGGCCGCGCGCCGCAGGCCTCCGGTCATCCATGCAAGCGCGGGTCCCTGGCCCAGGGCGTAGTATCGCCAGCGCGTGCCCTGAACCGTCAGGTCCTTCCCATAGGCGTCCGCGAATCGCTGCATCGAACCGAGCACGAGGTTCGTCATCGTGATGCCCTCGCTGCAGACCGGCGATCCGATCCGCCACCCGAGCCGTGATCAGCGGCGCTTGAACAAGAGCGCCGACCAGTCGGAGTCGATCGAGCAGATCTTGTAGTCGACCAGGCCAGCCGCCAGGGCCTGCGCACGGACGACCGGCTGCGTGAGATCGCCTCGGGTGGCTGAGCCGCCCTTCTGCCACGCGATCCACACGTGTGCCTTCCCGAGGTTGGAGGCTATCCTGAGGAGCTTGCGGTTGAGGTCGGCCGGCCGGCGAACAAACCAAAGGACCAGTTCTGAGGAGCGCCCCAGACCGGCGGCAAGCCGTACGGTCTCAGGCAGAGGCACAAGAGTCGCCTTGATATCTCTCGGAGCAGCTACCAGCGCCACGCGCATCCCGGGTTTGATACCGAGCCGGCCGACGAGGGGCCTACCGGCGTAGGCGGCGAAGGCCGAGGCGTGGACCACCGGTTGGGCTGTGGGGCGTGCGAGGGCGCGGCGCAGTGCTGGCGCGACCCGCTCCCACTCGGCGAAGACTGCATCGGGAAGGATCTCCCGTACGCGGGCGACTTTCTCGCGGGCGCCTCCCGCGAACCCCAGCGGGATCAGGCGCGTTGCCTTTCGCTGGCGAAGCAGGATCCCCAGGTCGCGTCCCTGCGATGGAGATCGGGTCAGGTCGATGATAATCGCCGCCGGCGGCGAAGCCGTCAGTTCGCGCAGCAGGTCGGGCATCGCGGGCAGCCCTGAACAGACGGTGAAGCCAAGCTGGCGCAGCTGAGCGCTGCAGGCCCTGGCCTCCGCGGCGTTCCAGTGGATCAGCCCAAGGTGTGACACGTACCGTCCTCCCCGCGGCTGGCAGGCCGAGTACGGTGGGGGGATCGCCATGCCTGATGCGACAAGCCACGGCATACGACGCACCCCGACGCCTCCCCGTTCTCTTCTGTCTTGCAGACCCTTGACAGCTGGGCAGAGCGGACTACTCGCGGTACGCATCGAAAGTGAAAGTGCCGGTCCCGCCTTCTTCATCGGTGGCCGTGCCGTCCCCGTGCATGTGTTCGCCATCCACCTGCACTTGGACGGTCCAGATGTAGGATCCCGAGGAGGCGCCGGGATCACCGCATGGGTACTCGCCGAGCCGGAAGGGTGCCCAACTGATCTTCATCGTGCTCGCCATAGGGATAGCGCCGGTCTCGGCCGTCAGGCTTCCGTCAAACGTGCCATACGTCGAGTAGTCCCACCGTGACCCGCAGTCTCTTCCGGTGATTGTCTCCTGGGCTTCGAAACTCAGCTCGCCCTCAACCCGGCCATCCTCGAGCACGGTCAATCGCACCACGTTGACCGAAACGACCCTCTCAGATGTGACATCCTCCGCGTTGACCGCCACCTCCGGGAAGACCGCCTCGCCGACGTATGTGCCTGCGTGAATCACTGGCTTGACCGTCGGGGTGCCCTCGCCGGGCGTGGCCGTCACTTCAGCGCCCCCGCCGACGATGTAAGCGTGGACGGGCTGGCCGGTCTCGCGGTCGGAGCACACGATATAGACAGCGTCCTCGGGATCGGGGACGGTGCCGGGGGGCTTGCCGAGCATGCCCATCGCCACCTCGTACTCACCGCGCCCGACGCCGGTGCAGGTAATCGAGCGGACCGTCATGGCCGCGCTTAGCAGCGCGACGTTGTGTTCTTGCAGCAACTGGCTGCGGATCTGCTGGTACATCTGCTCGCGGGTCGTGCCGCGGGATCCCTGAATGGCGCTGATGAAGGCGATGGCGCTGGACGCGGCGTCAAGCATCGAGTTGGTGCTATCGGTGATACGGATGTCAAATCCCAGACCGGTGCGGTCTCCGGTCAACACGCTGGGCCGCTCGGTGGAGAGCGTGGCCACCTCGGAATCGATCTGATCGAGGCCAGTGGTGGCCGCCGCCATCTCCTCCTGGGCTCGGATGAGGGCGTTGTCCACGCGGGTGAGCGCGCCGCCCATGGCTTGATCGAGGCTCTGGCCGAGCATCGTGCCTAGATTCCGGACCGCGTTCTGCACGAGGGCGGAGTCCCTGACATTCTGGGCAAGCTGCTCGCGGATCAGATTGGTCGGCTGGCCGGCTGCCATGGCCGACTGCAGGGCGATCACGCCAGCGCGCACGCTTGAAATGACGGTGCGCACTTGGGACAGGATCTGTTGCGCGCCGGGCGTGGAAAGGATCACGTTGGTCAGCGTGCGCACAACGGTGCGGTTGAAGTTGAGGCGCGCCTCGTTCTTCTCGGCCTCGATGGCGCGGGTGACGGCGGTCTGCTCGGCGCGGGTAGCGGCATCGAGCTTGACAAAGGCGCCCACCCTGACGTGCTGGAGCCCTGCCTGTGTGTTGCGCAGGCTGGAGAGCTCGCCCGACACAAGCTGGGTGCGGGCCGTGTCCCGCAGCCTGTCGTAGTAGCGGTTGAACTCCCGCTGGTTCTGGTCCGCGGCGATGTACGTGCCTCGGCGCCGTGCACCTGCGCCGATCAAGGTTCCGATTGCCACGATCCCATTCGCCAAGGGGATCTGGGCGTGGGCCGGCTGGGCTGGCGCCAGGAGGTCGGCGAGGCCACCAAGGATCAAGATGGCGGCGAGTGCGGTGCCTCGAAGCGGGAAGGCGAACCGGGGGGTCATTGCGCGGCCTCCTCGAAAGACACGCCGAATGTCTCGGCGTACACCAGAAGGCCCTGGTCAAAGGCCAGCATGATCTGATCACCGACGAGCATCACGCCTCCGGCCAGGTCCTCGCCGCCCTCCGAGAGGTCGGTCTCCTGCGGGACGAAGCCTGCTGGTGAAGCCGAGGTGAGCACGTCCCTCGCCTCCTCGAGCGTCATCCCAGTCTTAAATGCCAGTGGGTCATACCAGGCCGGGAAGACCGACTGGGCCGGCCCGGGCTCGAGGTCGATGGTCCAGATGATCTCGCCGTCGACGAAGTCGACGCGTGTGCCGTAGCCGTAGTAGCGCCAGGCCTCCAGGCGCACCTGGCCGCCCTCGACCTGGACGATCGAGATCTCGAACTCGTCCGGCGGGCCGAAGTTGGCCAGGATCTCAGCTCGCTCGTCAACGTTCGGCATGGCCAGCGCTAGAGCCAGGTCCTCCTGCGTGTAGGGAGGGGATCCGTCAAGCCCGTCTCCGCTCAATGCATCCGAGAGGTTCCCGAGCGTTCGGTTGATGGTTGCATCCAGGCCGAACGGAAGCCCGCCGACCATGGCAAGCCCCACAATCAGAGCGCAGCCGCACAGGCCGACGAAGAGGGCAAGCCCACACCCGATCAGCCAGCCGCGCCTGCTGCCGGCCATCTTCGTCGCCGCGGTTGGCGTCACGGCGGGCGCGCCTGGTGGGACAGGCGGGACGTCTCTACGGGCGGGTGGAGGCGCAGCCGGCGGAACCGCTGCGACCGGCAAGCCCCCGGCCCCAAACATGGCGGTTAGCACCGCATCCTGTGCCAGGCGGAAGGTCAGCTCGGAGTCGCCGACGCGGATGACGGCCCCGTCGAACAGCGGCGCGTGCTGCACCTGCTGGCCGTTGACCCACGTGCCGTGTGTGCTGCCCAGATCGGTGATGGTGAATGTGCCTGCCTCGCAACGTATCTCGGCGTGCTCGCGCGAGACCAGGGGGTCGGCAATCACAACCGGGCAGGCCGAGCTGCGGCCAAGGCGGGTTGTCCCGAAACCGATGTCGAACTGCTGGCCGGCTAGGGCATGGCTGTGCCCTTCGAGCCGTGCGGAGCGCGCTGGTTCCATCATGCGGGCCTCCCGTGGGAAAGGGGTATCTTGCTGGGTCGGGGAGTGCGAGCAGATGCAGTTCGGGACGCCTGCATGACCGCACCCCACGCTGGCATCGCCCGCGGCCACTGCGCCGCCCGGCTCGTGTCAGCTCGACGGAACGAATCTAGGACACTTCATCCAGTCAGGCAAGCCGATGGGGGGAGAGCCCCGGGGCCGGAAGGTGCGGGGATCCCGGCCAGGGAAGGCCGGAGAACGGGGGCTGCCGCATGTGAGCATGTGCGCCATGAGCGTGGGCCCACAGACGGCTGGTTCGCCCGGCGGAGTGTCTGTTGGTCAGGCATCGGGGCGCCTGTGCAAGCGAGGGATCCAGCCCGGGACACGGCCGGCATACTCGCGCCATCGGTCCACGAACTCATCTTCCAGCACGCGTTCTTCCCGTCGGGCGCGCACAACGAGCCCGAGCATCATGACGGCGAAGCCAAGCGAAGCCCAGGTCTGGTAGAGCAAGAGGCTGCCCCAGGCGGCCAGCACGACGGCAAGGTACATCGGATGCCGCACGAAGGCATACGGCCCGGAGACGATCAACCGGTGACCGGCATGCAGGCGAACGCCGAAACCGCTGGAAGGCGCGAACATCGTTCCGAGCGTCCGCAATCCCCACAGGTACAGCAGGCAGCCGCCCACCAGGAGTACGCACCCGAGGATCAGCAGGAGAGTGCGCCAAGCCGTCGGCAACGTGCACGGTAGGGGGCGCCACAGCCATGCGGCAAGAGCCACGAAGGCCAGCGTGGCGGCGACAAGGATCGGCGCGCGCAGGGCGAGCCGAGCTCCGGGCTCCTCGCGTCCAACCGGGCGTCGGAGCGCGCGCAGCATCGAGACCACCGCGATCGACAGCGTGCCCAGCCCGAGAAGCGCGCCGAGCCAACGCGCCCCTTGCTCGATCAACACCAAGGCTCCGTTCACAAGGTGGGTCCTCGTGGGAAGCGTGGATGCAGGGGCATCAGCGGTGCCAGGGCACCGTCACGGGCACGCCCGGAGTGGGGATCGGCGCCGAGCGGTCGGCGATCGTCACGGCGTAGGTGCCACCGGGTACGACGTCCAAGGCGAGCAGGCCGGTGGAGGTGCAGTCGGTCCCGGCGCCGCACTCGGTGGCGCCGAACTGATAGTCATCCGGCGCTTCGATGAGCGTGGCATAGAACACGTAGGTCCCCGGCGCCTCCACCGTCACCAGGATCGGCGCCGAGGTCGGCATGACGACCAGGCCATGGGATCCAGCCGGGTAGAACCCCTTGAACGTCTTGCCGGTCTCGACATCTTGGGCGAAGAGGGACGCCGCGAAGCCCGAGCCGCCCCCGCCCATGTCGAAGGTCACCTGAACGCTTGCCCATTGCGGTGTCGGCCTTGCGGCCTGGCAGGCGGCGAGGGCCAGTTGGAATGTCAGCAACAGGACGACGGAGAGCGCGCAGCGGACCGGAGCCTCCCGTGATAGCGCTCGGTTTCGCTGGTCTCCTCGTGGATCTCCCAGCCGTGCGGGCGATCGGGTGGCAGGGGCCTCAGCCACCCGCCCTTCCAAGATAGCGGACGTCGGTGAAGCCACGCTCCACGTCCTCCCAGAACTCGCGTGCCAGGCACTCGGGGTACACCGTCAGCCGCGCAATCTCACTCCGCTCGATCCAGCGCACGTCGCGGATCATGTGTTCGTCAGGTCCGCAGCCCTGCGCGTTCGCCGTGGTGAGCGTTCCCCCGATCACCTCTCCCGCAAAGAACAGCTCGATATTGCGGGCGCCATCCGAGGTGAACTCCCGGAGGTAGACCAGTCGGCCAACCCGGACGTCCAGGCCGGACTCCTCACGCGCCTCCCGTGCCGCGCAGTGCATCACCGTCTCGTCGGCGTCCTCGAGCCCGCCGCCGGGCGGAACCCACCACTCGGCCCCCGTCGCGGGATCGGCGTGCTGGACGAGCAGCACGCTGGAACCACGCTGCAGGATGACGGCTGCACGCACGCGCTGGTTCAGCGTGTGGCCCTCCCCTAGAAGTCCGGCCGCGCTGTTACCCTTGCTGTGAGGCGGGCCGCGCTACCTTCACTCTAGCACAGGTCATCCGGGGCACGGCCCGCACAAGGCATGGCGTTCGGCAAGGGAGGGCGATGAGGATCGGAAGGGGCGCGTTCCTGTGCGCCTGGAGGATGAGCGGGGGCCGCCGGCTATCTGGCGCGGGTGGCTGTTTTGCGTCGAGTGCCAGGGGGCGTGCCGTCCCGTGGCCGCGCTTGCTGCCGCTGCAGGGCGAACTCGATCGCCGCCTTGATGCGCCTGGCGCGCGTCTCGGGGCGCCTGGCAGACTCGATGGAGTAGCCGTGCATCTGGCGCTGGGAGGGCGGCAGGGACCGGAAAGCTTCCAGCGCGCCAGGTTCTCGGGTGAGAGCGATCCGGAGTTCCTCCGGGATCCAGCCCGGGTCGTGCCGCTGGGCAGACGCCTGCCACCGCCCGTCCGCCTTGGCTGCCTCGACCTGACGGAGACCGGTGCGCGTCATCCGCCGCTGGCGGATCAGTTCCTCGACTCGCGCCTTGTTGCTCTCCGACCACAGGCTGTCTGGCTTGCGCGGCGTGTAGCGCTGCAGGAAGTAGTCGGCATCCAGGGATCGCGTCAGCCCGTCGATCCAGCCATAGCACAGCGCCTCCTGCACGCCCTGCTCGTAGGCCAGTCCCTGTCGGCGGGAGCCCTTCTTGACGTGCGCTACCCAGGCCTCCGTCTCCCGCGCATGGTGGGTGCGAAGCCAGGCGCGCCACGCAGATCGATCGGGGAAGAAGAGTCCGGAGCGCTTAATGCTCATGCGTCAATTCTTTGTGTCTCTCATCGAGGTTGCTCTGGGCCCGGTGCGCGGGTTGGAGAGCGGTACAGGCGCAAGGCCAACCTCAGCCGGCAGGCGCGCCGGCGCGAACGCCCGGCGCAGCGCTCCCCTCGATCTCAACGCCCCAAGCCATTAGCAGGTCGTGCTGGACATCCGATCCGAGAACGAACAGTTGGGTGCCGACGTCGACGAAACCCCATTGGCGGTAGAACGCGATCGCCCGGGTGTTCCTCTCCCAGACATCCAGCCAGACAACATCGCAGCCTCCCAGTTGGGCCTGTGCCAGGCAGCCTCGCATCAGCGCCGCACCCACGCCGCGCCCGATCCAGTCAAGGGTGGCATACAGGCGAACGATCTCGATCGGCCGGGCGCCGGCGATGCACTCGGGCGCCGCTCCCTGCTTGATTCGGGCATAGCCGATCGTCTCCCCATAGGCTTCGGCGATCAGGAATACCGTGCCGGGGTCGGCCAGCTCGGCGGCCTGCTGACGTGGGCCGAAGACGGCGGCCAGATAGGCAGCCATATCCTCCGGCGTGTTGTCTGGGCCGAACGTGTCCTGAAAGGTGCGCGCGCCCAATTCGGCTAGGAGGGCGGTGTCTTGGTCGTCAGCCCGTCGGAGGCGAATTG
>Ga0315274_10007644_pt1 | contig 15648 bp, 9 predicted proteins | sample YL17G02_20_MG_FD_203700 | JGI IMG/M metagenome (GOLD analysis project Ga0315274, IMG submission 203700) | Sediment microbial communities from Yellowstone Lake, YNP, Wyoming, USA - YL17G02_20 | ecosystem: Environmental > Aquatic > Freshwater > Lake > Sediment | place: USA: Wyoming | collected... | reverse complement strand
GCCGAGCACGTCACCCGCGCCGAGCGCCCCGCCGGCGCTTCCGACGGGCACGCTGATCGCCTACGCCGGCCGCGTCGGTGAGCGACCGGTCGTTCACACCGTCCAGCTCGACGGTCAGCTGGACCAGACCCTGACCGAAGGAGGCCCGCCGGCCTGGTCGCCGGACGGGCGCTCGATCGTGTTTGGATGCCGCTTCGCGGAGGCCGCCGCCGGTGGTCGGATCGGCGACGTCTGTGTCATGGACTTCGATGGCACCAACATCCGAGTGGTCATTGCGGACGCCCTCTCCCCCTCCTGGTCGCCGGACGGCAGCCAGATCATGTTCAGCCGATCGCCGATCGACAGTGGCAACACGTGGCTGGCAGACGCGGACGGCTCGAACGCCAGCAAGATCGGGGACGGGGCCGGCTCGTGGTCGCCCGACGGCCGGTGGATCCTCCTGCTCGGCGCCTCCGGCGCCGCCCCGGACGCGACGATCGTGCGGCCGGACGGCTCGGGCGCCCGTCAGCTCGGTGACTGCTGGAATGCGACCTGGAGCCCGGACAGCCTGCGGCTCGCCTGCACCTGGTGGGACGAGGTCCACGGCACGTTGCGCGCCATCGACATCGGGGACGGATCGGTGGCGACCCTTCTCGAGGCCGACGTCATGGTTTCGGACCCGGCGTGGGTCTCGGCGGACCAGCTCGCGATCACGATGACCAGGAGCGGATCGTCGCCCAGCGCCCTCCCGCCGGCGAACGACGTCTACCTCCTGGATCTCGGGACGGGCGCGACGCGGCAGATCACGAGCGGCCTCTCCATCGGGGGCCGCATCGCCGTCTCGCCGGACGGCTCGTGGCTGGCGTTCACGGTCGCCGACGGCGACGCCACCGACATCTACTTCGTCTCGATGGCCGGCGAGACACGCCGTCTTACCACCACCGGGTCGGCCTCGCGACCGCGCTGGCAGCCCCAGTCAGCGGCGCCGTCGCCGTCCACGTCACCGACAGCCTCCGCACCGCCGGCGCCGGGCGTGACGCCGGTTGCGGCCACCCTCCCGGTCGCTTCCGGCACGGTTCAGCTGGCGCCCGGGCCGGACGGGGGCGTGTACGTCCTCGTCAACGACGGCGCCTCGGTCCTCGCGCTGCTCGACGCGGACGGGAGCCCCCGGCCGGGATGGCCGATCGAACTCCGCGGCTGGCGCTGCGACAACCCGAGCCCGGGAACATCCATCTGGGCTCCTTCCGTCGCGGACGACGGCTCGGTCCGCATCGTCTGCTATGCGGTTGACGAGATGGAGGGCAACCCGCGTGCCTTCGCCTTCGACGAGACCGGCGGCTTGCTGGCGGGCTGGCCGGTAGCTCTTCCGGGCGCCGTCTATGCCCAGCCGCGCGTGATCGGCGATGGCCTCTACCTCGTGGTGCAGCAGACGCATGCGCAGGATCCCGCGACCGGCGGGTACCCCGGGACGTTCCGTGTCGTGACCGTCGCAGCCGACGGCGTCCTGCGCACCGGAGCCCCATACGAGGTGCCGGACGCGGGCAGCGTCGGGAGCCCGCGGCTCGGCCCTGGCGGGACGGCATACCAGGTGGCCTACCTCGACTGGACGGGCGGATCCGCCGTCGAGGTGACTGCCTTCGACGTGGAGGGTCTCCGGGCGGGCTGGCCCGTCCGGCTCTCGGCGTGCACATCCGGCGTCGCCGTCGGTCCGGCGGATCACGTCTACGTCACCGAATGCACGCGGAATCCGACCACTACGAGGCTCCGCGTCTTCGATCGCGACGGACGCGAGGTGGCGGGCGGGTCAGGGAAGCTCGCGCTCGCGGCGATGAAGGCGTGGGGCGGCGCGGGCCCCGGGCTCCCCGCGCTGGTCGTCGCCGACGACGGGACCGCGTTCCTCCTCGACGACCCCGAGTTCTCGCTCGACGACATCGACGGCCGGACGACCGCGTACCGCATCGATCCATCCGGGTCGGTCGCGGAGGGCTGGCCCTACCGGGACAACCTGTTGCTGCAGTCGTGGGGAGCCTGTGGCGGCACCGTGACCGGGTGCGCGAACTGGCTCACCCTTCCCGCGGTGGGCCCGGGCAACGTCCTCTACCTGGCGCGGGCGGCCCCGGGCATCGATGCTGGCGGCAGCCTCGTCGCGATCGGGCCTGACGGCCACGTGCTCCCCGGCTGGCCGGTCACCCTGACCAGTGCAAGGGCGGAGTTCACGTCCGTCGTCGTCGGCGCCGACGGGACGGTGTACGCGCTGGCGGTCCAGCCGGAGCCGGGCGACCGCTACTCGGCGACCGTCCTTGCGATCGCCCCCGACAGCACCGTGCGCTCCCGCACGACCGTGGTCCAGCCGTAGGTCGGGCGCGCTGCGTCTCCGTGGGCACCGGATCGCCCCATCCGTCCACATCGCACCATCCGCCCGTTGACTGACATACCAGTCAGTACTACAATATCGACTGAACAATCAGTCAGCAGGTGAAATCGATGGTACCACGCTCCCGGGACGGAGAAGGCGCGCGGGCGACGGCCAGGGCGCGCATCCTCGCGGCGTCCCGGGCTCTCTTCGCCGAGCGCGGCTTCGTCGCCTGCCGGGTGGCGGACGTCGCGCGGCGGGCGGGGATGAGCCCGGGGAACGTCTACTGGCATTTCGATTCAAAGGAGGCGATTCTCCGGGCCATCCTCGCCGAGGGGTTCGAGCACCTGGAGGCGATGACCGCCGGCGTCGCGGACGAGTACGGCCCCGCGCGTCGCAAGCTGGACCTCCTCGTCGAGCGGACGCTGACCCTCTACGCCGCCAACGCCGAGTTCACGGTCATCCTCGGGGGGCTGATGGGCGAGGGGGGCCGGGAGCTCGTCCGCTCCCTCGGCTTCGACCTGCCGGAGATCGAGCGGAGCTCTCGCGCGAACCTCCGACGGGTCTTCGCCGAGGCGCGCTCGGAAGGAGCGGTCGAGACCGCGGATCCCGATCTCCTGGTCGCCTTCTACCTGGCCTTCTTCGACGGCCTGCTCATCACCCGCGGCGACCTGTGGCCGGCGCTGCCGCCGGACGCGCTCCGTGACGCTGCCCTGCGCCTGGTGGGGTACCGCCCGGCCGGCTGAGGGGACGCGGCGCGCCGAGCCGCCACCACGACCGACAGTGAGGTCGCGCTTGCCGTCGCCCGTGTGAGGGCCACGGCCATTCGGACGGATTCCGCAGGTGCGGTCCGCGGCTTGCGCCGGCGGGGCGTCAGCGAGCGCCGCCGATCCGGGACGGACCGCGAGCCGGTCGTTCGGGCCGGCGGGCGATCCCGTCAAACGCCCCGGGTGTCCACGAGCCCCCGACGTCGGCCGAAGTGCGCCCGGCCCGACTGGACGGGGAGCGACGCGGTGAGCAAGATGGGCTGCGAGGGACAACACCGGCGGCGAGCGCGAGGCGTCCGGGCCCGTGGAGGAACGACGATGGCGACGGAGCTGGTTCGGCACAAGGCCGGGGATCGCTCCCTGCGCATCTATCTGGCCGGGCCCCTCTTCTCCGAGGGAGAGCGCGCCTTCCTCGACAACCTGGCTCGACGCCTGCGGGAACGGGGCCACGATGTCTTCGTCCCTCACGAGCAGTTCACCGCCGAGATGGTGGATCTCGAGCCGGCCGAGATCTTCGCGGTGGACGTCGGCGGCGTGCGCGAGGCGAACCTGCTCTTCGCCTGGCTCGACGGGCCGATGGTGGATGACGGGACGGCCGCCGAGATCGGGATCTTCGCCCAGCTCATCGCGTCCGGCGATCCTCGCTACGTCGGGATCGTGGGCCTGGTGACGGACCTGCGGGCGATGCGGCGGCGGGGAACCCCCGGCGACGGCATCAACCTCTTCGTGGCCGGCGCCATCGCCGCGAATGGCGAGCTGACGTGGGGTATCGACGATTCGATCGCCGCCGTCGACCGGCTGGCGGCAGGCGCGCCGCTGGAGCGACCGTAGCGGTCGGGCCCCCGGCGCGGACGTCGGCGGGTGACCAACGGCCCTTGCCGTCCCCGAAGGGAGGATCGAGCGTGGCGCGAAACCCACCGGACAGGAGGACGACCGTGGACGACACCGCGACGACGCCTGCGGGGGCGACCGACGCCGGCAATGCCCCGGCCGAGGCCGGCGCCCGGCCGACCGCTCTCCTGCCGTTCACCCAGCTGGCACGCATCTCCGCCTACTGGCTGGGCCTGACCGCCATCGACGGGGCCGTGGGCCTCTACATCGGGTACCAGCTCGCCTACACGAACATCCGGGGCGACGTCGCCCTGGGTGCCGCGACTGCCTTCGTCACCCTGGCCGGTGCGGTCGTGGCGATCCTGGTCCAGCCAACGGTCGGCTCGATGAGCGACTACGCAGTGACGCGCTGGGGCCGGCGCAAGCCGTTCATCGTCGTCGGGTCGCTGCTGGACCTGGTGTTCCTCTACGGGATCGCGACGTCGAACACGCTGCTGATGCTGGCGACGTCCTTGCTCCTGCTCAACGTCTCGACCAACATCGCCCGCGGGCCGTTCCAGGGCTACGTGCCGGACCTCGTCGCGGACGCACAGGTCGGCACGGCGAGCGCCATGGTCGGGATGATGCAGATCATCGGCAACATCACGGGCTACGCGCTGGTCAGCCTGGCCGCCGTCTTCGAGAGCCGCCCCTTGGCGATCGCCGCCGTGGCCATCGTGGAGCTCGTGACCATGCTGAGCGTGGTCGTGGGGGTCGGCAAGGGCATGCCGCCGAAGCCGCGCGAGGGGAAGTCCTGGATCGCCATCGCCCGGGAGACGTGGGGGACGGACATCCTCCGGGAGCGGTCCTACGTCTGGCTGGTGGTCTCGCGGCTCTTCTTCATGACCGCCGGGGGGATCCTCTTCGCCTACGTGGTCATCTACCTGAAGAACGTGTTCGGCTACGACGAATCAGGGGCCGGCGGCGTCAACGTCGCGATGCTCATCGTCGTGGCGGTCGGGACCCTGCTCGTGGTGGTCCCCATATCGCGGCTCTCCGACCGGATCGGGCGGAAGCCGGTGATCTACGGTGCCTGCCTCGTAGGGGCCGTCGGCGCGGCGATGATCGCGCTCGCCCCGCACGTGGCGGTCGCCATCCTGGGTGCCGGGCTGTTCGGCATGTCCGCGGGGATCTTCCTGTCGGTGGACTGGGCCCTCATGACGGACATCATTCCGCGGGCCTCGGCCGGGCGCTACATGGGCCTCAGCAACGTGGCCACCGGTTCGGCGCCGCTCTTCGCGGCCGCGCTCGGCGGCCTCGTCCTGGACATCGCGGCGCGGCTGGGTGGCGACGCCATCGCCCCGCGCGTGACCTTCTTCGTGGCGGTGTTCCTGTACGGCGTGTCCGCCCTGCTGCTGCGCCCCGTGGTGGAGCCCCGGCGCGGCCGCAGTTCGGGGACGTGACCGGTCGACGCTCAATGCGCGCACCGCGGCCCGTCCCAACGTCGGCCGCACCTGCTCGCGACAGGCCCACAGCACGCTACAGTTGCGCACGATGCCCCTGCTCGACACGTCGACGACAGCCCTTGAACGTCAGCGCGAGACGTTTCGACGAATGACGCCCGAGCAGCGATTGGCCGTGGCGGCAGAGATGAGCGACGAGATCCGGGCCGTCGCCGAATCCGGGATCCGACAGCGTCACCCGGACTACTCCGACGACGAGATTCGGGCCGCCCTGGTCGTGATCCTCCTGGGCCGCGAGGAAGGAGAACGAGGATGTGGCGAGCCCGGGCGCTGACGTGGCTGGCTGTCGCGCTCGTGCTGGCATCCTGTCGGGGCGGCGGGGACGCGAGTCCCGGGTCGACGCCCATCGGCTCGTCGGCGGCGCCGTCCGTGGTGCCCTCACCGGCAGGCTCGCCCGAGAGCTCTGCGACAGTCGGTCCTCCTGCCGCGATCGGGATCACGGCCGGGGGCCATCACACGTGCGCCCTCTTCGATGACGGCAGCGTCAGCTGCTGGGGGGCCGGGATGGAGTTCGAGCTCGGTGACGGCGTGCGCCACGAGGCCTCCACGCCACAGTCGGTCGCCGCGCTCGCCGGTGCCGCGGCCCTCGACGCAGGGTTCCAGCACACATGCGCGGTCCTGCGTGACGGGAAGGTTCGGTGCTGGGGGTATGGCAGCCTGGGACAGTTGGGCACGGGCACTGCGACCGATGGCCCGACGCCTGCGGAGGCGATCGGCCTCGGCGATGTGGTCGCCATCTCCGCGGGTGATGCACACAGCTGTGCGCTGCTGAGCACCGGTGCAGTCGAGTGCTGGGGCTATAACTTGCAGGGCCAGCTCGGCGACGGCACGACGCTGGCCTTCCCGCGCCCGGGCCGCCCCACGCCTGCGCTGGTCGTGGACCTGCCGAGCGCGGTCGCGATCGCCACTGGCCGCGAGCACACCTGCGCCCTCCTCAAGGATGGCACCGTGCGCTGCTGGGGCGGTAACGCAAAAGGCCAGCTCGGGGACGGCACGTTCGAAGCTCGCGTCGTCCCGGCGCCCGTCTCTGACCTCCAGGGAGTGGCCGCGATCAGCACCGGCGACGACTATGCCTGCGCCCTGTTGATGGACGGCACCGTGCGCTGCTGGGGAGACAACGGCTTCGGCCAGCTCGCCGACGGAACCAACGAGGACAGGACGACACCCGTCGAGATCTCCGGCCTCGCAGGGATCGTCGCGATCAGCGGTGGTGCCGATCACGCATGTGCCCTCGTCGAAAACGGCACGGTCCGCTGCTGGGGCTTCAATGGTCTCGGCCAGCTGGGGGACGGTCTCCAGGAGCCCGTGGCCGCCCCCAGCGATGTCAAGGACTTGGGCAGCGTCATCGCGGTCGCGGCCGGTGGAGGCCATACCTGCGCGGTCATCGCGGGCGACGGCATCCGGTGCTGGGGCAGCAACGCGTACGGCCAGCTGGGCGACGGGACGAAGGAGACGCGCCTGACCCCGGTCTCGGTGGCCGGACCGTAGGGAGGTCGACCGCCGCCGAGGCAGCGATATCTCGTGAGCCGGTCCGGCCGCTGTATCTCTACACGGAGTCGCGAACCGAAGCGTTTTGGGCAAGGTTCGACTTCCGGGCGGGGAGCCGGACCGCGACGGCAACGCTCGTCGGGCGAGGTCAGTCGGAGGGCGTGCCGTCGGGGTCGATGGCCAGGATCGAGGTGCCGGACCCGGACTGGCCGCAGCTGGTCAGGGTGACGTACAGCCGGCCGCCGGCCACCTCCAGCCCGACCTGTCCCCGCTCCGCGACCGGGAGGCGGTACGGCCAGCCGGCCGCGACGCGGCCGGCACGATCGAGGGCGACGACCTCGAGAAGCCCGGAGCGGTCCGGATCCCCGCCCGGAACCCGAGTCGCGACGTAGACGGTGCCGTCCGGCCCGATCACCGGAATCGTGGTGTCGACGGCGTCGGTGACGCAGGCGGGCCCGGCGAACCCGCTCGCCGGGCGGTACGGCCAGCCCGGCTTCAGACGCCCATCGGGGCCGAACGCGCGGAGCCCATTGGCCATGACGTGGACCGTCCCGTCGGGCGCGAGGAAGGGCCCGTAGCTCCCGCAGTTTGGGTAGACCGGCGGAATGGCCACCGGCCACCCCGGCCGCACCGTGCCGTCCGGCGCCCGGGCGAAGACCCGCTCGCTGGTCAGGTAGTAGACCGTGCCGTCGGCGGCGACCACGGGTTCTGACGCCCAGCCCGCCGCCGTGCGAGGCCAGCCGGCCACCATCCGTCCGCCGGTGTCGAGCTCGGCCAGGACGGTCTCCCGGGCCTCCGAGCACAGGCCCTCCGCGGGGACCTCCGGGGGGATGTACGAGCTGACGAGGATCCGCCCCTGCGGGGCGACGATGAAGCCGGCCCCGTGGGAACCGAGCGTGACGGGCCAGCCCGGCCGGGGGCTGCCGTCGGCCGCGAAGGCCCAGAGCCGGGCGAGGCCCTCGCCGTCATTCCGGACGGTGAGGGCGTAGATGGTGCCGTCCGTGCCGACCTGGACGTCGGAGCCGAACCCCTCGCCGTCGCCCGGGGGCACCGGCCAGCCGCGGACGACCCGGCCGGCGCGGTCGATCGCGATGACCTCCAGAGCCTCGTCGGCTTCCCGAACACAGCCCAGGTACGTCGTGCCGTCCGGATCCGCGACCGGTGGCTCGCAGTAGGAGGCGCCGTCGTCGCGGAACGGCCAGCCCGGCAGCTCGTGGCCGTCGGCACCGAGCCGGTGCAGCTCGTATCCCGCGTCGCCGTCGTCGCTGAGCCCCACGAGCAGCGATCCGTCGGCCGCCACGACGAGCGGCTGGTCGACCGTCAGCCGGGGCGGCGCGAACGGCCAGCCCGGTTTCATCCGGCCGGCCGTGTCCAGGGCGACGAGGACGCGTCGGTGCCCGGGACCGTCCGCCCAGGCGTATGTCGTGCCCTTGGCCCCGACGACCGCCGTCGCCCAACCGTCCGCCGAGAGGGTGACGGGCCAGCCGTCGGCGACGGGCCCGGGGGTCGGCGACGGCGGGGGGGAGGGAGTGGGCGTGGGAGCTGTCGTGGAGGCGGGGGTCGGCGGGGTGGTGGCCGGCTCCGGGGTCGCGGCAGGGCTGGGGGCGGCGGACGAGACGGCGGGCGGCGTTGCCGTTGGCTCGGTCGCGCAGGCGGCGACCAGGATGACCGAAAGCATGAGCGGTCCCGCGGCCCGAAGCATGACGACGACACCTCCGTCGCCGGTTGGACGCGCCAGCGCGGTGGGTGTGACGGCCGCCACGGGTCCCGGCCCACCTTGCGCCCGGGGCCCCACGGATGCACGCTGTGGCGGATGGCTCGACCGGACGACCGCGGCGCACCCGACCTCGACGCGATCCGCACGATCGTTGCCGCCGCCCGCCGCGAGGGCCGGACGACGCTGCTCGAGCCGGAGGGCCTTGCCGTCCTGGTGGCCGCCGGGATCGCGGTCCCGCGCTGGCGCTTCGTCCGGGACGTCGGGGCGCTGGACAGAGCCGAACCGGGGGACGCGGGGCTCACGGGCGCCGTGCTCGACGACCTCCCCGGCGAGCGGGTCGTGGTGAAGGTCGTCTCCAACCGGATCGCCCACAAGACCGAGGTCGGCGGCATCGCGATCGTGCCCCGCGACCGGGCGGCCGTTGCGGCAGCGATCACGGCGATGGACGTCCGCCTGGGCGACGCGGCCGAGGGCTACACCATCGCGGAGCATGTCGAGCACGACTCCGCCCTTGGCGGCGAGCTCCTCCTCTCCCTGCGCTGGACGGACGACTTCGGGGCGGTCGTGAGCGTCGGTGCCGGCGGGATCCACGCGGAGGCCCTCGCCGCGGACCTCCGGCCGGGGCGCGAGATCGCGATCGTCTCCCCCTCCCTGACGCCGCGCGACGCGATCGGCCCTGCACTCGCGGTGACGACCGCGGTCCGCCTGGCCACGACGTCGCTCCGCGGCCGGCCACCCCGGCTGCCGCTCGAGCACCTGGTCGAGGTCGTCAGCCGCCTGCTCGCGCTCGGTGCCGCCCTCGCCCCGGCCGAGCTCCTCGAGTGCGAGATCAACCCGGCGTGCGTCACCGCCGACGGGCTCGTCGCCCTCGACGTCCTCGTCACGCTCGGTGACGGCCCGGCGCCGGCCCGGCCTCCCAGGCCGGTGCACAAGCTGGCGCGGCTGCTGGAGCCCCGGTCGGTGGCGATCGTCGGGGTCTCGAGCACCTCGAACCCGGGCCGGGTCATCCTCGGCAACCTCGTCCGCGAGGGCTTCGCCCGCGACCGGATCGTGGTCGTCAAGCCGGGCGTCGACGCCATCGACGGCGTCCGCTGCGTGCCCGATCTCGCCGCCCTGCCCGGCAAGGTGGACCTGTTCGTCGTCGCCCTCTCGGCCGCGCAGGCCCCCGCCTTCGTCGCCGAGGTCATCGAGCGGGATCTCGCCGAGAGCCTGATCCTCATCCCCGCGGGTCTCGAGGAGAAGCGCGGGGGCGGCGAGCTGGTCGCCCGGATGCGGGATGCCCTGGCGACGGCGCGGTCGAGCGAGAACGGCGGGCCGCTCATCAACGGCGGGAACTGCCTGGGGATCCGCTCGCGGCCTGGCCGATATGACACCCTGTTCATCCCGCGCTGGAAGCTCCCGGCGGGCGGGCGGCCGGCCCCGATCGCCCTGATCACGGGGAGCGGCGCCTTTGCCGTCACGCGCCTGTCGCGCCTCGGCCGCCTGGACCCGCGGTACGTGATCACGGTCGGCAACCAGATGGACGTGACCGTCGGCGACTACCTCACCCACCTCGGCGACGATCCAGCGATCCGGGTCTTCGGCATCTACGTCGAGGGCTTCGCTCGACTGGATGGCGCCCGTTTCCTGGAGGCGGCCGCCCGGATCACCGCCGAGGGTCGCACGGTCCTGCTGTATCGGGCAGGGCGCACGTCGGCCGGGGCCCGCGCGTCGGCCAGCCATACGGCGGCCATCGCCGGCGACGCAATCGTCACTCGCGAGCTCGCGCGCGGGGCGGGCGTCGTGGTTGCCGAGACACCCGGGGCCTTCGACGAGCTGCTCCGGACGTTCGCCCTGCTCGACGGGCGGATCGCGCGCGGGCGGCGGCTCGGCGCGGTCAGCAACGCCGGCTCCGAATGCGTGACGATCGCCGACCACCTGGAGTCGCTCGAGCTGCCGGCCTTCAGCCCGGTCACCGAGGCCCGGCTGGCCGGGATCCTCGGGCCGGCCGGCATCGATTCGGTGGTCGACGTCCACAACCCTCTCGACCTGACGCCGATTGCCGACGCGGCGGTCTACGAGGCGGTCGCGCGGACGGTGCTCGACGCGGACGAGGTGGACGTCGGTCTCGTCGGGATCGTGCCCGTCACCGACACCCTCGACGCCCTGCCGGCGGGGCCCGGCCATACGGAGGATCTCGCGCGCCCCGACGCCGTCGCCGCGCGGATGGCTCGCCTCTGGCGCCAGACGACGAAGCCCTGGGTGGCCGTCGTGGACGCCGGTCCGCTCTACGACCCGTTCGCAGCCCTCCTTGACGCCGCCGGCATTCCGACCTTCGCGACGGCCGACGCCGCGACGCGGGCGCTGGCGACCTTCTGCGACGCGACGATCGGACGGCGCGGCTGAGGAGGGGGACGGCGGGTCGCGGGGCCGACGCGCCCCCCGGTCTCGCGACGACGACGGTCGGTGTGGCGGGCACCGATCTGAGCTCGGCTCGGGTGAGCTCGGGGCGCCCGTTGCCGCGCCCCGAGACGAGCGTCACCGCACCAGGAAGACCTCGCGCTGGGTGTAGGCGCTGATCGACGCGTACGGCGTCCGTGGCGCGAAGGAGCGGACGTACCAGAGGCCGGCCGCACCGAAGCGGAAGGTGGTCCGGGCGACGGCGGCCGCGTCGGCCGCGACGGTCCGCGTGTAGCGGAGCAGCCAGGTCCCGCCCACGCTCTGGTAGAAGCGGAAGGTGACGGTGGACGGCACGAGGTCCGGGCGCAGCGGCCGGACGGAGGAGCGGAACGTGATCGACGTCCCGCGGGCGATCGCCTGGGTGCCCGCGTGGTGCGGTCTCAGGTTGACGATCTGGCGGACGCCGACGAGGACCACGTTGCTGTTGGCCGCCCCGAGGTCGGCGGCCCCGGCGAAGCGGGCCCGGTAGTAGCCGGTCACGTAGGGCCGGTAGGAGAACGTCGCGGCGCCGGCCGTGTTCGTGGTCAGCGTCGCGATCGTGTGCCACGCGGAGCCGACGGAGCTGTGCTCGAGGAAGAACGTCCGGTTGCCGCCGCCGGTCCCGAACTGGATCGTAAGGCCGACGTACTCGCTGTACCTCACCATCCCGGTCGACCGCGTGAGCGTGATCACGGTGGGCGTGACGACGGTGATCGCGGGGCTGGTGTTCGCGGTCTTCGTGTGGTCGGTGATGTCCGTCGCGGTGACGGTCCGGCTGCCCGGGGTGTTGAGGGTGACGCTGAACGTCCTGGTGCCGGCCACGAGGGCGGCGTCGGCGGGCAGGATCGCCGCGGGATCGCTCGAGGTGATCCGGACGGCATGGGTCGAGCTCACAACGTTCCAGTTGGCGTCGACCGCGTTGACGGTGACGGTGAAGGCGGCGCCGGCCCCCGCGGTGGTCGGGGTGCCCGTCTTGCCGGAGGCCGTGCCCGGAGCGGCGGTCTCACCGGGGACGAGCAGCTGGAGCTTGGTGAACGGCCCCGGGTTGACGGTGATCGGGGGGCTGGTGCTCGCGGTCTTCGTGCCGTCGGTGATGTCCGTCGCGGTGATGGTCCGGCTGCCGGCGGTCTTGAGGGTGACGCTGAACGTCCTCGTGCCGGCCACGAGGGCGGCGTTGGCGGGCAGGATCGCATTGACGTCGCTCGAGGTGATCCCGAGGATATGGGTCGAGCTCACCAGGTTCCAGTTCGCGTCGACCGCCCTGACGGTCACGGTGAACGCGGCGCCGGCCACCTGGACGGTCGGTGTGCCCGTCTTGCCGGTGGCCGTGCCCGGAGCGGCGGTCTCACCGGGGACGAGCACCTGGAGCCTGGTGAACGCCCCGGGGATCACCGAGAAGGCCGCGCTGGTGCCCCGCGCCAACGTCGGCGGGTCGTTCGTGTGGGTGGCGGTCAGGCGGACCTCGGTCTCGGCCTTCGAGTAGGTGACCCCGGAGATCGTGACCGAGCTCGCCCCGTTCGCGATGGAGCCGGTCAGGGTGCCGCCGAGCGTCCCTGTACCGGTGCCAAGACCCAGGGAGATGGCCGTCCTCGAGGTGACGTTGGCCGGGTTGCCGCCGTCGTCCTGGGCCTGGACGACGACGCTGAAGAGGGCGCCGACGGTCGGGCTGACGCCCCCGTTGACGGAGGTGATCGCGAGCTTCGTCGCGGTCCCGGCGCCGGCGCCGGCGGTGACGGTGAACTTGTCGGTCCCGAGAAAGCTGAAGCCGGTGCAGTGGCCGCTGCCGCTGGCCGTCACGTCCCGCAACCCGACGGCGGCGCCGGCGGTGACGGTGACGTTTGCCGTCATCACGGTGTCGCTGCTCCGTGCAGCGCCTGTTGCGCTTACTCCACTGCCAGAAAAGGTGACGCTGTACGTTGAGCACTTCTTGGCGAAGCCCGAGCCGGTGATCATGACCGGCTGGCTCGTCGCGCCCTGGGCGAGCGAGCCCGGGGAAACCGAGTCGACGGCCGCCAGCGCCGCGATCGGCGCGCCGAGGGCGACAAGGAGAACAAGGGCCTGCGCCACGGCCAGTGTGCGCAGACGGAACATGGATCGGGTCATGATCTTTGGCATCTGAATCGCTTGCCTCCTGTTGAGAGCCACCGTCATGGCCCCCGTCGCGGGGTGGCGCGATTGTGCGCGTAACGCGAGCTCTCCGTCTCACGCACGAAGGATCGCGGGAGAAGCTCGAGAGCGCCTACGGGCGGAGACTCCCGGACGCCGCCTATCTCGTCGACACCCCGCCGTGGCTTTGCTGTCCTGGCGCGCCCGGAGCGCCTCGGGCACGCACGGACAGTGGCACGGGTCGATCGAAGGTGGGAGGCCCAGGTCTCACCTGGGACGGAGCCGTATGCTTGCGAGGCTGTGTGTCGGCGCAACCGACCCATTGAACCATCGTCGAGGGATTGGTCCGTCCCGGGAGCCACATCGCCGCATAGGAGAAGGGTCATGGAAGGCAGGCTGCTCTATCTCACGCAGGCCGACGTGGCGGCACTCGACGTGCCGATGGCCGCGATCATCGATGCGGTCCATGCCGCGTTCCTGGAGAAGGGCGCGGGCCGGGTCGAGATGCCTCCGAAGCCAGGGGTCCACCCGGGCGCGCCCGAGGCGGACAACTTCATCCACGCCATGCCCGCCTACATCCCCGCGCTCCGGTCGGTCGGCGTCAAGTGGGTGAGCGGCTACCCGGGCAACGTGGCGCACGGACTGCCCTACATCAACGGACTCATCATCCTGAACGACCCCGACACGGGGGTGCCAACCGCCGTGATGGACTGCACGTGGATCACCGCGAAACGCACGGCGGCGGCATCGGCGGTGTCGGCTCGCTACCTTGCGCGCCCGGACTCCGCGGTGCTTGGCGTGCTGGGCTGCGGCGTCCAAGGCCGAAGCCACGTCGAGGCGCTCACGATTGTCCTGCCCGGGATCAAGCGCGTCGTCGCCTACGATGTCGACCTGAAGCGAGCCCAGGCATTTGCCGATGAGATCGAACAGCATTACGGGATCCAGGCTCGGGCGGTGCCCGAACCCCGCGAGGCCGTGCGCGGCGCCGATGTCGTCGTGACGGCGGGCCCGGTCCTGCGGGTGCCCCACGCAACGATCAAGGCGGGCTGGCTGGAGCCTGGCACCTTTGCGTCGGCCGTGGATTTCGACTCGTACTTCGACGGCGCCGCGCTGCACGAGTGCGCCAAGTTCACGACCGACGACCTTGCGCAGCTCCTGCACTTCCGCGACATGGGGTACTTCCAGAGCGTTCCCGCGGTATATGCGGAGCTGGCCGATCTGGTCGCGGGGCGTGTGCCTGGCCGACAGTCAGCCGAAGAGCGGACGATGGCCCTCAATCTCGGGATCGCACTCGAGGACATGGCGGTGGCGCCCCTCGTCTACGCGAAGGCGCAGGAGGCAGGAGTAGGACGCTGGCTGCCGCTTTGAGCCGCCTCGCACGCTTCGACGGCACATCGATGGAGGCTCGGCAAGCGGGAGGCAGCCAACTCGAATATCTGTCTGTGAGCGAGGGGTAGCTCGAGCGGCCCATCCAAGGGCCTCGCGATTTCCCTGCCGCGGTTCACCGGGCTCCGGGTCGCCGCCGATGGCTGCGCACTACCATTGGCGCCGATGATCCCCCGGCTCCGGTCCGCCCCCCGCTGCGCTCGCGCGGCGGCCGTCGCGACGCTGGCCGCCCTTCTCGCCTTCTCGGGTGCCGCCGCCCCGACCCCTCTCCTGCCGGTCGCCCTGCGGCCCGCGACCGTCCTCGCGGCCATCTCGTCCGGCTACGTCTCGGAGGGTCGAGCGCCCGTCGCGCCCGGCGTGCAGCACGACTGGGGAACCATCCAGACGACCCGGTCGGGACGCCAGGCGGTCCATCTCCTCGAGGTTGACGTGGGAACGCCCGAGATCAGCCTCGAGGCGTCGCTCGCGGGGGATCGGATCACCAGCCTCGAGACGACGAGCAGCCAGGCGCTCCGCAAGTCGCGCGAGGGTCACCGCGCCGTCGCCGCGATCAACGGGGACGCCTGGGCCGGCTATGACAGCCCGACGCAGTTCGCGCCGAACGGGATCCACATCCAGGCGGGGGAGCTCGTGACCGCGGGGCGACTGGCCCGACCGACGTTCGGCATCGACGCCTCGGGCCGCCCGCTCATCGGGAACGTCCTCGTGAGCGCGACCGTCACCTTGCCCGACGGGACGATCCGGACGATCGACCGCGTCAACCAGGGGAGGACGAACCAGCAGTCTGTGCTGTACACGCCCCGCTTCGGCCCGGCGACGGCGGAGGACGTCGGTGGCACCGACGTTGTGCTCGCGGGCGTCGCGCTCCCGCTCACCCCGACGGGCGTGCACCAGGCTGTCGTGCTCGAGGTTCGTCCCGCGACCGGAGGCATCCCGATCGCGCCCGACACTGTCGTGCTGAACGGCCCGGCGGGATCGTCGCTCGACGCGCTCAAGCCGGGCGATCCGCTGGCGCTCACGCTTTCGATCACGCCGGGGTGGGAGAGTGTTCGCGAGGCCATCGGAGGTCGCGAGTTCATCGTGCGCGACGGCGAAACGTAC
>Ga0315274_10007643_pt1 | contig 15649 bp, 12 predicted proteins | sample YL17G02_20_MG_FD_203700 | JGI IMG/M metagenome (GOLD analysis project Ga0315274, IMG submission 203700) | Sediment microbial communities from Yellowstone Lake, YNP, Wyoming, USA - YL17G02_20 | ecosystem: Environmental > Aquatic > Freshwater > Lake > Sediment | place: USA: Wyoming | collected... | reverse complement strand
ATGGGCCCGCAAGCCAAGGGTGCCGTGCCCGCCCTCATCGAGGCGCTGAAGGAGAAAAACCCGTATGTTCGGTTGCACGCTGCCGATTCCTTGAGACAGATCCGTCCAGAGCCGGCGGCGGCGGGGCCCGCCCTCATCGAGGCGCTGAAGGACAAAAACCCGTATGTTCGGTCGCACGCTGTCGAGGCGTTGGCAACGATTGGTTGCGAAGCAAAGGCAACCGTGCCCGCCTTCATCGAGGCGCTGAAGGACGAAGACGCCGATGTCTGCCGACGTGCCGCTGAGACACTGGGAATGATCGGGCCGGAAGCAAAAGACGCACTTGCCGCACTGAGAGAACTGGAGAATGATCAAGACATCACCGTTCGCTACGCGGCTGCGGAAGCCATAAAGAAGATTACGGGGGAGTCGTAGCGTCACGATGCCTGGCGTCGAAGCGCCATGTTTCAAATCCCGCTCGAGCCGCCGTCGAGCCGTGTTCGCAGAATCGTTTGAAGGTGGCGGGATGCGATCCCGCCCTATCCCGACAGGTCGGGACTTCGTCCCCCGATCCGGATCGGGGGACTCAACAACAAACGGGCGCACGCCGTGCGCCCCTACAAAAGCGCGGGCGAACACAAGGTTCGCCCCTACGACTACAATGCGACAGGCGCTAAGTAATCAGCACCAGGCCGAAATAGTGCTGCGGGTCCTTGCGCGTACGGACGACGTTTATCGTGAAGCCGTGCCTTCGCGCCGTAGCGTAAACGTCGATCCCGCACGCCTCCATCGAGGGGCGCGCCTCACGAGGGTGCCTGCACCCCTTGTCGAACGCGCACTTGTTGCAAAGATGACACGGCCCGGAACCGATGCCGAACGCCTTGTAGTTCCCGGCAAGAAAGACTTCGCGCTCGAGCGCGGCGGCAATCTTTTTCACGTTCCCGTAGGGGGCCTCGAAAAGTATCGCCTTCGTGAACTCGTCGAGCATCTTGCGGGTCTCTTCCGGCTTCGGCGTATGCGGCGGGCAGACAAGGCTTGAACCGTACCCCCCGCAGCCGAACTGGCATTTCCACCTGACCCAGTGCCGCGTAACGACGTTCTTCGGAGAGATCACCTTCGCCGCGATTGCTCCCATCTCGACGACGCGCTTGGCGAAAGTCCCCGGTGAGGCCGAGCGGGCCTTTCGCGCTGAAACCTTTCCAGCCATTGCCGCCTCCTTGTTTGGCCGTCGACCATGACCATCCGTTTTCATCGCATCCGATTTGAACATTATATTGCGCGGTTCTTGGGATTCCTACCCATTGCGCGCCCACAACAGGTAAGTGGCGGGATACGATCCCGCCCTACTCGCTTTACCACTGCTGGGCAAGCCAGCAGTGCCACACAAACTTTCCCGGGGGGAGAGGGGAAATCGGTTAGGGATTTCTGATCATCGGGAGATTCTAACGCGGTGGCTTCCCGCTTCGCCAAGGCTACGCAGGACAAGGAAGCCCACCCTACCCCAACAAGCAACGGGTGGACCCTTCGACAGGCTCAGAGGAACCGCCGTCCGCCCCTACGTCACTGGCGGATCCCGACGCGTCGGGACCAGTGGCACATGGCCGGATGTCTTGTGAAGATCCATTCCCGCCTTCATGGGCGTTTTTCATAGACCGCGGGCGCGGCCGCGTTACCATACAGGCGGTTATCGCAATTCTCGGACCCGCGGTTTGGCTGCGTGGAAGGGGTACGCTGTGGAAAGAACCAGGTACAGCATCAGCGGTGGCCTCTCATCAGAGGCCATCGAGAGGATTATCGCCGACGCTTTTCGGCTCCTCGACAGCGTCGGCGTCACAGTCGAGGACGAGAACGTCCTTGCCGAACTCAAGCGGCACAAAGGCGTCCGCGTGGACGGGGGCCTCGCTTTCTACTCGCCACAACTTGTCGAGGAGTTCATCGGCCAGGTCCACGGCCAGAACGACGAGTACATGCTCAACGTGCCCGGTCGCGCCGAACCGCTCGTGCGTCCGCCGTTTCTCTGCATGCGCGTCTGGGACCTTGAGTCCGGCTGCGCCCGCCCTGCGACAGTCGACGACCTCATGCGCGCTGTGAAACTCCTCGACACCTACGGCGTCGAGGGCATACCGCCAATCCACCCGCAGGAGATCCCGCCGCCACTGCGGCAGATTGTGACCGCCAAAGTGTCTTACGAAAATTCGCGCGCCATCGGCTCCTACATGCAGGCCACGTCCGTCCGCGAGGTGGAACTCCTGTGTGAACTGGGCGAGGCCGCCGGGTGCAAGGGGCCTCATGTGGCCCTCCAGATTGTCCACAGCCCGTTGAAACTGGACGCGAATTCGCTGCGGCTTATCCTCGAACTGAAGCGTTCCAAACGCACCGCTCGCGGCGTCACCGCGGGCGCGGGCGCGATGCCGCTGGCCGGCGCCGCGGCGCCGCTTCTTCTGCCGGGCTTTCTCGCCCAGGGGCTCGCGGAAGCCCTCGCCGCCTACGGTACGCCCAAACTCCTCAATGACGGGGTCACGGGGTACTGCTCGATTTTCCCGGGCACCTTCGACATGCGCTACACCGGCTACTCGATGGCAAGCGCAGAGGCGATAGTGTACTGGCTTGCGATAAGGCAACTCATGCAGCACCTCTTCGTCCAGACTATGGGAGGGGACTTCGCCTGTACGGGCAAGACCTATGACGCGCAGGCCGGCGCGCAGAAGATGGCCGCGATCCTCACCGCCGTCCTCTCCGGTGCGACGACGTTCTGTAACGCCGGCATGACCCCGACCGACGAGGTCTTCCATTTCGAGGGCGCGGTAATCGACATGGAAATCCTCTCTTACGCATGGCGCGTCGGCAAAGGCGTCGCATGGGAGGACGCGCCGACGGCGGAGATCGTCAAGGAGGGGCGCGCGGCTGATACGTTCCTCATGCACCCGGCCACGATGCGTTTCCGAGAGGAGATCTGGGACCCGCCGCTATTCACCAACGAGAGCCTCGGACGGTGGCTTGCGCAGGGCTCGCCCGGCGTTATCGAAAAGGCGGCCCGCATCGCCGAAGAGCGGATCGCCGCGCACTCATATCATCCGTCGAAGGACGTGCAGCGAGAGTTTGACCGGATAATGAAAATCGCCGAAAAGGACCTGACGTAGCAGAACTCGGACTCGAGAGGGAAAGGGGAAACAGGGCGGGATTCCTGACCATCGGGAGATTCTAACGGCGGAGGGGGAGATAACGCGCGGCAGCTCGGCTTGGCTCGCCGCAAGCAAGCCGCGCCCTATCCCGACAAGTCGGGACTTCGTTCGCCTGAGGCGAACTCAGCGCGGGCGGACGGCGGGCAACTGGTATTCTCCCTCACCCTGGCCCTCTCCCAGTGGGAGAGGGGAACCACCACTGCCGGGCAAGCCGTCTTCGCCAAGGCTACGCCGGACAAGACGCAGGACAAGGAAGCCCGCCCTGCGTTTCTGCCCGCCGAGGCGTCCATGCGCAGTGTCAGAGCGTCGTGACCTGCTCCAGGAGATTCCTGTAGTACGCGTAGTTCGCGAAGGGGATATTCTCGCGCACGCGGCCGTCGGCGATCGGGATGTAACCTCCCTGGGCGAGGAGTTCGGGCACTTTCCCGGCAATCTCGCGGCGCATCGCGCTCTCGCCGGCCAGGAGGGCGTCCAAATCGATCCCGCCGATGAGCCTCAGGTCCCGCCCAAACTCCCGCCGCAGGTCCCGGTAATCCATCTCGTCCATATTGGCTTCGCACGCCCACAGGCAGTTGAAGCCCGCTTCGATCATCGCCGGCAGGAGCGCGCGGGGATTCGCGTACGTAATGACGACGATCGTTTTTACGCCGTGCCTTCGCAGTACGTCGAGGATGGGGCGGTAGCCCGGCAGGAGAACCTCCCTGTATGTCTTGGGCGAAATGAGCGGCCCGTCATTGCCGCCCGTCGGCTCGGAAAACGAAGCGAAGTCGACCTCCACCTGGGAGAGCACCCGGTCGGCCAGCCGCGCCGTGCATTCGCCGCGTATCTCGAGGATCTCTCTCACGAGCGAAGGAGTGTCGGCCACTTGGTAGAGCACCTCTTCGCAGCGTCTCCAGCCTTCGACGCCCATGGAAAGGAAGAATCCCGGATGAAGCGGGAGTTCGAGGATATAGCCGCGGCTTCGCCATTCGGCGACCTCGGCGGTCCAATTCTTGGGCAGCCGGCCCGGTTCATCCGGGTCAAATCTGCGCCGAAATGCCTCGAGGTCGTTCTGCGATGCCGGCCATTTTCTGACCTTGGGGTGTGGGTCGCAATCAACAGACACCTTCTCGCGCCTGTCGAAGTGAAACATCGCCGCGAGGTCGGTGCCCTTCGGCAGCCCCTGGCCCTGCCACGCCTCAAGCACGCCGTCGCGCAGCCCCTCATCGAAATAGGGGACGCGGTCGGGCGTCTGGTACGCCATCGTCAGGTTGAAGCGCTGGCTGCCTGTCATGGCACCGCCTGAGACGCCGGCGCTACTTAGAGCCTATCCCGGTGACCCTCGTGAGTCCCGACTCGCCGGGACTCGTATCTCGGGGCGTCGCCGCCCCGACGGTTATCAGGATGGGCTCTTAAGCCGCACGGGCCTGCCTGTCCTCGCGCTCTTGTATATGGCGTCGAGGAGTTCCATTACGATGAGCCCTTCTTCTCCGGTGGCGGCCGGCGCCGCTTTTCCCAGAATAGTTTCGATGAACGTGTAGTACGCGGTCCTGACGGCTCTGACCGGAGGGTGAAGTTTCATATCGAACTGCGCGCCGTCGCGTTCCACGTAGATTTCGGCTTCGAAGTCATAGCCTTCGCCGACGTTACGCTGGACGAGCCCGCCCTTCGTGCCGAAAAGGCGCGTCTCCATCAACTCCGCTTCGGCGATATTCGCCGCCCACGACGCCTCGATTTCGAGTGTCGCGCCGTTCTTGAATTTGATCATGCCGACGGCGAGGTCTTCCACGTCGAATTTCTTTCCGGCTTTCTTCGCAAGGGGCCTGGCGAGGTGGTCGTAACTGCTTCCCATGACCCACGCAGGCTCTGGATACCCCATGAGCCACAGCGCCAAATCCAGCCTGTGCACGCCCAGGTCGATGAGGGGCCCGCCCCCCGCCAGTTCCTTTATGCCGAACCATCCGCCGAAGCCGGGCATCCCGCGGCGCCTGTGCCAGATGGTCCGCGCGAAGTACACGTCGCCCAATGCGCCCGATTCGACCTCGTTTTTGAGCGCGACCGAGTGGTCGAGAAAGCGGTAGGAGAAGTTGATCATCAGGTGCTTCTTCGCCCTCTTGGCGGCGTCAAGCATCTGCCGGGCTTCCCGGGCGTTGGTCGCCATCGGCTTTTCGCACAGAACGTGGCAGCCCGCCTTGAAGGCCATGACCGTGTGCGGCTTGTGGAACTTATTCGGCGTAGCGACGCTCACGACGTCGAGTTTCTCGTTGGCGAACATCTCCCGGGCGGACTTGTACCTGCTGGGGACGTTGAAGCGGTCGCCGATTTCCTTCAGGCGCGCTTCGTTCGGGTCGGCAATCGCGACGACCTCAGCGTTCGGGTGCTCCTTGTACCCTTTGACGTGGCCGCGCCCCATGCCGACGCCAATCACGCCGACTCGCAGTTTCTTCATACCTTTACCTCCGGAGAAATAAGCGCTGTCGCATAGTCACGACGCAAGGAGTCTCCCGTTTCGGTGCAACTCAGCATTCACCCGTTGTCGCACTTGAGGGGCAGGCCGATTGCGGAGACCGCCAGGCAAATGCAACGTCATTGTACCATACAACGGGAAACTGTCAGGGCTCAAATGCTATGTTTGCTTACTACTCTTGTCAACACGCGCACGTGACAGCGCGACGCTGAGAGCCACATGATAGGTATGATCTGGGAATGCGTACCGATGACAAGGTGAAAAGACTATGGCTGCCAAGGTTGATGCAAAGGCGTTTCCAGTCGTCAATGTGGCGGTGGCTCTCGTGCCTGGCAATGCTGCACGCACTCAGGGTGGTTGAGACTCTGAGGGACGAGGCCGGTATAGAGGATCGGCGGACACTGGCATGCGCACTGCTTCACGATGTATTGGAGGAATCGTTCGCAAAGCGGGGTGATATCGACAAATGCGTCGATCCGGGGTCGGGCGGATCGTCGCGGCCCTGACCGAGGACAAGCGGCTTCCGAAAGCCATGCGCAAGAAGAGTATGCCTGACTCACTGGCGGAAATGCCCGACGAAGCCAAACCCGTCAAGCCGGCCGAGCGTTACTCCTCGACCTGCGTTACACTCGCCGCCCCTCTATGGCGGCAACGATGGCCTGAAACACGCTATCCTGTGTACCGTTGGCGTCTACGCGTCTTAGCACGCCTTTCCAGTCATAATAGCTTACGAGGACCGAGATTTCCTGCTGGTAGATTCTGAACCTCTGGTTAACGGCCTCGACATCCTTGTCGTCATGGCGCACCGTCAGCGGCCCGCCGCACTCGTCGCATATGCCGGGAGAGCGAGGCACTCGATTCGGGCCGTAAATGATGGCGCATTTTCGGCACTCGGAACGGTTCCCCAGTCTCTTGACCGCGGTTTCTTCGTCGAGTTCGAGCAGCACCGCATGGTCAACCGGCTTGAGCAATTCCATGGCGGCAAGCTGGACGCCGTTGCGCGGAAAACCATCCAGAATGAATCCGCCGCGCATGTCCGGCCGGTCCAAATGGTCCCGGACCATGTTTATGACAATTGTGTCGGGGACGAGCGCCCCCTTATCCATGTACGACTTGGCCTTCAGGCCCAGAACCGTGCCCTTGGCGATGTTGTCCCTGAAAAGATCCCCCACCGAGACATGAGGAAGGCCAAGGTGAGCCGATAACATCTTGGCTTGGGTTCCCTTACCAGACCCCTGGATCCCCATCATGACGATGTTCATACTGAAATCACGTAACCCTGTGTTTGCCTTGCGCGGTACCCAGACTGAACCCTAATTCAGTTGTGACCGGGCATAGTCTGCTGAACCGTGAGACCATTTTGCTCCTGTCTCATCGCCGGCGCGTTGGTATGTTGCGCCGCTTTATCGTACCATTCACATGAGTCGGACCAACGTCCGTCCAGTTCGAGGGAAGAGCAGCAAACGAGAACGACACGCTTCGCACTCCGTCAAATTCACCAGTTTACAGGAAATTCAGGGGAAAACAAGTCCAATCACACGTATTTACAATTGCCGGAGAACTGACGGCTGCAGACGTTCGCTGCAGGCGCCCGCCACCTCGGTCGAACGCGTTGACCGCCATTTCGGCAATTGAAGTTACTTCCTTGCCGCTATTCGCTCAATCTCCTTAACGTTCGGGCACGTGTGCTCCATCCTGACGCGCGGCGCGGCCCACCTCGCGGCGTTCGTGAGCACCTTCACGACGTTCTTGTCGTAGTAAATCGGGAAGGTCTCATGCCCCGGGCGGAAGTAGAAAATCCGCCCATGCCCGCGCTCCCAGCAGCATCCGCTGCGGAAGACTTCCCCGCCCTCGAACCACGAGATGAAGATAACCTTGTCCGGCGTCGGGATGTCGAACCTCTCCCCGTACATCTCGGTGTGGGGCAGTTCGAAGTACTCCCCGATCCCTTCAGTAATGGGATGCCCCGGCTCAATATTCCAGAGCCTTTCCTTTTCGCCCGCCTCGCGCCACTTGAGCGAGCAGTTGGTCCCCATGAGCGCCCTGAAGATCTTCGAGAAGTGACCGCTGTGAAGGACGATAAGCCCCATGCCCTCGAGGACGTGCTTCTGAACGCGCTTGACAACGTCGTCTGCCACCTCGCCGTGCGCCATGTGGCCCCACCAGATGAGGACGTCGGTCGCCTGAAGCGCGGCCTCGTGCAGACCGTGTTCCGGCTCGTCAAGCGTCGCGGTTTTCACGGCGAGGTCTTTGGCCTTCGAAAGGCCCCTGGCAATCGCGACGTGTATGCCCCTGGGATAGACCTTCCTCACCTCGTCGTGCGCCTTCTCGTGCCGGAACTCGTTCCATACAGTCGCGCGAATCTTTGCCATAGCGTTCCCCTTCATACCCTTGCCTTTTTCTGGCGCCGCGTTGCCGCTCCCGAAGACCGGCATGACATCCTTTGGCTCCCCGGCGCAAAACTCCAAGAATCATACCTGCGGCCCGCACGCATTCAAGTGCCTGCGCCCCTCGGGGACTGCCCCCGTCTTGACCGCGCTGTCTGTTCGCCGCGATGCTCGATTTGCGTCTCTTGAGGTTGCGGGGATAGCGAGTTCGCAAGGAGCGAATGGCGCTCGCCCCGTGCCGACGTTGACCGCGTTGTTCGCAGGGTTACAATTGCCGGCGTGCCGCGGCGGTTGGCGCCAATGCCTGACTCCGACGTAACAGACGCTACCGGCAAGGTGTGGCGCGCTCGGAATCGCTTCGCCCGACGAAGGTATCCCGGGCCTCGTGTTCTTCATCATCAACTCGACCTGCCGCCGGGAAATCAGGCGCCTCGTTCGGCAGTTCGCCCTGCTGATGGAAAAGAAAAAGCAGCATGCGCCTCGCTTCCACCGCAGCATTCGGGAGCATGGGCGGCGCGCCTCTAAACGGTCGGCGGAGCCGTAACGCGGCCGCGTGTCGGTTCTGTTAGACGCTCTTAGATAAAAACAGGCTCTTCGCGGGGTCTATAGGGTTGCAGGAGGTGCATTTGCGGACGGACGCTGACCGTCAGCGCAATACCGGTTCGAGCGGGGCGCACGGCGAAATTGACGCGCTCGGTGCGCTCTACGACGCGCACGCGCGGCAGGTCTACGCGTACGTCCGCTCCCTGGGCGCAAAGGATTCGCTGGCCGAGGACATCCTTCAGGAAGTCTTCCTGCGGCTCGTGCGACAGCGCGTGAAACCTGCGCGCATATCGAATATGCGCGCGTACCTTGTCGCGGCGGCGCGACGGGAGTTCTTCCGATGGCGAACGAGGATACTCAGAAGGGACGAAATCGCCCTCGATAGCGTGGCAGGGATCTTCGAACCGGCCTCTGGAAGGGGCCTGTCGACTGACGAAGCCGCCGCAAAGGACGCCCTTGCGCTGCTTCCCGCGGCGCAGCGCGAGGTGGTCGTGATGAAGGTATACGGAGGATTTACATTCGAAGAGATAGCCGAGGCAATGGAGACAAGCGTGAGCACCGCTGCCAGCCGCTACCGCTATGCGCTCGAGAAACTGAAGGAACTCCTCGGCGAACGGTGAGGAGCACGACGATGGAAGAACGATTGCGAAACCTCGAAATCATCGGGCCTGGCCCGAACCTCCGCGCCCGCATTCTCGAAGCCGCCCTCGCCGAGATGGCCGAGCGCGACTCGATTGTCGAACGCGTCTGGCGCTCGCGAGCGTTCTGGCTCGGGGCCGCCGCTTCAGTCCTTCTTGCCGTGACGGTCACGTGGCTGACGGACGCATTGCGCCTGCCGGGCGGCGCACGGCCTTTGCCCCCGCCCGACGGACTCGCCCAGGCCGAGGAGTTCGCCGCAGAGGCTGGCGACGGCCAGGCCCTCCGTGACGCTCTCGTCCGCGCCGCGAGCGCCCCCGTTCCCTGCGCCTACGATCCCGGCCAATCACTGGAGGAACTCCTATGAGCCGGCTCAATGACCTCGTGAAAGCCATTTGGAATACTCCCCACTTGTTCCGGAAGATCCTCAAGGCGACGATCCTCACGCTCGTGTCGCTTGTCGTTCTGTACGTCCTGGTTTTCGCGCTGCTGCACGCAGTCTACTGGTACAGGCTCAAAAACGAGGTCGCCCTTTTCGTCGCCGACGGCGGCAAGTTGGACGTTTGCCAGGTTGCGCCTGCGCAAAGGCTGGGCCGTGGAGCGCGCCTCCTGAAGGCCGCCGGGATCCTCTACCTCGACCCCTATGACGAAAACATCCACGCCGACGACAGCGACGACCCTGACCTCCAGCGCAGGAACTTTGGAGAGCAGGATAGAACCGGAACGGCCCTGGATAAATTACGGCACTGGCCCGCTCTGAAACTGTACAGAACCGTGAAGCCCGAAGGCTCGCAGGAATCCACCTCCTCCCGTAAGGCGGAACAGCCGCAGGCGTTGGCGTTCAATGACGCCTGGCTGCCGCATCTTGAGAGACATCTCGCAAATAATCAGTTTGCCCTCGAACTTGCCAGGAAAGGCGCGGAGATCGCCGAAGGCCCCTTCGACGTCGATTGGGGCAGCAGGGGCATGCGGGCGCTGCCGTACCATCTGCCGCTGCTGAAGAAAGACGGCATGCTGCTTCACACCGATGCCATTGTCTCCGCACGAAAGGGCGACCTCGCGGGCGCCATGAACGACGTGAGGCTCATCCTGCGGCTTCGGCGAACGGTCGAAGATGACCCCGTGTACGTTTCGAAGCTCGTCTCGTACGCCCTCGACTACCTCGCGTTCTGGACGCTGCAGGGAGTGCTTGAGTTCGGCCGGCCGGACCGCGCGAACATCGAGGCCGTCCTGAAGGAACTCGAGAATCGCGAGGCATCGAACTCTCCGGCATCGGCCCTGCGCAGCGAAACCACGCTTGGCCTGGACTTCTTCAATGACCTTGCGTGGGATCCCTCGCTCATCTACGAAATGTCTCCGTCGCGCCGGGCGAGCTCCGGCGAGCGGTTCCTGGCCCGAGGTTTCAGGATCATCTGGATTACCCCCGCCGACGAGTTAGGGTATCTCAAGACGATGAGGAAGCACATCGCCACCGCCGGGCTGCCGTATCCGGCCATGGCGGCAGTCGCCGTGCGCACGACACGCGCCAGCTACAGGCTGCCTTTCACATTCCACCTTCTTGGTAACTGGCTCGTCCCGGTAAGCGACCACGCGTTCGACCAATTGATCCGCCTCATTGCCACGACGCGCATGGCCCGCGTCGTCCTCGCCGCCAACCTCTACTACATCGACAGCGGACGCTACCCCGATACTCTCGACGAGATGGCCTCGAAATACGGAATCGGCGAACAGATCGACCCCTACTCGGACAAGCCGCTCATCTACCAGCGCCGCGGCGACGGCTTCATCGTCTACAGCGTCGGCCCGAACATGACCGACGACGGCGGAACATGGGTAGAAGGAGGCCCTACGGCGGCAGCGGGCGACATCGTCTGGGAACGCCTGAAATGAACCTGCCGGCGGACCAGGTCTTTCCCGCCGGCCTGTGGTTTGCCGCACGCTCGTCGCCGCTTGAAGCCCGCTGCGGCTTGGAGCGCCGGCTCAGGGGCGGTTGTCCGCTTGTACGGACTCAATAGCGCGGCCGCCCCGGCGGATGATACCCGGTGGAGCCGGGCTACGCCGAGTCCCGGGGGAGGCAGCGCGTCCAGCCTGCTACTCTTTTACCGCCGCGAAACGCTCCGCATACCACATGACAACGCCGAACACAATTGTCATGCCCGCCGTCACGAGCGTCAGAACGTCGCGGTTGAAGGGGTACAGGACGAGCACCCCGACCCCGATTATGATGGTGAGTATTCCCGTCAGCGCAAACGAACTCATGCCCACAGTGGAGGGCCCCAGTTCCTCCTGCTCGTTTATGGGCGTATGCATCTTTTTCCAGAATGCGTCCAGCCTCGACTGGTATTCCGGATCTCTGTACGGCGATATCCATCCTGGCAGGAAATAAATCGCGAGGACCACACACCCTATCCAGAGTATCTGCCATTCCTGCTTCATGAACTTCCACTCGCCCACAGGCGCCCCCGCGACTGTCAGCCCGTACTCCGCGATGCCGAGGACCAGCCCGACCGCCAGGCAGGCAAATCCCGTCCAGCGCTTCGTGTTCTTCACCAGGAGGCCGAAGACAATGGGAATGCCGCAGGGAAGGAGTATCTTGCCGCCTATGGTGAACATTATGTTGAACATGCTCTTGCCGTAGGCGTACATGACCATCGTGAGGCCTATGACGACGACGCCGATGAGGCCTGTTATGATCTTGCCCAGCCTCAGGAGGGCGTGGTCGCTCATCGCGGGAAACAGGTACTTCTTGAGTATGTCCCTGGTGAGTATGGCGCCGCGGAAGTTGAACGAAGTGTCGATGGAGGACATCGTGGCGGCGAACATCGCGGCCAGGACCAGCCCTATTAGCCCGGGCGGCAGTATCCTTCTGCACATGAGGATGTAGGCCGATTCGCGTATCGGGAATCCCGGGATGAGTCTGACCATCGTCATGTCGTGCGTCTGGTACAGGTAGGAAGCCACCATCGGCGGCACAAACCAGACCAGCGGGCCCACCACGGAGAGGACCGCGGTCAGCACGGCCACCTTCCTCGCGCCGCTCTCGTTTCTCACGGCGAAATACCTCTGCGCCGCTCCTCCCGACGAGAACGCGAACAGCATCGTTACCATGTTACACACCAGCACCGTGGCGTTGAAGGTCGGACTCGTGAAATTCCAGAACTGGGCCGGTGCGCGCTGGAGAATGGGACCGAACCCTCCCACCCCCGCGAGGCACACCCATGCCGCCACGAGCACTATCGGGAAAAGGACGACAAACTGCAGCATGTCCGTCATCACGACCGCCCAGAAGCCGCCGGCGACGGTATAGAAAAGGGTGACGAAGCCGATGATGAGTATCGCCCAGTACATCTGCCCCTTGTCGAGGCCCATTGCGCCCCCGGTTATCGCGACGAGCGACAGGAGTTGTGCCGCCGCGTAGAAAAAGCCGATAAGCACGTCCGTCCCCGAGAACAGTTGATGCGTCGGGTTGTCGTACCTCTCCTCGAGGTATTCCATGGTCGTGAGCGCCCTTGTCCTTCGCCACCGGGCCGCAAGGACGGCGTACCCGAGCACGTATGCGCTCAAGTTCGCGAAATACGAAAGCAGCGCCGCCCAGATCCTTTCAAACGCCATTCCCGCCCCGCCCACAAACGTGTACGTACTGAAGCCCGTCATGAACAGGGACACTCCGGCCAGCCACCAGGGCGTGTGCCCGCCGCCCTTGAAATAGTCGCTTGCGCTCTTGTTGCGGGGGGCCACGACTATGCCGATGATGATCATGAGCACCAGGTATCCGACGACCACGCAGTAGTCCATGGCCTGGAGCCGTTTGAGCGGCCACTTCTTGTCGTACGTAAGCATCCCGTCGAGCACAATGAGCGCGCCGTTCTTCTCAGTGGTCACGAGCGTGTCGCCGGGCATCGGGACGCCCAACTCGCCGTAGTTGTTGAGCACCTTCATGAGCAGCGTTTCGCCTTCGCCCCTCCCCTCGTACCGCATGTCCATGTTGTACAGGTTCGGTTTTATGAGGACATCCCCCTCCTTGAGGTCCTTGAACATCTGCGCGTCCATTTTCCGGAAGACCGCCGTCCCGGCGTCCGGAACGTACCACTGTGTCTCGCCGGCCTTGCGGACCTTCATCAGCCAGTTGCCCGAGCCGTCCCTTCCCACGTACTCGAAACTGGCGGCCTGTCCGCCCGGTTTCTCAATGACAAAGCCGGCCTGAATGCTGTCAGGGGTGAGCTGCGCTTTCTTCAGGGCCGCCGAGAAAACCTCCGGTGTTCCCGAGCCGTCGTACTTGACGTACACGTCGGCGCCCGCGCCGCAGGTTGCCAGGAAAACCGCCGCCGCAATCAACAACAGTTCTCTCTTCATTTGCGCTCTCCTGAGGGGCCCGTGGTTTTCGCGATAGTTTACCAAACGGAGAATGACAGTCACGAAAATTGCCCGCCTGCGCGGCGAGATTTTGAAAACCGGCGCGGAGGCGGCGGGGCGGGTGCGCGGCAGAGCGGCGGGGCGCCGGTGAGACCAGTTACCGGCTCGCAGGCGCGGCGAGGTCTGAATGACGAACCTGGCCGAGAGGGGCGGTCTCTGGGGGGACGAAGCGGAAAAATCTCCCCCTCCCCGCGGCGGGGCGGTAAAATAGAAGCCGTATGCAGACTGTTTGAGCCACCACCGGGGATGACCGATGAGAGAACCGTTCGCCGCGCGCTGCAGCAAGTTACTGAGGACGGCCCGCCACTACGCCGCCCGGGCCGTCCTTGTCACGAAGCCCGAGAACGTCTTTTACCTCTCCGGCTTCACCGGCGAGGATTCCTGGCTGATTGTAGCCCCCCGAAAGCGCATACTCGTCACCGACTCACGGTTCGCCGAGGAAGCCAGGCTTTCCTGCCCGGACATCGAAGCCCACATCCGGAAAGGCGGGGTTGCACGGGAAACGGCGGGCATCCTCAAACGCCTCAGGCTCCCGACCGCGTTTGAAGAGGGGCACCTGACCGTCCAGGCCTACCGTACGCTGTCGGGGGCGCTCAAGAGGAGGGTCCGTCTCGTCCGCACGGCCAATCTGGCCGAATCCCTCCGGCTGGTGAAGGACCGGCACGAGATCGCCGCCATCCGGCGGGCCATCCTGGTGGCGGAAAAGGCCTTCAAACGCGCCTTGGCCGACGCCCGCCCGTCGGACGACGAATCCCGCTTTGCAGGGGTTCTCGACTACTACATGCGGCTTGCGGGGGCCGAAACTTCGGCCTTTCCGACAATCGCGGCCGTCGAACCCAACTCGAGCCTTCCACACGCAAAGCCCGGCACGCAAAGGCTTTGCGACTCGCATACGCTTCTTGTTGACTGGGGCGCCCGCGTGGCGAGGTACAATTCAGACTTGACACGGGTGCTCTGGTGGGGTAAAGTTCCTGCCCAACTCTCTCGCATCTGGCGGGTCGCAAAGGCGGCCCAGAAAGCGGCGTTGGCGGCAATCCGCCCCGGTGTTTCCGCCCGCCGCGTGGACGCCGTTGCGCGTAAGGTTATTGCGGATGCAGGTTTCGGGGAGTTTTTCGGGCACGGGCTTGGCCACGGCGCCGGTTTGGAGGTTCACGAAGGGCCCACTCTTTCGCTTAGAAGCACCGTACGGCTCAGGGAGGGTATGGTTCTCACAGTCGAGCCCGGCATTTACCTCCCGGGGACGGGGGGCGTGAGAGTGGAGGACATGGTCCTGGTCACGGCAAAAGGCGCCGAGATCCTGACCCATGTTTCCAGGGAACCGCGCGTCCTGGGGCGTTTGGCCCGCAAAATCAGGCAGTGAACAAAGTCCTTGAGGGGGCCTGTACGAATGGACATCGAAGAACTGAAATCGCTCATGGCGTTTATGGATGAGAACAACCTCGCGGAACTCGAGATCGAGGAGGAAGGCAGGAAGGTAAGGCTCGTCAAGATGGGCGGGACGACTCGCGAAGTCGTGGCGGTCCCCGCGCAGATGCCGGCCGTTGCCGCCGGTCCGGCCCCGGCGCCCGCGCCCGCGGTTGCGGCGGCGCCGCCCGCGAATATCCACGTCATCAAGGCTCCGATGGTCGGCACCTTCTACCGGTCCCCCAGCCCCGACAGCGACCCTTACGTCGATGTCGGCAGCCAGGTGAACCAGGACACCGTCGTCTGCATCATCGAGGCGATGAAGGTGATGAACGACATTCACGCCGAAGTCGCCGGCAGAATCATCGAGGTCCTCGTCGAGAACAGCCACCCGGTCGAATACGGCCAGCCGCTTTTCAAGGTCCAATTGGAAGAGTAGCGCTATGTACCGACGGATCCTCGTCGCCAACAGGGGCGAGATAGCCCTCCGGATAATTCGCGCCTGCCGCGAGATGGGCGTTCAGACCGTGGCGGTCTACAGCGAAGCCGACCGAAACGCCCGGTACCTCGACCTGGCGGACGAGAGGATCTGCATCGGGGGCGCGCCGGCGGCCGACAGTTACCTCAACATCCCCCGCATCATCTCGGCTGCGGAAATC
>Ga0315274_10007642_pt1 | contig 15649 bp, 13 predicted proteins | sample YL17G02_20_MG_FD_203700 | JGI IMG/M metagenome (GOLD analysis project Ga0315274, IMG submission 203700) | Sediment microbial communities from Yellowstone Lake, YNP, Wyoming, USA - YL17G02_20 | ecosystem: Environmental > Aquatic > Freshwater > Lake > Sediment | place: USA: Wyoming | collected... | reverse complement strand
ATCCAAACTTCTCAGCATTTGTTTCAAATGTTATGCCTCTCTCAGGTAAAGCATACAGGAATTTCACTCCAAGCTCCTTTTGTGCCTGATATATACGCCTGTAGGTGTCGGGTAATTCATTCAAAGTATTGCCAACAATGACTTTTATTGTTCCCTTTCTTACTAAACTATCAAAAAGCCGTAGACAACACTCACTATCGATTCCACCAGAATATGCTAAATACACCTTTAAATTATTTCTTAATATCATATCACATTTATCTGCAACCATTTGTTCAGAGTGTTTTAGTTTATCATCAAAGGACTTTGTTTGTTCTATTTTTTGTAGCTTTCTTTTTTGTTGAAATTCCTCGTTATCACAAACACAATTAAAGAATCCGTGGTTGCATATCTCACACCTTGGAACATCTCCACGTGCATATTGCAGGTTGCGGTCTTTTAGGAATTTGTATCTTTGAGTGCGGCTGGAATTTCTATATACTTCCCATAGCTCTTGGGATAAAGGATACTGTGTCCAATCTACTTTCATGTAAATAACAACCTCTCAGCTACTATTTTAAACAACAACAAAATCTTATAAAAATCTGCTGTTGAACCAAGTATAGATATAACAACAATATACATCATTTCATAATCATAAATTCCACCAAAACATAATCTATGAAAAATTAAATATAAAGGTAAAGTCATTAAACCAGCCATCAAAAATAAAAATATACCCGTAACATTCCCTGTATTTGTTCCAATCGACACATGCGGATATAGACCACTAATCTGATACTCCAACACCTCTAGATTCAACAATTTAGCCATACCTAAATGTCCTAACTCATGTAACATTCCCCCAATAATAACCAAGTACACTACACCCAAACCCAATCTCAAATATTCATTCATTTATAAACCACCACTCCCCTATGAATCTCAGCCTTACACTTTACACAAGTAAAATACATTTCCCCTCTTATCCATTTATGTTTACAGTTCATTTTTCTTACCCTTCTCTGCACCATGACAGTAAACACACTCTTCCCTAGTAAAGTCCAGCACATTCTCAGGATTATACACATCGTGATGCACACTCATCTGGAGCCCCAGATTCTCATTCTGAGACCTTCCACACACCGAGCACACATTAGTCCTTATATTAACCTTAATATAAATCCTCTTCCCCTTGAATGTAATCCTCCTAGCATAGTGCACAGCATTAAAGCACTCTTTACACAAGTTCCCCTTCGGCTTAAACTCCTTTACTTCCTCCTGACAGTAAGCCTTTTTACCGCACCTCTTACATTCCCTTAACGGCTTCATACCAAGGTTCCCCTGTATACTTAACTCCATACTTTTTATAGAAGCAGGTGAGGCACAGATTTTCTCGTCCCCACTTACTTGGCTTATGGACATGGAATTTAACAAGCTCCCTTTGCTCATTGGCTTCCACTCCGCACACTCTGCATTTTCTCAGCACGTTTTTTATCTGCATATTTTCTATTATAACCCCTTCTTTTTTCCATATACTCTTCGTTCCCCTTCATCTTCTCCCTATACTCATTCTGTCTAACCCTAGCTTTTTCCCTAAACTCTTCCGTATCCTTAACCTTCCTATAATACCTCTTAGTATTATCACACATCTTCTGTTTATAAACAGGGTCATCCTTCATCTTCTCATGATACAGATGACTAAAGTTTCTCCTAAACTCCCTCCAATACACTTTTTTATTGACTCCCTCTTCGGGGTGTAGACTTTGGTTGATAATGGCGTTCTCCATGTTATATATACATTACACGCAAGTATATAAATATTACTATTACATACCAACAACACACCGCAACCTTTATATACTCTAATACTCTAATATATCCTATTATGTCTTCACCAGTTCGTTCTTACGTCAAACGCCACATCAATGTTAGCCAACTGAAGGACAGGAACACTTATCAGCGATTATACTACGAAAAGGTTACGAGGTTTAAAAAGTAATGGATAACCGTATCCCACTCATCCTGTTTGCATTTGCTCTAATCTGCGGTCTATTCTACTTCGGATACAATTCATCCAAAACAATTATAAAAACCGAAACTTTAACCAAACACATCACCGAGACCGTTGCCTCAACCACCTGCACTTCCCCTAATACTACTTATACTGTTCTCGTCACCTGCTCTACCACCTGCACATCAATCTTTACGGGGGTTACACCATGAGGATAACGCCTTTATTTATAACGTTCATTCTTCTGGTTTCTATGGTTCCTATCTTCCCTGTTAGGGCTGACACCTCCGTTCCCTCTGGTAAGATTGACTTCGGCTCAGATACTTCGGTTGTTCTTGCTGGTTGGACTCGTCTTGGTGCGTCCAACGGTTATGCTGGTGCTACTGGTTACGGCTGGGTTGATAGTGCTGAGACAGCGAGTGCTCTGTCACCCGTTGACCGAGGCTCAGGTTCAGGTGGAGCCTTAGACGATTTGGAGCAGGACATTCATTACACAGGTCTTGAACGCTGGTTTAAGGTGAACCTCCCTAACGGAGTCTATAAATGGACTCTCTACTACGGTGACAACGGCTACGCACACGGTCCATTCGACATTGACGATAACGCAGGTCATGTAGTTAACGGTTTATCCACCACCTCTTCCCAATGGAAGACCTACAGTGGCACTACCACCGTCACTGGTGGCTACCTTTACATTAAGATTAAGAACCCTAGTAGTAACCCTGCGTTCAACGGCATTGAGTGGTGTCCTGATATAGTCACCACAACCTCCTACGCTAAGAGCACAACCATCGCCTCCACAACGGTTACTGCCACCTCCACGGTTACTCTCGGAACCAGCATCGTGTCAACCACCATGTCTGGTGGAAGCTCAACCGAAGGAATATGCTGCTCCACCACATCTGGTGCTGGTGGCACAACCATTTTAGTTATTGTAACACAGGTTTTATCTTCCTCTGTATCTGTTCTTAATTCCATCACCGATCCCGCAGCAGGAACACTCACAGGCTACGAGACAACCAGCACATCCACCACTTCCGTTTTAACCTCTATTTATTCAACCTCTACTAGTACGTGTTCCACAGCAATATGTACAATATCCACATCAATTATCACTTACTGTAGTTCAACCACATCTATTATAACAGATGGTGCTGCTAATCCAATTTTTTATGTATATACAGAACCCACAACTAGAACACAAGATGCTGTTCCCCTATGGACAAATACATTAACATGTGCCACATGGACACAATCTATTCCCAACGTTACAACATACACAGCCTCACAATCATGGGAATTTTTATCATTTATTGGATACTCCACCGCATCACACACTTTTACAGGAACCACATCCATCACATTCGGTATAGATACAGTTACATATGATAACATTGGACTAAAAACCACCTCAATAATTCGCACAACGAGCACTTTTAAAACCATCATATCATCTACATATTGCACAACCATCTGTGAATCAACCACAGAAAGCTCCACATATAGTTCAACATACTCTACAACAACCAGCGACACCACATGTTTAACAAATTCATATACAGACACAACTTGTGAGACCACCTGTAGCACCTATAGTTCCACCTCATCCACCACGTTCTGCGAAACCTCAGTTTATAGTAGCACTTCCTCCACCACAACTTGTGATACGACTGTAAGATCATCCACCTCAAGTACCACTACTTGTGACACATCCGTATATTCATCTACATCCTCAACAACATTCTGCGTTAGTTCCACCGACTCTTCGACATCGAGTACTACCACTTGCGATACTTCGGTGTATTCCTCTACGGAGTCAACGACATTCTGTGTAACGACCACAAATTCATCAACGTATTGTACGACTACGTGTGAAACATCTATTTACTCATCAACCTCATCTACAACTTTCTGTGTTTCAAGTACATATTCCTCTACTTCCTCGACCACTTTCTGTGAAACATCGATAAATTCATCAACGTCTTCAACCACAACTTGTGACACAAACACCAATTATCTTTCATCCACTTTTACAACTGCTGTCACCTGTACAACTCAGGAAGGCACTAGCTCAACCACAACCGCTATTTATACAGCAACCATATTAAACACATCCACATCCACAGTGATATGTGCAACCAAATGTACAACAACCACATATATTGGTCTGCCACAACAGGGTGAGCAGTTCCCCATCATGGTTATATTGGCAGCAATTGTGCTGGTGGTGGTTCTAATATTGGTTGGATCAAAAAGGAGAAAATAAAAATGGGTAAACACAGAAGTAATAATAAAAACGACACGGTTTTAAAATATATAATGCTTATCACAGTTATAGTTGGTTTTATAATATTCTTGATGTATGCTGGACCAACACTTAATTTATCCATCAACTCCACTGAGGACTATATTGCTGCTATACCGGGAATATTTATATTCACATTATGTATGATCACTCTAACCAAAGTTAAAGGACCATATCTTATGATTGCCATGCTTGGAATGGGTGTGGGTTTAGCTATCACCCTATACTCCCTATATCAGACGGGCTTAGTGATAGACACGATGTTGTGGGGGATCTCCCTAGAAGAAAATATGGCGTTAATAATAGTATTATCTGGTCTAATTGGTGGTATATTATGGGGTGTTAATAAATAATGAATATACCCATAATAATTATAATTACGATGGTTTTACTAACAGTCGTATACGTATTAATGAGGTTAAGGAAATGAGTGAAGAAGAATTTAGGGAAAGTTTCGATGTTAAGACCGTGGTTATTATCACGACATTTATGATTTTATCGTTCATAGTGGGTAATTATTTCCAATTGTTTAGGGTGTTTGGGTTTTAGAATAGAAACATTTATATACTCTAACATACTAACATATTAGTAGATTCTAACAATGGTTAAAGCATATAGGAAAACAAATATCAAGTCCAATAGGACGAAAAATCCCAACGGATACGCTAGAGAATATTACTCTAAGTTCGGTAGAGTTAGAGGTGGTGTGAAGTAATGGATATGGAAAATAGAGATATGGCTGTTTATGGTCTCTTAATATTGCTTTTGGGTTCTCTTATATATTTAGGATATAACGCCTCAACCACTGTTTATGTGACACAAACCTATACAAAACTTCAAACCGTAAATGTGGTTTCAACCACACTCACCTCGGTTGTTTCCACAACATCAACCGTTGTTTCACACACAATTGTTGTATATTGTACTGTTAGTGGTGCACCTCCACCCACACAACATATAACAGAAAAAACAACCACAATTTCTACAAAAATACTCGATCCAATAACAATCGTTACAACAACCACACAAACACCCGAAACAATCATAGAAACATTAGAACCCACTATTATAACAGTAACAGTCTTACCATCCACGGTTTCTATAACTACGGGTAATCCTTCTGGTTTAGGTTCTATATCAACTTTAACCACTACGTGGGTGATTAGTTCAACAATCACCGTTACTGTTCCTACAATCACAGGTTCGTCTATTTCAACAACAGGTAATTTATCTTCTACATCTATTAGTAGTGAATCTATTACAACTATCACCACAGGTACAATGTGAGGTAAACATAAATGAGTAAAACAACCCACAATAGATTATATAGAAAAACATTCTCTTTAGTATTTATGTTGCTTCTTATTTCCCCTATGTTGCTCAACTATATTATATCTGTTCAAGCAATTCCAGAAATTACAGATGCTTCTTTTGATTTTGGTGTTGTGGGTTCCCCCGTTTTGGCTGGTTATACTGAAATTCGGAACACATATGTTTTTAGTGGTGCTACGGGTTATGGTTGGAATGAAACGCTTGCTGGTGCAGACCGTGGTGCTGGTTCTGGTAGAGATAGTGCAACACAAGATTTAAATTTTCATAACACAGCATCAATATTTCAAATTTATGTCGGTGCTAATAAAGGAACATTTAATTTCAACTTTACGTTTGCTGATTGGGGTTATGATCATATAATTGTTGTTAAAATAGAAGGTAAAGAATTAATTAATTTTTCTACGGTTATTGATACTGTGTATTTAAAACAAGTATCAATATATTGTGATGATGGTTATTTAGATATAGAATTTCAAGCAACGGGTACTAATTGGATTATAAATAGTTTAGAGATAGAATACATCACAGATTTTTATGATGATTTTACGGACTTAAATGATTGGGTACTTTATAATAACGCCACCAATGCAATTCCGTGGGTTGGTGATGGTATGGTTAATTTCAACACCAACACCACATGGGTTTCCTTTAATGATTTTGGTGGTAGACAGCAATATACTGATGCTATAACCACAACGATGCCAGCAATGTATTACGCTGGTAACGGTGCAGACACATTCTCTAACGGCACAATTGAATTTGACTTAATTACTGCTGAGTATGGTCCTCCTTTTATTATTTTTATGCCCGGAGGTAGACTCGGTGCTTTATATTCTAATTCAACAACTTCTAATAGTTATTGGACTATGGGTGATGAGGCATCACGTCTTGGTACTGGTTATAACATGAACCTTTTTGTCACTTTTAGAATGCAAGATGATGGTAACTACTATATTTTTAGGATGACTTGGGGTGGTTATTCAAACGATTATGCTGGTACAGAAGGTAGTGGTCCAGTTAACTTATGGAATTGGCAATTTGCTAAGTGTATAACTGTAGATGGGCATCCTAATTGGTCTTGGATGACGGGTAAAGCTTTAACTCCACCGTTGGGTGCTAACTCAACATATCATGTAATGTTCACCGCAGAGGGAGATACTTTTAGAGCATATATCCCATACGCAGGTATAGATGCTATAATGGAAGATACCGATAGCACTTGGGCTTCGGGTATTTGGGGTGGTATAGGTATTTATCTTGCTTACTCACCCGTTTCCCCCATGAGAATAGATAACTTCTGTTATTCTAATACAGTTGCTTATGATAGATCAGCTGTAGGTATAGAGTATTTTTATGATAATGTACTACAAGCCACCGATACTTATGTATTATGGTATACCACCGAGTTCTTTTGGCATAATATTATTAATTCTACGGTTTTAACAAGTGTTAGAGCCTTTATGGACGAGTATGCACCCGCCACATTCGCTTATATGGGTTATAACTTTGCGGGTGCACATTATGTTGGTAACAATACTAGTCCTATAGGCAATAGATTAGCTGTTTGGATTATGCCGGGTGGTTTGGGTGGTTATTGTAGCTCTGGGCATGATGGTTATGCTCCTAGTTGGTACTCTGGTGAACTTCCCCATATAGGTATTGGTGTTGGTTGTTTTGATACAACAATAGGACTTCCGTATATAAGCGATAATCTTAAAGGTTACTATGCTTATCTACTTTTAGCACACGAATGGATGAATATGTTTAACTTCTATTCTATGGTAAACGTTCCTAATTGGATGGCAGACGGACACTCACCCCTAGCTTTCACCTCTAAAACATATCCTTTACGTGTTGCTGGTGCAGCCATGGGTGGTACTATAGGTGGACTTATAATTGACATGGCAGATTGGGAACTTTATTATGGTTCATATGGTACTTACGACTCTGGTGTTCGCTTCGTGGATATATATAACACTCTTTATCCCACCGCCTTTGGTGAAACATATCAGCTTCATCGTGAACAATATATGGCTTATGGCTGGACAATCTATGAGAACGCCACGGGTACTGATCCTATTACTATAGATTTAGCACTACGTGCAAATTATATAGAGGTTTATTTCGAGCACGGTGCGGGTGTATCTTCCCTCCCATGGGATTATATAACATATATTCCTGTAGCACACAACGATGTTATTTTAAGAAGAACACTTAGTAATATTCTCTTTGATATGAGGTCATCTGTAAAAATGATCGCTGATTATCAGGCAGATTTAGGAGATGTTACTGCTATGAACGCAACTATGGAGACAGCTTGGGAAGCGTGGCGTAGAGGATATTATGATACAGCCAAAACAACTATGGCTCCTGTTTATAGTGCTTTAATTGGTTTAGGATATAGTACAATTACTCCACTAGTTCCGAGCATTTTTAATACTATTGTGTGGGAATATAATGCTGCAACATACACGGGTACTACACCCATATACGGTACAATTTGGGGTGGACAAACATTTACAACGGGTCCAACAGCACACACAATCAACGAAGTTGATTTAATGATAGCAGATGTTGGAACGCCTGTTATTTTAAACGTTGAAATTTATGCTGTGGGCATCAATCATAAACCTACGGGTTTAGCACTTACATCGGGTCTAATATCTATATGGACAGGATTTGATGGTTTTTGGTTTCCAGCATATCTTACTCCTATTAGTTTAACAGCCAACACAGAGTATGCTATTGTGTGTTCTGCGTGGGGTGGTGGTGGTTCTGGTAGCAACTATATCTCTTTGAATTATGGTACAACTTATTCAAATGGTGGAAGTGTTTTAAGTGTAAATTCTGGTTCTAGTTGGACATATAATGCGAATATAGATGCTAAATTCTATGTCTATGGTGTAGAATCACCAACACCAACTTCAATATCCATAACTGATATGGATACCACAAATAATTTATATGCTATGTATAAATACTATACTTTTGTTGTTAATGGTACTTCCTCAGATGCTACAGATATTACAGATGTATATCTCACCATTATTAAATCGAGTATAACCTACTTTGAGGTTCATGGTGCAACTCTCTCAACAACACCCACATGGCATATTAACTCTGGTTCTACACTTATACAATTAGACACAACATCTTGTACATGGTTTGCTTCGGGCACATCTGGCTCCGCAACATTTATAATTCGTCCTATGTGGGATTTCCCAGAAGCCAGTGGATATGATTTATATTCAGAATTTGCTACGGCTGGTTCTTCTTCTGGTTTAGTCTTAATGGAAACCGCATATTTTGATCTCGTATCTGAGCTAATAGGCACAATGAATACAACCACACCCGTAATTTATCTAAACACACCACTAGTTATTAGTGGACATATAGGTTATCCAGATGATCCGGGTAGTATAGTAGATTCTGGTTTATATCCACCCAATAGTATCTTTACGGGTGTTTTTATACATGATCTCACAAATAGTATAGTGGGTGGAGATGGTACAATTGTTAATGGTGATTATGCGGTGGGTTTTGTTTCCCCCATAGTTCTACAAACATATATATATCATTTAAATGTTGAAGCACACACAAACTTCGATAGAGAACCAATAAACTCACCAACATTAGGTATAGATGTATCTGCTGATATGGGCATACTTATGCCATTCCTACTAGGTATATTAGATGGTGTACTCGGTTGGTTTGGTGTAGTTGATGGTGCAACCGCCATTTCAACAATGATATCTGCATATGTTGTATATTTCATAGATAGCATAGACGTTTTAGTTAAAACAATAGATATGTTAGGTGTTATGGTATTTGGTTTCGGATTCTTTATTTTAGACTGGGGTTTACGTGTATCAGAGGTTGTTTTAAATATCACCGCATTTATTGTTAATCTTCTAGAAGGTACAGCTTCAGTATCTACGGGTCTGGGTAATATCTGGGCATTCTTTGGAAACATGGAAGGTTTCTTAGATTTTATCCCCATAATGGTTGTCGTCTGGTGGCTGATGAGTGTAGACGAGAGAATTAAAACCACGGGGCAAAATATGTTCTCTATAGCAATTGGAGATATACAAATTGCGTGGGGTTTACTTAATATAGTAACCTCTACGGCTCTTAGTGTTTATAACATGATTTGGGGCATTGTTATGTGGATATTTAGTTATAGACCATTTTAGTTTTGTTATGTTTTTTTACTAAATATATTTTTATATTTTTATAATCTATATAAATTATTTTATTATAAGTATAAGTATAAGTTTTTTCTTATTAAATAACTATATTTTTATATAATAAACCACATAACTACCAATATTAATCTATATAGAATTACATCTAACAGTAAACTTTATTAATACCCATTCACTACATTATAGTAAAGGAGTTCTAGTTAATGAGATCACCACCAAAATATCACATAGTTAAACAACATCTACGCCATTGCATGGATGGTAAGAGTAGAGTTGTTCATAAATTCTATAGAGGTGTAAAAAAGTGAGAAAGTCACCTTTTAAGCACGAAGTTCATACACACAACCGAGTCACACCTAAGACTAAACGTAAAGTTAAAATTAAAACCTATAAACGTGGAGAAGGTAAAGAACCAACTTCCCAAATATTTAAACACAAACAACCCGACAAATCTCACGGTGGTTTCGATATAAAAATATTATATACAAATGGTAAAACCGACAAAAATGTTGTTGTGGGTTCAGATTATCGTGAGGCAGTTCCTAAAGGAATTGATAAAGGTGAACAGCAGGTTCGTTCCATCACCCTACGCAAAATGGAGCCTTGGACAAGGGAGGTTAGTCGAAATTGAGTGAATGGCAACAACAAGCCGAGTATGAACAACGCCAAAGAGCACTAGCAGCATCTAAACTCGCTGAACAGCGTCTTTCAGAACAAGCACTACGTGAACGTGAAGCACAATTTACTACCACCACACCACCACCAACACCACCAACACCAGAACTAGTAGATTATGGTTTTTCTGTACCGAAAACCGTTCCTAAACCACCAGAAATACCATTAGTAGATTATGGTTCCTCTGTTCCTAAGATAACTTCCCCTATATATCAAGAAGGTAAGATCACCGAGGGTTTAGGTACAGGTTCAGTTAAACCCGAATATGTTAGAAACGTGATCATAAGCAATATAGGATCACAGAAAATATATTTAAAAAACATTGATACTAACATAAACATCTTAGAGAGTAATATTAGAGTATATAAAGAAATAGAATCTAATAATACTTGGGATTCCTACGATTGGTCTAAATATGATGGTGGTTTAACTCAATATAAAAAAGAGATGTCTAACCAAATAGACACACTCAACGTTGCCAGACAGAACCAAGAAAAAGCAACCAATAATTTGCTCATTCTTAACGCCAAATTAAAATTTAATGAATCGGGCAACATCAATCCACGTGAATATATTATTAATAAAGAAGATACAGGTACATATGTTGTTAGATTCGGTGATGATCCCACACAATTTAGAACCTTTAATAATAAAACAGCAGCAAACGATTTTGCTAAACAACTTGCTAAAGATCAAAACACAAAAATTAAAAATCTTGAAAAAGACGGTATTATAACAAAAACAGATAAAGGCTACGAAATAATATCCGATACAACCGATATGGAACGTGCTCGTCTTATAGACGCTGGTTTTATTATTGATGTGGGTATAAAATCTGGTTGGAGTAGACAAATTTATGAGTGGGGGCAACAGTTTGGTGATCATAACTGGAAAGACAAACCCACAAATGAACGTAATCTCGGTGATTATCTACATGGTTCCTCAGAATATTATGCTGCCGTTCTCGGTACAGGTGGATTAAATTCTTTAGAAAATTCCATAGATTGGATAAATTCCTTTATGGGTAATAAATCCAGTCCAAAGAGTCAACTTACCGTAGAAAACTTACGTAGATACGAGGGTGGTCTTGATCCAGCACGACAGGCAATGGTTTATATGGGTGGTGCAGGAGCATCATACTTAGCCAACACTCTAGCTTATATTCCTGTTGGTGTGGCAGTTACGGGTATCTTTACGGGAGCCACTAAAATAGCTGCAGGTTTAAAAATAACTTCCCCCGAAGCAGTTAAAAAAATAGCACAAACAATTGCCTCACAACCTCTATTAGCAAAGGCAATACTATACTCTACAATCACCAGCTTAGAGGCTGCACAAATTTATAAAGAATACAAATCAGGTAAAGATATGGGTGATGTGCTTGGACGTGAGGCGGTTCGTGCGGGTGCACTTATGGGTTCATTCCACGGTATGGATATAGGTTTCCGTCTTCCTACTAAAGTTAAAGGTTGGATTGATACTCGTGGTAGAACAAACATACCCTTAGATGAATTAATGTCTCCCGAATATATTAAAGGAGATAAAAACATTGGTCTTTATCAATCTGGTTCCAAACAACAATATTCTGAAGAATTTAAAGCATATGCTAGGCGTATGTCTGCCTCTAAATATATGGGTGAGGTAGCTCCCAACGAAATGCGTTTGTGGCACGGTACAGAGAATTATGATCAATGGATTAAACGTGTTGGCTTAACCACAGACGTAGCAGCAGGAACATCAACCTCTAAATTCTCTGGTTTGTTTGTTGCTCCCGAACTTTCCCCTCTAAGATTACCTCGTGGTGCTGGTGGCTCAATTGAGGGTGGTAAACTTGGAATACCCACATTTGGTGGAACAAGTTATGGTGCATACGGCATAGACGCTATAGTAGATGTTATGCCTTCTGGCATGAGTAGAGCCGAAACACAAGCATGGTTAGCTTTACAAGCAGGTAAAAGAACAGCTTATATTCCTCCTGTGTCTATGATTACTCAAGAAATGGAAGCCATCATACCCGAAGGTTCCAAACTTAGATTAGTATCAACCGATTGGTATATCAACTGGCAGGGTGTTCGTGTCCCTGTTAATAAATATGTATTAATAGGTGTTGAAGAAGTAGCAAACGCCACAGCAACGGGTGTAAAACTCGTTGATTATGCTGTAGTAGCAGAATCAACTTTACCGACAAAACAGGTTTACCTATCATTTGGTTTAATATCCCCATCAGGTAACAGTATATCAAACCTATCTCCTAGAGAGATTTCTGTTATGGCTTCCGAATATGGTGTTACCGTAACAGAAATGAAATCTATTATTTCAGATACCACAAAAATGTTAGAACTTAACAATACTTCTATCCCTGATACTAAATATACATCTTTATCTGACTCTTTATCTAAAACAGACTTAATAAAACTCACCGAGATGGATTACTCCAAATTTGCCAGAGACATAGTAGAAATGTCCACAACAGAACAGAAAACCATTTTTGAAACAACTCCAACCACCACTATAACCGAAACCATAAACGAGATGACATACAAACAGATGTATGAAATACTACCCACACTTTACGAATCTTATACTAAAAAAGAAATAACAGAAATAATAAAAAAATTAGATTACAAACACAAACTTCTTTTTAATAAGGTTTCTATAGAAATGAAATCAACAGAGAAAGTACCCAAACAATTTGGTAGATTTAAAGTAGAGTTCTTTTATAAAGAATCCGATACCAAACGCATCACAATTGCTAAAACTTTTGATCAGGCATTGCGTAAAGTATGGTTTGATAGAGGTTCCCCAACAATACCTAAAAGAGTTAAGGTGACTAAAATATAGTAAGGAATCTAAAATGAACTACTCGTCTGAGTCATCGGGTATGAAGAAAGTCTTACCAAACGTGTTCGGACTGACCATCGGGAGTAGTATACGTTTGATAACATCATCATAACTCTCTTTTCCACGTTTGAGATCTTTGAGCTGTAGCTTCAACTCTCTACTCAGCACAATTTTACGTTTGTTGATGTTGAACACCAACTTAGACTTCTTCGGTTTGTGTGTAAGTCTGTAGCTGTCCCCACAGAGGGTTCGATAATACTTCAACTCAGCCATATAATCGTCCCAGTTATCTTTGTCCCAGTAGTCACGAAGTTCCTGTTCCTCTGTCATCAGTAATTCACCTTACCTGTGACTATCAGGTCTTTGGCTTGGATAGTACCGTACTCGTTTGGCATGTCTTCAGAAGCCCAACCAAACCATGTCTTCAAACGTGTACTATCCATGTTGAAGTCTTTGATCAAACTGCAGCATCTCTCTGAACGTAAACGATGTGGATACCACTCACCCCTGTATTGCCACCACAAACTCTTGGGTGCTCCAGCAGGAAGTGTTGAGCCAATGTTGCAAATTGAGTAGTATATTTGGAATCGATTGAAGGGGAATAATATGTCTTTGGCACCCCTGTATCTTGACACATAGTCTATGAAGTAGTGGGACATTGGCTCATCCTTCCTGATGTAGAAGGTTCTCCAAGCTGGCTTGCTCTTGTAAGTGTATTTTATCTTACCATCTACGATTAGGGGTTTGTTATCTTTGCCCTTCAGTGCAATGCGTGTTTTTTGTTTTTCGACAAACATGCCTCTAATCTGTATGTTCTCATCGGAGAAGTCCAAGTCCACTTGTCCTCTTGTGAGCATACTAAGTTCTGAGGCTCGACATCCTGTCTTCAACAACCCCAAAAACACAATCTTTGCACGTGTGTTGTCTGCACTTTGCATAGCTTCCTCCAGTGTCTTCCAGCCAGAGAAGCCACCCACAGTGGCTTTGAAAAAATCTATATTCCTACGAACCATGATACCATCTGACACAATTATTAGCAAGACTATATAAACGTTGCGCTTTATAGGGATTACTGTGAAATATACCGTAAAATCTCGAAGAGGGACTCCAAAAACGGCACCATTACATTGAAGAGTGTGCTGGCACTCGTTCTGCCAAAGAGCCATTTTATCGAGGTTTATAGTTATGACACAAATATATGCATCAATAACACAAATATGCGACAATACCAGCCCGTGACGTGCATGTGTTCCTGTGCACACCCAACACTAAGCCTCTACCAGTCAGGGTGCTATAGAAGAGCCATAAATCGACACACCCTCGCATGGTGATTTTTATTTATCTTCATAAACATGTAATATGGGATACTCCTCCGCAACATTTATATAGTTCCGTTTATTAATACATAGTATAGCTTTAGGATGGTGAGATAAAAAATAGGTCTTCTAGATACTGTAATGCCGATCCTCGGATATGTCATAGCAATCGCTGTAGTTTTACTCATCGCAACCCTGACATTCATGTCTGCTGTTAGTACTGCAATCGTACAGAGTGCAACTACTATGGCGCAGGTGCTGGTTTTGGTAGCATTACTCGTTGGTATTAGTGCTGCTGCATCTGCCGCAAAGAGTATGAATTAGTCGAATGACTAATACATTAACTCCCCTCAATTGAGGGTGTCCTTTCCCAAGGGAAGAATTTATCCTTCCCTTTTTTATCACTCAAACAATAATAGATGGACACATATACTATCCATCTATTTTGCTAATGGCATATATCTGCCTTATTTAACAAACCATACTATATTTATGCTTCTATAAAAGGTGCGTAGATAAATAGACGCATCTATTATACTAAAAATAGAAACTTTCTACATTAATATATCACATAACAATACTCTAAAAACAGCCATGTTGTGTATAAGTATAGGTAGTATAAGTTTGCCTCCTATCACACAATAAAAAACACACATATTATATCACATATCTATACTATTTTAAACAACAACAATATCTTATAAAAATCTGCTGTTGAACCAACTATAGATATAACAACAATATACATCTTTTCATAATCATAAATTCCACCAAAACATAATCTATGAAAAATTAAATATAAAGGTAAAGTCATTAAACCAGCCATCAAAAATAAAAATATACCCGTAACATTCCCTGTATTTGTTCCAATTGACACATGCGGATATAGACCACTAATCTGATACTCCAACACCTCTAGATTCAACAATTTAGCCATACCTAAATGTCCTAACTCATGTAACATTCCCCCAATAATAACCAAGTA
>Ga0315274_10007641_pt1 | contig 15650 bp, 12 predicted proteins | sample YL17G02_20_MG_FD_203700 | JGI IMG/M metagenome (GOLD analysis project Ga0315274, IMG submission 203700) | Sediment microbial communities from Yellowstone Lake, YNP, Wyoming, USA - YL17G02_20 | ecosystem: Environmental > Aquatic > Freshwater > Lake > Sediment | place: USA: Wyoming | collected... | reverse complement strand
GCCTTGAGGCGCCGTGGGAGTGCCCGGCCGGTCCTCGGCCCCGCTTCTCGGCTGGGACTCCAGCTTTCCCAGGAGTGCCTGAAGGTCATGGGCGATCAATTTCATCTGGGCTTTGGCCGCGGAGTCCTTCGTCTCCGTCGACAACCGGATAATCTGGCTCTGGGCAGTGTGTATACCTTGTCCCACTCCGTACAGCCAGTCTTTCTGCGTTTGCATGACCGAACGCGTGTCATCGACAAGACGCTGCAGCTGCTGGGCACGCGCCTCGAGCGCCTGGAAGAGACGCGCGTTGACCAACGAGATCGAGGCGTAATCCGCCGTCGCCTCCAACATCGCCTGATTACGTTCGTTGAACGGCTCGGCCTGTAGTCGGGCGACGGTGATGACACCAATCGGCTGGCCGCGGACCTTGATGGGGACGATCAGGGCCGCCTTGGCGATGCGGGCGATCTTGAACTTGGCCAACCCCTCGCCGTGAATCGCCAGCGGCTCGCCCGATAGCATCACGAGGCTGCTGACGCCGTCGTCCCACGCCTGATGGAGCTTGCCCGCCAAGGGAGAGGGCAGATTCCGCTGGGCCCTGAGAATCAGCTGTTCGGATTCCTCATCCTGAAGCAGCACCCAGCCCATTTCGGCCTCGGTGACAAACAAGCTCCCTTCCATGAGTTTGGAGAATAACTCGGCCTGCCGCGTCGTAGACGTGACGACCTTGCCCAGGCCGTAGAGCGTGGTGAGCTCCCGGACACGCCGCTCCAGCTCCTTGTTGCTCACCTCAAGCCGTTGCGCCAGGAGCTGCCTTTCTCGTCTGAGTCTGACCTCTTTGAACGCTCGTTCGACGGCGGCGACGGCCTCCGCCTCTCGCAGGGGTTTCACCAGGTAATCACCGGCCCCAAGGCGGAACGCCTGAATGGCATCCGCTTCCATCCCTTCAGGGGCCATCACCAGAATCGGAATCTCCAGGCCTTGGGAACGTAAAGCGACCAGCAGGTCCTTGCCGCTCAGCCCGGGAAGGGTGAGGCTTGCGAGAATCATGTCGGGGGCGAGGTTGAGCGCTTGCTGGATGGCTGAGCCGGCGTCGCGCGCCGTGGCAACGTCATAGCCCAGCGTGCTCAGGACCTGCCTCTCGAGCAAGTCGAGAACGTCGGGATCCTCATCGACCACCAGAATCCGATCCTTGCCCCGGGTTTCTCGCATGGCGGTATGATAGCATGGAAGGCGTGAGACCGCTTCTATCGGTCTCGCTCCCGCGAGCGGCCCGGGGCTTGGGCACCCTCGGAGGACGTCTGATTCGGACAGGCTCTTCGCCGGTTCGCCTCGCCGCCACTCGCTACCGTCCGGCCTCCACAGGGGCGAAGAAGACCGCTGCGAGGTGAGGCGAGAACCTCTCCGCCCGAACAGGTTTCTCATCGAGCGCCTGGGAGGCGGGAGGGGGATCACAGGTCAGGCGTCACCCTCGCGTCTTGACTCCCCCTCCGCTCGCACCTTACAATTCTTGACAGAGAGCGTCCATGGACTATAAGGATTACTACAAGATTCTCGGGGTTGAACGCAAAGCCGAGCAGAACGAAATCAAGCGGGCCTACCGCAAGCTGGCATTGAAGTTCCACCCGGACAAGAATCCCGGCGACAAGAAGGCTGAGGAACGCTTCAAAGAGATTAACGAAGCCTACGAGGTCCTGGGGGATTCAGACAAACGCGCCAAATACGACCACCTGGGGGCCTCGTACCAGGCATGGCAGCGCAGGGGTGGGCAGCCGGCTGGATTCGATTGGTCCGAGTGGATGAACTCGCCACAAGGAGGCGTCACCTTCGAGGTGGGCGATCTTGGCGAGCTCTTCGGGGGGGGCTTCTCCGATTTCTTCAGCACCATTTTCGGCGGGATGGCCGGCCAGCGGCAGGGCCCCACGTCGAGGACCCGATCGAGCGGCCGCGACATCGAGCAGCCGATCGCCATCTCCCTGGCCGAGGCCTACACCGGCACCAGCCGCACGCTGCGACTGGACGGTCGAACCCTGGAGGTGAGTATTCCCCCCGGGGCCGCTACCGGGACCAGGGTTCGCATCTCGGGGCAGGGCGGCTCCGGCTCCGAGAACGCGGGGGACCTGTATCTCGTCGTGCAAGTTGCCGACGATGAGCGCTTCGAGCGGCGCGGGGACGATCTGCACGCCGATGTGTCCGTGGATCTCTACACGGCAGTTCTTGGTGGTGAGGCCAAGGTCACCACGCCGGGCGGCACCGTGGTCCTGACCATTCCTCCGGGCAGCCAGCCGGGGCAGGCCCTGCGCTTGAAGGCGCGCGGCATGCCACGCCTGAGGAACCCCCGCCAATCCGGGGATCTGTATGTCCGCTTGAAGGTCGAGTTGCCGCGCGACTTGAGCGAGCGTGAGCAGCAGCTCTTCCGCGATCTCGCCGATATGCAACGCAGGCGGTCAGCCTGAATCTCAGTCTTCGAAGAGAGGCAGCAGAGACGATGACCCACCGACGTTTGCCGGTTGTTGTACTTACGATCGTGATCCTTGCCACCTGGGCCTGCGCAATGCCTCAGGTTGAAACCCCTGAGGTGCCCACGCCGACCTTCGCACTGCCAGCCCCCTCCCCGAAGCTCCCCACCGCAGCCCCGCCTGTCCCTCCGTCAGGCTCTGGCGCTGGATTTCTCTCTCCGGACCTCGCCGGGCTCTACGAGCGCGTCAATCCCGGGGTGGTGGCCATCCTCGTGTATCCTGGCTCGCCCGGCGACAGTACGATACCGACAGGACAGGGTTCCGGCTTCGTGGTCGATGCCGAAGGGCACATCATCACCAATCACCATGTTGTCGAAGGCGCAGGCAATATCGAAATCGACTTCCCTTCCGGCTACAAGGCCTGGGCCACTCTCGTCGGGAGCGACATCGACTCCGACCTGGCAGTGCTTGAGGTCGACGTACCGCAGGAAGTCCTCTCGCCTCTCCCGCTCGCAGACTCCGACGCGCTGAGGGTGGGGGACGTGGTCGTGGCCATCGGCAATCCTTTCGGCCTCTCCGGCACGATGACGGTGGGGATCGTCTCCGCGCTGGGCCGCACGCTCCAGACCGAGCGAACCTCGGGCGCCGGCCCGGCGTTCAGGGCGGGAGCCATTATCCAGACCGATGCCGCCATCAACCCGGGCAACTCCGGCGGCCCTCTGATCAATGTGAACGGCGAGGTGGTGGGGGTGAATCGCGCCATTCGCACGGAAGCCTTTACCGTAACCGGGGACGCGGCCAACTCGGGGGTCGGTTTCGCCATTCCCTCCAACCTGACGCGCAGGGTCGTCGAGACCATCATTGAGGGTGGATCCTTCAAGTACCCCTATCTGGGGATCTCCAGCCCTTCGGAGAACACGTGGAATCTGCGGACGTTGGAGGAGTACGGGCTGCCACCCGATGCCGCCGGCGTCTACATCACCTGTGTCACGCCCGGGGGGCCGGCCGATCTCGCCGGCGTAAACGGGGCCCGGCCCTGTGACGATCCCTCCCTAGCCCCCGGCGGGGACTTGATCATCGCTATCGGCGACCATGCCGTAAGCAGCATGGACGACCTGGTGTCGTATCTTGTCAGCCACACACAAGTCGGCGAGGAGGTGACCCTGACGATTCTGCGCGACGGAGAGGAACTCGAAATCCGAGCCACGATCGGCGCGAGGCCCTGATCGATACGCACGCCTTCTCTCACCTGACCTTGATCGGAGGTGGCGATGCTCACAAGGCAAGACCTGCAGGAGCTGATTGATTTTCGGTCAAGCCGGCCTGTGCTCAGCGTCTATCTGGACGTCGATCCCTCCAGGGGATCGGCCGCGGCCCACAAGCTCCGCTTGCGGCAGGTGCTCCGGGAATTCGAGGAGAAAGCCCCGACGGATGTCGAGGCCATCCAGCGCTATGTGGATCATCACTATGACTGGTCGGGCCGAAGTCTCGTCGTGTTCTGCGAGGATCAGCAGGATTTCCTCAAGGCGTACTCAATCGCCGTGCCCGTTCGAACCCGGGCCCGACTCATGGAGCGGCCCTACGTCAAGCCCCTGGCGGATCTCTTCGACGCGTACGGCGACTACGGTGTCGCCGTCGTGGACAAACAGGGGGCGCGACTCTATCATTTCCACCTCGGAGAGCTTCGTGAGGAGGCCTCCAGGATCGGCGAAAGCATCCGCCGGACCAAACGCGGTGGAGGATCCCAGGCTGCCGGCCGACGAGGGGGAAGCGCCGGGCAGACCCGCTACGTCGAGGAACTGACGGACCGCAATCTCAAGGAAGCGGCCAAGACCGCCGCCAAGTTCTTTGCCGAGAACCACGTCCGAAGGATCCTGATCGCCGGGACCGAGACTAACGCGGCCCGTTTCATCTCACTCCTACCGAAGCAGTGGCGAAGCCTGATGATCGGATCCTTCCCCATGGAGACGAGCGCCGGCCACAACGCGGTCCTCGACAAGGCCATGGAGAACGCCCATCGCGCCGAGCAGGATCGCGAGTCCCAGCTCGTCGACACGATGATCACCGCCGCCGCCAAGGGGCGCGAAGGTGTGATGGGGCTGGACGATACGCTCAGCGCGGTGAGGGCCGGGCGCCTGCACACCCTCGCCATTCGCGAGGGCTTCCGAGCGGCAGGCTATCGCTGCCGGTCCTGCAATCACCTGACGGCCTTTGCGCTCAAGTCCTGCCCCTTCTGCGGCGGGGTTTTTGAGCCCATCGAAGACGCGGTGGAACATGCGGTGCGAGAAGTGATCGCAGCCGGTGGCGAAGTGGAGGTCATTCGAGGGAATCAGCAACTCGAGGCGGCTGGCAGCATCGCCGGATTGTTGAGGTACTAGTCTTGTCACAAAGCTGGCCGGGAACCTGCCCCTACGCCAGCGCGGGGCTTTCGCGGCCATGGTTCTCAAGTTGAGTCATGCAAGAGCCCCAGAAGTCCTCGGTGAGGGCTTCTCGGGCCTGTATTCCGACTGAGCCTTCCCGTTCACGCCCTGGGGCGCCCAGTGATACGGGCTGGGTATCTCCGGAAGGAAAGAACCAATAGGCATCCGTAAGAAGGAACGGAATTCGCCCGCCTCGCGCATCCGTTCCCGGCCTTGATCCTCTACCGACCCGTGGCCTCATACAGCAATCGCCAGGCGACCTCAATATCATCGGCCGCAATGACGGGAGCCGTGTCCATATCTCCCAGGGCTAGTTCAATACGTTCGGACACCGTCGCCAGGACGTCCGCCTCCTCTTCCGGGGTGACCTGCTGAACCTTCTGGAGATCAGCCAGTGCGGAGGTGAGGTCTTTGGCTGCCAGCCCAAGATTGTTTTGGGTGAGCCATAGCCGCGCGCGCGTCAGGAGCTCGAGTGCCCGCAGCAACTGGAACTGCCTGGCGAGTCGCTGCGTTGGAGCATCTTCGCTGGCTAACATCTCCTCCAAAGTGCTCAAGCGCGAGCCGATCTCTTCGATCTGGGACTCAACCTCATCGACCCGATCCAGCTCGCGATCGAAACCCTCAAGCTGCTTACGCTGTTTCTCGACGGTGCCCGCCAAGGTCTCCACCCTGGTTCCCTGCTCTTGGAGGGTTTCTCCCACGTTGACCATACGCCCTTCCAGATCCGCCAGGCGCTGCGCCTCGGCAGTTTCCGTCTCCCGGTCGCCCGCCTGGGCCTCGGCAAACGATTTCTCCAATTCCTGGATACGCTGCGCGTTGAGCTGCACCGGCTCGACATAGGAGCGGTATAGCGCCGGCAAGCCCAGGTAGGCTCCGGCGCCGAGGAGAATCCCAAGAAGCGCTACGACGAGCAATCGCAGCGCCAAGCGAAAGAACCTGACAGCATACGACCCGAGCCGGTCGCCAAAGCCTTCGCGTGGGGGTTGATCCTGAATGGTCATGCTGTCCTCCCTCATGGAACCGGGGTGGCCGGGAGTTGATTTTCCCCGGCTGGCGCTGTCCCTAGATCGGCGAGAACTCGCCCGAGGCCATCGAGGAACCGGCTAAAGCGATCGACGCGGGTCACGAGGCTTCCCATCTGCTGGGTCACCTCATCGACCGTCGATTGCATGGCCTCGATTTCGCCGAGCGCCGCCGCCAGAGCTTCGTCCTGTTCACCGACTTTCGTCTCGACGGCCGTCATCCGCCCGGTCAATCCTTGCAGAGCGTCGAGCCGTGCTTTGGCCGAAGCCATCTCATTGGTCATGGCGGAGAGGTCCTCCTTGATGGCCGTAAGATCCGCCTGCATGGCACGAACAGTGCGATGGCGGTTTACGTCCAGGGTGCCGTTGATGCCCGTCAGGACCAGGAGGGTCGCCAGGATCGAAACCAATACGCTGGCGACCGCACTTCCGACGACGAGCGTGAGAGTCTCACTCCGCGAATAGTGGGAGGTTGGAGATTTCGCCACGCTGGTCTCCGTTCCCGATGCGGGAGGCGTCGCCGCCTTGGCTTCCACCTTCTCGACCTCCGCGTGCATTGAGGGACCTTCCGCGCTCCCTTCAGCCGGCGCCTCGCTTGCCGCTTCCTGCGCGCCTGCTGCGGCCTCTTGAACATCCTGACCGGCCTCGGCACCCGCTTCCGGCAGTGCGAGTTCAGGGGGCGGACTGGCGCTACTGCCCATCCCCCCGGGCTCTATCTCCGCAAAGGAGAGACGGGGCGCCAGGCGAGCCATCAGCACGGGGCCGAAACCAGGCACTCGCCTGAGATCATCTAAGGACATGTAGGGCCTCCCTTCGAGGATTCGCTGAGCCAGGGCGGGGCCCACGCCGGGAAGCTGCCTCAGGGAATCCAGGTCCGCAGTGTTCGGATTGATTTGCACGCTCGGTTTCTTCTCCATCCACGCCCTCACACAGGAGATGCCGCGAGAGCCGAGCCGCAAGCGCCCTCTTCCGGGGCTGCCACGTGCTGGCTACCCACCTGGGCGCTCCCCTCCGGATGGCGTCGCGGGCCTCGGGGTATAGGGCATGGGGATATATTCGACCGAGGGTCGCCTCTGCGAGGTTTGCGGATAAAGGCTCATCAGCTTGTAGACTTCTTCGGGCATCTCGGTCGAGACGGTCAGACCCAGCTGGCGCGCCTCATCGACGGTAATCGGATAGTCATGAGTCCATTGACCGCTGGACAGCACGTGCGCAAGGTCGGACGCTCTGTCGGCTGGCATGCGGTCGCCCAGAATACGGGTGAGGGTGGTTCGCACCTGGTCCATGGCCTTCCTGGCTACATCCGCCAGGATCAGGGTTTGATCGTCGATCTCATTGACGTTCTTCTGTTCCACCACGCTCAGGATGGAGGCCGCAGGCGTCTGTCCCACCTGCGGGTCCACCGGTCCCAGCACGGCATTCTCGTCCATCACGATCTCGTCCGCTGCCAGGGCGATCATGGTGCCGCCGGACATGGCATAGTGCGGGACGAACACCGTGACCTTGCCACGGTGTCTACACAGGGCATAGGCAATCTGTTCCGCGGCCAGGACGAGCCCCCCAGGCGTATGGAGAATCAGGTCGATGGGGAGCGCCGGGTCGGTGAGCTTGATCGCGCGCAACACCTGTTCGGAATCCTGGATGTCGATGTACCGCGCCAGAGGAAAGCCCAACAGGGAGAATGTCTCTTGCCGATGGATGAGCACAATGGCGCGGCTCCCGCGCAGGGTTTCCAACTCCCGCAGCAGACGCACCCGCGCCGCTTCAAGGATTTTCTGGCGCAGAACCGGTTGAAGGGACGAGAGGATCAGGAAGATCCAAAAGATGTTGATGAGTTCCATGACTGTGCTCCCCGCGCGAGTCAGTAGGGCCAGAATTCATCCGGATACCAACGGTGCGCGATCCGCCGCCGCCAGATGAAGAGGTTGACCATGATCAAACCAAAGACAAACCCCCCGACGTGGGCCCACCAGGCAACCCCTCCGAAGTCCCCCGCCGCGCCCAGGCTGAGCAGTCCGGACGACACTTGCGAGACGAACCACAGCCCGAGGTACACGAACGCCGGGATCTCCATGATCCACGGCAGGATGAAGAGGGGTACGAAGGTGATGACCCGCGCCCCAGGATAGAGCAGAAGATACGCTCCGAGGACGCCTGCGATGGCTCCGCTGGCCCCGACGGTAGGCACTGAGATCGCGGGCGCGAAAAGGACGTGCGTCAGTCCCGCCACGGCTCCCGACAACAGATAGAAGATCAGGAAGCGCCCGGATCCCATGCGATCCTCGACATTGTCCCCGAAGATGTACAGCATCCACATGTTGCTGATGAGGTGGAACCAGCCGCCGTGGAGAAACGTCGATGTGATCAGCGTGATCCAGCCCACCGGCTGGACGGGCGACAGCCTGCCGGGGATGAGCGCCAATCGGTCGAACAACCGGGCGACTCCCGCCTCACCCAGCGACAAGACGAACAGAAAGATCACGACATTGGCGGCGATCAATCCCCAGGTCATGAAAGGGAGAGAGCGGGATCGGACAGTATCGCGCAGCGGGAACATGCCAGTCTCTTCCGGAAAACAAGCAGGGCGGCTTGCGCCGCCCATTGTACCTCATCAACTCCGACGACCTACTTGGCTTGCACCTTGATGGTCCTCGGTCGGGCTTCCTCGGACTTGGGGAGGCGCAGGGTTAGGACACCATTCTCGACCTTGGCCTCGGCCTTGCTCGGGTCCACAGGCTCGGGAAGTCGCAGGCTGCGGGAGAACTCGCCCAGCGGCAGCTCGCGCACCAAGTATTGGCCGTCCCCGTTCTCGCTGTGCTCCTTCTCGGCGCTCAGAGTGACGACGTCGTGCAGGATCTGGATTTTGAGTTCCTCGGCCTTGTAGCCGGGGACTGCAGCCGTGATCATGTAGGCATCATCATCGACGTGAACATCGAGGGGCATCCGGCGCCCGCCATTGAATCCGACGTTCTCGAAGGGACGGGAATCTCGAACCAACCTGGGTCTGGAAAGATAGAAGGGGATCATTAGTATCTCCTCGAATGTGGAGGTTTTGCCTCTGCATTTTCGTAAGTAATGATACCTTGCGGGCATCAGAGAAAGGTATCTCCCCCATAGGAGTTGCGTTAACCGCCTCACCGTGCCGTGCTAACTCTGCTCTTATGCGCAGCACACCCGGCTCTTATGCGGTGTCCCTAGAATCTATAAGAGGTGGGGTTCGACATTTGGAACCTGCGGGTCCCATCCCAATGAGGGAGCACGGCGATGAATCTAGATAGGTATACCCAGAGGGCACAGCAGGCGATCCTCGAGGCTCAGCGTCTGGCCGAGGAACACTTGCATTCATCGATCGAGCCGGCTCACCTGCTGCTGGCCTTGTTGCGCCAGCAGGATGGCGTGGCTCCGGAGATCGTCACGAAGGTCGCCGGCTCACCGGCGCTGCTCATCGAAGAGGTGACGAAGGATCTTGCCGCTAAACCTCAGCTCCATGGTGCTCAGGGCCAGCCAGGGATTTCCAGGGCGACGGCGGATGTCCTGGGGGCTGCCGAGAGGCAGGCGGAGGCGATGAAGGACGAGTATGTCTCCACCGAACACATTCTCTTCACCCTCGCCTCCGGCCCTGAGGCGTCCCGCTTGAAGACCTATGGCGTGACCCCGGAGGCTATCCTCAAATCCCTGACCTCCATTCGCGGCTCGCAGCGCGTGGTCTCCCCAACCCCGGAAGATACCTATCAGGCCCTGGAGAAGTACGGGCGCGATCTCACGCAGCTGGCTCGGCGCGGCAAGCTCGACCCGGTGATCGGCCGCGATGAGGAGATTCGGCGCGTGATCCAGGTGCTTTCGAGGCGAACCAAGAACAACCCCGCGTTGATCGGCGACCCCGGCGTCGGCAAGACAGCCATCGTGGAAGGCCTTGCCCAGCGGATGGTCAAAGGGGATGTCCCGGAAGGCCTGAAGAGCAAGCGGCTGGTTCAGCTCGACTTTGGCGCACTGGTGGCCGGCGCCAAGTACCGCGGCGAGTTCGAAGAGCGTCTCAAGGCCGTCCTCAAGGAAGTCACCGATGCGGCGGGCGAGGTCATTCTCTTCGTGGACGAGATGCACACCGTCGTCGGCGCCGGCGCGGCGGAAGGCGCTATGGACGCCGGCAACATGCTCAAGCCGATGCTGGCCCGCGGGGAACTGCACATGATCGGCGCCACGACGCTCGACGAGTATCGCAAGCATGTCGAGAAGGACGCCGCCCTGGAGCGCCGATTTCAGCCGGTCTTTGTCGACGAACCCAGCGTGGAGGATACGATCTCCATCCTGCGAGGTCTCAAGGAACGCTATGAGATCCACCACGGCGTTCGCATCCAGGACAGCGCCGTGATCGCCGCCGCCACCTTGTCCAAGCGCTACATCTCCGACCGGCACCTGCCGGACAAGGCGATCGATTTGATCGATGAAGCGGGAGCCCGGCTCCGCACCGAGATCGACTCCAAGCCACAGGCCCTGGACGAGGTGGATCGACACATCCTGCAGCTCCAGATCGAGCAGCAAGCCCTCGGAAAGGAAAAGGACAAAGCCTCGCTCGAGCGCCTCGAGAAGCTCGGCCAGGAGCTTGCCGAATTGCGCGAGCAGTCCAATCATCTTCACGCCCGCTGGGAGAACGAGAAGAAGGCCATCGCCGACATGCGCCTCACCAAGGAGCAGATCGAGCAGACTCGACGCACGATCGAGGAGGCCGAGCGCAAGGCGGACCTCGAGCAGGTAGCCCGGCTGAAGTACGGCACCCTGAGGGAGCTGGAACAGCGCCTCGCGCAAGAAGAGGCGCGCTTGAAGGCCATGCAGACCGGCGGCTCCTTGCTCAAGGAGGAAGTGGAAGCCGAAGATGTCGCGGGGGTGGTGTCCCGCTGGACGGGCATCCCTGTTTCCAAGCTTCTCGAGGGGGAGATGGAAAACCTCCTGCACATGGAGGAAGCCCTCCATCATCGCGTCCTGGGCCAGGATCCGGCGGTGCGCGCCATCTCGAATGCCGTGCGGCGGGCGCGCTCGGGCTTGCAGGATCCGGACCGACCCATCGGTTCCTTCATCTTCCTCGGCCCGACCGGCGTCGGCAAGACGGAGCTGGCTCGCGCGCTGGCCCACTTCCTGTTCGACGATGAGCGAGCCATGGTGCGCATCGACATGGGAGAATACCAGGAGAAGCATACCGTCTCGCGCCTCATCGGCGCGCCTCCCGGATACGTCGGATACGAGGAAGGCGGGCAGCTGACGGAAGCCGTCCGCCGCCGGCCGTATTGCGTCATCCTCTTCGACGAAATCGAGAAGGCTCATCCCGAGGTGTTCAACGTATTGCTTCAGCTTCTCGACGATGGCCGCCTGACCGACGGCCAGGGGCGCACGGTCGACTTCCGCAACTCCGTCGTGATCATGACCAGCAATTTGGGAACGGAACTTTGGGGCGAGCCCACGCGGCCTCAGCAGGTAACCGAGGAGGACATCCGCGGTCTGCTCGCCCGCCATTTCCGGCCCGAGTTCCTCAACCGGATCGATGAGATGGTCATCTTCCATCGACTGAGCAAAGAGGACCTGGTCCAGATCGTCGGCCTCCAGTTGAAGCGCGTCGCGGCACGCGTGGCCGAAGCCGGGTCTACGCTCGAGGTCACTGCCGAAGCCAGGGCCTATCTGGCCGAGGTCGGCTATGATCCGGTCTTTGGAGCGCGCCCTCTTAAGCGAGCCATCCAGCGCGAGTTGCTAGATCCACTCGCCTTGCGCCTTCTTTCCGAAGGTCTCCGCCCCGGAGAGATCATCCGCGTCGACAGGGGACCGCAGGGGCTGACCTTCACCGCCGTCGCCAACGCAGAATCCGTGAAGGAGCACGCGTAGCCGGAGGGTGCGCGCGCGGAGGGACCGCTTCGGCGGGGCTTGCCGACGCCGTTCCACAGGCCAGGCGATGCCTGGTTCGTCCTTTACTACGGCAGGAGGCTTCTGCTAGGTTAACTGCGAGGGGTTTCGGCAGGCATTCCCGAGAAGCTGCTCACCTTGCGCGGGCCTGCGATAGTCTCTCGACCGGCGTAGAGGGACCCGTCTGCCCGTGCAGCGATAGCCCACTGCACCAGCTGGATCTCGCCTTCCTCGATCTCGATACCGGTGATCCGGCGCGGATGGACGCAGCACCCCGTGTTGAAGTAGGGCGCCTCACCCGTGCGCGGGAACATGGCCCGGTGCGTATGCCCACAGATCACCATGATACCGGTTTGACGGATCCACTTCACGATGGCCCTCTCGATGTTCCCTTGTTTGCGTTTGTTCTTCGAGGGTCGCGTGGGATCGCTGACACCGACGAGCTGCAGGGGCCGCCAGATCCTTCGCAGAGCGAAACTCCCCAGCCACCACAGATTCTCATTCCAGAAATCGCCTTGATGCCCATGGACAACCAGAAGCCTTGAACCTGTGGGGGTATGCCGGAGCAGCAGAGCCTCGGGGATCTCGATCCCCTCGAAGAGCGGCTCCAACTCTTCCGTGGCTTCATTGAACAGGGTCTGCAGGTGTCGTTCGACGTTGGATGCCTCCCTCCAAAGGAGGTTATGGTTTCCATAGAGGAAGTGGAGCCGCCCCGCCTGGTGGAATTCCCTCATCTCCCGAAAGGTGGGGGCGTTGAATCGCTTGATCTCTTCGATCTCCTTGTTCTCCAGGAGCTCGTCGCCGTCGCCGACCTCGACGTAGGTGAAACCAGCGTTGTAGTAGTGGTCCAGGGCATGCACCAGAAGCACCTGGTTCTGAGCGAACTCATCTGCCGGGCTGTCGTCGCCTCGGTGAACGTCGCTGAAGAACACATATCGGGATTGATCGTCGAATGGGATCTCTCGCGCAGCTGCACATACTTGCGAGAGGCGTCTGGGCGTGCTCATTGCGGGTCCTTTCCTGGCGACGACTGTGGGCGCCCGCCCATTATGCCCCTTCTCACCGAGCGCGTGCAGGGGTACACCTACCTCTCGAACCCGGCCTCTTGACGGCCCAGGCCCTCAGCAAGCGGGGTTGAAGCCGTCACCGCCGAGGCCTGCTGCCCGAGACGATAGGCGCAGCCTGCCTGGGGCACTATACTAGCCACGAGGTCGACGGACGGGCAGTCGCAGAGGGAGAGTTCGGCTGCCTGTCGGAGGCGTTTGTTTCTCCACCCCGGCAGGCCCAGAATCGCGACGCGATTCTGGCCACGACAAGAGACCATGAGAAACGGATCCCGAATCTCGCACTGGCCGACATGGTTAGGCCTGGCGTTGACGTCAGCCGGCGCATTGTGCTTCGAGGTCAGCCTGACGCGCCTCTTCGCGGTTCAGCAGTTCCACCATTTTGCTTTCGTCGTGGTCAGCCTGGCGGTGATGGGAAATGCGGCCAGCGGGATCTTGCTTGTCCTTCGTCCCCGTTGGGCTTCTCGCATGCTGCTCTCGGCGATCTTCGCCCTCGCCGTTTGCGCCTCCTACCTCACGATCAACTTCCTTCCCTTCGATTCGTACAGCATAGCTTGGGACCGCCGTCAGGCATGGATCCTGATCCTGTACTTTCTTACCGCAAGCCTCCCTTTTCTGTTCGCCGGATGGGTAACAGCGGCATGTCTGGCGGACTTCAGGGGAGTATCCCATCAGATGTATGCTGCTAACCTCATCGGTTCCGGCGCCGGGTGCTTGCTGGCCCTGGGGGCTCTCTCCATCTCAGGAGGTGAGGGAGCAGTTTGGGTCTCCGCGGCCACGGGCCTCATGGGCGCGGGCCTATTCGCCCCCAGGAATTGGCAGCGCCTTACGCTGGCTGTTCTGGCTGCGGGGGGCCTTGCATTGGCTGCGAAGCCTCCCGACTCCCTCCGGCTCAGCCTTTCTCCCCAGAAGCCGCTCGCGCTAGCCGTCCTCGCGCCGGAGGCGCGTCATGCTCTCGTCAGGTGGAGCGCCTCCACTCGCCTGGATGTTGTCGAGGGCGCTGCGACACACATCTTTCCGGACCTGAGTATGGTCGCTCGTGTCGAGCTCCCCCGGCAGGCAGCGCTTTACCTGGATGGCGAGGGCCCCATCCCCGTAACCTCCCTGTCCCCGGAGGACCCCACGGCCAGCGCCCTGGCAGCCCACATGCCCTTCTACCTGGTTTACCTTCTCCGTCCCGAGGCGAATGCTTTGATCGTCCAGTCTGGAGCAGGGCTCGATGCCGTCCTCGCCCTGGCGGCCGGCGCCTCACACGTTACCCTGACCCAGGATGAGCCGTTGGTCACCGAAATCCTTACCGGGCCCTATTCGGACCTCAGCCAACGCCTATTCACTCATCCCAGCGTCAGCCTCACCCAGCGCTCCAGCCGCGGCGCTTTGCAGGACGCAACCTCCTCCTATGATGTGGTCCACTTTGCCCTCAGCGACGCCTATCGCCCGGTGACGTCAGGGGCTTTCAGCCTGACGGAGAACTACATCCTCACGCTGGAGGCCTTCACTGCGGCGCTTGACCGCCTGACAGAAGACGGACTGCTGGTAATCACTCGCTGGCTCGGCAACCCGCCGAGCGAGGAGTCCCGGGTCTGGTCCATCGTCTTGGCCGCGCTCGATCAGAAAGGGGTACCGGAACCCTTTCGGCACCTGGCTGCCTTTCGAGGTTTGCGTACCGCCACCATCGTCGTGAGCCGCCTGCCATTTCGGTCTGGTGAGTTGAGTGCAATCCGGGAGTTCCTTGACGCGAATGAGTTTGATCCCATCTTCCTGCCTGACCTCGTTCAGTCTGAGCTCAATCGCTACAACCGTCTTCCCACCGATCGCTATTACGAGCAGTTCACCGCTTTGCTGGCAGACCGCCGCAAGGCCGTCGCCTCCGCCACCTTCAACCTCGACCCTCCCACCGATGACCGTCCCTTCTTCTTTCATTTCTTCCGCTGGCGTCAGACCCCGCAGGTCCTGGCAATGATTGGACAGACATGGCAGCCCTTTGGTGGAAGCGGTTACCTCGTCTTGCTGGCCCTGCTGGCTACGGTATCGATGATCGCAATCCCCCTCGCGGCTGCGCCGTGGTTCGTCTTGAGAAGGAATCGATCCTGGACGCCGCCTGGGATACCCGCCGCGGCATACTTTGCCTGCCTGGGCGCCGGATTCATGCTGGTTGAGGTCTCCTTGATTCAGCGCCTGACGTTGCTCTTGGATCGCCCCGTCCTCTCCCTGGCCACTGTGCTCTTCACGCTGCTGATTGCCTCAGGGATAGGAAGCGCGTTGTCGCCGCGATTGCCGCACCGCCTGTCGCTCGCCAGCCTGGCCATTCTTCTGCTCCTCTTCTCGGTGGGAATTCCCCCGCTCGTGAGATGGGCGCTTCCCTTCACCTCTTCGGCGCGTCTGGCTCTCTCCGGTGTCCTTCTCACGATCCCGGGCATCCTTATGGGAGCTCCCTTCGCGGCTGGCCTACGTCAGATGGAGAAGATCTCACCAGGATCCACGACTTGGGCATGGGCGATCAATGGCGCCATGTCCGGAGTCGCCGGCGTCCTGGCCGCCATGGCCTCGCTGGACCTCGGGCTGAGCGCGACGATGGCCCTCGGGGCCCTCGCCTATTTCGGGGCCTGGCTCGCATCTCGCTTGTCTGGATGGTGACAAGGGGGGGATTCCTGGCGGGGCGTCCTTCCGGATGGCCCAGTTGGATTGGGCTAATGCCCTCGAACTCTCCTCGAACGACAGAATCGCCGGGCTAGGGGGCTACTACTCGCTCGTCAAAGGAACGAAGAGAACGCCGCCCAAGCTCTCCCTTGCATACTCGCCGTCGGCAAGACGAGT
>Ga0315274_10007640_pt1 | contig 15650 bp, 13 predicted proteins | sample YL17G02_20_MG_FD_203700 | JGI IMG/M metagenome (GOLD analysis project Ga0315274, IMG submission 203700) | Sediment microbial communities from Yellowstone Lake, YNP, Wyoming, USA - YL17G02_20 | ecosystem: Environmental > Aquatic > Freshwater > Lake > Sediment | place: USA: Wyoming | collected... | reverse complement strand
CCTCAGGTCGCGGTTTTGCCTCCGGCTTCCTTCAGACCCCGCCTCGCGGCGACGCCCTTGCCCTTGGCTACGGTGGGGGCCATCACCCCCCGGGAAGGACTTCCACCTTCCAAGTCAGCGCCCATGCTGGGCGTACAATGCACGACCGTGGCCAGTCGGGCCACGGTCGCTTTCATCGTGAAAGGCGTGGTTGGTTTCGGGCGAGGCGACTAGCCCCCGGCCGCGAACATGATCGCGCGCACGGCGGACTGCATGAGCGGTGCAGGCAGGAGGCCGAGGGCGAGCGTGGCCACGGCGGCCACGGCCACCACGCCCGCGGTCAGGCGGTCGAGGCGCACTTCGGGCGAGCCCTCGCGCATGTACATGGCGACGATCACGCGCAGGTAGTAGTAGGCGGAGATGAAGGAGGTGACGACGCCGACGATGGCCAGCCACACCAGGCCGCCATCCAACGCGGCGCGAAAGACATAGACCTTGGCCACCAGGCCGGCAGTGGGCGGGATGCCGGTGAGCGAGAGCATAAAGATGGTCATGGCCAGCGCGAGCAACGGATGCTTGCGCGCGAGGCCGGAGTAATCCGGCGGGGTGAGACCCGTGCCGTACTCGCGCTCCAGGGCGACGACCACGCCCCACGCCCCCAGGTTGGTGACGCCGTAGGCGAGCAGATAGAAGAGCGCGGCGGCCACGGCGCCCGCGGAGGCAGCGGGCGTGCCGAGCGCGGCGACGGCCATCAGGATGTAGCCGGCGTGGGCGATCGAAGAGTAGGCCAGCAGGCGCTTGAGGTTGGTCTGTACGAGCGCGGCCAGGTTGCCGACGATCATCGTGAGGGCGGCGAGGGTTGCCACGAGCGGAACCCAGGTGAGGCTCATCGCGGGCAAAGCCCAGGCGAGCAGGCGCAGGAGCGCGGCGAAGCCGCCAGCCTTGGCTGCTACCGACATGAAGCCCGCGACAGGCGTGGGCGCGCCTTCATATACATCGGGCGTCCACATGTGGAAGGGAACCGCCGCGACCTTGAAGCCCAGGCCGACGAGGATCAGCCCGGCGCCGGCGTAGCCGACGAGGGGCACGCTGTCGCTCGCGGTGAGTTGTGCAAGCTGCGCGGCGATGACCGGGAGCTGGGTGGAACCGGTAGCGCCGTAGACGAGCGCGATGCCGTAGACCAGCATGCCGGTGGCAAATGCGCCCAAGAGGAAATACTTGAGCGCGGCCTCTTCGGAGGCCAGGCGCGGGCGGGCAAAGCCGGTCAGGACGTAGAGCGGGATGGAGAGCAGCTCCAGCGCAAGGAAGATGACGATGAGATCGGCGGCGGAGGCCATGAGCATCATCCCGCCGACGGTGAAGAGCAAGAGCACGTAGAACTCGCCGCGCTCGATGCCCATGCGCTGCAGGTAGGCGTAGGCGAGCAGGACGCCGGCCAAGCCGCACACGGCGAACAGCGCGCTGAGCAGCGTTGAGAAGCCGTCGATCACGACCATGCCGTTCATGGCGGTGGTGGGTGCGGTGCGCCAGAAGAGGGTGAGGGCCAGGGAGACCGCGAAGCCGAGCGCCGCCAGGCCGGCGGTGATGGCTTTGCGCCCCGGCGGGACGAAGAGGTCCACGACGAGGAGGATCACCGCCCAGGTGAGGGTGGTGAGGAGAGGGATAAGAGGAAGAAGGTCCTGAAGTGTCATCGACGGATTATCGCCTCGCGACTTGTTCGCGGCCTCGAACGCGGTTCGCGCGCCGCGTCACGTCCTAATGCTGGGGGAACGACCCCTCCCTCGTTCCGAGGGCAGGCCCCTTTATCCCCTCCCCATGAAATGGGGAGGGGAGGATTCTTATTTCTTGGGGGGTTGGGGCACAGTGCGCCTCAACTGCCGTTCTCAGTGTTCCCGTGACGGCAAGCAGTTCTAACCGCTCCCCGCGATGGGATGGTCTTCCCTTTGGCCTAGGTGTTGATTCTTCGACCGGCCCCACCCTCGTTCCGAGGGCAGACCCCTTGGTCCCCTCCCCACTCCGCGGGGAGGGGAAGAGGTCTCTTGGTGAGTGTTCCCGAAACGGGGCCCGCGAACCGAATTCTGTTCCCAGGGCTCCTTCAGAAGAAGGATGTCTCTGTGCTCTCCATGATCTGCGTGGTTAGATCTCTCGGCCCTCTGGGTGCTCTCCCCGGCAAACCACCGGGGCCGGCGGCGGTGAAAGCTCTTCCCCCTACCGCATGGCCACAACGGCGGTTTGCAGCCCGGCCACGAGCCTCGCCACCGACGGACCCATCAAATCGAAGAACGGCTTCGGATACAGCCCGATCCAGAAGATCAAAATGACCAACGGCGCAAGGGTCAGAATCTCGCGGGCGGTCAGGTCCTTAAGCCCGCGGTTCTCCTCATGCGTCACCGGGCCGAGGAACATGCGCTGGAACATCGTCAAGAGGTAGATCGCCGCGAGGATCACGCCCAGCACCGAGAGCGCCGCGAACCACGGCGAGCCGAGCGCGCTCGAGCCGTAGGCGCCCAAGAGCACGGTGAACTCACCGATGAAACCGTTGAGCCCGGGCAAGCCCATCGACGACAGCGTGACGACGAGCGTCAGCGCGCCGTAGACCGGCACGATCTTCCACAGCCCGCCGAAGGCGGAGAGATCGCGCGTGTGGCGGCGCTCGTAAATCAGCCCGACGATGAGAAACAACGCGCCGGTCGAGAGGCCATGGTTGACCATTTGCAGAATGCCGCCCGACACGCCCTCGGCGTTCAGAGCGAAGATGCCCAGCATGACGAAACCCAGATGGGAGACCGAGGAGAATGCGACCAGCTTCTTCAGATCCTGCTGCGCGTACGAAACCGCTGCGCCGTAGATGATGCCGATCACCGCCAGGCCGCCCAGCCACGGCGCAAGCTGCACCGACGCCTGCGGGAAAAGGCTCAGGTTGAAACGCACGAAACCGTACGAGCCCATCTTAAGCAGCACGCCGGCCAGGATGACAGAACCGGCGGTGGGTGCCTCTACGTGCGCATCCGGCAGCCACGAGTGCAGCGGCCACATCGGCACTTTGATAGCAAACGCCAGCGCAAAGGCAAGGAACAGCCACACCTGCAGGTTGGGCGGGATGCCGCCGCGCGCCACCAGGTCGGGCAGCGAGAACGTGCCGCCCGCTATGCCTAGCCAGATGATGGCCAGCAACATCAGCACCGAGCCGGACATGGTGTACAGGAAGAACTTGATCGCGGCGTAAATGCGCCGCTCGCCGCCCCAGATGCCGATTAGGAAATACATCGGCACCAGGGTGAACTCCCAGAAGATGTAGAAGAGGAAGAGGTCCATCGCCAGGAAGACGCCGGTCATGCCCACTTGGAGGAGCAGGAAGAAGATCATGAATTCCTTGACCCGCTCGGTGACCGACTTCCAGCTGGAGAGCAGCGCCAGCGGCGTGAGCAGCGCGGTGAGTAGCACGAGCAAGATGCTGATGCCATCCAGCGCCAGGTGGTACTGGATGTTCCAGAGGCCGCCGAACTGGATCCACGGCGCGCGCGCCACGAGCTGCAGCCCCGGGTCGCTGCGGTTGAAGAGCACCAGCACCCACATGGCCAAGCCGAAGGTGACGAGTGAGGTGAGCAGGGCCACCCAGCGCAGCACACCTTTCCACTCTTCCTTAAGGAAGAGCAGGATCAGCACGCCCACCAGCGGGAAGAAGGTGACCAGTGTGAGAGGCTGAAGCAAGAGAGTCATGGTTGCTCCTCGATCGATCGGCATGCACCCACCCTGCACGCAGCCTCAGCGCAGGCCGAGCACGATATAACCCAGGGCCGCCACCACCCCGAGCAGGAAGACCGTGGCGTAAGCGCGGACGTAGCCCACCTGCAATCGGCGCAGGCCCTCGCCCAGGCGCCGCACCCCACTCGCAAGCCCGATGAAGAAGCCATCCACCAAAGGCTTATCGATGCGCCAGGCGAGCACGTTGGTCAGCCCGGTGAAGCCGCCGGCCAGCACGCGCTCGTGCACGAAGTCGTGCCAGAAGCGCATCTCAATGACCTCGGCGGTGCGCTGGGCCAGCCACACGTATGGGCGCACGATCAGCGCGTTGTAGATCTCGTCCACCCACCACTTCTTTTCCATGCCAATGTGCAGCGGGCCAAGGATGGCGCGCAAGGGGTCCACGGCGCCAGGGGCCACTGGGCGCGCGCGATAGAGGGCCGCAGCCAGGGCGATGGCCGCCAGGGCGAGCGCGGTGGAGAGCCCGGCGACGAGCAGGTTGAAGTCGATGACCTCGACCTCGCCGAGCGTATGGCCCAGCCAGGTGGTGAGCGTGTGCAGCCCCGGCAGGTTGAGCGCCCCGCCAACGATGGAGAGGGCGGCCAGCGCCACGAGCGGCGCGGTGATGATGGGCGGATTCTCGCGCGCGCCCCCAGCCGCCGCGCTACGCGGTTGCCCGAAGAAGACCAGCCACACCTGGCGGGTCATGTAGAAGGCGGTCAGGAAGGCGGCGGCGGTGAGGGTCAGGTAGATGCCCGGCGAACGGTGGAAAGCATCCGCCAGGATCTCATCCTTGGAGAAGAATCCCGCCAGCGGCGGCAGGCCGGCCAGCGCGATAGCGCCGATGAGATACACCCAGCGCGTGACGGGCATGCGCTGCCACAGCCCGCCCATGTTGCGCATGTCCTGCGGGTCGAAGGGTTCCGCCGCGTGCGCGCCGTGCCCAGCGTGCGCGGCATGATGATGGCCCGCCTCGACGCCCAGGATGACCGACCCGGCCGAGAGGAAGAGCAGCGCCTTGAAGAAGGCGTGCGTCACCAGGTGGAACATGCCCGCCACGTATGCGCCCAGGCCCACCGCGGCAACCATGAAGCCCAGTTGGCTGATCGTGGAATAGGCCAGTACCTTCTTGATGTCGTTTTGCGCCACGGCGATCGTCGCCGCGAACAGCGCCGTGGCCGCGCCCACCACGGCCACCACACTCTGCGTGGCCGGCGCGAGGGCGAACAGGGCGTGCGAGCGGGTCATCATGTAGATGCCGGCGGTGACCATGGTCGCGGCATGGATCAGCGCCGAGACAGGAGTCGGGCCGGCCATGGCGTCCGGCAGCCAAACGAAGAGCGGGATCTGCGCCGATTTACCGGTGGCGCCGACCAGGAGGCAGAGCGTGATGAGGGTCGCCAGCGGCGCGATGGCCGGGCCCAGCTCCTCAACGCGCGCGAAAACGGTATCGAATGACAGGCTGCCGAAGTTGGTGTAGATGAGGAAGATGGCAATGAGGAAACCGGCGTCGCCGATGCGGTTGACCACAAAGGCCTTCTTGCCGGCCAGCGCGTTGCCGATGCCATCTTTGCCCTTTTCGTACCAGAAGCCGATGAGCAGGTATGAGCACAGCCCCACGCCCTCCCAGCCGACGAACAGGGTCAGGAAGCTGTCACCGCTCACCAGAACGAGCATGGAGGCCAGGAACAGGTTGAAGTAGATGAAGAAGCGCGTGTAGCGCCCGGGATCTTCGTTGAGGCGCACGTCTTCGTGCATGTAGCCCGTGGCATAGATGTGGATGAGCGTGCCGACGCCCGAGACGACGAGCATCATCGTCACCGAAAGCGTATCCACGCGGAAGGCCCAGGGTACATCCAGCGCCCCAACGTGGAACCAGGTGGCCAGCGGCACCACCGCCCCCACCGGGCTCTGCGCGAGGGCCCAGGCCAGCACGGCCGCCACGCCGAAGGCCAACCCGGCCGCAGTGCATGCCACCCAGGCGGTGAAGCGCTCGCCGAGGCGGCGGCCGAAGAGCAGGTTGAGGGCCAGGCCGGCCAACGGCAGGAAGACGACCAGCGGCACTAATCCGAAGAGGCTCATCCCAGAACCTTCCGCCATGTGATGATTCGCGGCTACCCGCGCAGCGAGTTGAGCGAGTCGATACTTGAGCTGTGGCGCGATTTGAATACGGTGACGATCAGGGCCAGCCCCACGGCCACTTCGGCCGCGGCCACGGTCATGACGAAGAAGACGAAGACTTGCCCGGCCAGCGAGCCCTGCGCGCGGGCGAAGGCGATGAAGGCCAGGTTGGCGGCGTTGAGCATCATCTCAATCGACATGAAGACGATGATGGCGTTGCGGCGCACCAACACGCCCAGCACGCCGATGGAAAACAACAGAGCCGACAATCCGACGAAATAAGCGGTTGGGATCATTCCCGAATTCTCCAGGTCCGTGCTGCTCGAGCGGCGATCTTTTGGCTCACCGCGATGAGAGGGCTATTCCCATTCGCGGGGATGGTACTAGCCGGTCGCCCCCACCCCTGTATCCCCTCCCCATTCAATTGGGAGGGGATTGGCTTTTCTTATTGTTGGATGGGGACGGAGTGCGTCCCCATCCAACTTATTGAGTGTTCCCGCAACGGACCCCACAAACCGGAATGTGGTCCTAAGGCTCTTTCTATTGGACTCCTCTGCGCTCTCGGCCTTCTCCCTGGCCTCGCCCGCCAGCCTAGCCCTGGAGCGGTAGGCCAGGGGGCAAGCGGCGGTGACTAGCCCTTATCCTACCGTTTGCGCTCCTCACGGCTGAGCACGACCGCGCCCACCATCGCCACCAGGAGCAGCACCGAAGTCACCTCGAAGGGCAGCAGATAATCGCGGAAGAGGGCCAGGCCGATCTCGGCCGGTCCTCCCTGCCCTGCTGCGAGCGCGGAATGCGCCACGCTGCTCATGCCACCGCGCGCCAAGATGAGGTACACCGTCTCGGCGGCCAGCACCGCTCCCAGCCCGATGGCCACGACGCGCTGCCATTGCCACGCTCGGGGCACCGGGCCGGCACCGGCGCGGTCGGCGCCCAGCAGCATGATCACGAACAAGAAGAGCACCATGATCGCACCGGCATACACCGTCACTTGCGCCAGGGCAATGAACGGCGCGCCGAGCAAGAAATAGACCATCGCCACGGTGGCGAAGTTGAGCACGAGAAACAGGGCGGAGTACACCGCGCTGCGGCTGAAGAGCATGCCCAGCGCGCTGGCCACGGTCACCACGGCCAACCCCAGGAAAACGGCCAGGTCAGGCGTCATGGCTCACTCCGGGTCCTTCATGTCGGGGATGGCGCGGTCGAAGCTGTGCGGCGCCACGCGCTGCGGCGTGGGCTGGCCCCCGGGCGGCACCGGGACGAGCAACTGTTCGCGGCCGAGGATCGCTGTGCGCCGGTCGGTGTAGGAGAGTTCGTACTGGCTCTCCAGGACGATGGCCTCGGTGGGGCAGGCATCCTCGCAATAGCCGCAAAAGATGCAGCGCAGGTAGTTGATCTCGTACGTGCGCGCATAGCGCTCGCCGGGCGAGAAGCGCACTATATCGGTGTTCTCGGCCGCCTCGACGAAGATGGCATCCGCCGGGCAGGCGGCCGCGCACAGCGCGCAGCCGATGCACTTCTCGAGGCCGTTGTCGTAGCGTTTGAGATCGTGACGCCCGCGGAAGCGCGGGCGCACAGGGCGCTTGACCTCCGGATAGGCAATCGTCACCGGGCGCTCGAACATCATGCCCAGGGTCGTGGCCAGCCCCTCCACGATCCCCCTAACCGCCATCCACAAACCTTTTAGCCCGCGTGGGCTTGGCATCGTATCCATCAGCCGATCACCACCAGCACCACCGCCGTCACCACCACATTCAGGAGCGCCAGCGGCATGAGCACCTTCCAACCGAACGCCATCAACCGGTCGTAGCGGATGCGCGGCAGCGTGGCCCGCACCCACACCATCACGAAGAGCAGCGCCACCACCTTGAGCAGCAGGTAGAACGGCCCGAGCCACGGCCAGCGGTCGACCAACGGGCCGAGGTAGCCGCCGAAGAACAGCGTGGCGCCGATGACGCATACCGCGATCATCTTGATGTATTCGGCCATGAAGAACAGGGCGAACTTCATCCCCGAGTATTCGACGTGGTAGCCGGCGGTGAGTTCCTGCTCGGCCTCCGGCATGTCGAACGGCGCGCGGTTGACTTCGGCCAGGGCGGCGATGAAGAAGATCAACACGCCCACCGGCTGCCACACCACAAACCACAAGGAGCGTTGGGCCTCGACGATCTTCTCCAGGCTCATCGAGTTGGCCAGCAGGATCGGCCCGACCCAGGACAGGCCAAGCGCCAGTTCGTAGCTCACCATCTGCGCCGAAGAGCGGATGCCGCCCAGCATGGCGTACTTGTTATTGGAGGCCCAGCCCGCCAGGACGATGCCGTAGATGGAGATGGAGGTAATGGAGAGAATATACAGCACGCCGACGTTCAGGTCGGCCAGCGCCAGGCGCACCGAGCGGCCGAAGATGATTACCGTCGGGCCGAAGGGCACCACGCCCAGCACGATGAGCGCCGGCACCACGGTAATGATCGGCGCCAGGACGAAGACCAGCTTGTCGGCCGCGCTCGGGATAAGTTCTTCTTTAAAGATGAGCTTGACCGCATCGGCGATCGGCTGCAGGATGCCGCCGGGACCGGCGCGGTTGGGGCCGATGCGCACCTGCAAGCGAGCCAGGACCCGCCGCTCGAAGAGCGTCAGGTAGGCGAAGCCGAGCGTCAGCCCGAGCACCAGGACCACGCTTTTGATCAGAGGTTCGACGAAGAACGCCGTGTCGAATGACATGCCTTGCCTTCTCAGCGTGAGAGGTCGACCTGCGCGCCGGCCGTAAGCGCAGGGCGCAGGTTCACTTCGATGGCCGCCGCAAGTGCCAGCGAGGCACTGCGCGGGAGGAGCATCACTCCGCGCGGCGTCGCCTCATCCACCACAACTGTGAGCTCGCCCTGCAGCCCATTCAGCACGAGTGTCGCCCCATGACCGGGCTGGACTCCCAGCTGATCGGCATCCAGCGGATGAAGAACGACCGACGGCGCAGGCAGGCGCGGGGCAAGCGTGGCCGAGCGCAGGAGCAGCGTGCCGCGGTCGTAGAGGCGCGTGATGGGGAGCGCCAGCCACTCGGCGCGCGGCGCGTGATAGCTCACGGCGCGAGGGCTCACGGTTGTGCCGCGTTCGGCCGCGCTCGGCAATTGCACACCCAGGCCCTGGTCGTTGTGCGCGGCCGTGCCGCTGAAGGGATAAGCCGACGGGCCGGTGGGCGGCCACTGCGTCGCGGACTGGGCGAGCGCGGCATAGGTCAGGCCAGCATACGCGGGCGTGGCTGCGGCCAGTGCCATGAACACCTGCCCGACCGAAGTCCACGGCATCGCCAGGCCAAGCGCGCGGCCGATCTCGCTGGCCATTTGCCAATCGGGCATGCTCTGGCCGGCGGGCGGCACGGCCGGGTAGAAGCGCTGTACGCGGCGCTCGCCAGAGGTGAAGCTGCCTTCGCGTTCGGCAAACGACTGCGCGGGCAAAACCACATCGGCCAGTTTGGCCGTCTCGCTCAGGAACAATTCCAGAACGACGAGGAGCTTTGGCGCGCGCACGACCGGCGCGAGCGCAGGGTTATCACCGACCGGGTCGGCGCCGGCAACGATGAGCGCCTGCCGCCCGGCCATGTGTTCGGCGAGTCGCCGCCCATCGGGGCGCACATCCATATCCCACGCGCCCTGCGTGTTGGCCCGCGGCCACACGCCGATCAGGCCATTGTTCGGCCGGCCGGTGTGGCGCGTATCAATGAGCAGATTGCCCGCGGCCTGGGCCAGCGCGGATGTGCCTTCAAAGCCCAGCCCGTCCGCGCCGAAGAAGAGGATGCCGTTCTCGGCGTCGGCGAAGGTGCGCGCAGCGTGCTGCAAGTGCGCCGGCGCGCGGGCCGGATCGCGCAGAGCCTCCAGGGTCGCGGCCTCTTCGCCGTAGGCAATGCGCACGACGTGCGTGGCGATTCGGTCCGCTTTCGTGGGGCGCGCCGTGACCGTGATCACCGTAGCGCCGCGTTGCGAAGCGCGGCGCAGGCGCAGCCACCAAATGGGCGCTTCTTCTTCCAGGTCCGTCGCGGCTAGCAGGATGACCGAGCCCTGGCCGAGATCGGCCAGGTTGGACCCCGCGCCGACGCCCACCTGCGCGGTCTGGTCGCCACCAGCCATGGTCGAGTCGAGCGTGAGCGCCCCGCCGCGCCCGGAGATGAGCGTGCGCAGCGCGAACAGATCCTCGTTCGAGAGGCGGTCACCCAAGAGCCCAAGCACGTGTTCGCCCGCGGCCGCCAGGCCCATGCGCACGCGCTCGAGCGCCTCCGCCCACGTGGCCGGCATCAGGGTTTCGCCCTGGCGCACCATTGGCTGGGTCAGCCGCTCGCGATGTGTAGCGTAGGCATACCCGAAGCGCCCCTTGTCGCACATCCACATATCGTTGACATGGTTGTTCTGGCGCGGCAAGACGCGCTTGATTTCCATTCGACCGCCGGCGGCCGCTTCGCGCCGCGTATGCAGCACCGTGTTGCAGCCCACCGGGCAGTGGGTGCAGATCGAGGCCGAGCTGCGCATCTCCCACGGCCGCGCGCCGAAGCGGAAATCGGCCGTGGTCAGCGCGCCCACCGGGCAGATGTCGGTGGTGTTGCCGGAGAACTTCGAGTCGAAGCCGGGCTCGGAGAACGTGGCAATCTGCAGCTTGCGTCCGCGCTGATAGAACCCGATCACCGGGTCGCCCGCCACGTCACTCTGAAAGCGAACGCAGCGCGCGCATTGAATGCAGCGTTCCTGATCGAGCCAGATGAGTTCGCCGAGCGGCAGGTGTTTGCCCAGGCGGTGCTTGTCGGTGAAGATGAAGCGGCTCAGCCCCGGCCCGTATTCAAGCGTCTGATTCTGCAGCGGGCACTCGCCGCCCTTGTCGCACACCGGGCAATCGAGCGGGTGCGAGGTGAGCAGGAACTCAAGCACATCCTGGCGTGCCGCGCGCACCCTCTCGCTCGAGGTGCGCACCAGCATACCCTGGCTCACCGGCGTCGTGCACGATGTTTCGAGTTTGGGGCCGAACTCAATCTGCGGCTGGCCGTGCGCGTCGAGCACCGGTTTGCCGCTGGCGCGATCGACCTGCGGCCGGCCGATCTCCACCAGGCACATGCGGCACATGCCCACCGACCCGAGATGCGGGTGATAGCAGAAGACCGGGATATCGATCCCCGCGCGTTTGGCTGCGTCCACAATGAGAGTCCCCGCGGGGACGCGCAGCGTCTGCCCGTCAATGGTCAGGTTGATGTCTGGACGCGTCGGCTCAGGCATGCTCACTCACCACGACGGCCTCAGCCCGAGGCGCGGGCTGGGAGAGGTGACGCTGGAAATCCTCCGCGAAGAGGGCCAGGCCGGATTGCACCGGGCCGATGGCGAATTCGCCGAGCGGGCACAGGCACTTGTTCTGAATCTGACCGGCCACCTCGCCCAGCATATTCACGTCTTCGGCCGAAGCCTGGCCGGATTGAATGTGCTCCAAGAGGCGCAGCATCCAGTAGGTGCCCTCGCGGCAGGGCGTGCACTTGCCGCACGACTCGTGTTTGAAGAAGCGGCTGGTCTTAAGCGCCAGCCAGCTCATATCAACGGTTTCATCCAGGACGATGACCGAGGCCGAACCGAGCTGCGAGCCCGCGGCCGCGACCGATTCGTAGTCCATCGGCGTGTCGAGCACGGCCTGCGTCGCGCGCAAGAGCGTCGAGGAGGCGCCGGCCGGCATGATCGCTTTGGGCGTGCGCCCGCCCGGCAGCCCGCCGCCCACCTCGTAGATCAGCGTGCGGAAGGTGGTGCCCAGCGGCAGTTCGTAATTGCCCGGGCGGTTGACGTGCCCGCAAAGCGAGAACACTTTCGGCCCGCTGCTCTTGGGCGTGCCAATGCTGCGGTACCAGGCCGCACCACGCGCGATGATCGGCGGCAGGTTGGCGAGAGTCTCGACGTTGTTGACCACCGTCGGTTTGCCGTACAACCCGTAGGTGGCCGGGAACGGCGGCCGGATGCGCGGCTGGCCGATCTTGCCCTCCAGCGACTCAAGCAACGCCGTCTCCTCGCCGCAAATGTAGGCCCCTGCCCCGAGATGGGTGCAGATCTCGAGCGAGAAGCCCGAACCCCGGATGTGCTCGCCCAGCCATCCGGCCGCGCGCATCTCGGCAATGTGGCGGTCGAGCTCGCGCGTGAGATCCCAGAATTCGCCGCGGCAATAGATGTAAGCGCGTTCCGCCTGCGCGGCGAAGGCCGCGAGCGCCACGCCTTCCAGGAACTGGAAGGGGTTGCGCTCCATGAGCTCGCGATCTTTGAACGTCCCGGGTTCCGATTCGTCGGCGTTGGCCACCAGGTAGCGCGGGAAGACGTCTTTGGGCAGGAAAGCCCACTTGAGGCCGGTCGGGAAGCCCGCCCCGCCCCGCCCACGCAGGCCGGAGGCTTTGACCTCCTCCAGCACCTGCGCCGGGGTCAGGCTCGTCACGGTCTTGCGCAGCGCCTCGAACCCGCCGTGCGCCAGGTAGACCTGGATCTTGTCGATATCCGCGATGTCGCGGTGCCGCAGCAGGATATGCTCGCTCATGCGATCCGCCGCCCTGCAGCCAGGATGGGGCGCCGATAGGGGCTCATGCCTTCAGCTCCTTGGAGGCGCGGCGCAAATCATCGATCAGGCGCATGGCCGAGTCCTCGCTCTGATTCTCGTGATAGTGGATGCCCTGGGCATCCTGCACTTGCAGCACGGGCGCTTTGTCGCAGCCGGCCAGACACATCACCTCTTCGACCATGAACAGCCCGTCGGGGGTCACTTCGCCCAGGCGCACGCCCAGGTTGGCGCACAGCTTCTTGGCCAGCTGCTCGCCGCCGTGCAGCGCGCACGGAAGATCGGTGCACACCTGCAGCGTGTGGCGCCCGGCCGGCTGGGCGTGATACAGCGTGTAGAAGCCGGCCACCGTGCCCACCTCGGTGGGCGTGGTGCCGCACAGCTCGGCCACTTCTTCGAGCGCCGCGCGCGTGATGTAGCCGTACTCGCGCTGCGCCAGGTGCAAAAGCGGCATTACCGCCGAGCGCTTGCGCTCGGCCGGGTACTTCTCGAGCAGGCTGCGGATCTCGTCCGCGTACTTGTCTGCCAGCATCCGTCTCAATCCTGTCTGTCGCTAACGGTCCACATCGCCCAGCACGATATCCAGGCTGCCGATAATGCCGACCAGATCTGCCACCAGGTGGCCCTTGGCCAGGATCGGCAGTGCCGAGATGTTCATAAAGGAAGGCGTGCGCCAGTAGACGCGCTGCGCCTTGGGCCCGCCGTTGCCTTCGAGATAGACTCCCAGCTCGCCGCGCGGGCTCTCGACGGCCGAGTAGATCGCACCGCGCGGGGCATCGAAGCCCTCGGTCCACAGCTTGAAGTGGTGGATGAGGGACTCCATGCTCTGGCCGATTTCCGAGCGCGGCGGCGGGACGAACTTGCGGTTGGCGGATTGCACCGGCCCGCGCGGCAGCGTATTGAGCGCCTGCTCGACGATGCGCAGGCTTTGCGGCATCTCCGCCATGCGCACCCGGTAGCGGTCGTACACGTCGCCCGTGCTGCCCAGCGGCACCTCGAAATCGTATTGCTCGTAGCCCGAGTAAGGCATGGCCTTGCGCAGGTCGTAGTTCACGCCCGAGCCGCGCAGCGCGCCGCCGGTCAGGCCGGCCTCTAGCGCCGCTTCGCCCGAGATCACCCCGATGCCGCGCGTCCGGTCGATAAACAGCGGGTTCTTCGTCAGCAGCCGTTCGTACTGCCGCAGGCGGCGTGGGAAGATCTTGATGAATTCGCGCACGGCCGGCTCGAACTCGGAGGGCACATCACGCCACAACCCGCCGGGGCGGATGTAGGAGGTCATCATGCGCTGGCCCGAGACCATCTCGAAGATATCCAGGATGATCTCGCGCTCGCGGAAGCAGTACAAGAACACGGACATGGCCGCCAGATCGAGGGCGTGCGTGCCCAGCCATACCAGATGGGAGGAGAGACGCTGCAACTCGGTCAGGATGACGCGGATGGCCTGCGCCCGCGGCGGCACGTCCAGCCCCACCAGCTTCTCCACCGCCAGCGCGTAGGCCAGGTTATTGCCCACGTTGTTCATGTAGTCGAGGCGGTCGGTCATCACCAGGGCCTTGATGTAGGTCTTGGCTTCCATGTTCTTTTCGACGCCGGTGTGCAGGAAGCCGATATCCGGAATGCAGGTGATGATGCGCTCGCCGTCGAGCTCGAGGATCAGGCGCAGCACGCCGTGCGTGGAAGGGTGCTGCGGCCCCATGTTGAGGATGACCGTCTCGCCGCTGATCGCGCGCTCCGAAACCAGATGGCGGTACTCGGCCAGGCGCGGATCGTCAAAGGGCGCCGCCTCGGGCGTCCCCACGCTTTCGGTCACGGGAGCTTCAGGCCGCATGGGCGGCAGGTGGCGACCGGAATCATTCTTTGGCATAGGGCTTTTTCCGGTCGATCTCATCGAAGTTGAAAGTGAACTGGACCTCTTCATAGCCCAGCGGGTAATCCTTGCGCAGCGGGTGCCCTTGCCAATCGGCCGGCATGAGCAGGCGGCGCAAATCCGGGTGGCCCGTGAAGCGGATGCCAAACATGTCGAATATCTCGCGCTCGTGCCAGTTGGCGCTGGGGAAGACCTGCACCACACTCGCCACGCTCGGCGCGTCGCCCTGCAGGCGAAGGAGCAATCGCAGTCTCAAGCCTTTCTCGAGCGAGTGCAACTGGTAGATCACTGCGAAGCGCGGCTCATCGGGCCAGTAGTCCACCGCCGTCTGCCCGGCCAGGCGGGTGAACTTGAGCGTGGGCGCGTCGCGCACGGCGCGGCAGGCCGCCACAATGCGCGCCGGGTCGACCTCCACCGTCGTCTCGCCGCGGAAGTCGGTCACCGTGCGCACGCCCTCGCCGAGCGCGGTGCGCAGTACGTTCAACGCTTCGTCCAATCCACTCATCGTCATCCCTCGCCCGGCCCCGAGCACGCGCAACCGCTCCGCGGCGCCTCGCATGATCGCCGCCCGCCTTCGGCTCGGCACGCGCTACGCGTGCGCAGCGAGCTTCTCCTTTTCCACTTTGTGGTGAAGCGTGATGATCCCGTGAATGAGGGCCTCCGGGCGCGGCGGGCAGCCGGCCACGTACACATCCACCGGCACCACCTCATCCACGCCCTGGACGATGGCGTAGTTGTTGAAGATCCCGCCGCACGACGCGCAGTCGCCCATGGCAATGACCCACTTGGGGTCGGGCATCTGGTCGTACAGCCGGCGCAACACCGGCGCCATCTTGCGCGTTACGCGCCCGGCCACAATCATCAGGTCCGATTGGCGCGGGCTGGCGCGCATGAGCTCCATGCCAAAGCGGCTCAGGTCGTAGTGGGAGGCCTGAGCGCTCATCATCTCGATCGCGCAGCATGCCAGGCCGAAGAGCATCGGCCACATGGCACGCGTGCGGCTCCAATTGACCGCCTTCTCGAGCGTCAGGGTCACCAGGCCCAGATCGCCGAGTTTGGCCTCTACTCCCATTCCAACGCTCCCTTCTTCCAGGCGTAAGCCAATCCCACCAGTAGGATCAGCACGAACACGCCCATCTCGACCAGCCCGAAAAGGCCCAGGCTGCGGAAGACCACCGCCCAGGGCAGGAAGAAGACGATTTCAATGTCGAACAGAATGAAGAGTACGGCGGTGAGGTAGAAGCGCACCGGCATGCGGCGCGTTCCCGGGCCAATGGGCAGCATGCCCGATTCGTAGGGCAGGCCTTTCATGCGCGTCGGGCGGCGCGGGCCGAACAGGACTCCAAGGGACACAGCGATCACGCCGACCGCCGTTGCCACGATCAGC
>Ga0315274_10007639_pt1 | contig 15650 bp, 14 predicted proteins | sample YL17G02_20_MG_FD_203700 | JGI IMG/M metagenome (GOLD analysis project Ga0315274, IMG submission 203700) | Sediment microbial communities from Yellowstone Lake, YNP, Wyoming, USA - YL17G02_20 | ecosystem: Environmental > Aquatic > Freshwater > Lake > Sediment | place: USA: Wyoming | collected... | reverse complement strand
AATGAGGAGTGGGGGAGTTGTCACGGCGCACAGATCGTGCCTTCGCCCCCTTTCAGGCAAACGGCAGAAGCTTCGATCCGACCAGGCAGACCAACATCCCCACCACGCTGTTCACGGTGACGATGACGGTCCAGCTCTTCAGGGTTTCCTTTTCAGTGAATCCGCTCAGCCGGCCCACCACCCAGAAACCGCTGTCGTTCATCCACGAAAGGGTCATGGCGCCGAAGCCAATCGCCATGAAGATGTAGAGCGGGTGATACGGTATGCCCGCGTCGCTGGCCATGATGGGATACACCATCGCCGAGGTCGTCAGCATCGCTACCGTCGCGGAGCCTTGGGCAAGCCGGATAACCGAAGCCACCAGCCATGAGAGCAGAATCAGGTTAACCTCATGTCCGGCTGCGGCCCCCTTGATCGCCTCGCCCACGCCGGCATTCCGGAGCATCAGGCCAAAAGCCCCGCCAGCGCTGGTAATGAGGATGATCACGCCCGCAGTCTCAAACGGCGGTCCGATCATCTCGCAAACCCTGGCGATCGTCAGGCCCCGCTGCCGCATTAGCACCCCCACGGCGACGACCGTGCCGATGAGCAGCGCCACGTTCCGGTTGCCGATGAACTCCACCCAGCGTGCGATCAGCTTGAAACCATCCAAACCGCCCAGCGCCGTTATCAGACTGGCGAATGCTTCCGGTCTTTTGACTGCGGCATCAAAAAACGATGCCAGCGAGATCAGCAGAATCGGCAGGATGACCGGGGTGATGGACCAAAAAAACGACGGCAGTTCCTCCTCCCGCTGGGTAACAATAGCCCGAAGATCCTCCAATGAAGCGCCGGCCGTCTCGCGCAGCGGAATGGTCATGCGCCGGTTAAGCCAGTTGGCCACCAACCACGAGACGCTGGCCGGGATGATGCCGACGAGCACGCCCACGATGATCGAGAGGCCCAGATCCACCTTGAGCGCCTCGGCCATGGCCAACGGCCCGGGATGCGGCACGCAAAGCGAGTGCGTGACCGAACCGCCACAGCAGATGGCCATCACAAAGAGCAGATAGTTCTTGCCAGTACGGAAGGCCATCGCCCGCGCCAAGGGCAGCAGTAGCATGAAGAACGTATCGAAGAAAATCGGGATCGAAATGATGTAGCCGCTCACAAGAATGGCCGTGCCGGCGCGGCGCTCACCAAAGATGGCCAGAAACCGGCGCACCACTTTGTCTGCCGCGCCGCTCTCCATCAGGCACATGCCGATCACGGACGCCAAGGCGATCACCACCGAGATCTTGCCGGCGGTCACACCGAACTCGCTTGTCGTCAACTCCACGGCCTGCACCCAATGGCTCGTCGCGGGCTCGCCCGGCAGCGTCCTGGCCAGCAGCCCGGCGGCAAATGCGGCAAGGATTAACGCCAGAAAGGCATGTACCCGGAGCACGGTGATCAAAAACACGATCAGCGCCATCGAAAAGAGGAGCACGGCAAATGGCCACCAGTCGAGCGAGGGGCTGACGGCGGCAGCAATCAAATGCATAACGTGCGATTTTGGGCGGTAGTCCTACAGGAAACTGGCCGACGGTCAAGCAAAGGAGCGCAAGCAGCACCCGCACACAACCGCGGGCGAGCCGCCGTCAGCCTACACGAGGCCAAGGTACGTTCCTCCGCACGCGACGCCCGGCGATTGTCCAAGCCGTTCTCCAGGAACTCGGCATGAGCTGAACCCGGACTCTCCATGTTCAAATCAAACCTCCGCCGAAGCCGGTCTCAATGCCACAAAGCGCGGACAGGCTGTCCGCACCTCCGACAAATGGAGTGCCCGCGCTTCACCGCTGCACCCGCGCCGTGCCGCCTCTCAGGAGCGCCTCGACCTCTTTCAGCGTGACCATCGAGGTGTCGCCCGGCGTGGTCATCGCCAGGGCGCCGTGGGCGGCGCCGTAGTCCACGGCCTTTTGCGGATTGCCGGTGGTCATGAGGCCGTAGATCAAGCCGCTGGCAAAACTGTCGCCGCCGCCCACGCGGTCGAGGATTTCGAGGTCGGGATACTGGCGGCTCTCGTAAAAGTGGCCGTCCATCCAGCAGACAGCGCCCCAATCGTTGCGCGTGGCCGTCTTGGCCGCGCGCAGGGTGGTCGCGGCCACCTTGAAATTCGCGAAGGTCTTCACCGCTTTCGTGATCATCTGCTTGAACGCGGTGACATCGAGGTGGAGCAGGTTTTCATCGGCGCCTTCCACCTGGAAGCCGAGGCAGGCAGTGAAGTCTTCCTCGTTGCCGATCATGACATCCACGTGTTGGGCGATCGCGCGGTTGACCTCCTGCGCCCGCGCCTTGCCGCCGACGGCTTTCCAGAGGCTGGGACGGTAGTTCAGATCGTAAGAGACAATGGTGCCATGTTGCTTCGCCTTCTGGACGGCCTCCAGGACCAGTTGCGGTGTGGTGTCGGAAAGCGCGGCGAAGATGCCGCCGGTATGGAACCAGAGCGCGCCTTGCCGGCCGAAGATTGCGTCCCAGTCGAAGTCGCCGGGCTTGAGCTGCGAGGCCGCCGTGTTACCGCGGTCGGAGACGCCCACCGCGCCGCGGAGGCCGAAGCCGCGCTCGGTGAAGTTCAGCCCGTTGCGGATGGTGCGGCCCACGCCGTCGTGCGGACGCCACTTGAGCAGCGCTGTGTCCACGCCCCCCTGCAGCATGAAATCTTCAATGAGCCGGCCCACGTCATTGTCGGCAAAGGCGGTGCACACGGCGGTGCGCAGGCCGAAGCAGCGGCGGAGTCCGCGGGCGACATTGTACTCGCCGCCGCCTTCCCAGACTTTGAATTCGCGGGCGGTGCGGATCCGGCCTTCACCGGGATCGAGGCGGAGCATTACCTCGCCCAAGGCGATCAGGTCGTATCGGCACGCACCGGCGGTTTTGAGTTCGAGCGCAGGCATAAGGGGTTTCCAATCGGGTTGGCGAAGCTCACAGGCAACGAACCCTTCGCGGATCAGGGCCGGGTCTGCGAGCGACGCGCGGCTACGGTGGCAGGGGTGGGAGTGAAACCGCGCGGTAGAACCGCTGATCCAACATCTCGGCCCGCGAGTCGAGAAAGTCGAGCAGGGACGCCGGGAAGGTGATCGAAGTCAGCGGCGCCCATTGTCGAAGATCCGCGGACACCTGGAGTTCAAATCGGCCCCCGATTGGACCGGACAACAGCGTCTGGAACCAACCGTTGGACAGCCGGGTGCCGCCCAGGAACCTGACCGGTGGATCCGGGCCGGCATAGACCCGCGCGGCGAAGTTGGCGATCGGGTTGCCGTCAGGGAACCGGTACAGCTCCCACTGGCCGCCGTTGTTCTGCCAGTAATCGTTGTAGCTGTCTCCGACCTTGGGTTTGCCGTAGAGGACCAGGCCCGCCTGATCGCCCGCCTTCATCGTCAGCCCGCTAAAGAGGGCGGTCCAGGTAAAGGAGTTGGGCACCGTGACTGACAGGCCACTCACCGTCAGCGTGTTGAAGCCCGGGGAAATGGCCAGCACTCCGCTCTGATACAGCAGCGTCCCGGGGGAAGGGTACCGCCCCGGGCCATTGTTCGCATAAATCCGCAACTGGACTTTGGCCAGACCCAGGGCCGCGAAATCCCCATAGCACTCGCACTGAAAGCTGGACATGGCGCGGCCCGAACCGGCCAGGGTGATCTCGTCACCATACTCGAAGGCATGCGTCAGGAAGTTGGTGCTGTATTCGCGCGAGTCGTCGTAAACGAGCTCAGCCCATGCGGGCGAGGACAACAAAATCACGCCGGCGACCGCCTGCAGCAGCCCTTTTAAAATCATCAACATCGAAATTGGCGAGATACAAAAGCAACAAGCGGGCGGGATGTCAATCCGCGTCCTGGCTCTCCCGGTGCTTGGCGAATTGATGTTCCCGCCTTTCAGACTGACGTCTTGCTTGCTTCGTAACTGAGGGCCACCACCGCCCCGAGAGCGAGGACGATGCCGATGCCTTCGCGCACGCCGACCTTTTCGCCGAGCAACAGCACCGCCAGCGGAATGGTGACCAGCGAATACAAGCTGGCCATGGGCGTGACCACCGAGGCGCGGCCATCTGCCCCATAAGCGTAGATCACGGTGAGGTTCCCCAGTCCGAACAGGAAACCCAGGAGCAGCAACAGCAGCCAGGTCGAGCCCGGTAAAGACCACTGGAAGGTTGTGAACAGCGGCGTGAACACCGCCACGGGCACAAAGCCCAGCAGGAACGCCGTGGTGACCAACTCCGCGGAAACGTGCGCCGTGGCCAACTTCTGCAGCAACGCTCCGAAACCCCAGAGCCCGATGGGCACCATGGCCACCGCCAGCCAGGGCGAGAGAAAACCGCCTTCGCCGCCCACGTTAAAGCAGTAGAGCGCGGCCAGAGACAAAATGATCCCGGCGCACTGCACCGCGTTGAACCGCTCGCGCAGGAATGCCAGCGCCAGCACAATGGTGACCAGCGGATACAGTGCGGTCAGCGGAATCACCGCCGCGGCTTTGCCGCCCAAACCCAGCGCGTGGTAGCAGGCGACGTTCCCCGCGCTGCAGATCGCTCCCGCGGCGAAGGCCTGCCAGAAACCGCGTTTGAGGTTGCCGCCCTGACGCAGACGCGCCGAGGCGAGCAGGATCACCACCACGGGCAGGAGACCCAGGGTGGACCAGGATTGCACCTGCCAGGCGGAAAGGCCGTTGGAGAGCGGTTTGGAGACGACGCCCCATCCGCCCCAGAAGATCATGGTCAGTAATGTGTAGAGCAGCCAGCGAGGCATTTGGAATTTGAGATTTCAGATTTCAGAGAGGTTCTTCGCGGGTCCGGTCATGGATTCGGTGGGCGGCCACGGTCGTCTCGGTCTCTTCGAACACCGGCGGCGTGAAGGTGCTCTCGATGGCGCGAGCCTGGCCGTCGCGGCCAGCCTCCTGGGCGCGGATCATGACCTCGAGCACGTGAAACGCATGTTCCGGTGTGACCAGGGGGTTCTTGCCATCCCGCACGCACTCCGCCAGGTGCCGCAACCCATCCGTCCAGGGCCACTCTGGCTGCGTCTCCTTGAAGTACTGCCAGCAACCCGCGGAGTTCTGCCATATCTCGTAGCCATCCGGATCCCAGTCGTCCCCGTGCAGATAAATCGTCCCCTCGGTTCCGAACAACTCCAGGCCGGGACCCCGGTACTGTTGGAGGGTGAAACCCACCAGCACCGTGGCCAGGCAGCCGCCCCCGAATTCCAGGACCAACTGCGCGTTATCCTCCGCCTCCACGCGCACGGTTCGGCCGTTTATGGTTCTTTCGGGGATGGCAATGCCGGTCATGGCGGTCACTCGCCGCACCGGCCCGAGCCAACCGGTGAGGGTGGTGAGACTGTAAACGCCCAGGTCGAAGAGCGCACCGCCCCCCGGCCTGTAAAACCAGTCGGTCCAATCCGGTCCTGCCCACCCGTAGCGCCCGCGCGCGGCCGCTACCTTGCCGATGTCGCCGTTGCGCAAGCGCCGCCAGATGATCTGGAAGGTGGGACTCAGGACGGTAAACGGGGCGCAGAGCAGATGGCCGCGGCTGCGCCTTGCCAAGTCCACCAGCGCCCGCGCCTCCTCCAGTGTCACCCCCAGCGGCTTCTCCACTAACACATGCTTGCCCGCTTCCAGAGCGGCGGTTGCCATCGGCGCGTGCTCACGCATGGGTGTCAGCAAGATCACCGCGGCCACGTCGCCCCGCGCCAGCAGTTCCTGGTAATCGGTGTGAAACGCGGGAATGCGATGCTCGGCCGCTTTGGGGCGATGCCGCTCGGCGCCGCACAAGGCCACCACTTCGCCGAGGCCCTGGTGCCGCAGTTTCTCGGCTGCGGCAAGATAGGCGCCCAAGACGTTGCCACAGCCGGCAATGCCGAGGCGCAAGGGAGTGCCACCGCGGTTCACGGAGGGGATCAGATCATTTTGCTGTTGTGTTTGCAACAATGAACTCTATACGTGTTGCATGCACATCCGCGAAACCCTCCAGGCGCACCTCGCCGACATGCGTCCGAGCGAGGCCAAGGTCACGCGGCGGTTGCTGCGCGATCTGAGCCTGGTGGCGGAATGCAGCTTGCGCGAGGTGGCGAACAAGCTGGGCACCAGCGACGCCACGGTGATGCGGGCGTGTCGGGCGGCGGGTTTCGATGGTTTCCAGGATCTGAAGAACCACGTTCTGCGTGAGTTCACCGCCGGGGAGGCGCGAGGGGTGCCAGCGGTCGACGGCACTTACGGCGCGGATATTGCCGCCAGTCTGGCGGCGGCGGAAGCGGGTTTGGATCGGGCCGCGCGATTGCTGCGCCCGGCGCGCCGGGTGGCCCTGGCGGGAATGGGTGCGTCGCAGGGGGTGGCCTTGATCGCTTCGGACATCCTTTTCACTCTGGGCAAGCAGGCCCTGTTGATCCAAAGCGAGCAGACGGCGGCATTTGCCTTCACGCCGCCGACCGACAGTCTGGTGCTGCTGGCCATCTCGCATTCGGGCGAGACGCAATTCCCGGTGCGCATTGTCAATGAAGCTCGCGAGGCGGGCGTGCCGAGCATCGGCGTGACCAACGAACCGGCCAGCGAGTTGGCCCAGGCGGTGGATGTGCTGGTGCCGACCCAGGCCGTCGAATCATCGCGCGGCAGCTACGCCATCGCTCCGCGCATCTGCCAGATGACAGTGCTGGACGCGCTCTTCACCCGCGTGCGCCGCGGCAACGGCGCTCCCGGTTCACGGTGAGAATTCCCATGGGCGTCATCCGCACCTCCATCCTGTCCGACGCAGATCTCCGGGGCGTCCACGAAGGCGCTCTGCAGGTGCTGCGTCGCACGGGGGTGCGGGTGCATCACGACAAGGTGCTGGCGCGGCTGCGAGAGGTCGGCGCGGAGGTTGACCTGCAGCAACAGCGTGCCCGGTTGCCGGAAGACCTGGTGATGCGTTCCGTGGCGCAGGCGGGCAAGTCTTATGTGCTGCACGGACGCGACCCGGGTCGCACGGCGCGCTTTGGCTTCGGCGATCTGAACCAGATGTCCAGCCCCGGCCAGCAGGCGTGGGTGGATGGCGAGACGGGCGAGTTGCGGCGGCCGACGTTGGAGGACACGCGGGCCGGGATTCGATTGGGAGACGCGTTGCCCAACATCACCATTGTGGGCGCGTTGGCCCAGCCGGCGGAGGTGCCGCCGGGTTTTGGCGACGTGCTCCTGGCGAGCGAGCTGGTCAAAGGCTCCACCAAGCCCACCCGGGGCTGGGTGCACAACGCGCGTTCGGCGCGCTACGTTCTGGACATCTACCGTGCGGTAGCGGGCGGCAGCGATGCGCTGCGGCAGAGTCCGATGACCGAGACATTCCTGGAGCCGGTGAGCCCGCTGCAGATGCCCCATGACGGTCTGGAGGCGGTCATGGAGTATGTGCGCGCGGGTCAGCCGCTGAGCATCAACCCGATGTCGATGGTGAGTGGGACGGCGCCGGGGACACTGGCGGGGGCGTTGGTCCTGGAGCACGCGGAGATCCTGGCCGGGGTGGTCATCGTGCAGACGCTGGGGCCGGGGACGCCGGTGCTTTACGGCGGCATTCCGCACATCATGGATCCGCGCACCAGCCTGTGCTCCTTCGGCTCGCCGGAGCAGGGCTTGATGGCGGTGGCCATGGCGCAGCTCGGCCGGTCGCTGGGGTTCCCGGTTTACGTCAACGCGGGGTTGACGGATGCGAAGACCTTGGATGCGCAAGCGGGGATTGAGAAGTCCTCCTCCCTGATACTCGGGGTGCTGGCGGGGGCCGACCTGGTTGGGCACGCGGGGATTTGCGGCGCCGACCAGGGCGCGTCGCTGGAGTGGCTGGTGCTCGACGACGAGTTGATGTCGTTTGCCAAGCGCGTCGCGCGCGGCCTGGAGGTTTCACCGGAGACGCTGGCGACGGAGGTCATCGAATCGGTTGGGCCGGGCGGCAACTTTCTTGCGGAGGAGCACACGGTGCGGCATTTCCGACGCCAGCTCTGGATTCCGGGCGCGGCCTGGGAGCGTCAGGCTTGGAGCGGTTGGAGCGAGGCAGGACGGCGTTCGATGACGGACCGGGTGCGGGAACGCTCCCGGGGGTTGCTGGCCAAACACCAGGCGCCCTTGCTGGAGCCGGCGCTGGCAACGGAGATCGATCGGATGGTCGCCTGTGCGAGACAGGAATGGATCTGACGGACACAACACACAATGACAGTTCAGTCAATCAAGCTATGAACAACTCAAACGAGATCAACCGGCGCGACTTTGTGAGGCAGTCCGCCCTGGCGGGCGCGGCGCTCGCCGCTTCGCAATTGCTGAGCCCCAGCGGCCTGGCCGCCCCGATGCCCGCGTTCAAGCGTGACAAAGTGCGCGTGGGCCACATTGGCTGCGGCAGTGTTTCCGGCGCCTACCTGCCGGTGATGACCAAGCATCCGAACGTGGAAGTGGTGAGCGTTTGCGACATTATCGTGGAGCGCGCCAAAAAACGCGCGGCGCAGTTCAACGTGCCCAACGTGTATCCCAACATCGACGCCATGCTGGCGGGCGCGGAGTTCGACTTTCTGATCAACACCACCTCCATGCCGTCGCATTATCCGGTCAACAAGAAGGGCCTGGAAGCCGGCAAGCACGTGTGGAGCGAGAAACCCATGGCGCTCGAAGTGTCGAAGGGCAAGGAGTTGCTGGACCTGGCGAAGCGGAAGGGCGTGGGGTTCTGGGCGGCGCCCAACTGCGTGGCCAGCCCGCAATTTGCCTTCATGGCAAGAACCATCGCCAGCGGCAAGATCGGCAGAGTCACGGCCGCGCACGGCACCTACGGGCATGGTGGCCCGACCTGGTCGGCCTGGTTCTACCAAAAAGGCGGCGGCAGCCTCTACGATCTCGGGGTTTACAACGTGACGACCTTGACCGGTCTGCTCGGCCCGGTGAAGGAAGTGGTGGGCATGACGGACAAGGTTTACGAGACACGCAAGGTCGAGGACCTGGGTGTGGTCAAGGTGGAGGCGGACGAGAACACCATGCTGATCATGAAGCATGAAAGCGGCGCCCTGTCGCACGTGCAGACCGGCTTCGGCTACTTCGAACCCGCACGCCTCCCCGCCCGCGAGCGCAAACTCTACACCATCGACATCATGGGCACCCAAGGCGTGATGCACCTGCAAGGATGGGATTGGTCCGCGGCGGGCGTGGACCTGGCCTGTCAAGGCGAGGCGGTGCTGGAGACCTTCTGTCGTGACGCGTGGCAATACGAGTGGGTGGGTGGCGCCGCTTATGTCTGCGACTGTCTGCTGAAGGGCCAACCCAGCCTGATCACGCCCGAGCATGGCTTGCACGTGCTCGAAGCGATGAACGCCTGTCACGAATCCCAGCGCACCGGCCGCCGGGTTCGCTGCGAAACCACCTTCCCCTGGCCGATAATCAAGTCCGCATGAACCGGCTCCCGGTTTTCCCAGGCCGCAACGCCGCCACCCTCGCGCTGGCTGCGGCGCTTTCCGGCTTCGGCTGGGAAACCGCGCGGGCCGGCGACGCTCCGCCATCGGCGGCTCCCGCAACTTGCGCCATACCCGGCCACATCGTGAAGGTCCTGCCCAGGGAGACCGTTGAAACCGGGTTTCAATCGCTCTTCGGGAAGTCCGCCGTCGATGGCTGGACGCAGTGCGGCCCGGGCAGTTTCACGCTGATCGACGGCGTGGCCACCAGCCACGGAGGAATGGGATTGTGGTGGCACACGCGCCGCGCGTTCACCAACTTCGTGCTTCGCGGCGAATGGCGGATGGAGGCCCGCGACTCCGACTCGGGCGTGTTCATCCGCTTCCCCAACCCGGGCAACGATCCGTGGAACGCCGTGCATCAGGGACACGAAATGGAGATTGGCGATGATCCGTCGGGCAAGGAAACCGCTTGGCGCACCGGCGCGCTCTATCCATTCAGCCCGCCGGCCCACGTGCCTACGCGGCCCATGGGCGAGTGGAACCGCTACGAACTGATTGCCGTGGGGCACACCTACATTGTGCGGATCAACGGCGCAACGGTGAGTGTGTGGACCGACCCGCAGCGCCGGACGCTCTCCGGCTACATCGGGCTGCAAAACTATGAGGAGGGCAAGGACACACAGCATCGCAACCTGCGAGTCCTCGACCTGCCGGCGTTGGATCAACACTGAGAGCGAGTCGTACCGACCTGTTTTTGGTACCCCGGCTACGGCTTCACCCTCATCCCTTCCACCCGGGCCAGCGTGCGCTGCCGTTCGTCGAACGAGAGGAATTCTTCCGCCTCGGAAACCAGCGCCGCTGCTACGTGGAGAATGTCCAGACTCCGATGGCCTTCCGTCACCGTCCGCAAACGCGCGATGCGCCGCGCTTCTTCAAACGCCTGCGGCCAGTCCGTCCCGGCGATTTCCACCGCGCCGGAGGCCAGGTCCGCCTGCCAGTCGCTCAACGCCTTGTGTCCTTGGACCGGCGCGACCGTTTTGCGGAACATCGCGAGTTCAAGCGCCTGCTCGACTTCAAACGCCAACAGCGCCGTCACCGCCAGCGGGCGATTGCGTCCCGCCAGGTGTGCCGCCGCCTTCGCCGAATGCACATCCAGCAGATACAGGCTCAGAATGAAACTCGTGTCGAGATAATCCTTCACGAACGCTCCCCGCGGCTTTCCTGAATCAGCCCTCGCACTTCTTCGGCGGAATAGACCCTGTCGCCAAAATTGGCGCGCAACCGCGCCATGATGTCCGGCATCTTGAACCGGCGCGGCTTCTCCGGCGCGGCGGGCACCAGCCGCGCGAAGACCTTTCCGCCCTTGGTGATCTCCACCGCCTCGCCCTGCTCAATCCACGCCGCCACGCGGGGAAAACGGTTCCGCAAATCGCGCACGTTCGCTGTCTTCATCGTGAGACTACTCTGTCTCACCCGTCCACGGATGTCAACCACGTCCAAGGAGGTCCGAAACGAGCCTTGTCGGACGGCGGACTTTGGGCTACGAACGGGGCGTTCTGAAACCTATGTAAACAAGACCAAACAGATTTAGCGTAGCTTCGGCTACGGTTCCTGTCGCGAAACCTGCGAATTTTCGGAAGGGAACAAGACCAACGAAGCACGCGCCCAATCGGGCGCGGCTTTGCGCGTCTTGTTCCCAGGCCCTTCGCAGGTGCCTCCGACAGGGGCGCGTTGAGTTCGCGCCCCTTTTGTTCCGTGGCTCGCAGTTGCGCTGGCGCACAATGGCCGAACACACGAACAAGTCTGCGGAGAGTTCCCCACCAGCGAAACGCCCGGTGCGCGCGGAGCTTGTCTGGGATGGCAAGCACGAGGACGAAGCCCGCACGAAACGGCGTTCTCCCTTGCGTGTGCCGTTGCAGTTTCAGCAGGACACGTCACGAACCGTACCCAGAGGAGCAAGGCGAGCGCTTGGCGTTGCCTGGAGTTCCTGCAATTGCCGGCCAGTCCCTACCTGTGGACCGACAAGTCCGCTCCGGCGACGGGGAAGCGGTTCTACCGGGCGGTGGTGTTTGCAGCACCAACGAACCTGGTGTTCATCCCGCCGGGCACGTTCCGGATGGGCAGCCCGACGAACGAAGTGGACCGAACGTACTGGGAAAGCCCGCAGACCTGACAAACTATGCGTGGTATCAGGACAACAGCAACGGCAGGACGCACACGGCGGGGGAAAGTTGCCAAACCCTTGGGGCCTGTATGACATGCATGGGAATGTCCTGCAGTGGTGTCAGGACTGGTTCGACACCTATCCCGGCGGGACTGCGATGGACCCCCAGGGGCCCCCCCAGGGGCCTGCTTCGGGCTCGTACCGGGTGCTCCGGCTCCGTGGCGGCGCCTGGATCAGCTACGACGGGGCCTGTCGGTCGGCCTGCCGCAACGACTTCCACCCGGACAGAGGATTAACCTTTATGGGTTTCCGGGTTGTGCTGGCCCCAGGTCAGCCCTGAGCGGAGCGGCAAGCGGAGCTGCCCGGAGCAGGCGGGGCGGAGCGAGGGATCAGAGGTTGCGTCACCCTCTACCGTCGGAGGAATGGCATGACGCCCAGGAATGGCCTGCTTTGCGCGAAACACCCCCGAAACGACGCGGTATCCGACACGAACAGCGCCGAACCCTAGCCAGATACCCTCCAGGAAGTAAACCCGTCAAAACCGACTCTGGGAGCGGGATTGTGGTGGCGGCAACGGCGCAACGCAGAGTTCTGGAAGACTGGATTAACAGGAAGGCCGCTTGAATGAAAGCACAGCGAGTCTCTTGCCCGTGCGCTTCCACGGTCCGCCCGTGCCGCTCAGTCACGGACCGGAGCCACACGCGGCTGGCCGTGGGCGACTCCAGCCGGAGCGAGCCGGGCCTTGGGTGCCCGTCAATCCCGTCCGCTGGCGGGTTGGCGCTCGGTTGCCGGCGTGGGCCGGTGGAAACAAAGCCTTGTCGCCGCCGACGATTCGGCCTAGAACCGGGCTGACCAAAAAGCATGTAATCGACAAACCACAACTGATTTCGCGTAGCTTCGGCTGCTGTCCAGGTCGAAACGGGAAATTTCGCATTGAAGGACGGCGCTGGAAGCACGCTCCGCACAGGGGCGTGCTGAAAGCGTTCCTTCAAGGGCATTCCCGTGCCTGACCTGGGGCGCAAGTAAGTGCGCCCCGCATTTTTCCGGCACAGGAAGTCTTTACCGGGAGCCGTCCCCCAGACAGAACCGACTCGCTATTGCGACAAGGGCGATGTCTGAGTCCAAGCAACTGAAACAGGCGCGGCCTGAAACCGCTGAGGGGAACTGCCCTGGGCAGGGGTTTCAAGCGAGCCGGAGTCATCAGACCAGGCAACAGCCGCCACGGACGTCGGAGGTTTGCCTCGCTCCGCGTGGTGTGGAAGGTGCTGACACACGCTGCTGTTAAGGAGGTGGCACCTTGATTGGCACGCCCGAAGAAGGACACATGATTCAGGACACTCACAAAGTCGAACGGTTCCTGGGCGGAAAAGGCGCTCACCGAGGTCTGCCAGGCGAAACATCGACTCCTTTGCTACTAAGCCGCGAGATGGACCAAGCCGGCTGGCGTGAGTGGATGCCCGCAATCGACAATCCCGCCAGAGCCGCTCAGTACCCACCCCCGAAAGACACGCGCAATTATGAGAGATGAATCTTCATCCGTCAGCCACTCGCTCGCCACAGGGAGCGGCGTCATCAAACCCTGGCTGAGCGCGAGCCTGATTGTTGCGCTTGCTGGCAACGTGCTGCTCTCGGCCGTCCTGATCGTGAAACTGAGTCGATTCGACGACTCGAAACGACAGGCTGACGAGGCGGAGGGCCGCACCACCAAGCAGCGCACGGAGTTGTCCGCGCTCCAGGTCGAAGTCGAGTCTTTGACAAAGCGGAAGGATGTTCTCGCGCCCACGGTCGCGGACTGGGAAAAGCGGCTCAAAGAGATGCATGACGCCCAAGCGACGGCGGACTCCCTGAACGCAAAGCAGCGGCAGACGGAATCCGACATTGCACAGGCCGGTAAGCGTCTTGAGGATGCCAACCGCGCCCTGCTGGACGCAGACAAGCAGAAGACCGAACTCATTTCGACCGTTGAGCGGCTCAAGTCCGAACTGGTCACACTCACAAAAACCAACACCGACGCCAAAACTCTGCTGCGTCTCGCAGCGGAAGCGGAGCGACGCCTCAACGACGCCACCAGCGCCCTCGCCAATGTTGACGCGCGCCGCAAGCAACTGGAAACCGATGCGTCCGCCGCTCAGACGCGCTTCGAGCAAATTCAAAAGGAAGCGGACGACTTGCGACAGGCGCGCGAGAAGTTGAACACCGAGTTGGCCGCATTGCGGCAGCAAATTCAAATGCAGAAGGACCAACTCGCCACGTTCGACCAAAAGGCAGCGGAGTTGAAAACGCTTCAAACCACCGCCCAGCAGGATGAGCAGAAACTGGCAAAGTCCCAACAACAACTTGCGACCGTGGAAGCTCGCGCCAGCGAGATGGAAGCTAGGCATGGCAAAGCTGCATCAGAATTCGCACAGTTGACCAATCGCTTGGAGCAGTCCCGCAAGGATGGCGCCGACGCGGAAACACGCCGCGACACCGCCAAGGCCGATTCGCAGAAGGCCGATGCCGACCTCGCCGCAGCACGCACACAGTTACAGGTGTTCGTCGTCAAGCAGGGGGAACTGACCCGCGAAACCTCGCGTTTGGAAGCCACCGTTGAACGGTTGAAGAAGGAAAAGGAGGCGCTGGAAAAAGAAATCGGACGCCAAGAGGCCCAACGCCAGAAGACTCCGTCAGAGGGTCAGAAATGATGAACGCGATTTGAAAGGAAAACAAGATGCCGAGCGCACAACTTTTGCAATGGTCACTGTGGGGCCTTTCGCTGCTGGCCGGAGTCGGGGCGATTCTCGCCTTGTTCAAGCTCCGTTATGCCGAGCGGTTCCTGCCCCAGTGGAACGAGTTGAAAGAACTGGAAGCGATCCTGCCGGTGCGCCGCGAGGAATTGCGGCAGACTACCGAGGCTATACAGCGGTGCCGGGAAGAAATAGGCCAGCTTGAAGCGACGTACGGACATTTGCGAATTCTGAAGGAGTGGCAGGACAAGAACCCGGAAGCTCCGGCACGCATCCAGCAGATGATGATTGATCTGGAGCGGTGCAAATCTGAACTGGCCGCTGTCCAGCAGAAGCTCGCGCAGGACGAGCAACGCCTCAACGAAGTCACTCAAGAGACGAACCGGCTCAGTCAGGAGAAAGCCCAACTGACGCAGGAGACCGGAACGCTTCGCGACCAAATCGCCGGACTTCACAAGCAAGAAGCTGACCTTGAAACGGCATTGCGTGAACTACGGGATCAATGCAATCAGAAGAATATAGAGTTGGGCCACGCGCAGAAGAGGCTGCTGGAACTCCAATCTGAATTGGCCGCACTCCGCCAGAAAGTCGAACAGGCCGAGAAGGAAAGAGCGCAGGCAATTCGGGAACGCAAAGAGGCTGAAGCCGCGCGTGATGGGGCAAAAGCAGAACTGATAGGTATTCAGAAGTCCATCGAACAGCTCAAAGATTTAGCCAAAGGAATGCAGGTGAACCTAGAGCGTGCAGGGGTCACTGGGAAGGGCAAGTACGAGGACCTCTGCGTGCGCGTGCCGTTCGCCACGCTTGCGCCCGCTGCTGGCATGGTCAACGAGCAGCAGGCGCTTCAGCGTGCCCGCGACTACATTCGCGGCAAGAAGTTGGTCTTCCCTGAACGCGTTCTCCACGCCTTCCACACCTCGCTCAAGGCCGGCGACATCTCGCCGTTGGTCGTCCTCGCGGGCATCAGTGGCACGGGCAAAAGCGAATTACCACGCCATTACGCCGACGGCATGGGAATTCATTTCTTGCTTACTTCGGTGCAGCCACGGTGGGATAGCCCACAGGACCTATTCGGCTTCTACAACTATCTTGAAAAACGCTACAAAGCCACCGAAATGGCTCGCGCTCTCGTCCAATTTGATCGTTTCAACCAAGGCGATTTCGAGGACGCCTTTGAGGACGCCGAGATTGACGACCGCAGCGACCGTCTTCTGATAGTGCTGCTGGACGAGATGAACCTCGCTCGCACCGAATACTACTTCTCCGAGTTTCTCTCAAAACTCGAAACCCGCCGCATGGTGGATGAAAGCAAACCGGAGGACCGCGCTCGCGCCGAGATTGCGATCGACATGGGGAGCCTATTGGAAG
>Ga0315274_10007638_pt1 | contig 15653 bp, 11 predicted proteins | sample YL17G02_20_MG_FD_203700 | JGI IMG/M metagenome (GOLD analysis project Ga0315274, IMG submission 203700) | Sediment microbial communities from Yellowstone Lake, YNP, Wyoming, USA - YL17G02_20 | ecosystem: Environmental > Aquatic > Freshwater > Lake > Sediment | place: USA: Wyoming | collected... | reverse complement strand
TCGCTATCTCCTCTCAGTGGTCCGGCAAGATCAGGGGAGAGGAGATAGCGAAGCTGTTGACCAAGGAAGGTTTCGAGCACAACCCATACCTCAAGCGATCTAAGAATACGAGGGCCTTTTTCGAAGTCTATCCTCACCCTTCCATGGTGGTCCTTTTCGGCCTCGACCGCATCCTCAGATACAAGGCGAAACCTAAGCGCGATTACGAATTCAGGTGGAACGAGTTCGAGCGATACCATTCGCATCTCAAGAAACTGCGTTCCGCCGATCCTGCGATGGATCTGCCGTCGGATCTCCTATCCATCGATCTCCGCTCTCTCAAGGGCAACGCCCTGAAGAGCCATGAGGACACTCTCGACGCCGTATTCTCGGCGTACATAGCGCAGTACGCATGGGTTCACCCAGACCACTGCGCTGTCTTGGGTGACATGAAGAAAGGCTACATACTGACGCCTATACTTCCCGAGATGAGAAAGATTCTGCCCAAAAATTGAGATAATGGGGCTCGGTCTTTCCAATTTGGGCGATTGTAGGACCGAGCTGACCATTATCAGTTACTGTCTTTGTGCTTATCCAACTGCACGCCTAAAATTAAGCGCAGCTATAGATATCACAAAGATAACTGCCGCTATTCCAAGTAGTCCACTCAGAATTGTTTGCCCAATCTGGTTCATTACTATTGAACCGAGCAAAATAACTCCAATTAGACCACCAGCGGCCATCCCGAATAGTTTTAGATAACTACTCATGGAATCACCTATTGTGTCCTATTATACCGACGCTATCCTCGATAACGCCAACGAACGTGATATAATTTTGTTGGATAACTCTAGTTATGGAAACGAAGGTTTCGTTCTACTTGTAAATTGGTCGTCTACTGTTCCTATCTTCGTGTAAGATCATCGGTGTTCACTGTATAAACAAAAAAATTAACTACATCCGCTCGTCCCGCCGCAGTTCAGGCACTTGTAGCACGCGCCGTTGCGGACCATGATCGAGCCGCACATGTGGCATGCCGGGGCGTCCTCGCTGTTCTGGAACGCGACCCTGGAATTCTTAGCCGTTGCCTTCGCGACGATCGGAGTGGTGGTTCTCCCCATTGTTGACGCGTCGGATCCGGGCGGTGTCGAACCGCTGAATCCTCCAAGCGTCGGCGCGGAATTGGTGACTATGGGCGCGGGCAAGCCGGTCGAGACAGGGATTGGTGTCACGAGCGGAGACGTTTCCGCCGTCGCGACCTTCTCCTCATCAGCCGAGATCGTGGCCTCCTCGAAATCGAGGTTGACACCGACATCGAGCTGTTCGTCCCTGGTCAGGAACTTCAGCGCCATCCACCTGAATATGTAGTCCATCATGGATTTGGCGAACCTGATGTTCGGGTGCGATGTGAAGCCTGACGGCTCGAACCGCATGTGCACGAACTTCTTCACCAATGTCTTGAGCGGCACTCCGTACTGGAGAGAGATGGATATCGCTGTGGAGAACGAGTCCATCATGCCGGAGACGGAGCTGCCCTCCTTGGACATGGTTATGAATATCTCTCCCGGTTGGCCGCTGTCGTAGAGGCCCACGGTGAGGTACCCTTCATGTCCTGAGATGCTGAACTTGTGGGTGATGGCCCTTCGCTCGTCCGGCAGTTTGTGGCGGACAGGTTGCTGGACAATCACTTCCCTCACGATCTCTCTGGTCAGTTGCTTGGTCGCTGCCTCTTTTTCGATCGTCTCTACCCCCTTCACCGATTTGGTGACCGTGACAGGCTGTGTTCCCTTCGAGCCGTCCCTGTAGATGGCGATCGCCTTGAGGCCCATCTCCCACGCCTGCTTGTAGACGTCGAAGATCTCCTCGGCCGTCGCCTCTTTCGGCATGTTGACCGTCTTCGAGATAGCGCCGCTGACGAACGGCTGCACCGCTGCCATCATCCTCACGTGGCCCATGTAGTGGATGCATCTCTTCCCGTTCGCAGGCTTGAAAGCGCAATCGAATACTGGCAAGTGCTCGTCCTTCAGGTGCGGGGCGCCTTCTATCATGTCGGTCGCCTCGATGTAGGACGCGATATCAACGATCTGCTGCTCGGTGTAGCTGAGCTTGGCGAGCGCCATCTTGATCGTCCCGTTGACGATCTTCATCAGACCGCCGCCCACCAGCCACTTGTACTTCACGAGCGCCATGTCCGGCTCGATGCCGGTGGTGTCGCAGTCCATCATGAATCCGATGGTGCCTGTCGGTGCGATGCACGTCACCTGCGCGTTCCTGAAGTCGTTGGCGACCCCCTCCGCGAACGCGAGGTTCCAGCAGTCCACCGCGCCCTTGTGCAGGTTCGCGGGCACTCCCTTGGCATCGATTTTCTTCGCGTAGTCCAGGTGCATGGCGATCACTTCCCTGAACGCATCGCGGTTCACAGGGAAGTGGTGGAACGGTCCGACCCTCTTCGCGAGGGCCGCCGATATGTAGTATCCATAACCGGTCATCACCGCGCTGAGCGCAGCGGCGTAGTTCCTGCCCTCGTCGCTGTCGTAGGCGAGCCCGCTCGCCATGAGCAGCGCGCCGAGGTTGGCGTATCCCATCCCGAGCGGCCTGAAGTCGAGCGAGTTGCGTTCAATGGCCGCTGTCGGGTAAGAAGAGCTGCCCACGATGATCTCCTGGGCGAATACAAGTATGGAGACCGCGTGCTTGTAGCCATCTAGATCGAACTTGCCTGTGTTCGCATCATGGAACTTCAGGAGGTTGAGCGACGCGAGGTTGCACGCCGAGTCGTCTATGAACATGAATTCGCTGCATGGGTTCGATGCGTTGATGCGGTCGCTGTTGGGGCAGGTGTGCCACTTGTTGATGGTGGTGTCGAACTGCAGTCCCGGATCGCCGCACTCCCAAGTCGCCTGGGCGATCTCGCCGAGGAGGTTCCTCGCCTTCAGCGTCTCTATCACGCCGCCATCGGTCACGTTCTTGGTCCGCCATTCCTTGTCGGCCGCCACCCTCTGCATGAACTCGTCGCTGACGCGGACGGAGTTGTTCGCGTTCTGGAAGAATATGTTCTCATAGACGTCGCCGTCCAGCGATCCGTCGTAGCCTAGGCCGATCAGCGCCTTCGCCTTCCTCTCCTCCTTCGCCTTGCACCAGATGAAGTCCCTGATGTCTGGGTGCTCCACGTTGAGGATGACCATCTTCGCCGCCCTGCGGGTGCGTCCTCCCGACTTTATGACTCCCGCGAACGCGTCGAATCCCTTCATGAACGAGACCGGGCCCGATGCATTCCCTCCTGTGGAGAGGTGCTCGCGCGATGACCTCAAGCAGGAGAGGTTGCTTCCCGTGCCGGATCCGTACTTGAACAGCATGCCCTCGGTGACGGCGAGATTGAGGATGGACCTCATGTCGTCGTCCACGGAGTTGATGAAGCACGCCGAGCATTGCGGCCTCTTTTCTATTCCGACATTGAACCAGACCGGGCTGTTGAACGCGGCCATCTGGTTGACTAATAAGTATGATAATTCGTCCTCGAACGCGGCGATCTCTTCCGGTGTGGTGAAGTATCCGCCATTGCGTCCCCAACCACTGATTGTCTTCACGACGCGGTTGATCATCTGTTTTACGCTGTATTCGCGGTCAGGGGTGCCGAGCTTGCCCCTGAAGTATTTGGACGCCACGATGTTGGTGGCTGATTGCGACCATGACGAAGGTATCTCTATCCCCTTCTGGCTGAATATGACCTTGCCCTTGGCATTGAGAATGGTGGCTTCTCTGCTCTCCCACGCGACTAGATCGAATGGATGAACGCCTTCGTTCGTGTATTTCCTCTGCATCCTGAAATCAGATTTCTTTATGTCCGTTGGTATGTCAGTCGATGCCGTCATCTAATCCCTCCCTGATTCCTTTTCGTTGCCGCGGTCGCCACCACAGCGTTTTCCTCGACATTTGCCTCATGCCGTGCCTGGGTTCCAGTTATTACCGTCACTTCCAGTATTTTTCAGTCCACCACAATATGTTGTGGTGTCACACGAGCAGGAAGACTACATTTTGTGTTTATATATATTGTGGTCACCGTCGAAGGTTTGGAAAAAGGGCCGGAAATCAAGTGCGGTTATTATGGTGCAGATTACGGATGCGGCGCATTCATTCTGTCCGATATAGATTCCAGGATATATCCAATCCGCTTGCGCTGATGCGACTGGATAAAATCAAAGAAAAAGGAAAAGCGCAATATTCTTTCCAATTATTTCTTTTCGAGGGAGCGGAGCTCCTTACGGAGGTCGTTGAGGTCCTTGAGCTCCTTGTAGACCGCCGCGAAACGGATGTAGGCGATGTCGTCAAGCTTGCGCAGGCGCTTCATCACCATCTCTCCGATGATCGTAGATTTCACCTCGGCGGACTGCCTGTTCCTGAGGTCGCGTTCTATGCCGTCCACGAGATCGAGTATCTTCTCGTAGCTGACCGGCCTCTTGCCGACCGACTTCAGTATGCTGTTGGTGAGCTTCTGCTTGTCGAACTTCTCGCGCCTGCCGTCCTTCTTCAGTATGATGATCGCGCTCTCCTCCATCTTCTCATAGGTCGTGAAGCGCTTGCCGCAGACGGGGCACTCTCGCCTTCGCCTTACCGAGGTGAGGTCGCTCGTATCCCTCGAGTCGATTACGTCGGTCTCCTTGTTCGCGCAGAATGGGCATTTCATCGTAACACCTTTGCCGATGCGCAGACCACACAACCTATTGCGCTTTCCGGCACGTACGGATACACTACCGACTCCATTGTTTATAATTCTACTACTAATAGTCAGCTTGAGCGCATCGATTACAACGTATAGGTGCAGTCATGAACAGCACGCATCCGAAACTGAAGGGCACGCTCGTGGGCGGAGCGGACGAAGCAGGCAGGGGTCCAGTCATAGGGCCGCTCGTGCTGTGCGTCGCCATATACGAGAAGGACCGCGAGCACGAGCTCCGCCAGATCGGCGTCAGGGACTCCAAGCTCCTGTCTCCCGAGAGGCGTGAGAGGCTGGCCCCGATGCTCAAGGAGATGTGCCATCTGCACGTCATCAAGATCACAGCGAAGGAATTGAACACGCTCATGAAGCAGAAAGTCAGCCTCAACGAGATAGAGGCGATGAAGGTCGCCGACGCGATGGCAGGCATAGAAGCGGACATCGTCAAGCGGCTGGACAAGATATACGTCGACGCCCCGGATCCCGACGCGTCAAGGTTCACCAAGCGCATCATCTCTCACCTGCCGCTGAATGCGCCGATAGGGAGCAAGATACATTCCTCCCACAAGGCGGACGTCATCTATCCGATCGCGGGCGCCGCATCCATCGTCGCCAAGGTCACCCGTGATGATGAGATCGAGAAGATCAAGAGGGAGCTGGGGTGCGATTTCGGCACCGGCTACAGCCACGACGCCGCTACGATAAAGTGCGTGGAGGAGAACATCGACAACCCAATACTGAAGAAGTACCTCCGCACCGAATGGGCGACGACCAAGAACATCATCGCGAAGATGAAGTACACCACGAAACAGGTCAAGCTGGACCTCTAGAGCTATTGCATCTCGTCCTGAGAACCAGAATTACTGACTTGAAGAACTAAGAAAAGAAGCGAGGCTAGTTACGGGCCCTCGAAACCGGACTCTGTCTTATAGGGGATCGCCATCTTCTTGCAGTGCTCGCACCTGATGACAGCCTTCCCGTCCGGGTCCTGGAATTCCGTGTACTTCTTCGCCTGCTTTCCGCAGCTTATGCATACCTTCATGTGTATCCACCGATGATTATTGTCGAACGTCATCTGAAGAATCAGCTGACATTACTATACCCCGTGGCATGTTTTTATTCCTTTCCCTGACAAGATACCCCTATGGGAAACGTAGTTATCACAGCGAAGATATTCGCTGACGACCCCTCTGATTTCGAAAGCATCAAGCAGGCCGTGGCCAAGCTCGGAAGGCTGGCCGACTCCAGGATCGAGGACATCGGTTTCGGAGCCAAGGCGCTGAAGGTGCTCATCGTCATGCCGGACACAGCCGGCGGCGACATCGAGGAGCAGCTGAAGGGTATCAAGGGAGTAAGCCAGGTCCAGGTCGAGGACATCTCGCTCATGGCCTGACGTTGGTGTGCACATGCCGCGCGCGAAAGCAGTGAAGAGGTCCAAGCGACGTCCAGCTGCGGCTCCGAAGAGGATCGGCTACAACGCGCAATCCGCTTCCATCGCAGCAATGGAGCGCGGGCTTAAGACGAGAGTGATCTCCCTGCTCATGCTCATCATCGCTTCCTCCATAGGATTCTGGTTCTTCGGATTCGCGCCCTGGGCGCTCGTAGGCTGGATACTCATAGTCATGCTCGGAGGATACATCGTGTTCGAGTCCGACCTGTCGGTCTCGAAGGCACTGGTCGTGCTCTCAGCGATAGTGATGCAGTTCCTGGTGCTGAACGGCTCGAAGAACCTGTTGGTCCTCGGGAGCCCGACAAATCTGCTGATGGACGCGTTCGTGATTCTCGACATAATACTGCTCTACGCGCTGTCGAAGCTCTGACCTAATCCTTATCGCTCAACGTGACAACGCGCAGCAGGGCGTATATCTGCGATATATAATGAATAGAAAACGTGTTCAGTCAGCCAGCTTGATGTCGTCGCCGGTGACTGTCTTGCGTCCGGCGTGCCTCGCGAGCTTCACCGCCTTGGTCGCAATCTGGGTCCCTTTCTGCTCGAGTATCGCCGCGAGAGCCTCGGCCGCATCCCTGCTGACACGTCCAGCCCCGACAGACCTGATCAACCGCTCGACGGCGGCCACTGAGAGAGTTCCCATGAGAATCCAATCCTCTTTGTGCGCTCCCTTTAAAAAATAATCTCTTTTACGGGACGGTTTTCGGCCCCATTCCGCTGGAAATGGCGCAAAATCACCCGAAATCCGCTTGTCCAGCCTTTTTATTCCATCGTTCCCAGAGTTGCGCATGGCAGCATCGCAGCCAGAGCACGCGGCATCGGCCGAAGCGCGCGTCCCATCGCGCATCTCTTCGCGCCAGTACCAGCAGAGCATCGTTGACAGCGTGCTGAAGAAAGGCAATACGCTCGTCGTACTTCCGACCGGCCTGGGGAAGACGCTGATCGGCGCTCTCGTGATGGAGCACTTCGTGAAGCAGGGCAAGAGATGCATGTTCCTCGCGCCGACGCGGCCGCTGGTGACGCAGCATGTCAAGCGCCTCGGCGAGTATTTCCACAGCCTCGGCTACAGGATAAACGCTGTCACAGGGCAGGTCGCCCGCACCGATCGCGAGCATCTCTATCACAACAGTGACATCATCGTCGCCACCCCTCAGACGATACGCAACGATATCGCGAGGAGCAAGCCCAGCGAAGGATCCGCCGCCCAAGTCCGCGGCGGGAGCGAAAAGAGTTCCGATCCGGAGCATTCCATCATGTCTCATTTCTCCTGCCTCGTGGTGGACGAATGCCATCGTGCCATCGGCCAGTACGCATACACAGAGGTGGCGAAGGCTGCTATCGAGACTGACGGGATACTCATCCTCGGGCTAACGGCGTCTCCCGGCGGCAAGATGGAGAAGATACGCGAGATCATGGACGCGATGTCCATCGCCAACGTGGAGATCAGGACTGAGGAGGATGCCGACGTATCCAAGCACGTCCAGCCGATGAGGATGGAATGGATCGAGGTCGATCTCAGCAAGGAGATCGCAGAGGCAGTCGCCCTTCTCGGCGAGCTGATGGACGAGAAGGTCGCAGTGCTCCAGCAGTTCGGGATGCAGATATCCAAGAAGACCGCGCGAGGCCGGCTCTCGCAGATCTACCGTTCGCTGATCGAGCACAGGAACATGGCCGCCCTCGGGCATTTCGCCATATTCTACAACGCGTTCCACGGCGCTGAGCTGCTGGAGACCGAAGGCCCTTATGCGTTCATCAAATTCACAGAGCGACTGCTGGAGAGGAAGAAGAACCGGATCGACTGGCGGTTCACGCAGGCGATGAACAAAGTCAGGGCGCTCGAGCATCCTAAGATGGCGTTGCTGATGCGGCTGCTCAAGGAGCGCGAGGGCAAGCGCATCATAGTCTTCGCGCAGTACAGGGACCAGGTCGCCCACATAGTGGAGACGATCAACGCGGCGGGATTCAAGTCCAAGCAGTTCCTCGGAAAGGGAAAGGGCGGCGTGGCGACGCAGAAGGTGCAGAAGGAGACTCTGGAGGAGTTCGGCCGCGGCGATTTCGATATCCTTGTCGCATCCTCGATCGGAGAGGAAGGCATCGATGTGCCTGCGGCTGACACCGCTATCTTCTTCGAGCCGGTCCCGAGCGAGATACGTTCCATCCAGCGCAGGGGACGCGTCGGCAGGGCCAAGGAAGGGGAAGTGCTCATCCTCGTCACCAGGGGCACGCGCGACGAGACGTTCCGTTATGTCTCTGCGGCCAGGGAGAAGAAGATGAAAGGCATCATCAGGAAGCTCAGCACCGGCGAGATCAAGCACAGGCCGCGGAAGAAGAAAACAGATGCGGACGGGCCCGAGCACAAGCCGGATCCCAACCAGACCGAGCAGGTAGGGATATCCTCTTTCTTCAAGTGAGCGCAAGGGATAGTGCAGGCCGCGGTCCGCCTCCGCAACATGTCGTTATCCTTGCGCCAGAGGCTCACCTCGAAGCCATGCGCAATGCTTAAATATTTGTTCGAGGATATCAAACCCATGGCTTCGCAGAAAACCAAGCGCGGGAAACAGGATCGCACGACCACCAACTACAACAGCCCGATCCTGCTTGGACTCACCAGCGGAGAGCCCGTGAGCCATTTCACCGTGAAGCATGTTGTTAACGAAGACAGCTGCTACGAAAGTCCAGAGCAGCTTAAACCGTTCGTGGGGTACGCCAACATGCTCCCTGAGCCGGAATCAGCGTTCCTCAACCTCAGCCGCAGCTACGAACTGATGGTGCGCGGCCATTCGCTCCAGACCGAGAATACGGAATCGTCCGGCGAATTGCCGACGATATCCGAGACGGTCGAGCTGATCAAGAAGAAAGTTGAGGCGCTCTACTCAGAGGAGGACGCCAGGCTCAAGAAAGCCAGGAAGGAAGCGAAGGACAAGGCGAAAGCCGCAGCGAAGGAAAGCTCCTCGAAAGGCAAGCAGAAGAACGGCTCGAAGCAGAAGAAGGCCGTTCCCATGCCCAGGACGGAGCCGGACATAATGGCTGTGTTCAGGAACGCAGTAAAGATCATCACCGGCGAGCAGGAAGCGGTCATCAGCGGTTATGACAGGAAGGTCGGATTAAAGCCGCAGCCGAAAGACGAACACCCGACTCGGCCCGACCCGCACGAGTCGGATCAATCAGACAAGCTCGACCGCCGCCTGGCGAGAGTGTCGTTCGAGGATCACTGACAAGGATCCTCCTCCGCATCATCCAGCGCTACCGCTGCCCCTTTTCGGAAATAAACAAATGCGCGTAGCTTCAGCGCCGTCGCTTATCTGCGCCGCTTGTAGTGTTTCGGCCTGTGCTCGTAGACTGGGGCTTCCTGCCTCGGATTCTCCACTTTCATGCTGACGGTCTCGTCACCGAACTTGTAGAGCTCCCATTCCACGTTGTCCATCTCGAAGTCGCTGACCTGCACGACCGGCCTAGCTAGGTCGCGGTCGCGCATGCCGTGCGGTATCTTGACGCAGTGCCTCAGCGACATGACCTTCTGTATCTTGCCTTCCTTGATGAAGATGACAGTGTCAACTATCTGCGGTATCATTCCGAGATCGATCCTTCCGATGAACCTCTGGATGGATTCGATCGGCTTCGTCGCGTGGACGACGCCGACCATTCCGATCCCCGATAATCTCAGATCAGAGAACACCTTGAAATCGGAGGTCTTCCTCATCTCGTCGTAGAAGCTGTAGTCCGGCCTCACGAGAAGGAGGATGTCTCCCGTCCTCTCGAAGCTGCCTTCCAGCGGTGAGTATTGCGTTATCTCGTCGGGCACCTGGAGGTCACGCGGTGACTCCAGCGTCTTGACGACCTTGTTGGCCTTCAGGTACATCTCGGCGAGCGCCGCCGCGAAAGTGGATTTCCCGCTTCCTGGCGCGCCGCAGATGATGACTCCTTCTGCTCCGTTCTTCAGCCTCTCCTTCAGCTTGGTAGAGAGGTTGTAATCTTCTATCTTCGCTTTCATTATGGGCCTGACAATCGTGATCTCGATCCCGTCTGAGAATGGTTGTCGCGCTATGACAATCCTGAATTCCCTGAGCTGGATGACCGACGCACCCCTGGTGTCGGTCTCAAAATATGACCTGATGTCGGATTTCGCGGTCTCCACGATCTCCTTCGCCATGGCCTCAAGCGTTTCCTTGTCGGTGCGCTTGTCGCTGATCGACACGAGCCTGATGCTGCCCGGTTTCCCGAGCTTCGCGAGCGGGATCGTGTCCTCCTTGAAGTGCATCGACACCGTCTCCGGCGTGAGCAGCTTCTTGAACGACAGCTCCTTAATCGTGATTTTCGGCTCGAGGTAGATCACTTTGACTCCTTCGACCTTGGCGACCTCTGACTGCACCCTGTCGCCAGTTATGAGCAGCCCTTCATGCAGTTTCGCGAGCTCGCGGATGGCGTTGTCTATCTCTCCGAGCTTGGCGCCCTTGATCATGAGCTCGCTGGATCTCTCTCCCGCGAACTCGAGGTCTATCTCTCCCCTCTCAGACATCTCGCGGAGAGCCCCTATCTCCGACAGTCCGCTGAGTCCGATCTCCTTGCCGACATTAGCCTGGTGCTCGAGCTCTCCGACTGTCGCCTTGTGAATGATGATCTTGATCTTTCCGAGCTTCTTCGCCCTGAGCAGGTCGGTGATCCTTCCGTCGACTATGACTGATGTGTCTGGTACGATCACACCTGACGTCGGCAGCGTTATCTGCTGTGGGATGTGGGCGTGCTTGCGCTCGCCTTTCTCTTGCGCCGCTGTCGCGTGCGCGGTTTCTCCAATCTCTGTTGCAGCATGCGCTGCTACATTCTCTTTCTGTTCTTTCATTATTTCACCTATTTTGGTTTAGGCGCAGGATTAGTTATGAATATTAAGCGCATGAAGGATACACGGTCCGGATCACAGGTCCGACAAAGCGGATCCCTATGGTTCGGCGTTCGCGTATCATCATGCGCTTGTATTACGTGCGCACATTATCGCATTCTATTCAGCTTTGCGTATCAATGTGCACGCACTGTAAGCGTTACTCCTATCTTGCGCCTTTGGTTTAGTCTCTAACGTGTCTGAACTTGTGTTTTCATAATGAGATTGACACGTTTTTTTGTCCTTCAATCTGTTCTGTAGAACCAAGTTCTGGTTAGATTCTATACACACTACACAAAGGCCCTTTATAACCTTTTCCCCGCCTCGCGCGTTCGTACACCGACGTTGAAAATCGCATAAAAACGGAAAAGAAAAACGAAAATAATCGACGTCAACAGGACCTGCGGCCTGCAGAACTTTCAGGTTCCGGATCCGCGGATGTCATATCGTGGATCGGATTAATCCTGGAACTGCAGGTCATGCAGCTTCCTGTAGATTGGGCTCTTCTCAAGGAGCTGGTGGTGCGTCCCGCTCGCCACCATCCTCCCCTTGTCCATCACGATGATCTTGTCCGCGTGAAGGACTGTAGACAGCCGATGGGCGATGATGACCTGCGTCACCTTGCCTCGGAGCTTCTCAATGGCCTCCTGGATGGCGCGCTCGCTCTCCGAATCGAGCTGGCTGGTGCTCTCGTCCAGTATGAGAAGGCTTCCGCTCGCGAGAAGCGCTCTCGCCAGTGCGAGCCTCTGCCTCTGCCCGCCCGAGAGCCTCACTCCTTTCTCGCCGATGACGCTCCTGTACTTGTTCTTCATCGTAATGACGAAGCTGTGGGCGTGGGCGTGCTCAGCGGCGCTTATCACTTCCCTCTCGGTGGCGTCCTCATCAGCGTAAGCGACGTTGGACCTGATGCTCCTGTTGAAGAGCGCGGAGTCCTGTGCCACATAGGAGACCTGATTGGATATGGACGCCCTGTTGGTCTTGGAGAGATCGTCCCCATCCCACAATATCCTTCCCTTGGTCGGCGAGTAGAATCCCGCTATGAGCGCGGCTATCGTGGTCTTGCCTGCTCCGCTCCTGCCCACTAGCGCGACGGTGGATCCCTTCTGTATGCTGAAGCTGACGTTCCTCACCGCCTCTCCCTTGCCGACGTAGGCGAAAGATACGTTCTTGAAACGTATCTCATCCTCCAGTACCCCGAGCTCCAGCGGCCTGATCTCCTCATTCGCCTTGTCGGACTCGTCTATGATCCTCAGCAGCACCTTGGCCCTGTTCGCCTGCCTCCTGATCCTGGTGAAGAGCGAGTTCAGCCTGGTGAACGGGTTGAAGACCAGTTGCTGGTATGACAGCAGCAGCACCACCTGGCCGATGCTGGCGCCTCCGCTCTGGAGCGCAGACAGGCTGATGAGGAGTATCAATCCCCTCGTGCCGATGTCCATGATGGTGAAGACGAATGACTGGATGAAGTAGACTTTCTCCACTTCGTAGTCGTAGTTGTGGAAAGCGCTCCACTTGCCCTTGTACCTCTCGGTCTCCATCTTCTCCTTCGCGAACGTCTTCACTGTGCGGACATTCATGGCGGCGTCGAACAGCGCCTTCTGGGCCTGCTTGTACATCTCGTTCAGCCTGTTCTGCCCCTCCGCGATCTGCTTGGATATGAAGTATGTCGTGGTGGTCACTATCGGTATGGGCAGGAACAGCACCCAGAAGAACGACGGGTTCGCCGCGTACGCCAATGGAAGCACGAACAGCAGCGTCACCATGTCCACGAAGAACACCTGGCCCACCAGCTCGTAGATGACCACGAACACCGCGCTGCCTCCGCTCTCTATGCGCGAGGCTATCTCTCCGGAATCCTGTGCGTCATGCCAGCTGATCGGCAGGTCATAGTACGCCCTGAGCCCGCGGTATCTCCAGTAGTCCTCCACCTGCGTGGCGAGGAAGTACGCGGTCTTTTCCGACAGCATCTTGAATAGCAGCCCTCCGATGCCGACGAGCACGAAAGTCATCAGCACCTGGTGGAACTGCGCCGTCCCTTCCGCTGTGGCGAAGCTGGCGCTCGCGAATCCGTCGAATATCTGCTGCAGAAGCTGCGGGGTGTACGATTGGAGCGCGGCGGCGGCTATGGCGCACGCTACCACTATCAGCACCTCCTTGCGCTTCAGCTTCCACATGGAGCCGTAGATGGTCGCGAGGATACCGACGAAGTCACGCTGCTTTGCCGGGCTGGCCTTGCCGGTCTTCTGGCCGGGCAGCCGTGAGGCTGGGCGTTGACTTTTTCTTAGCGTCGCCATGGACCTATATACGCAAAAGTGGCTTTTAACCGTTTGCCATAAACGCGTTCGACAGGCGTCGATGAACGCGTTCGGTAAAATATTGCGGCGACGGACATACCAATAAAAACACAATCGCCAAATCAAGGATTCGTGGGAGCCAATTGGATCGACGCATCGGGCGACTGATGCGCATCGTTACTTGGCTTATTTTCATGGAGTGGGATCATGGACAATTCAACGACAACAACGTCAGCGGCGACCAAGCAGGTCTATCTTTTCGAGGAAGGCTCGACTCAGATGCGCCCTATCCTGGGTGGAAAAGGCTGCGAGCTCGCAGAGATGACGCGGCTCGGGTTCCCGGTGCCGCCGGGATTCGTGATCACGACGCAGGAGTGCCTGAAGTACCAGAAGAAAAAGAAGATGCCAAGCGGAGTGGACGCCGCCATGATGGCGGCGATGAAGCACCTCGAATCCAAGCTCGGCAGGAAGTTCGGTGACACGGAGAAGCCGCTTCTCGTATCAGTCAGGTCCGGCGCGCCGGTATCGATGCCAGGCATGATGGACACCATCCTCAATCTCGGCCTCAACGACCAGACGGTGGCCGCTTTCGCCAAGATGACGAACGAGAGGACGGCGTATGACGCTTACCGCAGGTTCGTCCAGATGTTCGGCGAAGTGGTGCTTGAGATCGGGAAGAAGACGTTCGATAGGGCATTCGATTCCATCAAGGAGGAGCACCACAGGAAGATGGACACCGACCTCACTGCCGATGAATTGAAGGAGATAGTGGCCGAGTTCAAGAGGATAGTCAAGCATGAGACGAAGAAGGACTTCCCGGACGACCCGAAGCAGCAGCTCATGATGGCGGTCGAAGCGGTATTCAATTCATGGAACAATCTCCGCGCAATCACCTACAGGAATCTCTACAAGATTGCGCACAACATGGGCACCGCCGTCGTGGTGCAGACCATGGTGTTCGGTAACAGCGGGCCGAACAGCGGAACGGGAGTGGCGTTCAGCAGGAATCCTTCCACAGGGGAGCACAAGCTCTACGGCGAGTATCTCATGAACGCCCAGGGGGAGGATGTGGTCGCGGGCACCAGGACGCCGCATCCGATCTCCCACATGGAGAAGGAGCACTCTCATCTCTACAAGCAGTTCCACGAAATCTCCCAGAAGCTGGAGAAGCACTACAGGGACATGCAGGACATGGAGTTCACCATCGAGGAAGGAAAGCTGTTCATGCTCCAGACGAGGAACGGCAAGAGGACAGCCGCGGCCGCGGTGAAAGTGGCGGTGGACATGGCGAACGAGGGCCTCATCACCAAGGAAGAGGCGGTCATGAGGGTCCATCCGTCGCAGATAGACCAGCTGCTCCACAGGCAGATCGATCCGAAGGTGAAAGTCGCATCGATCGCGAAAGGACTGCCGGCAAGCCCCGGCGCGGCCAGCGGGAAGATCGTGTTCACCGCGGACGATGCCGCCGAGATCGGCAAGAAAGAGAAAGTAATGCTTGTCGCGGTGGAGACCACTCCGGATGACATCCACGGAATGATCGCGTCGCAGGGCGTCCTGACTTCCAGAGGAGGGATGACCTGCCACGCGGCGGTCGTCGCGAGGGGCATGGGTCTCCCATGCGTCGTCGGCTGCGAGGCCGCGAATGTCGACATCGACAAGAAGGAGCTCACGATAAACGGCAAGACATACAAGCAGGGCGATGTCCTCACCATAGACGGCACGACCGCCACTGTGATGGAAGGCGAAGTCCCGTTAGTGGAGCCGACGCTCACGAGCGAGTTCAGGAAGTTCCTGGACTGGTGCGACTCGCTGTCCAGGATGTACGTCCGCGCGAACGCGGACACCCCCGGCGCCGCGAAGGGCGCGAGGGAGTTCGGCGCCAAGGGCATCGGCCTCTGCAGGACAGAGCGCATGTTCAACGACCAGGACAGGCTGCCGATAGTGCAGGGCATGATCATGTCCAACTCCCTTGAGGAGAGGAGGAAATGGCTGGACACGCTGCTCGCTTTCCAGAGGAAGGACTTCTACGAGATCCTCATGGCGATGGACGGACTGCCTGTCACCATCAGGCTGCTCGATCCTCCGCTTCACGAGTTCCTCCCGCACATCGAGGAGCTGACTAGCTCGATCACCGAACTAAGCAACACGAAGGCCGACGAACGAGTGATCGAGGGGAAGGAGCGCATGCTCAAGAAGGTGAGGGAGATCACGGAGTTCAACCCCATGCTCGGACACCGCGGCTGCCGGCTCGGCATCACCTACCCCGAGATCTACGAGATGCAGGTCACCGCCATATTCGAGGCGGCAACCCAGCTGAAGAAGGAGGGCAAGAAGCCTATCGTGGAGGTC
>Ga0315274_10007637_pt1 | contig 15653 bp, 13 predicted proteins | sample YL17G02_20_MG_FD_203700 | JGI IMG/M metagenome (GOLD analysis project Ga0315274, IMG submission 203700) | Sediment microbial communities from Yellowstone Lake, YNP, Wyoming, USA - YL17G02_20 | ecosystem: Environmental > Aquatic > Freshwater > Lake > Sediment | place: USA: Wyoming | collected... | reverse complement strand
CGCGGCGATTCCCTACGCGGGCGGGGGCCATTTGTTTTCGTTTTTCGGGAAAGATGTGAGGATTGGTGGGGGGCAGATTGGCGAGGTGTGCCGGGCAGCGCACGCGCGCGCGCGCGCCGCGGCGCTTCTTCCTGGGTTTGGAAGAGAACGAGGTCGCAAGAGAGAGAGGGGTTTTCCGTCCCGGTCGTCGCTCGCATGGCTCGTCGTTTTTTCGCCCCAGCCGCTCCTTCATTCCCTCTTCCTTTCCCTCTCTATCTCTCTCTCTCCCTCTTTTTCCTCACCTTCCCGAGCTTCCCGACGGCGCCGTGGAGGTCCTTGGTCGCAGCGGCCACGATACCAGAGGCATCGGCGCCCTTGAGGGCCTCCGCGGCGGCAGCGAGGATGGCATTCGCATCGCCGCTCGTCGTCGTCGGCGTCATCGTTGCCCCGTCGTCGCACCTCTCCTGTGCCTCTTCGAGCACCCTGAGCGCGGCCTCGATGGCCTCGGCCGTCACGGACGAGGTCGTCCTCTGCTTCTTAACGACGCGCGTGGCGTCTTCGAGCGCCGCAGAGAGCAGGGAGCTCGACATGGGTTCCCTTTCGTTTCGCTTCTTTTCGAGGTCAAAGAAAGAAAAAAATGAAACAATGTCACTTTGCCCCTCTCCGTCGCCTCTCTCCCCTACGTCGATCGACTCCATCCCCTCCCTCTCACCTGAAACACTCGACTCGAACGAAGACGACGGCGCCCACCTCCCCCGCAGTTTCTCTGTCTCTCCTTTCCGGCGGCCAGAGACCCCCGACAGAGCTCGAAGACGCCGTCTCCAGGCTCGAAAAGCGCTGCTTCAGCAGGACAGACGCGTGGGACGGTGAGGATTTCAAGGAGCGACAGAGCGCTTTCTCTAAGCGTGCGAGCGGCGGCTGATGATGGCGTCGGTTCGGGGCGCTTCGCCGGTCTCACCTGCTTGTTGTTTTGCTCTCCACCAGCTGCGCGATCCGAAGAGGGATCTGTGCTTGCCCACGGCGACAATAAGAAGCTGAATAAGCAAGCGCTTTGGGTCCGAAAGCATCGATGATCGGATTCTGCCTCCGTTGGCATTCTCATCGAAAGCGAGGCTGGCCGAACCTCTCTCTCCCGCCTTTTTTCCTCGTCTTCTCGACCTCCCTCCTCCCTCCTCACTTTTCTTCGACCTCTGGCCTCCTCTTCGGCGATGCCAACGAAAAAAAAAACCTCCGACCTTTCAGTCGAAGCAGTCAGAGCAGAGGCGTCCAAGCGAAACGCCCTCCTCGTTGTCGCGAAAGTAGCGGAAGGTGATAATAATCAACCTTCTTCTCCTTCTTCCGCCGCCGCCGTCGTCGTCGTCGTCGGCTATCTCCTTGCCTTCCGCAGCGGCTGCTCGCTGCACCTCTCGCGCGTCGCGGTCTCCCCGAGCCACAGGCGCCAGGGGATCGCCCGCAGGCTCGTAGACGCCGTTCTCTCTCCTTCCTCTTCTCCGAACGAGGAGAAGAAGAGCAGCAGCGGCAGCGACAAGAAGAAGAAGGCTCGCTCCTCTTCTTGTTCGTCGTCGTCCTCCTCTTCGGCCAACAACAAGGCCCCCCTCTCGGCGTCGCTTCACGTCGACCCCGCGAACGAAGCCGCGGTCTCCCTGTACCGCGCCTCGGGCTTCCTCGTCGACTCGACGCTCGAGGACTACTATTCCCCTGGGAGAGCCGCGCTGCGCATGATATTTGACAGGGGAGAATAAAAGTTCAAGCTTCTTCTTCCGAAAGACAAGGAAAAACAAAATAAACCAAAAATGAAACGCGGACGCTTTGATGACCGCGACCGCAGGGACCGCGACCGCCCCGAAGGCGGCGGCAGCGGCTCTGACAGGCGCGTTGGAAGCTACGGAGGAGGAGGTGGCCGCGACAGGCGCCGCGGCGGCGGCGGCGGCGGCGCCGCCGCCGCCGGGCGCGACCGCAACCGCGGCGGCGGCCGGGACCGCAGGCGCTCCCCGACGCCGACGCCGCCGCCTGAGGGCGCCGACCTCCCGCCTCCCACCGAAGCCGCTGCCGGGAGCGACGAGGAGATCGTCGACGCCGTCGACGGGGACAGGAGGCGGCGCCACCGCGTCGAGGGGGGTGAGGGCAACGGCAAACCCGCCGCCGCGTTCGACGTCGGCGCCTCGGCGCCGGCGCCCTCCACGGAGGCCCTCGCCAAACTCGACGCCGAGATCGGCGCCTTCCTGTCCAAGCTCAAGCCCACGGCCGCCGAGGAGGGGTCGCGCGCCGCCGCCGTCGTCGCCGTGCAGCGCGCGGCCGCCGCGGCCGCCGACCGCGTCGCGGGCGCCGCCGACGCGCCGGCCGTCGCCGTCTCGGCGTTCGGTTCGCGCGGCGCGGGCTTCGAGACGCACGCTACAGAGGTCGCTCTCGAGGTCTCGGGCCTGCTGCAGGAGGGCCAGAGCGACACCGACGACGCCGCGGTGGCTGCGGCTCTCGCGGCGCTCGCGGAGTGCCTGAACGCGGAGGACGCGTGGCCCGAAGAGGAAAAGGCCGGCGGCGGCGACGAAAAGATGGACGAGGGCGAAGGCGACGAGGAGAAGAAGGTCGGCGACGCCGACGCCGGCGCCGACGCCGCCGACGAAAAGGAGAAGAAGCCTGCCGCGAAGCTCGAGGCCTCGGTCGTCACCCGCGAGGGCAGGCCCCGTGTCGTCTTCTTCACCCCGGACGGGAGGGCCCGCGTCGACGTCTTGGTCGTCGCCCCGGGAAGCCCCCCCCCTCGCTCGACGCTCGCCGCGCTCGTCAAGGAGGAAGACGCCGCGGCCAGCGGCGTGCTCTCGAGGGCGGTGCCTGTGCTTCGCGCGCTGCTCAAGCAGAAGAGGCTGGTCTCGGGTCCCGGGGGCGGCGGCGGCGGCGGCGGCGGCGGCGAGCGCCGAGACGGCGGGGGCGGCGTGAGCGACGCCATGCTGCAGCTCCTGGCCGCCTCGCACGCGCGGGCGCTCGGCGACGCCGGCAAGCTCAACGAGAGCGCCGGCGAGTTTGTGCTGTCGTTCCTGCAGTTTTTCGGCGTCTTTGACGCCGCGGCGCTCGGCGTGACCCTGCCGGCGGAGCGCGGGCAGCCCTGCTTCGTCGCGCGCGACTCGCTCCCCACGGCGGCGCTCGTCGGGGAGGCCGCTGCGGCCGCTCACGCCGTCGCGGCCGCCGAGAAGGGCGGCGACGAAGGAGGAGGCGAGGGCGAGGAGGAGAAGAAGGAAGAGGAGGCGGAGGAGAAGATGGAGGAGGGCGACGACAAGCCCGCCACCGACGACACGAAGCCCGCTGCGGCGGCGCGCCGCCCCTTCTCCCCGCCCAAGCGGCTCCTCGCGGTCATCGACCCCGTCACGGGCGCCGACGAGGGCGCGCGCGCGCGCAACCTGCGCACGCTGCAGTCGGAGCTCCGCCGCGCGGCCAGGGCGCTCGTCAAGGCGCTCGCCTCGGGCGGCGGCGGCGAGGGAGGCGACGTCCGCGACCCCTCCTCCCCCCTGCTCTCGTCGATCATCGGCGTGGCCAACGCCGGGGACCGCAACCTGCTCGGGCCCCAGGGCTCGCGCAAGGCCCCGGGCCAGCAGAAGAAGGAGAGGGAGGAGGGAGCGGGGGGAGGGGGCCGCGGGGGAGACCGCGACGGCGGCGACCGCGGGGGCAACGGCGGCGGCCCCGCCGCGGACCTCTCTGCGCTCTCCTCCAGCCGCGCCCGCGCCGACCTCGCCCGCTACTCGCTCGACGAGCGCGCCGTCGAGGCCCTGGCGCGCCTGCCCGCCGCGGACCAGGAGGTCATCGCGGCCGACCTCCGCGCCAAGGGCGGCGCGAAGAACCCGTCGGCGTTTGTGACGGTCAGCGCGCTGCGGGCGCTCTCGAGGGCGCGCGACCGCGGCGGCGACAGGCGCGGGGACGACCGCGACAGGCGCGACAGCCGCTACGATGATCGCCGCTACGACGAACGCAGCCGCTACGATGACCGCCGCGACGACCGCCGCTACGACGACCGCGACCGCCGCGACGACCGCGGAGGAGGCAGCCGGTACGACGACCGCAGCCGCTACGACGACCGCCGCGACGACCGCCGCGACGACCGCCGCGACGACCGCGGGGGACGCTATGGTGACCGCGACCGCGACCGCGGCGGCGGCCCCGCGCCCCCTTCCGCCCGCCTCGCCGACGACGCCGCCGCCATCCTCGAGCGCATGGGCAACCGCCCGGGAGAGATCGGCCCGGCGGCGCTCGCCACGCTCGCCGCGCTGCCGCCGCGCGCGCAGGTGCAGGCCGCGCTGCTCTTCGAGGCCGCGCCGTCGGCCGACATTCGCTCCCTGGGCAAGGACGCGCTCCTCATCGAGACGGTGGCGAGGGAGGCGCGGTCGGCCGGGATCTCGCTCGCGCCCGCTTCCGGCGGCGGCGGCGGCGGCGGCGGCTCCCGCTCCGGCGGCCCTCCACCGGCGGCGGGGCCGTCGTCGGGTGACCCGCTCCGCGACATGGAGCGCCTCGAGGCCAGCGGCCTGCTGCCCCGCCGCTGCCTCGACGACCGCGCCGTCGACGCGCTGTCCCAGGCGCCCGTCGCGGCGGCGATCGCCGCGGTCGAAGACCTGGCGGAGATGGCCCGCAAGCACTCGTCGCTGCGCAACCCTTCGAGCTTCCTTATGGGCGCGCTCAAGAGGCAGCAGGGCGACGGCGGCCGCAGCGGCGGCGGTTTCGGCGGCGGCGGCGGCCGGGGAGGAGGCTACCGCGACGACCGCGGCCGCGCCCCTCGTAGGAGCCGGTCGAGGTCGCGCTCGAGGTCGCGCTCGCGCGGGTGAACAAGGAGGTTTGAGCTGAGGAAGAGAGAGAGAGTGAGAGAGAGAGAGAGAGAAAGAGAGGGGGAATAAAGAAAAGAGAGGGCGGCGAGGCTGCTGACGGAAATACAGGGAGAGAAAAAGAGGAAAGAGAGATGAGTTTTTTTTTTTTTTTTTTTGCTCGCCCTTTTTTCCCTCCGCGCGAGAGGGCGACTTCTCGCTTAGAGAGTTAGAGAGAGAGAAAGATCCAATTTGTCCTCTTATTTGCTTTTGTTTTGTTTTCCATAGCGCGTTGGTGCGAATAGAGAGATATGAAGAGATATGAAAGGAAAGAAAAAAACGTTTCTTTTTATTTTTGGATTCAACGACAACAAACAATGCCCTCTCTCTCCCTGTCTCTTTTCTGTCTCTCTCTCTTCTCTCTCTCTCTCTCTTCTCTCTCCCTCTTCATGTATCTTTCTCTCACTGCCCCCCCTTGACGACCCCGACGAACGTCGCCTCTGCCAGGTCCACGGCCCTGCCCAGGGCGGCAGCCTTGTTGACTGTCTCCTCGTACTCGGCCTCGGGCACCGAGTCTGCCACGACCCCGGCGCCGGCCTGCAGGAAGACGCGCCACTCGCGGCGCGGGCGGTCGGCGCGCTTGCCGTGCTCGTCGCGGCGCTCGCCATAGCCGTCGGAGGTGGAGCTCGGGGCGTACCAGTAGCCACCGTCTCCCGGGGCCGTCGGGATCACCTGTTGTTGAAAAGAAAGAAGAGGAATCGAGCGAGAAAAAAGAGTGAGTTTTCACTTTTCTTCTTCTTCTTCATCCCTCTCTCTTTCCAAGACACCAACACCCCTGCAGCAGAAAAAAAAGAAAGCGACAAAACGCACCATCGTCCGCAGCGCCAGGGCCATGTCCAGCAGGCCCGTGTAGCTCACGTGCCCGATCCCCCCGCCGTAGGGCCCGCGCTTGGCGGCCTCGAGCCCGTCGATGATCTGCATCGCCCTGACCTTCGGCGCGCCAGAGACAGTGCCGGCGGGGAGCGCGGCCCTGAGGGCGTCCCAGGGGGTCAAGTCGGGCAGCAGCTCGCCCGTGACGGTCGAGGAGATGTGCATGACGTGGGAGTAGCGCTCGATTTCCTGGTTTTTGGGTTGTCGTTTTTTTTTGGAGAAAAAGAAAGGGGGAAGAAAAGGGATGAGTTTTCCCCTTTTTTCCCGAGTCGTGCGAAGAAGAAGAAGAGGGGAAAAAAAAGAGGCGGAATCAGAAAATCAAAAACCTTCTCTCACCATAAGCTTCTCGACCTGCACCGTTCCAGGGCTCGCCACGCGCCCGACGTCGTTCCTCCCCAGGTCGACCAGCATCACGTGCTCCGCGCGCTCTTTCGCGTCGGCGAGCAGCTCGCGCTCCAGCGCCGCGTCCGCGGCCGCGTCGGCGCCGCGCGCCCTCGTGCCCGCGAGCGGCCGGTTGGTGACCCTGCGGTCGGCGCCAACGCGGCAGAGGATCTCGGGCGAGCTCGCGACCAGGATCGCGCCGCGGCACTGCAGGTAGATCATGTAGGGGGAGGGGTTGACGACGCGCAAGGCGCGGTAGACCTCGAACGGGTCCGCGAAAGTGCGGCGCTCGAAGCGCTGCGACAGGACGAGCTGGAAGACGTCGCCCGCGAGGATGTGCTCCTTTGTCGTCGCGACCGCGCCGAGGAACTCGGCCCTCGTCATGTTGCTGGTCGACTCGGGGCTGGCTGGCCTCTCCGACGTCTCCATCGCGATTCTCGAGGCCGGCAGGCGGGGACCTCCGGTGCGCCCCGCGGCGGCCAGCCTCGCAGACAGCGCGTCGAGCCTCGACCTCGCGTCTGCGTATGCGCTTTCGAGAGAGCCGTGTTCGTCGAGGTGCGCCCACGAGACGCAGTAGGCCAGCTTGGACGCGCCGTCGAAGGCGACGACGTCGTCGTAGCGTGCCAGGTGCATGTCCGGGAGCTTTTCGGCGTCGGGAGGGGCCGAGGAGAAGGGGAGCTTGGAGCCGTAGACGTAGCGGACGGTGTCGTAGCTGAAAAGTTGGTGCGAGTTTTTTTTTTGAAGAGAAAAAAGTTAAAAGAGTGAGTTATTTTTCTTTTTTTGAGAAAGGAAAAAAGGAGGGAAAAAACAAAAAACTCACCCTGCATATCCGACGAATCCCCCCGTGAAGACCTCAGCGGGCAGCCCCCGCACGCACTTCGGGTCCACGGGCCTCCACGTCGAGGCCATAGCCTCCGCGGCCCCAAGGGGGTCGAGCAGAGGAGGAGGAGCGGCATCAGAACTCGAAGAAGAGGTCTGACCGCTGCTCTCGATCGTCTCCCGGGTGCCCTTGGCGTGATCGATCACCGTCACGCTGTGCCCTCTCGCCACGAGCTCCAAGGCCGGTCTCGCGCCCACGAACGACCACCGGCCCGTCTGCTCGCCGCCCGTCACGGACTCGAACAGGAAGGAGGGCGCGTCGCGGTCGTCGGCCGCGACGAGGCACCGGTAGGCGAGCACCGGCGTCAGGGCGTCGCACAGCAGTCGCTCGTAGAGCGGCACCAGGTTGGGCTTCCCCCCTCCCGAGGCCGTCGTTGATGCCGTGTTGACGAGCTGCTTGAAGGAAGCGAAACCCGGGTCGTTGGGCGGCGGAAGGTCGGGGAGGGTCCGCGGGGGAGCTGTTGTTTTTTCGGAGAGAGAGAGAGAGAGAGAGAGAGAGAGAGAGAGAGAGAGAGAGAGAGAGAGAGAGAGAGAGAGAGAGGGAAGAGGTTGAGAAGAAGGGGAAAAAAAAGCAAGGGCGACGGAGACGGCGGCGGCGACGGCGAATCATTCTCTCTCTTTTTTCTCCTTCGACCTACCTGGCGCTGTCGGCTGCGGCACGGCAGTGGTGCCGCTCTGCTTGAGTGTCGTGAAAGGCAGGGCCGGGGCCGAGACTGAGGAGCGCCGAGAGGGGAGGCGGCGACGAATGTGATGATGCGGCAGCGTTCGGGCAGCGGTGGCGGCCAATTTCGGCGACGGTGCCAAGGAGGCCGACGAGCTCGACGACGATGAAGACGCCGTGGCCTGCGAGCAGGCTCTCATCGCGGCGTGTGTCCTCTAGGGAGTGGAAAGCAGGCGAAGAGGAGCTCTCGAAGTCGTCCTCTTGTTCGAATGGCCGATTCCGAGAGTGAGGAAAGAGTCCTCGGCTAGTTTTTTGATTTTTGTTTTCCGCTTTCGCCTCATTCGCTCACTCTCTCACTATTCAAGAAAAAAAAAACGTTTTCGCTTCCCTTCCCTTCCTTTCTCTCTCTTCAAGCTCTCTCCCCTCACACTCTATCCACAAAAATGACCACCGACCCCGCGACGGAGCCCAAGCTCGAAGAGTTCGTCGGCGACGCAAAAGCAGACGAGGACGACGACGACATGGACTCGCTCGGTGAGAGAGAGAGCGAGCTTTTTGTCTTAGAAGAAGAAGAAGCATGAAAGGTTCCATTCCAATCATTCTAAACTTTCGCTCCCGCTCGCTCACTCTCTTTTCCCCCTCCAATGTATCCTCTCAATTCTCCAAACACGCGTTCCTCCAGATGAAGACATGGGTGATTTCGAGGCGATCGGCAAGGAGAAGAACCTGACGGTACGTTCGTTTCGGGGAAGTGCGAGAGAGGTGACGATCGAAACCACCGCGGAAGATCGAAAAGATTTCTCCGGAATCTCTTTCGCCCCCCCCCCCTGCGCGGGAGAAACAAAAAATCTCACCCTTCCCCTCTTTTCCAACCTCGCCACCAAACCCCACCCCAACCAACGACCCCCAGCCCGACGGCGGCGTCACCAAGAAGATCTCCACCGTGGGCTCGGGCTTCGAGAAGCCCGAGGCCGGCGACGAGGTCTCGGTCCACTACGTCGGCACGCTCGCCGCCGACGGCGCAGAGTTCGACTCGTCGCGCTCGCGGGGGCAGCCGTTCGTCTTCAAGCTCGGGCAGGGGCAGGTCATCAAGGGCTGGGACGTCGGGGTCGCGACGATGAAGAAGGGGGAAAGGTCGACGCTGACGATCAAGGCCGAGTACGGCTACGGGGACCAGGGCAGCCCGCCGAAGATCCCCGGCGGCGCGACGCTCTGCTTCGACGTCGAGCTGCTCTCTTGGAAGTCGCTCAAGGACGTCACGGGCGACGGCGGCGTGATCAAGACGACCGTCGCCGGGACCGGAGAGGGGTGGAAGGCCCCCTCGGAGAGGGACATCGTCACGGTGAGCTACACGCTCTTCGAGCCGCCCTCTGCTCCCGCTTCGAAGGGGGGAAAAGGAGAGGAGACGAAAGGAGCCGGCGGCGACGAGAAGGGGAACGTCCTCGCCGACGAGCGCCGCGTCGCCTTCGAGCTCGGCGACGCCGAGTCCGAATCCAGAATCCCCAGGGGCATCGTCGAGGCCGTGCGCACGATGAAGAAGGGCGAGAGGGCCGCGCTCAAGCTCTCGGCGGCCTACGGCCCCGAGGGCAAGGGCGACGCGCCGGCAGCGGCGACGGTCGCGGCCGAGGGCGAGGTCGAGCTCGTCTCGTGGGAGGCCGTCGAGGAGGTCGCCCCGGGCCTGACCAAGCGCACGCTGCTCGAGACGGAGTCGTGGACCAAGCCGAGCCCGGGCTCGACCGTCGCGGTCCTGCTCGAGGGACGGTACGCCACGGCGAAGGACGCCAGCGGCCGGTGGGCCTTTGCCCGCGCCGCCGGGGACGAGACCGTCTTTTTCCCGCGGCACGAGGTCGAGTTTGTCGTCGACGACGACGGCGTCGGCAGAGTCAAGGTCGAAGGGGGCGCTCCCTCCCCGACCCTCCCCATCCCCGAGGGCCTCGACGACGCCGTGCGCCACGTGGCAGAGCGCGAACGCTGCGTCATCTCCTGCGGCCCCGAGCACGCCTACGGCCCGCGGGGGCTCGCGGCGGTCGAGGGCCTGCCCGGGTCGCGCGCCGTGCCGGCGGGCGCGGCGGTCGAGTGGGACCTCGAGCTCGTCAAGCTCGAAAAGGCGAAGGAGTCGTGGGAGATGGACGAGCCGGAGAAGATCGCCGCGGCCGAGGGCGCGAAGCAGGCGGGAAACGCGAGGTTCAAGGAGGGCGCGTTCGCCGCGGCGGTGAAGAAGTACAGCCGCGCCCTCAACTTCGTCGAGTACGACTCCGGGTTTGGCGCCGAGGCCAAGGCGCAGGCCGCCGAGCTGAAGAAGGCGTGCAACCTCAACCTCGCCGCGGCGAGGCTGCGCACGAGGGACTGGAAGGGCGCCGTGACGGCCGCGGACAAGGTCCTGGAGAAGGACGGGCTCAACGCCAAGGCGCTCTACCGGCGCGCGCAGGCCAGGCTGGCGCTGCAGGACTTTGTCGAGGCCGAGCGCGACGCGCGCGTCGCCCTGGCCGAGGACCCCTCGGCGGCCGACCTCAGGCTGCTCCTGGCCAGGATCAAGAAAGAGGCGGCGGCCTACGACAAGAAGGAGGCGAAGACGTTCAGCAACCTGTTCGGGAGGATGGCGGCGATGGAGGCGGCGGAGGAGAGGAAGAAGAAGACGGCAACGAAGGGGGAGGAGAAGGGGGAGGAGAAGAAGGGGGAGGCGGTGGTCGAGGCTGCGGCTTGAGGGCGAAGAGTCGGGGGGTGAGAAAACGGGAACACGAGACAAATAGAAAATTTAAAAAACCATACCCTTTGCCTTTTTTTTTGTTAGACTCGCGCCCGCGCATCGATCGAGAGGAAACAAGAGAAAGAGACAGCAAGAGCAGCATCGCCGTGTGTCTGTAACTAGCGGGTTTGGGCTTGAAAGGGCTGCTGCGCAGAGGCGAAGAGCAAAGGGAAAAAGAACACCGTCTACAAAGAGGTAAAAACCAAGAACCCCCCCCCCCTCTCGCTTCAGAGAAGGTCGAAAAACGCGGGCGGCGCCTGGCCGATCTCCCAGAGCGCGAGCCCTGTCCCGACCTCCGCCGCCGTCCGCAGCCTCGCCTCGACGCTCGGCAGCGTCGGCATCCAGACCCTGGAGAAGGAGCCGCCGGGCCCCGCTCGGGGGAGGTCGAACGCTGCCTCGGCGGCGAGCTCGTCCCAGCGCCCGGCGAGCGAGGAGGACGACGGCGGCGGCGACGACGGCGCGGGGGAGCCCTCCGCCGCCGCGGCGGTGCGCAGCCTCTCGAGCGCCTCGACCGTCGTCAGCGCGTCCCTCGCCGCGACCCTCCTCCCCTCTCCTCCGCCCCCCTCGCCTCCTCCCTCGATGGCCCAAGACACGGCGTAGAGCGGCACGCCCGTCAGCACCTTCCTCCGGTCCCCGACGGCGCGGGCCAGCGCGAGCGCCGACGCCCGCACCCACGGCAACGGCGCGGTGGGCGGCGGGCTGCGGTGCCCGTCGCTCAGCGAGAAGTCCCTCCCTTCGCCCCCGCCCTCGTTGTAGTCGTAGCTCATCAGCGACCACAGGTCGACGTGCCTGTGCAGCCTCTCCGCGGCGGCCAGGTACGCCGCGTGCGCGTCGGGCTGCGTCTCCCGATCCGGCGGCGGCGGGACCGCCAGCACGAGCAGGTGCGGCGGGTCGTCGGCCGCCCTCGGGCCGAGCGTCTTCCTCCGCTTGCGCCCCGCGGCCCGCTCGGCCAGCTCCCTGGCGTCGAGCCCGTGGTGCTCCGCGTGCCCGTCCCGCATCGGGTGGTCGTGCTCGTGGTCGTGCAGGGCCGCCGCGACGTGCTTGACGAAGAGCGACGCGCCGTTGGCGGCGCCCAGGAGCATCTTGGCCCGGGCCTCGTCGTCTGCGGCGGCGGCGGGGGAGGAGATCGCGGTCCACGCCGGCCACGCCTCGAGGACCCAGCCGTCGTAGCCTCGCTTGGTGGCTTCCTCGTCGAGTTGGCGCCTGTTTTTTTTTTTTTTTGGGGGGGGGGGAATGGAGATTGGAGAGAGAGAGAGAGAGAGAACGAAAAAGTGGGTTTTTTTTTTCTCGCTCTCGCTCGTCCGAAAAATGCTCACCAGAAAACGAAGAAAAAAGAGTCCAAACTCCTCACCCGATAGAAAGAGCGTGCGACGCCGCCCCGCCGAAGAGCAGCGCGAGGGCGAACCGATCCAGCTCCAGGGATACGCGAGGCAGGATCTTGGTGCCGGGCGCCCTCTTCCGCATCTCCGCGAGCCACTTTTCGTCGACTCCCTCGCCGCCCTTCAGCACCGGGCCGACGCCTTTGTTGCCGCCGCCGGGCGGGGCCGCGACGATCTGGTACCACACGGGGCTGACGTGCGTGATCTTCTTGTGAAATTTTAAAGCGGCCTCGAAGCCGCGCGGGTTCCAGGGGGTCACGTACGCGAGCGTCGGCGGCGCGGGGAGCTGGGTCCGAGGCGGAGGAGAAGAAGAGGGTTTCTCTCCTCCTCTGTCGCCTTGCTCCCCCTCCGTCGTCGCCGTCGCCGCCGCCGCCGCCGTCTTTTTGCTGCTACCGGACTTTTTCTTCTCCGCCTTCTTCTCGAGCTTCACGTTCGTCGCGTGGGCCCGTGCCTCGGCCCACAGGGTGTTGTACCTCCTCTCGTTCTGCGACTCGGAATCGAAAAGGCCGTAATTGGAGAGGATCGTCGACGCCGAGAGCGAGGAGGGCGCCGACGGGTCGGCGAGGCCTCTGGCAAACGCCGACGACGCCGAGGTCGACGAGAAGAAAGCTGTTTGATCGATTGGGTTGAGAGAAATCAAGCGCGAATTGGCGACCCGTCAGCGTACGGATTCGCTTTAAACAAGCACGCGAGCGAGCGCTCTCTAATCTTCGCAAGACCGCGCGTGCGCTCAAACTCACCCGGAGAAGACGCAGAGGACCAGAAGTGACGCGCGAGGCTGAGGACGATCGACCCCGCGATGGCCGCGACGAGCATAATTGTACGCTTGGAGACGCTCCTTCTCCGCTGCGCCGGGGGACGCTTCGCGGCAATGCCGTTCTCGTGTTTGTGGTCTTCATTGTAGTCCGGACCGCATGACGAAGAAGAGGGCGCTGCAGCTGCAGCAGCGGAGGCGGCGGCTCCAGCAGCCGTCCGGCGAAGCATCTTCCTTGAGTAGGTGAAACGAATAAGACGAGAAAAACTGAGCTTTTTCCCCCCTTTTTTTTCCTTTCTCTCTCTTTCAACTCCTTCCCCCACTCCCGCCTTTCCACACTCTCCGAGAAAAGCTCTCTCCCACCATTATATCTCGCAACTGCGTGTGCGTGTATCATAACACTTTAAATGGAACAAATAAAACAGTATTTCTCTCTCTCTCTCTCTCTCCCTCTTTCTCTTCTCTTTTCGACCCGCTCGCCCTTCATTCCCGAAACGCCAGCGGCGCCTCGCCCAGCACTGCGTCCCTCGCCGCCGACGCGACGCCGGCGACCCTCGCGACGGCCTCGCCCACGGCGCCCTTGTGCGCGATCGCGGCGTCGAGCGCGGCGCTCAAGGCGTCGGAGAGAGAGGCGACGTCGGCGTCGAGGGCCGCGAGCTCTGCCTCCGCCGCCGCCTGCGTGGCCGCGGCCTCCTGCTCGGCGGCGTCGGCGTCGGCCTCTGCCGCGGCGGCGGCCGCGGCGGCGGAAGACGAAGTTGAAGGAGCTGCTGCTGCTGCTTCCCTCTTCTCGCTCTCTCCGCCGCTAAATCGCAGGGCCGCGGCCTCGGCCTCGACCGCGGCCACACTCTCGTCCGCCGCGACCTTGGCGGCCGCGAACCGCGCCTCGGCGGCCTCGAGCTCCGCCCGCAGCGCCGCGACGCCGTCCCACCGCGCCACGGCCGTCTGAGTCGCCGCGTCGAGCTCGGCCCTCAGGGACCGCGCCTCGGCGGCCAGCTCCCTGCCGCGATCCTTGGCGCCCTCTCGCAGGCGCTCGACGGCCGGGCGCGCCGCCGCGCGCAGGTCGACGCCGCCCAGCAGCGCGACCTCGTCCGCGGGGGCCGCCCTGTCGAGGCGCGAGACGTCGAGGTGCGCGCCGCCGGCGCGCTTGGCCGACGCCGGCGCCAGCGCCAGGGCGCGGGCCTTTTTGGAGTACTCGGCGATCGGTCCCCTCTCGAGCTCGTCCATCTCTGCCTCGAGGCCTCTCTCGGCCTCGTCAGCCCGGGCGTCGGCGTCGCGGGCCGCAGCCAGCGAGGCGCGCGCAGACTCGCGCGCCCTGGCGGCGTCGCGGAGCATGCGCGCGACGTCGTCGGTCGAGACCGTCTGCGCCGCGAGCCTGCCCCTGAGCACCGCCACGTCTTCTTTTAAAGAGGCCTCCCTGGCGCGCGCGGCGGCGGCGCGGCGGTGGGCCGCGTCGACCGACGAGCGCAGCGCGCGGGCGTGCTCCTCGAGCTTGGCGGAGACGACGGCCAGGGCCTGCCTGTCCCTGTCGGCGGCGGTGCCGGCCTCGCGCGCCGCGGCGAGCGGCGACGGCCCCGAGAGCAGGGGCGCGGCCTCGGCGTTCAGCGCGCCGACCTCGGCCCGCAGCGCCGCGACCCGCGCCGCGGCCTCGGCGTCCCGCTCGGCGAAGCGCGCCGCGCACGCGGCCGACTCGCGCGAGGCCGCGGCGTCGTCGCCATGCATGTACGCCGCGTACGCCCTGCGGGTGTAGTCGGTGAAGAGCTTCGAGCTCGCCCCTCGCGTCGCGGCTTCTTCGTAGGCGTCGGCGGCGTCGGCGCCGTTGTTTCCCGCGTCCTCCTCTCGGGCCTCGCGCTGTTGGTGGTTGAGTTTTGGTTTTTTTAGGAGGGGAAATGGAGTGAAGGAAAAAATGAGTATTTTTCCTTTCATGTTGGGGTTTTTTTTCTTATCTCTTCCTCTCTCTCCGTTCGTTTCCCCCTGCAAACAACTCCAAGCAGCAGCTCTCTCTGCTCACCGCCCTGTCGATGTACTCCACCAGGTCTGCCAGCCATGCCAGCGCCCCGAGCAGCCCCGGCCACGTCGACGACGACCCGACAGAGAAGAGCGCGCATTTCGAGAAAGCGACGGGGTACCTGAGCCTTCGGAACCCCAGCGCGACGTCGTCCTCGAGCTTCCTGAAGGAGGGCGTCGTCGGGTCGACGAGCCGGAACAGGAACAGCGCGATGGCCGAGAACTCCTTGGTCGTGGGCGACGACAGCGTCTTGGCCGAGAGCGGCGTCGCGGTGTAGCCGTGCCGCAGCAGGCACGAACGGACGGTGGCTGCGAGCTGCTGCTGGAAGGCCTTGTCCGAGAGCGGGCGCGGGTCCTTGCGGAGGAGGGAGGAGGAGGAAGCGGCGGAGGAGCTTGGTTGCGTCGCGTCGGCGGCGCTGCGCGGGGTTTCGAGGGGGGGAGAGGGCGTGGAAGGAAGAGAGGTGAGAGAGGGCGGGGAAGGAAGAGAGGAGGCGAGAGAGAGGGCAAGGGAAGAGGGCGACGGACGACGAGGAAACGGCCGACGCGCGCTTGCTTCTGTGTAACTCTCGTGATTCCGAAGTCGCGGGTTCGCCATGCCCCTCTGCGTCTTTGTTTCGTGTTTCGGGGGGCTCCTCGCTCTTTGAGGGCTCCTCGCTCTTCGAGAACGAGAGAGAGAAAGAAAGAGAAAAGAGCAAGAAGAGTACAAGAGACAGGGCACCTCTCGATTCTGCAATTGGCCTCTTCTTCAACTGTCGTCGTCGTCGTCTTTGACAATCGCCTCCTCCTCTCTCTTTCGACGCGCGTTCTATACTCACCGCCTGTCTCTCGCCGTCGAAGAAGAAGAGATCGGACCTCCTCCTCCCGCTTCAGGCCTGCCGGAAGAAGACGCCGTGGGGGCTCCGCCGGGGCGACGAGGGGCGGCATTCGTCGCCGCCGTCGCCGCATTTGCTTTTGCGACGAGCGGCCTCCCTGCTCCTCCTCCGGCACCTTGGCGCCCGACGGAGACCGCGTCGCTGAACCTGGCGTTGAGGTCGGCCGGGGATAGCGCCGAGAGCGCGCGGCCCTGGTGGTCCATGCGGCTTCTTTTTTGAAGGTGGAGTAACGAAGAGGCGGAGTTTTTTCTCTTCTGCTTCTGAGTGATGAAAATGAAGAAGAAGAAGAA
>Ga0315274_10007636_pt1 | contig 15653 bp, 18 predicted proteins | sample YL17G02_20_MG_FD_203700 | JGI IMG/M metagenome (GOLD analysis project Ga0315274, IMG submission 203700) | Sediment microbial communities from Yellowstone Lake, YNP, Wyoming, USA - YL17G02_20 | ecosystem: Environmental > Aquatic > Freshwater > Lake > Sediment | place: USA: Wyoming | collected... | reverse complement strand
TTCTTTTCTCTTTTTCTCTCTCCTCCGATATTGCATCTTCACTCTCTTCCCTCTCCTCCCACGAGAGCATTCTCTTGCCTATTTACACCAGAGAATAAACAGAATGGATCTCAACGAAGACCCCCCGCCCCCGCTCTGTCTCACTCGTTGTTCGCACTCCTCCCGCCGCCGCCGCTCGTCGCCCCGCCGACCCCAATCTTCTCCTTGAGCGTCTCCTTGCTCAAAAACGCGTTCTCCCCGTCCTCGCTGTGGTACAGGCAAGAGACCTTGGGGGGCTGCCCGTTGCCCTCGCCGGGCACCCCGTCAATCGCGTTCACAAACCCGAACGTGTTGAGCCTCCCCGTGCACTTCGACACCTCGTCCTTGGACACGAGGCCCTTCCGCTCCAGCAAGCCGACGTTGGACCGCCGCAGCACGCACCCGGGCTTGACCTCGGGTTGCGCCACGTAGACGTTGAACGGGTTGAAGCTCACGAAGATGCGCTGGTCGAAGACCATCGACGAGTAGCCGTTGGCCATGCAGACCCCGCTGTTCGGAGTCCTCCGGTCGACGATCTCCGTGGAGGCGACGTTGGACGGCGCGAACGAGGCCGTCGAGTTGAACCACGTCCCCGTGCCGATCCCGGCGACGAAGGCCGCCGTGACGAAGGCCTTGGTCAGGTTGGACATGCCCCCGGGCTCGGTGGTCGTGTCGGTGTTGTTGGAGGGAGGGGGGGGCCGGTTGCCGTTGCCGTTGTTGAAGCCTCCGCCTCGGTAAGGGTCGTCGGAAAACCCGTCGCCGGGCGGAGGATTCCCCCGCGGCGGCGGCGAGCGGTAGCTCGATCGGGGAGGAGGCGGGGGGTAGTATCCCGTCGCCGGGTCGCCTGCTCGCCTGCGAGGAGAAATAGGCTCTCTCTGCTGCTGTTCTCCGCTGTCGTCCCAGTCGGGCTCCGCGCGGAGAGGCCGCAGGGAGAGCAGGCGGCGAGGAGGACGCGGGGCGACGGCGGCGGCGAGCGATTTCGCCGGCGGCATGGCCGGCGGCGGCGACGTCAACCGATTCCCTCCCCGCCCGTCGCGTCCGCTGCAGCTCGCGGCTCCGGACGCGGCCAGCGAGGCCGGGCACCTCACGAAGAGGATGCCCATGGCTCAAGAAAAGCGAAGAGAGAGAGAGAAGAAGGAGACGAGGAGAGAGGCAAGCGAAACAGGAGGAGACCGACTAGACTAGACAGCAAGTTTTTTTTTAATGATTTTTTTTTCTTTCACCTCTCCCCTTTTTTTTCTTTCCTCCCTCCCTCTCGTCCCCTCTCCTATTCTCTCTTATACCTCTCACCCCTCCGTGCCGTGCCTCCTCCCGCCAAAGAGGTCAAACGCTGCGGAAGAAGAAGGGCCCGTCGGAGGGCGCGGGAGGGGCAGGTCCTTGGGCGTCGGCTTGGGCAGCTTCGGCCTCTTTCTCTGCGGGGGGGCCGCGGCGGAAGGAGCCGCGGCGCGGGGGCGCGCGGCCACGGCGGAAGGAGCGGCAGCAGCAGCGCCGCGGTGCCCGATATGCTGCTGCTGCTGCTGCTGCGGAGGAGGGCGAGGGCGAGGAGCCTGCGGCTGCGGGGCGGCGCGCCACTGCTGCTGCTGCTGCTGCCGCTGAGGCGGAAAGTGCTGCACAGCCCAGGGGGCGTTGGCGGCGGCGCCGCTGTCCTGCCCTCCGCCTCCGCCCCCTCCTCCTCCTCCTCCTCCGCCGCCGCCGGCGAGCATCTCCGGCGCGACGAAGGAGCATAGCCTGCCGACGCCGCCGCCTCCGTTCTGCTCCGCGTTCCATTGCTGCTCCAGCTGCTGCCGCTCCAGCTGCTGCTGCTCCAGCTGCTCCAGCTGCTCCAGCTGCTGCCGCTCCAGCTGCTGCTGCTCCAGCTGCTCCAGCTGCTCCAGCTGCTCCAGCTGCTGCTGCTGCTGCTGCTGGAAGCGGAGCTGCTGCGCCCCCTGCCCCCAGTGCAGCCCGTGCTCATACTGCTGCTGCTGCTGCTGCTGCTGGTGGTAGAGCTGCGGAGGGGCGGCGTCAGCGGTGAAGCTCGAGATCGCCGCCGTCGCCTCCTCGGCGCCGGTGCCGGCGAGCTCGGCAGCGGCGAGCTCGGCGGGGTCGGCGGCGAGCGCGGCCGCTCCCTCCGCTTCCTCTTCCTCCTCTTCGAGGAGCTTGGCGATCTCCGCCGAGGCCTCCTGCGTGGCCCAGGCGAGGCGTCCCAGCCTGGTGTCGTCGTCGTCGTCGTTGGTTGTTTTCGTTTTGTTTATCGGAGTTGAAAGAGGGCGAGAAGAAGAAGCAAGAGGGTGAGAGCTGCTTTTTTTTCTTTCTCAACTGCCGCCAAAAAAAAAAATAATGGAGAAAAAAATCGAGCTCACTCGAGGAACGACGCCGACTCCCAGGCCCTCAGCCTCGCCAGCTTGTCGCGCAGCGTCCCCTCGTCACCGCCTCCGCCTCCGCCGCTTCCGCTGTCTCCATTGATGGCCTTGAGCCTCTCGCGCAGCTCGGCGACGCGCGCGCGAGCGGCCTCGAGCTCGGCGCGCCTCGCCGACGCGACCCGCCCCTGCTCCTCCTCCAGCGAGGCGGCGCAGCCCGCGGCCTCGGCCTCGGCGCCCCTGCCCGCCTCGGCCCTGCGCAGAGGGCACGAACTCCGCCAGAGGTCTTCAGACCTCGAGACAAAGGCCCCGACGGCGGACAGGAGCCGGGAGCGGGCGGCCCTTTTCGACTCGTCAAAGCGCTCTCGGACTCCGCCGCCGCTGCCGCTCTTCTCGCGGTCCCTCTTCTTCTCCTCTTCCGCCTCCGCCGCCGCGGCCTCGGCGAGCTCCGCGCGCGTCTCGGCGACCAGCCGGCGCTTCAGCGCCTCCCGCGCCCGCTCCTCGAAGCGCCCCGCGTCCTCCGAGGCGGCCAGCGCGGTGGCACCAGCCGAGGCGGCGCGGGCGTTGGCAGCAGCCTCGGAGGACTCGAGCGACGCGAGAGTGTGCGTGACCGCGACGAGCTGGGCGGCGGCGCCGGACATTTCGTGCCCCCGAGTGTGCGCGTAAGAGAAGGAGAAGAGGAGAGAGGAGCGACGAGGAGAGATGGAGAAGCAAGAGAAGACCTCTGTGCCGTTGGAGAGCTTTCGTTCACAAAAGAGTTTGTGAACGAAAGCGAAAAAAAGAAAAAAAACGAATTCAAACCGCCACGTCTCTCTTCTCGCCTTGAAAATTTTTATGCTGCTCGCATTTTTTTCCATTTTTGAAACAAACACGAAAAGCGCGCTTTTTTCTCCCTTATTTCATTACAGCGACGCGAAGGAAAAGAATTTGCAAAAGCGATTTCTTGAGAGGACGCAAAAACAGCGAGAAGATGAAAAAAGAACAGCACCACATCCTCTCTTCAGCAGCAGCCTCCTCCGCCGCTCGACTCGGCACTTTTGTCGACGGTCGTCAGCCCGATCGGGTGCCTCGCGCCGGCTCCGCAGCCCCAGGCCCCGAAATGCACTTCCCTGTCCCCCTCGACGTCAAAGTGCCTCGCCAGCCACGAGTGGCCCCCCTCGCCCAGCATCGCCGCCGTGTTGCCGCACACGGGCGTCGGCCTGCCCGCCTCGAACACGTGCCCGGCGTCCAAGACGTACGCGCCCTCGGAGCCGGCGATCGTGCCCCTGTACGTCGCCCTCTGGCCGTAGTCCTCGCAGCAGCTCTCGAGGAGCCCCCGCGGGAGCTTGAACAGCCTGAACGTGACCGAGTAGAAGCGCGCGGGCCCCAGCAGCTTGCGCATGTCCGCGTCGTTGACCTCGATGGGCGAGGCGGCGACGTGCACAGGGTACTCGAACCCGGCGGCCCTTGCCTCGCGCTTGAAGTCCTCGACGTACAGCGCGCCGGACACGCACTCGCCCCAGAGCACCTTGTCCTTGCGCGCCGCCTCGGGGACCCTCCGGTCCGCGTAGACGTCGGAGAAGTAAAACTCCCCGCCGGGGGACAGGACGCGGAAGGCCTCGCGCAGGACCGCGGGCTTGTCCGGGGAGAGGTTCACGACGCAGTTGGAGATGACGAGGTCGGCGGCGCCGTCCGCGACGCCGGCGGAGCTCAGGTCCTCCATGAAGCCCTTGACGAACCTCATGTTGGACAGCCCGTAGCCCAGGGTCTGCGTGCAGTAGGCGTCGGCGTGCTCGCGGGCCACGGCCAGCTGCTCGTCGGTCATGTCGACCCCCACGACGCTGCCCCGCTCGCCGACGAGCGCGGCCGCGGCGTAGCAGTCGCGGCCCGAGCCCGACCCCAGGTCGAGCACGCGCAGCCCCTCGATGCCCATCGGGAGCGGCGCGCCGCACCCGTAGAATTTCTCCGTGACCGGCTGGGGCACCTTGCGGAGCACCGCGCGGAGTGCGGGCGGGGGGGCGCCGGCGGCGGTGCAGGCGCTCGTCTTGAGGTCCTTGGAGGTCGAGAGCACTTTGCCGTAGTAGTCCTTGACCGAGTCGAAGACCGCCTGCGAGTTTTTTTTTTCCTTAGGGCTCTTTCGTTACGTTTGGTCGGTTTCAAGGTTTCGAATCCCTCGCTCCGTCGCGTGTTTGGCGAGTGTGGGGGAACGAGCGGGAGCGGGAAGCGCGAGCCGGAGCGGGCGAGAGAGAGTGGGGGTTGAAACAACGAGCGACGGGCTCAAAAACAAGCGCTTCTTCTTCTTCTTCAATCTCACCGTCGTCGCCTCGTTCGTCGCCGCGGCCGCGACGCCTGCTCCGGACTTGGGCTGCGGCGGGCAACAGCTCCCCATCGTGATGCCTCCGATGGAGGGAGAGCGAGCAGAAGCGAGTGTTGTGAAGCTGGAACGCAGGCAGGAAGGGCCGCGAAGCATCTCGGTGTTCGGCGTGTTTTCGCTCCCCTTGAAAATTCCGCTTTGTGCCGAAGAGGGCGGGAGCATCGGTTTTTACTTTTTCTTCTCTTTTCCTTTGTCGAAAGGAGGGGGGCTCTCTCTTTCTCATTCCCTCTTTTCTGATCGTTCCCAGACTGTAGACGGAGCTTGCATGGGAGCAGCCCCGCGCCATAGTTACGGCGCTGGCCGAGGAGGAGGAGGCGGAAGAGGAGGAGGAGGAGGAGGAGGAGGAGGAGGCCGAGGGCGCGGAGGCAAACATGCGAGTTCGAGCCGCCGAGCAAGTGCTCCTTCTCCATTCAACAAAAAGGCGCTCGCCTCCGAGGCCGCCAAGGCCGAGCGCAAGATCCCGACAGCCAAGCGCATTCGAGACCTCACGAGGCTGCTGGCCAAGGTGAGGATCTGGAGCGGAAGAGAAAGGAAGAGACGGGAAGAAGATGGGGACAATCGATGTCGATTCCATCGGCACCGCCTAGCCAAGAAAAAAAAAAACTCACCGTCGGGAAAAAAAAAAAACTCCCTCTCAAAAAACAGCCCAACCTCGACCCGCTGATGCGCTCCAAGCTCGACTCCCGCCTCGCCGCCGCCAGAGCAGAAGCGGCGGACCGCGCGGCCTCGGAGCGCGAGCGGAGGCTTGCCACCAAGTACCACCGCGTCCGCTTCTTCGAGCGGGTCAAGGCCGAGCGCGCCCTCAGGCAGGCGAGGGACCGCCTGCGCCGGTTCCTCGCCCGCGCCGCCTCTTCTTCTCATCCCTCCGCCGGAGAAGGAGGAGAAGGAGGAGGAGAGGGAGGAGGAGGAGTAGCTGCCCTCGAGTCCGCCGTCGACGCGGCGGAGGACGACCTGGTGTACATCACGCACTTCCCGAAGGGGGAGAGGTACGTCTCGCTCTTCCGCGGGGTCGCGGAGAGCGGCAACGGAACCGGCAGCGGAACCGTCGGCGACGGCGACGACGGCGCCGGCGCCGGACGCGGCGGCGGAGAGGAGCGCCTCGACCCCGAGACCTTGGCCCGCCTGCAGAGGGAGCGCCTCCGCCTCCGCAAGCTCGCGCGGGCGAGAAAGGCCGAGGAGGCCCTGGTCGGGGAGGCGGACGAGGGGCGCGGGCTGGTGCGCGCGAGGGGGAAGAGGGGAGCGGGAGGGGAGGAAGAGGAGGAGGAGGAGGAGGACGGCGACGACTTTTTGCTCCCAACGGCTTCTGTCCCGGAGGAGAGGAAGAAGAAGGAGAAGGAGAAAGCCAAGGCAGCTGCTGCTGCTGCTGCCGTGGTACCGGCTCCGGTGGCGACGAAGAAGCGAGCTCCTCTGGCTCCTCCCGTTGTTCCCGCTTCTCTTTCTTCGGAAGACGAAGAGGAAGAGGAAGAGGAGTCGGAGGAGGAAGAAGAGCCCACAGCCAGCGGCGGCGGCGACGACGACGACGACGAAGAAAAAGCAGAGGAGGAGGAGGAGCAAAACCGCCGCAGGAGGAGGAAAACCCCTCCCCCGCCGGAAGGGAGGCTCGAAGCCCTGCCGCACAGGGACCCTGTGGTGCGTTTCAAGCCCCCGGCGGAGAAGGCGCTCACTGCCGAGAGGCGGAGGCAGCAGAAGAAGGAGAAGGGGACGGTCGAGGAGAAGAAGAAAGCCACCGCCGAGTTTCCTCCTCCCCTTCCTTCTCCTGCTTCTCTTCAGTCTTCTTTCTCGTCGAAGAAAAGGGCGAGGAAGCCCCTCCCTCCTCCTCCGCCGAAGCTCCCCGTTCGCTCTCGCGCAGAGGGAGGGCGCAAGCGCAGGCGCAAGAAGTGAGAGACGAAGTGTAAAAAGGAACGAATGAATTGGAAGGACGGCAGTGTTGAGAGTTTTGATAGTTCACAAGTTGGAAAAAAAGGAAAACTGGGATCAATTTGAAAGTTTCAAGGGGGACATTTTTTTTGTTTTTCAGTTCGTTTTGATGAGGGGGGACCAGTTTCCTCTCTAGCTCTAGACCTTCCCGGCCTCCCTCATCGTCCCCAGGGCGAGAGTCCACTCCCGGGAGAACTCCGGGTACCCGTGCGCTTCGTGCCTCGTCGCCCAGACTGCCCTGAGGTGCGGGGCCGCCGTTCCGTGCTGGCACCTGCGAAGGCGCTCGCGCTGGAGCTCGACGGCCGAGGGAGCGATGCCACTGTAGCGCTGGAGGCACGCGGGCCAGTGGGAGGGGGCGGGCGAGGAAGGCGAGGAAGAGAACACTTCGAGCGCGAGCGAGAGCGCGCCGGCGGCCGCGGCCGAGGGAGCGACCTCGGACCCTTCCTGGTCGAGGAGCGCCAGCTGCAGGAAGAAGGACGCGAGCGTGTAGACGTGCATCTTGTCACCGCCGCCGCCGTTGCTGCCGCCCTCGGAGGAGGCGGGCCCGGAAGGAGAAGCGTCGGAGAGGGCGCCGCCGGCGACGGCGCGGTACCAGAACGACCGGAGGAACATCTTGGCGTTGGGCGCTCCGTTCCTCAGCCTCGCCGGGAGGGCGGCGACGAGCCTCGCGGTGGCGTCGACGACGTCCTGAGGGGAGTAGGCTGCGTCAGAAATGTGGGAGAAGCGCGACGGGTCGAGCTCGCCGCCCTTGTCGTCGGCGCCGTCGGAAGAGGTCGTCGCCTCCGCCGCCGTCTCCGCCGTCGAGGCTTCGGCGTCTTCGTCTCCTTCCTCCTCCTCCATGCCGGAGACGTCAGGGGTCACGGGCGCCTCAGGGGAGGACTCCCTGGAGGCGGCAGCCTCGGCGTCGAAAACGACCTCCGGAGACTCCTCCCTCTGATCGTCCTCCTCTGCCGCCGCCCGCCGCTGCTTCTTGCTCGCGGGCTCCTCTCCCGCTTCCTCCTCTTTGTTCTCCTTCGCAGCATCAGCGACAACGACCTCCTCCTTGCCCGCCTTGCGCGCGGCCGCGGCCTTGTCGGCCATGGCAGCGCGGAGCGCGGCGATGCCCAGGAGCTGTGTTTGAGTTTTTTTTGGGAGTTGAGAGGAAAAAGAAAACGGTCAGGAAAGAAAATTTCGAGGGGGAAAAAAGCAGAGAGAGGAAATATTTTCCCGGCGGGCGAGCCGTTAAGTGAGGAAAGTTCCGCGCGAGCGAGGAGTGGAGGAGGGCAGAGGAGGAAGTGAGGCAAGAGAGGAAAAGAAAAAGCTGTTTGCTTTGCTTTCCCGCCTCTCGCTCCCTCTCTGAGTCCAAGATAAATCAAGTCGCTTCTTTGGCCCCCTCCCCGCGCGCCCCTTCTTGCCCTCTCTCCGAGTCCCTGCCATCCCCGATGACACGAGGCAATCAATGCCGCGCGTTTGCACCGGAGAAAAGCCGAATCGGCGCGGGCTCGCGGGGAGAAAGGAAGGCAATTCAGCGCGAGAAAAGCCGTTGATCAGAGGGGCTCTCCAAACAGAGAGCGCCGAGAGCGAAACCGAAAAAAATCTCGCCCTCTCTCCTTGAAGAAGGCACGTCGAATCATTTCTCCCAGTCCTTGTTTTCACCTCCCTCTCTTTCTTCCTCACCTGATACTTGCCGAGCTCCTCCACCCCGATGCTCGCCATATACGTGTCGAGGTAGGACACGGCGCGGTAGATGACCGTGGACTCGCAAGACCAGTCCCAGGAGACCTGCAAGAGGAGAAGTTGGGTTGTTTTTTTTCGAGAGCGAAAGCGAGAAGCGAAAGCGAGAGTTCGGGTGAGAGCGGCGATCTCTCCGTCTTCTAGCTTTTTGATGCGAACAGAGCGGGAAAAAAGCAAACAGCTCTCTCGCATTCGCGGTCGAATAGCACCAGCTCGGTGCCTCTCATCTCTGCCGATTTCAAGGGCAGCGATCCGCTCACAAAATCGCCACGCTCTGCGACGGAGAGAACAGCAAAAAGAGGCGCGAGCACCACGCGAGGCGCGGCGGCTTCTCTCGACCTCTCTCTGTCCCAATTCGTCTGTTCGCCCAATCTGAGACTTGATTGCTCTCTCCATCACCTTGCGTACCTCCGCCAGCCACTCGGCCAGCACGGCCCGGTGCCTGGGCTGCACGACAGTCTGCCTCTTCGCGATGGCCCCGCCGGCCAGCGGCGCGATGGCGAGCTCCTCGCGCTCGCGGAGCTCGAAGAGCTCGGCCTGCCTCCTCCAGGCGATTTCCTCGGCCTTGCCCATGCTTGGCTCGGCAACCGCCCTCTTCACGCGCGCCGCGTCGGCAATCGCGGCCCAGGCGGGCCACCTCCGCCTGACGGCCGCGGCCCAGGCATGCACCCCGAGCTCCCGGAGCCAGGGCGCGGCGCACAGGGCGCGCCCCAGGTCGCGGAAGGCCTCCCCGGCAGCAGAAGGGGAGGAGGAGGGCGTGCCGACAAACGAGAGGATGTCGATGATGCAGTCGTTGGGCAGGTCTGCGAAAGTAGTAGTCAGGGCGAGAGCCGGGACAGCCTGCAATGTCGAAGGGCTTGGGCTCATCGGGGGGGTCTCGGGCGCCGGGGGGGCGCGTGCTCGCTTGGGGGAGAGCATCGTGGTGGTTATCGCCTGGTGGGAAAAAGGGAGGGAAGGAGAGAGTGTCGGAGCAAAGAGTGAAGAAAAAAAGTTGTTCAGAAAAAAAGAAGGAAAGAAAGAAAAGTTTGGCAAAAAGAAAAAAAGCGACGCCCTCTCTCTCTCGCGCTCCTCCCTCTCTCCCTCTCCCCCCTCTTACTCTTTCTATGACTGAAAAAAAAACCAGGAGGGGCCCCGAGAGACCCCCCGAGGAGGAAGAACTGAACTCGTGTTTACAGGGGAGATGGAACTGGGGGCGGGACCGAGGACCAGATAAAAATATAAGAAATCGTTTTTTCGAGGAAAAAAAGACCCTGATTTTTGGTTTTTCGTTCATTTTTTTTGTTTCCGCGTGCGCGGGTTGTGCTGTTGCGCCCAGGGGACCGAAGGGGGGGGGGGGGCGCAATTGGGGGTTGCGGTGGTTGTCGTCGTGGTTGTTTTGGTTTTTCTAAGGGAGTCCGGGGTCAAGGGGGAAAAAGCTTGATTATTTTTTTCCAGCGTGAGAGGAGAGTTTTTTTCGATCCGTTTATTTTCTTCTTCATCGCCAGGCTCCAGCGGCCGCCGCCGGCCTTGCTGCCGCCGCCGCGGGCCACGCGTCCGCCATCACTTCGTCCTCGTCGTCGTCCTCCTCTTCGAGCTCGTCGTCGTCGTCCTCGCAGCCAGCCGCGGCGGCGGCGGAAAGCCAGTGCCTCGGCTGCTGCCGCTGCTGCTGCCGCTGCTGCTGCAGGGAAGAAGAGGCAGCCCGGCGAGGGAGCGCCCGCTGCTGCCGGAGCAGCCGCTCCTGCCGCTCGTGCCGCTGCCGCTGCCTCGAGAGCTGCTGCCAGAGCTGCTCCTGCTGCAGGCCCTTGGCCCTCGCGCGGGCCCTGAACCCGCTCTCGGAGTCGTAGCACCAGTCCTCGACGGCGGCCGAAGAGGGCTGGAGCTGCTGCTGCTGGGAGGCGGGAGGCAGGGGGGCCAGCGGCGGGCGGGAGGCGACGGGGAGAGGCGCGGCGGCGGCGCCGCTGCTGCGGGCGGCCAGGAGCGCCGCGGCGACGGCGCGCCTGCCCCTCGAGCGGGAGGCCGAGGCCGAGGCTCCGACCGACGAGGAGGCCGGGGAGGAGGCCTCGGAGGAGGGGGCCGACGAGTCCGGGTCGAGAACGCACGCCGGGGAGGCCGAGCGGCGGGAGGAGGCGCCGGAGCCGGCCTTGGCCTTTGCGGCGGCGGCAAGAGCGGCGGCGGGAACCGCGACCGGCGTCGACGCCGACGCCAGAGGCGCCCGAGGCGCCGGCGCGACCCCGGAGGCGACCGCCGAGAGCAGCCCCGCGGCTCCCGCTCCCCCTCCTCCGAGCCTCTCTGCCAGGGCCAGGGCCTCCCCCGTGAGCGCGAAGGAGATCGAGGAAAGGGCCGCGGCACCGGCGCCGGCGCCGGCGGCGGCTCGGGCGGCGCGGAGGCCGACGAGGGCCGCCGCGGCGCCGACGGAGGAGGGCCGCGCCGCGGCCAGCGCCCCGCCGGCGACGAGCGCGGCCTCGACGGCAGCGTCGGCCGCCGCCGCCGCGGCGTCCCTCGCCGCCGAGAGGGCGGCCGCCGAGGAGCCCGACGAGCGAAGACCGGAGGCAGCCGCGAGGGCAGCCGAGGCAGGAGAGGCAGGGGCAGCGGCCGAGGCGGCGGCCGAGGCCGAGGCAGGGGCCGAGGCGGCGGCGGCGGCCCCGAAGAAGGCCGAGAGCGACGAGCGAGGGGACGGGGCCGCCGCCGCCGCCGCCGCCGCCGCCGCCGCCGCCCCGGCCGCGAGCGCCGCCGCCTCGTCCTCCCGCCGCTGCGCCTCGAGCGCGACGGCGAGCAGCGCCCCCGCGAAGCACGCCGCCGTCGGCGCCGACGTCCTCCACCCGAGGAGCGCCAGCATCTCGAGCTCCGCGGCGGCGACCGCGGCCGCGGAGAAGTCGCCTCCCCTCCAGGGGCGCGCCCCCGAGGGGGAGGGGGAGGGGGAGGAGGGGGAGGGGGGGGAGAGGGAGGAGGCTGGGGGCGCGGGGGCGGCGGGGACGGCGGCGCCGCAGCACTGGAGCCTCGAGAGGTCGTTGGGCAGCCCGGCCTCCTCCCTCTTGGCGGCGATCGAGAGGGCCGCCAGCGCGCGGAGGGCCGCGGCGCGCGAGGGGACGGAGGAAGGGGCCGAGAGGGACGCCGAGGACGAGAAGGAGGCGGAGGAGGGGGAGGCGGCCGAGGCCGGCGGGGTCGAGGGCGCCGGCGGCGGCGACGCCGCCGCCGCCGCCGACGGAGCGGGGAGCGACAAGAGGCCGAGCCGCGCGGCCCAGCTCTTCCTCTCCTTTTTCCGCGGCAGAGCCGGGAGCTCTACCTCCGCCTCCGCCTCTGCCGTCATTGCTGCTGCTGCTGCTGCTTCGTCGACGACGACGACGCGCCTCTTCGAAGACGAGGCGGCGATCTCGGAGGGGGGGGTCGCCAGGTCGGCGAGGGCGACGGCGCGCGCGGCGGTCGCCGAGGAGAAGCCGTGCAGGCGGGAGACCTGGAGAACGATTTTTTTGATTTTTTTGCCCCCCCACCGAAAGACGTTTTGAGCGAGCCGGAAAAAAGAGCGGCAACTTTTTCGTCCTCAACTCTCGATCAATGACTGCGAAAAGAGGCGCTCGCCGCGCGTCCTTCCAGGGGCTCAAGATCCTCTTCGAGATCTCCAGGCTGAGAAGAAGTTCGCGAGACCCCATCGAGCGAAAAAAAAGAGGCAAAGGCACAAAGAGAGTTTGAAGAAAGGGGGCGCGAATCGGGCCCGTGGAAAGGAAAGCGAAAAAGCGGGAAACGCATGCGCTGGGCCGATGGCGACGCCGAGCGGACGATCGGGAGGAGACTCAAAAAAATAAAACGGGACTCACCGCGAACGTCCACTGCACCAGCTTGGCCCGCGCGGCATCCTCGGAGACGAGAGAGGCCCGGGGCATGGTCGCTTCGGCCTCGAACAGCCCGGAGAGGTCGTCCGCGGCGCTGACGGGAGCGAAGGGGAAAGCCATCTGAGTCGGGGGTGAGAACGAGATTCGGCGGGAGACAAGAAAGCCAGAAGAGACGAGCGATCGAGAGCGAGGATTGCGCTCGTCCGTGGAGTGGCACGGAGCCCGAGATTCGGCTCTGCCCTGTTTCTGAGGGAGAGGAAGGTCGTTTTGGACTGCTCCGTGGCAGGGAGGGGCGTTCGGAGCGGGGAGGAGGAGAGCGGGGGGGAGAGGGAATGGGGAGAGAGAACGACGACGCAGGGTCGAGAAGAAAAGCGAGCGAGAAAAGTGGCGGCAAGATTATTTTTTTATTTTCTCCCCCCCGCTTTCGAACTAGGCTTTTCTGCCGAGGTTTTTTCTGTTTCTTGCTGAACCAATGTCATCGCCGCAGCAGCCCGCGATGCCTCCAGAGGAGCCCGCGATGCCTCCTCCGACGGCCTCGCTGCAGCACACTATCGTCAGGACGCTCGACGCGGAAGCCACGGCGCGCCTGCTCTCCGAGGTCGCGGGCCTCCGCATCGGCAAGATCTGGCACAATTTTTTGCCGCTCTCGACTTCGAACTCCGTCGCCCTCGACCTCCTTCAGGTCGAATCGCCCTCGACCGCCGCCTCCTCTCCTCCTAGCATCTCCCCGCAGCACTACGCCTTTTTGACCGACGACTCGGGCTTCGACGCCGGCCTGCGGGCGCTCAAATCCCGCAAGATCGAGTTCTAGGCTGACCACACCGGAGCGGGGAAGAAGAAAATCAACCACCTCTGGGGCGGCCGCGGCGTGTACTTCAAAGACGAGGTCTCGGGGCACGTCATCGAGCTGATGACCGTCGTTTACGGAGACCCCAAGGAAGTCGACGAGGCTCTCGAGAAGCTGAAGGCGGAGGAGGAAGAGAAGAAAGAGAAATAGAGGGAGGAACGAAAGGAAGAGAGGGAGAGAGAAAGGTGCCCTGTCGCGCGCGTACGCGCGTCTCCTTTCTTCGACTGCTCCCCCCCCTTATGTTTTGATTTTTTCGCACTCAAAAAAGACAAAAAGTCATTACACGCGCGCGAGGGAGAGAGAGCGCATCCCATTCCCCTCGCGCCGCCCGCTCACCGTTGCTTAGTAAGAGAAGACAGGAGAAGAAGAAAATAGAACCAAAGACCCCCCCTGCCTCTCTCTCTCAAATCTCAAATCAGAAATCAAACTCAAAAGACCCGAAAAAATATCTCCTCATGCCCCTCCACCCTGCGGCAGGTCGCCCTGAGCGATCACCACGGTCGGCTCGTTTGGCCGCGGGTACTCGAGCGAGAACACGCCGTACTCCGCGTACTCCTCGACCGAAGCCCTGATCTGGTCGTGAGAGAAATGCCTCCCCAGCAGAGAGACGAGGTCTCCCCAGCCGTACGTCAGGCGGCGCGACCGCTGCGCGTCGTCGCGGATCGAGCCGTAGATCGCCGACGCCGGGTCGGCCCTCGCCCTCGCGGCGTTCGTCCCCGCGTTCGCCCCTCCCGCCCCCGTGTAGGCGTCGTCGAGCAGCGAGTGCTTCGACATGCGCATCAGCCGCAGGGCCTCGTCGACCTCGGCCTGCCCGACCTGCTCCGCGAACCGAAGCCGCGCCAGCGCCTGCGCCAGCCGAAGGATGGAGAGCAGCGTCCGCGCGGTCGTGTACGAGTGCGGCACCGAGGCCGCGGCCTCCTCGGCGCGCATCTCGGCGTAGACGGCCGCGATGTACTCGGTCAGCGATTCGGGAACGGAGGGGGAGCACTGCTTGGCGCGGGCGACGTAGGCTCGGAGGACGGCCGGGGGCAGGAACGTCGACGAGGCGTTTTGGGTCTGGGCCGCGTCGGCCGCTCCCGCTCCCGCTCCTCCCGCCGCTCCTCCCGTCCCCGCTGCCCCCTCCTCTCCGCCGCCCGCTCCCCCTCGGGTCGTCGGCGCAGCCCCCGTCGCGTGCACCTCCAGCACGTGCGCCGCCAGCGCCCTGTCCCCGTCCGGGTCCGCCCTGTCGAGGATGAGCCACATCAGGTCGAAGCGCGACAGCAGCGCCGCCGGCAGCGCGATGTTCTCGGCGGGCGACCGGCGCACATCGTAGCGGCCCCAGGCCGGGTTGGCCGCCGCCAGCAGCGTCGCGCGCGTGTTGAGCGTGGTGGTGATGCCTGCCTTGGCGATGGAGACGGTCTGCTGCTCCATGACCTCGTGGATGGCGGTGCGGTCGGTCTGTTTTTGGGTTTTGGGTCGGGAGGGAAAAAGAGAAGAGAGAAAGGGAGGGAGATGAGTTTTTTTTTGTTTTTTTGAAAAGTTTTTCCGGCGAAAGAGAAAAACCTCGAGAGAGGAAAAGAAAGAGGGAAAGAAAAAACCCCTTAATCTTCTTACCTCTTCCATCTTGTCGAACTCGTCGATGCAGCAGATGCCGCGGTCGGCGAGCACCAGGGCCCCTCCCTCGAGGACGGCCTCGCCTGTTTTTTGTTTTGTTTTTTGTTTCGAGGTTTAGGTTTTTGATAAAAGGAGGGAAATTGAGAGAGACATTTTTTGTTTCGCGACTTCGCTCCCGCTTCCGCTCTCGCTCGAAGGGAAAAGAAACGACCAGCTCCTCTCGACCCTCACCCGTCACCGGGTCGCGCGTCACCGCGGCCGTCAGCCCGACCCCGCTCGACCCCCGCCCCGTCGTGTACACCGCGCGCGGCGCCAGGTGCGCCACATGCTTGAGCAGCTGGCTCTTGGCGACGCCCGGGTCGCCCATCAGGCAGACGTGCACGTCGCCGCGCAGCCGCATGCCGTCCGGCAGGCTGCGCGTGACGCCGCCGACGAGCGCGAGCAGCAGCGCCTTCTTGACGTCGCCGTGGCCGAAGATCTCCGGGGCGAGCGAGCCGGCGAGCCTGTCGTAGACGTCGGCTGCCGCGGCCGCGGCGTCGACCGCGGCGGCCAGCGCCTGGTCCTCGGCCGCCGACGCGTAGCTCTGCTTGTCGTGGTCGACGCGCGTCGCCTCCAGGAAGGTCTTGGCCAGCAGCGCCGACGAGGAGCCCTGGGCGCCGCCGTTGCGGCCGCTGCCCATCAGCCCCGGCGTCGGCGCCTCGGGGAGGAAGATGCCGCTGACCATGACCGAGTCCCCGGGGCGCATCGTCCTCGTCATCTCGCCGCGGAGCTGGACGGTGATGGAGCGAGGCGTGGAGCCCGGAGGCACTTCGAGGGGAAGCTCCTGGAGCTTGACCTCCTGGTACTTGACAAACTTGGAGCCGCGGGTCTGCAGGTGCAGGACGCCGCCGCCGTTGCCCCCTCCTCCGCTGCCGCCGCCGGCTCCGGCGCCCCCTGCCCTGCGGGCCGCGCCGGCGGGGAGGGCGGTCAGAGGGGTGAAGACCTTGCTTGTGACCTCTTGGTAGACCTGGAGGGTGGAGCGAGAGAGAGAGGAAGGGGGGGGGGGGGGTGAGAGAGATAAATAAATTAAA
>Ga0315274_10007634_pt1 | contig 15654 bp, 14 predicted proteins | sample YL17G02_20_MG_FD_203700 | JGI IMG/M metagenome (GOLD analysis project Ga0315274, IMG submission 203700) | Sediment microbial communities from Yellowstone Lake, YNP, Wyoming, USA - YL17G02_20 | ecosystem: Environmental > Aquatic > Freshwater > Lake > Sediment | place: USA: Wyoming | collected... | reverse complement strand
TATTATTATCAGGAAAAAGAAAGGAGGTGAAAATCAATGAAGAAACGTTGGATTCATTTGATGGTAGTGCTGGCAGCCCTGGCTTTCGTAGCAGCGTGTGTCTGTCAGCCGCAAGTGGTGAAACCCACGGAAGCGGCTAAGCCCGTTCCCCCTGCTGAGAAGAAAGTGCAGGAAGAGGTGGTGGCTGCGCCAAAACCCGCTGAGGTGAAAGAAGCTGAAGTGAAAGAGGATGTAATGAAGGAGGAGGTCTCACCCCTGGAAGACATCCACTTCGCCTTCGACGACTATTCTTTAACTGATACAGCAAAGACCATTCTTGAGAAGAATGCCGCTTGGATGAGAAACAATCCAAACACCAAGGTTCGTATTGAGGGTAATTGCGACGAGAGAGGTACCAACGAATACAATATGACCCTGGGAGAGAGGAGGACGAACAGCGCCAAGAAATATCTCATAAAATTGGGTAGTAAGGAATCGCTGCTCTCCACCATAAGTTACGGTGAAGAAAAGCCTCTTGATCCAGGTCATAATGAAGAGGCTTGGGCCAAAAACCGGAGAGACCACTTCGCCATTGCCAAGTAGAGTTTTAAGGGCCCTCCGGTGATACGGAGGCATGACTTTAGAGCGGAGGGCCCTCTTACAACTCTCAGGGGAAAGCATGAAAATGCGGATTGCGGATTGCGGATTGCGGATTAAAAAAACAAAGAAATGCCGGATTCTGAATTCTGGATTCTGGATTCTTATTGCTTGCATACTATCTCTATTCACCTTTGGTTGTGCGACCACCCAGGACATGCAGGTCACCCAGAGAGACCTCCAGGATCAAAGGAACAAGCTTACCGCAACCCAGCGGGAAATAACGGAAGCAAAAGAGTCGCTCCAGGGTGTTCAGAAAGGCCAGGCTGAACTGGACAACAAAACTGACCGCATCAGAATTGAAATCCAGAACCTCCAGGGAAAGCTCGACGAAATAAAGTTTCACGCAGAGAAAGCATCGAACGATACCCTGACCATGCGTGAAGAAATGACAGCCAAACTCAAGGAACAGGATGAAAAACTTATTGCCGTAAGAAAAGACGTGGATACCCTGAAGACTTCGATTACCCCCCCACCGGCAATTATCTCTCAAACTCAGCCTGGGGCAACCCCCCCGTCTTCTCTGGAAGGAGATAATGCAGAAGAGCTCTATAATGCTGCATACAGCAACTGGAAATCAGAAGATCTGGAAGGAGCGCGGTCAGCGTTTAAAAAATTTCTCGAAGTCTATCCCCATCATGAGCTTTCTGACAACGCCCAGTTCTGGATCGGCGAAAGTTATTTCCGGGAAAAGAAATATGAGGAGGCCGTCGTAGAGTTCGAAGAGGTAGTAAAGAAGTACCCCAAGGAAAACAAGGTGCCCGATGCCATGCTCAAGGAAGGACTTGCATTCTACGAACTGAAGAAGGAGAAGGAGGCCAAGTACATCCTCAAGAAGCTGATCGATAAATATCCCAAATCAGATCAGGCAAAGATAGCTAAGAGCAAGCTGGAAGAGATGTAAAGGAGCGGCGGGGTTGAACCCCACTCTTAAGAATAGTAAATCTTTTTATTCATGTTAAACAGAAGGGGCTGCAGTAATGCAGCAAATACCTGAACATCGTATTTCAATAACAAAAAGGAGTTGATAAAGAGGCTCTCTTTGCTTTGCATGCCTTCACGGGTTTCCCCCAAGCAGAATCATTTCCTGCGTGTGCAATCACAACATCATCAATTGCTTCCTCAGAGATAATCTTACGCTTTGACTTCATATATCCCATCCTGTAATAATCCTGACAACATTGCCAAGTTTAAGTTGAACAATAATTATTGACACAATAATCCAATTATTATAATATTCCAATTATTGGATTATCCATAAATTTAAATAAAGGCAGGGAAGATGCGAAAAAGAGAAAGGAGCAGTAGGAAGTCTTATAATTTCGATGATCAGTTAATCATAATTAAGAATTTTGTTGACGAATTATTTGTCAAAACAATGTTTCAAAATACTACAGACTTAATTGATACAGACTTATCTCCTTCACAAATAAAGATACTTTTCGCATTTAAAGATGATGAAAAGGCATACCCAATAGGAGAATTGGGAAGAAATGCCCGCATTAAGAAATCAACCATAACCTATATAATAGATCGTTCAGAGAAAGACGGTATTGTCGAACGAGTGAGAGATAGTAAAGACCGCAGGGTCGTTAAAATATGTCTCACCAGCAAAGCTAAAGAGAACAAAAAGAAATTTTATCTAAGAGGGAGAAAAGAGATGAAAACACTCTTTGCTAAATTAAGTAACGAAGAAAAGCACAAACTGCTCCGTTCGCTACAGGATGCATATCAAATACTTAGCAAAAGTTAACCATTTCACATAATGGTATCATACATCTCTTTTCAAGTTGAAACTCTATTGAAAGCACTGGGGGCATTATGATGGCTCGAGAAGATTTTGATTGCGTAATCATCGGAGGAGGAGTAGCTGGCCTTTCAGCTGCAGCATACCTATCCAAAGCAGGGCTCAAAACTATTCTGTTTGAAAAAAATGAACGTCTCGGAGGAGTTGCGGGGACCTTCTTTCTCAATGGTTATACCTTCGATGCGGGAGGCACCCCCCAGTATGATCAACTCCAGATGTTGAAAGAGTTCGGGGTAGATAAACTCGTAGAATACAAACCCATGGGCGATCCCGCCATTGCCATGTACTTTCCAAAACTCACTATCTATGGCCCTAAGGAGATAGATGACTTTCTTGCCCAATACAGACCCATATGTAATGCAAAAGCACTTAAGGAGCTCAATGATATACTTTTTGAATGTACCAAGATCGATATGAATAAATATTTGAAATTAAATCAAGCCATCAGTGAATCAAAGTTGCGATTTCTGTCCGGCCTGCTCAGAAGTAATCCTTTTGAACTGATAAAGGTATTTAACCTCATAATCCAGAATACGGAAGATTGGCTCAAAAAGAGAACGGTACATCCGGACATTTTATTTACCCTGCGTTTTTATAACGCCTTAACGATGATGTATCCCACAGAGCGCACACCGGTGCTCATTTTCGTATTGATCATGTGTGGTCTTGTGGGAAAGCTCGGGGGAAGGTGGCATGTGGTTAAAGGGGGAAATGATAAATTTTTCTTGGCGATGCGTGCAGCCATTGAGCACTATGGCGGTGTGGTAAAACCCTGCACAGCAGTGAAGAAGATAGTAATCGAAGATGAAGCAGCAAGAGGAGTTGTCCTGGAGGATGGGGAAGAGATTAAGAGTAGATATATCATTAGCAATATCGGCATTAAGGGAACCATCAAACACCTTGTGGGAAGAGAGTATTTTAACCAGAAATATTTCAAGAAGATCGAATCGTTAAAGCCCAGCCCGTCTCTCTTCAAAATCCACCTAGGAATTAATAAGAAACCCCCTATTAACACGGTGTGCAATTTTAAGATTGGTGAGAGGGACGAAAACGTCTGGTGGGAGGCAATCGACAAGGGATATATCCCTGAGCAACCGCCGCTGCTCTTCTGGTGCAAATATTTAGCAGATCCCAGCAGAGCACCGCAGGGAAAATATGACATTGATATCCTCACTGCTGCTCCATACCGTCATCGTGACGGAGACTGGGACCTGGTTAAACAGAAAGAAAGGGATAAGATCATTGCGGTAATGGAGGAGGTTATTCCGGGCATATCCAATCAGATTGAATTTGAAGATGTGTTTACTCCTAAAGATATGGAGAAATATTCTGGTCATGAAGAAGCAGGCATTTTGCCTGTCGAACCTTCTGTGGAACAGCTCATGAAGTTTCCTGACATAAGCCTCCCCATAAAAAACCTCTTTTGTATCGGTGCCACGGTAAAGGGCGGGGCGGGTGTTAATGGAGCAGCCTTTACCGGAAAGCTTTGTGCGAATAAGATTATTAAAAAGCTAACCGGACTTTGAACACATGGGCTGAGAGAGGAGCTGTCCTATGAAGAACAAGACTGATTTCAGCTATCCAAATGAAGACTATGTTACGCTCGTAAAAGATTTTTATAGTGACATAAATGGAGCTGAAACATTTGGCCCTGTCAAGGAGTGGGAATCTGATAACTGGTCATGTAGCTCTACTTGCTCCAGAGGAGCGGTGCTCGAAAAGGCAGGTTTTGGCATCATCCACATTGCTGGCGGGGCAGTCTATCAGAAACCCGGCAGTCTAAAACTCTTTGAGACGCTTGCCTATCCTGCCAATCCTAAAATCCCGGGATTGATTTTTGTGGCAAATCTGAATGAGACAGAAGACTTAGGGAGAATGGTGGTGTACTTGATCGATCTCATTATCCAGGACGGAAAGCCTCATGATGAAGAGAAGAAGATTATTTCTGCGGCCGTAAAACGCGTCTGTGATAAGCATGGACGAAACTTCGAGGAACGCTATGCACTTGAGCCCGGGCGGCTTCTCGCAGGGAACGGGGCAGAATGTGGCATAATGGACTTTTTTAAAGAGCACGATATACCTTTCCTAGATGACCTTATTAAAGCAGCACTGCCTTCCTACAGGAAAATTCTGGAGATCAAAAAGCATGAACAGCCGCAAAAAGAGGACTATGAAGAAATGTACCGATCACGGGCACGGATAGTTGAGTGGATTATTCTTGAAGACGTTGGCAGCAAGATTACCAGGGACAACGCCATACCTTTAGAGATTATTGAATCTTATGGTTTCCCCCCGGTTGTAAAATACTAAGCACAGTAACCCCACCAGAAGTGATATTTCAAGATGCCTTCCTGAAGTTTGTAATTCAGGATACTCTTCACAGCATTTTTATTCCTTAACAATTGAGAGGGAAATTCTTATACTACAACATGAATGTTAAAGATAATTTTATCTGAAGGTGTCTGTGATTGTTGCAATTATCTGTCACTTACTAGCAGTTTCTAGACACCACAACATTTAGTAGCAATTTCACCATCACAGGCTTCTAATAATATAGAAGCTTTTATCTTCATAGTACCCCCCTTATTAAGATCATCTCTCGCTATAGATATTTATTCAACATTTTTCCCTGAGAATCATTGACTTAAGTCAAATCATCTCTTTTCAAATCTCTTTACCATAAAGTTAACGGAAAATTTAACTCAATTTCAATGAGATGAAAAACGATAAATATTATAGTGCCCCATGATATGTAAGGAGGTTTTAACAATGAAGAGAGTTATACAGATAATCATTATACTGTGGTTAGCAGGACTGCTGGTACAACCAGCAATAGCTGGGGATTTTGGCCAAACGCCTCAGCCAATGATTATTACACTCTCATCCTTCATCGCTGAACCGGCCGATGGCAGTGTCTTTCTCTTCTGGGAAACGTCCCCTGAGATTGATAATGTGGGATTCAATATCTACCGTTCAGAACAAAAGAATGGAGAATACACAGTACTCAATGACAACATTATTATCGCGGAAGGCTCCCCAACCGAGGGAATGCTGTATGAGTTCATTGATGACACGGTACAAAACAGAAAGACCTATTATTACAAGCTGGAGGACTTTGATATTTACGGGGTCAGCACCTTCCACGGACCGGTGAACGCTACACCAAGAATGATCTATGGGATAGAGAGATAGAAGAATACATCATAACCAGTATGACATGGAAAGGCAGAGGCCGGCTGGCTTCTGCCTTTTTTTTCACGATACGGCGCATCTGAGATAAACCTTCGTGCCCAGTTTGATGAGATGTGGAGGTACGGCTGGCAATTCGGTATTGTGCTGATAGACATAGACCACTTCAAGAACGTCAATGACCTGTATGGGCACGAGATTGGCGACAGGGCACTCAAGATGGTCGCACAAACATTGCTGAAAAACTTACGGTCGTTTGACGTGATAGGCCGATGGGGAGGGGAAGAGTTTCTTGCTATTATCATGAATGTCCGTAAGGACCCCCTCAGGTCAATTGCAAACAGATTTCGTGTCTTGGTTGAACAGTCCAGCTTCTCTGTAGGAAATGATATCGTGCAGGTAACTATTTCCCTTGGTACAACACTTGCCCGCTCAGATGATACAACAGCTGACCTGCTGAAGAGGGTTGAAACTCTTATGTATCAGAGTAAATCCGGCGGCAGGAATCGCGTATCTACGGACTGACGAAAGAAATTCCTATCTGCTGCTCATCCCCAAAAGTATTATTGTCAAAAAAAGTCGCTCCTAACATATAAAGATTAGCTCAGGAATTTTTATCGGCAATCTGACAGCATGTGCTTTGTTTGAGACAAAGGGTACATCGTGTATCTGAACACCACTGGCAGAATTTGCAGTCAGGGCAGGGGTATTTTTTCTCCTGTAGGGTATGTTCAGGAGAGTAAAAGAGTCCCTCTGGGGTTACCTCAAAACGCAATCCGTTTTCATAGGTGAACTTCTTTTCAGGATCAGCCATTCCGCTCTCAATTGCGAAAACGAATGGTTAAGAATGGATCATCCCTTATTGAGGGCTGCGGTTTCCCGGTGGTAGTCCTGAAGAGAGCGGATACTCATCTCCTTTTTCCTCAAGGCCTCTATTCCGTTGACCGTTGCCTGCGCGCCTGCGATGGTGGTAATCAGGGAAACACCGTAGAGGACGGCACAGGACCTGATCTGGGCTTCGTCCTCCTTGGTCGCCTTCCCTGCAGGGGTATTGATGAGGAGATCGATCTGACCGCTCTTGATCCGGTCGATAATGTTGGGCCGGATGCCTTCATATACCTTCGGGATGGTCTCCACGTCCAGATCATTCTGGAGCAGAACCCGGGCTGTCCCGGAAGTCGCCAGAAGTTTAAATCCCAGGTCAGCAAGTTTTTTCGCAATGAAGACGATGTCCCGCTTATCCTGGTTTTTCACGCTGATGAATACATTCCCCTTGTTAGGCAGTTTTTGACCCGCAGCAATCTGGGACTTGGCGTAGGCAAGGCCAAAGCTCTTGTCGATTCCCATCACCTCACCGGTTGACTTCATTTCAGGGCCGAGGATGACATCAACGCCCGGAAATCTCACAAAGGGGAAGACCGATTCCTTCACTGCAACATGGGAGACCTCCACCTCCTTCGTGAAGCCCAGTTCCTTGAGCGTCTTTCCCAGCATGATCTTGGTTGCAAGTTTTGCCAGGGGCACGCCTGTTGCCTTGCTCACCAGGGGGACGGTACGGCTGGCCCTCGGATTTACCTCCAGCACATAGACGATGTTATTTCTCACAGCATACTGTATATTCAAAAGTCCCTTCACCTGAAGCTCTTTCGCCAGGGCGTAGGTATTCTCCTTGATTACTGCAATGGTTTCTTCATCCAGAGTGTGAGGCGGCAGGACCATCGCACTGTCACCCGAATGGATACCTGCCTCTTCGATATGCTCCATGATACCGCCGATCACGCATTGTTCGCCGTCGCTGACTGCATCCACATCCACCTCAATGGCATCCTCCAGGAATTTATCAATGAGGATAGGACGTTCCGGAGATGCCTCTACCGCTTTTTTCATGAAGTTCTTGAGCTTAGAATCGTCATAGACGATCTCCATTGCCCTGCCGCCGAGGACATAGGAAGGACGCACTACCACAGGATACCCTATCTCCTGAGCTACCTTCTGGGCCTCTGCAAAGGATGTGGCGGTGCCGTTAGCAGGCTGTACGATGTTCAGTTTTTTGAGGAGTACCTGGAATCGCTTCCGGTCCTCTGCCTGGTCAATGGAATCCGGGGAAGTTCCCAGGATGGTAACACCGGCATTAGACAAAGGAATGGAGATGTTGAGCGGGGTCTGTCCGCCGAACTGGACGATAATTCCGATAGGCTTCTCCAGGGCCACAATATTCAATACATCCTCTACGGTTAAGGGCTCAAAGTACAGTTTGTCAGAAGTATCGTAATCGGTCGAGACGGTTTCAGGGTTGCAGTTGATCATGATGCTTTCAAAACCCTCTTCCTTGAGGGCATACGATGCATGACAGCAGCAGTAGTCGAATTCAATCCCCTGTCCGATCCGGTTCGGCCCTCCGCCCAGGATCATCACCTTCCTGTTCTTCGTCGGGACACTCTCATTTACTGTTTCATAGGTTGAATAGTAGTAAGGCCGTTCAGCAGTAAACTCACCTCCGCAGGTATCAACCAGTTTATAGACCGCTGTAACGCCCTGACCAATCCGGTAGGCCCTGATCTTTTCCTCGGTGGTGTTCAGGAGGAAGGCGAGTTGTCGATCACTGAATCCGTCTTTCTTTGCCTTCAGCAGAAGTTCACGGGGAAGTTCAGGAACCGTTCCCTTGTCAGAGGACCGGTACTGTCTGATCTCCTCTTCTCGCTCTACCAGTTGCTTCATGTTGTCAATAAACCAGCGGTCGATCTTCGAGAGCGCATAAATCTCATCGATGCTCATACCAGCCTTCAGGGCGTAGCGGATGTAAAAGAATCTTTCATCATTGGGTATCCGGATCTTTTCCTTGATTGTATCCAGGAGGGTTTCCCCCGGAGAGGCGAGCATCTGATCAGTGACGGCATCTCTTCCATCTGCACCGAACCCGAACCGGGAGGTCTCGGTGGAGCGGATCCCCTTCTGGAGAGCCTCTTTGAAGTTGCGCCCGATGGCCATTGCCTCTCCCACTGCCTTCATGGAAGTGTTAATCACCCTCTCCGCTGCAGGGAACTTCTCAAACGTGAACCGGCAGATTTTGAACACGCAGTAGTCAACGGTGGGCTCAAAGAACGAAGTGGTCTTGCCGGTGACCTGGTTTATCACCTCGGGAAGAGTAAGCCCGACAGCCAGCTTGGCAGCCACCCGGGCAATGGGGAAGCCGGTTGCCTTGGAGGCGAGGGCAGAACTCCGGGAGAGACGGGGATTTACCTCAATGATCACGATATGGCCGTTTTCCGGATTCTGGCCAAACTGGATGTTAGCTCCCCCTCCGGTAATCCCAACCTTCCTGATAATACGCTTGGAGAGATTCACAAAGTCGGCATACTCCGGTGCGGTGAGGGTCTGTGAAGGGGCAACTACGATGCTGTCACCGGTGTGAACGCCCATGGGATCCACATTCTCCATGGAGGTGATCATAATTACGTTGTCTTCGCAATCCCTCATCACCTCATATTCAATCTCCTTCCAGCCGAGCACGGACTGCTCAACCAGCACCTGCTTGATCGGGCTGATCTCCAGCCCTTTGACCAGAGCCTGCTCAAGTTCCTCCCTATTGTAAACGGTGGAACCACCGCTTCCTCCCAGGCAGTAGGCCGGCCGCAGGATAAGGGGGAATCCTATCTTGATGCCAATCTCCATACCCTCTTTAACGGCGGTGGCAATCCCGCTCTGGGGCATATCTATTCCTATCTCCTGCATAGCCTTTTTAAAAAGTTCACGGTCTTCTGCCCGGGCAATGGCCTCCACGTTGGCGCCAATTGATTCCACGCCGTACTTCTTGAGCACCCCTTCCTTCATCAGGAAAAAAGCAAGGTTCAAGCCCGTCTGTCCGCCGAGGGTGGGGAGGAGGGCATCAGGCCTCTCCTTCTCGATAATCCTGGTTACTGTTTCAACGGTCAGAGGTTCAATATAGGTAACATCTGCCATCCCCGGATCTGTCATGATGGTAGCGGGGTTACTGTTTACCAGGATGGTGAAATATCCCTCTTCGTGCAGGGCCTTGCAGGCCTGAGAACCTGAATAGTCAAATTCACAGGCCTGTCCGATGACGATAGGACCTGATCCGATAATCAATACCTTATGAATATCTTTCCGCTTGGGCATGAATGATTCTCCTTGATTTACCTAAGAATGCTCACGAACTCTTTCAAGACCGGATGGACTTCGTTGCAGCCCGGGCTTGCTGGATAGTACTGGACAGAAATGAATTTCCTGCTGTCACTTCTCATCTTTTCGATCGTCTGATCATTCAGGTTCCTTTCCTCGATGGTAAGGTCTTTTACCCCTTTCAGCGAATCTTCATCCACCGCGAAACTGTGATTCTGGACGGTAATCTCACCTTTGAGCGAACCTGGTTTCGTTACCGGATAGTTGACCCCATGATGACCAACAGCAAGCCTTTTCAACTTCCCTCCCAGCGACAGGGCAACCGCTTCATGACCGGCAGAGATCCCGAGCAGGGGGACTTTTCCGACCAGTTCCCTGATCGTTTCACTCACCTGCTGTATGGCAGGGTCGTCCTCAGGCCCGCTTGAGACCACGATTCCATCCGGTTTCATTGCCATGATCTGCTCACGGGACGAATCAAAGGGAAGGAGGGTTATTGCGCAGTTCAACATCGTCAGTTGCTTTAACAGGCTCTGAGGCGCTCCCAGGTCAATGACACCGATCTTAAAAGAATTGGAAGAAGATGCAGGTGATAGGGGGGTTGGTTTTTTTACTGAGATCTTTTTCATCTGTGATCGCTGTTCGGACTTTGCTTTTGCGATCCTTTTCAGTATTTCCTTTTCATCCGCTTTCCCATGAGAGATAGCACCCCACTGCTCACCGTGGTCTCTGATTCTCACGGCCAGTGTCCTGGTATCCACCTCACTCAAAGTGGCTACCTTTTCTTTCACAAGGAACCTTTCAAAGCTCTCCTCCGCTTGAAAGTTGGAGTAGATCCGGCTGCTTTCCTTGATAATCAAACCGGAGATCCATGCCTTTGCCGATTCGTTGAATGACTTATTTATCCCGTAGTTCCCAATCAGGGGATAGGTCAGGACAACGATCTTTCCGGCATTGGCAGGGTCCGTCATGATCTCCTGATACCCAACAACGCCCGTATTGATAATCACCGGCCCGTATCGCTCTTCCTGTACACCGAGCGGTATTCCATCAAAACGTGCTCCATCTTCCAGCAGAAGGAAAGAATTCATGTGCTTCTCCTCTTACAGAACATCATCTCTGGATAGAAATCTCTTCTCTGTTTGCTTATTGGACGACTGCGCAGACATTCTGGCGCAAGGTCAGCTTATACTATCTTCCCAGATGATGGTCTGTCAAGGACGCGCTCATATTTTTTCTCTTTGAAGAGGTTTGATATTTCCGGAAGTTTAAGCAACTGAAAAAGGTAATCTCAAGAAGGAAGATGATGTTTTTTGAGGATTATCCGTGCATCCGCTATCGTACACCTCTCTGAAGAGCAGATCACAGGGTTGAGGTCAATGCTCTCAAACCCTTCTTCTAAATCCATGACCAGGTCTGAAAACGTGAGGAGCGTTTTACTCAATTCATTCACATTAACCGGGTTCAGGCCCCGATACCCTTCGAGTACGTTGCGTGCTCTCAGGCCCCTGATCATCGAATCAACATCCCTCTCTCTGAGCGGTGCCATCCTCAGGGTGACATCTTTATAGAGTTCTACGAATGCCCCTCCGATTCCGAGGAGAATTACCGGGCCAAACTGGTAATCACTTTTCGCCCCGATGATTACTTCGATACCCGCGAGCATTTCTTCGACGAGCATACCGACAAAACCTTCCATCTGGCTGAACCGTTTGAAGCTTTCCCGCAACCCTGTTTCACCCGCAATGCCCACTTCCACTCCGCCCCCGTCTGACTTGTGTAATATTCTCGGTGAAACAACCTTTCCAACGAGCGGATAACCGATCTTTTCAGCGAAATGAATGGCATCGTCGATCTTGTCCGACCAGATGAACCGGGGAACATCCAGTCCGGCCAAGGAGAGGATACGTTTGGCCTGGGGTTCTAAAACCCAGCCGTCCACCTGCGAGCCTGCAAGGATCTTTTTCATCTCTTCAGTCAACACCGCTGGCGCCTCCTCAGGGCTTCTGCCATATGGACCGCATCTTCAATAGAATGTGCAACCGGCACCTGGTTGAGCTGAAACCCTTCAATGAACATGCGGTATTTTTCCACGTGAGGCACATAGGCAATCAAGGACTTGCCGTCTTGCCGGGATATCTGGCTCAATCGGGCGCCCAGGTCTGAAGTTATTCCCGGGACATAAGGGAGAAGGAGCACTACGATACAGTCAACATCCACTCTCCCGCTTAAACACTGGGCTACTGCAATAAAGTCGTCATCCACTGCGCTCCCTGTCAAATCAATAGGATTCTTAAAAGAGGCAATAGCCTGTATCCGGGGTGAAACCTTTTCCCTGATTTCCCTTTGATCCTTTTCCGTCAGTGCTGTCACTGAAAGGCCATGGGAAACACAGGCATCTACAGCGATAGCGCCGTGTCCCCCGCTGCAGGTGATAATACCGATGTTGCCTTCTATCGGCTTCTGGTAGCAGCTCAGTACTTCACAGGAGGAAATCAATTCAGATTCATTTTTCGCCTCCACCACACCGCACTGCGAAAAAATCGAAGAAAAAACCTCATAATCGCCGGCAATAGATGCGGTGTGGCTCGATACGGCTTCAACTCCCATGGATGTCTTGCCGGCTTTTAACACCACGACAGGCTTTGTGCATTGTCCTGCTTTTAAAACGAACTCACGTCCTTCTCCCTGCCCGAATCCTTCCACGTAGAAGGCAATCACCTTCGTCTCAGGGTCATCCTGGAAGTACTCAAGGAGATCGACCTCCCTGATCAAGGCTTTATTCCCGATGCTCACGGCCAGGGAGAGACCCACGCCTTCTTCAGCGAGTTTGATCAAATAGTCCACCAATATGCCGCCACTCTGACTAACGAGAGCAACCTTCCCCTTCTCCGGCCTCATCATCCGTTCACCGGGAATGAAAAAGGTATCAATGTAAGGGGGGGAATAGATGCCCAGGCAATTGGGTCCGATGAACGGGAAACCTGCTTTTCTGGCTATGGATACAATGCTCTCCTGTAAGTCCTTTCGTCCGCTTTCAGAAAACCCCCCCGAAATAATAACAGCGCCCCCTACCCCTGCCTGTATGCACTCCTCAATGATTCCGGGTACAATTTGAGCCTGGGTAGCGATCACTGCCAGGTCAACCTTTCCAGGAATGTCAGAAACGTGCGGGTAGACCTTCTCTCCCTGCAGGGCACCACCCCGGTTGTTGACAGGGAAAACCTCCGCCTTCAAGCGGAGGTGGTTTTTATTGTAAATGACATTGGCTGGATGCCTGTCGTTGGTGAGAGAAACACCAACCACCGCCATCGTCCTGGGCTTAAAAAGAGGAGCAAGGTTCACCGGAACATTACCTCACCTTCCACCTTCTTCGTCGAACTCCCACTCTTTCTCGTAGGGATTGTATTTCAGGGTGGAATCAGGGGGGGCGTATTCCCATCTCTTTTCCATATAGTTGTGCTTCAGCTCATAGCTGTCCGGGGCGTACTCATACTTCCTGTCCATGGGGTTGTACTGGAGATCAGAGCCTGGCGGGGCGTACTGCCATTCCTTCTGGAGTGGATTGTACTGGAGAGAAGAACTTGGGGCAGTTTCCTCCCATTCCTTCTCCATGTAATTGTACTCCAACTCCCCTAAGGCTTTCACGGGAATTACTGAGAGGAATATGAGTAACAAGATAACAAAAATCTCCCTCGCCATATCTCCTTCATCCCTCTCATACATTTTAAATCTTTTCGTACCTTTAACAAAACGATATTTACGTTTTGGTTTGATACAGGTGGCGGTCATAGAAATATTCCTGATGGTGGTTGTTCAGTGAATTCCTTTGTTTTTTCCCGCAGAAAGCCCTCCACCTGGGAAAAGTCAGCCTCGATAGCATTTTCAGGGCAGAGTCGCATACAGGTGTAACAGAGAAAACATTTCTTGCCAAACGTCGGATACGGATCACAGGTGATAGCCTCCACAGGACACGTATCAGCACAGATCCCGCACTTTGTACACCTCTCCTGATTTACCTGCCGGGACGGGAGCATCTCCCGCGCTACATCGAGCGTAATCTGTTCCATGGCGTTCCGTAATGCTTCCGGCTGGTAGTTCAGCTGAGAAAGGGAAAGTCCTCTCACCGGTTTTACATCACATTTCTCATCTACTTTCTTCACCAGATCTCCGATCATCTTTTTATCGGCCTCATCTGGATGCCCTGCACCGAGCTGGTTCTTAAGCTGCCACATGAGTGAGTGAACGGTAAGAATTTTCGCTGCCCCGATAACCTGATACCCTTTCCCGTTGAGCATGTTTGCCATTTCATGCAATGCAATGCCGCTGGTAACAACACCGTAGGTAACAAAAGGCACACTATAGCTTTCACTCCGTTCCGGCAGATGGAAAATCATCTCCATGATTGGCGGGACTGCATGGCAGGCATAGACCGGTGAGCCAATAAACACACAGATCTCACCCGCTGTTTCTTTGATACATTTCACTACTTCAGAAACTTTGATCTTATTCCCGAGGTCAAATGATCTCACCGTGTGTCCCAGGGCCAGACACGCTTTCCTGACTGTATGTGCAATTTCCCGGGTGGTGCCTGCAGGAGAAATGTAGATGATAAACGTGTTCATCGAGTGTCCCTTCTCTTCGTTGGTGAAATGTTTTTAAAAAACTTCTTCCCCTCCTTTTAAACTTACTACTTGAGTCATCTTCAGGACGGTCCTGAAAACAGGAGCAGTCGCCTATTAATTACATAATATAACATCGTATCGAAAAGTGAGAAATGAAATTTTCAGATCGATCTTTTTATAAGGTTATAATTTACACCATTCAATAAGGAGAAAAAAAGATTGACAAAATAGTTATAGTAATTTATACACTAATAATAAGTTTTTAAAATACTAATTTTATGCAGATAAACTATAAAATTGTAGATGAAATTTTTACAGCGCTTGATCGTCAAATAGGAGTGCTTAACGGAACACCTATAAACTTAGTAGTATGTGGAGGAACAGCATTGGCTGCACTCGGTCTTGTAACGAGAACAACGAGAGACGTGGATGTCCTTGGAACGGTCTCAGCAACAGAATCAGGTCTGACAGTCCACAGAATAAAAGAATTTCCTCAGTGGTTAATTGAAGCAGCAGGTAAAGTGGGTCGTGATTTTGATCTGCCAAAAAACTGGCTCAATCTTGGACCTGCTTCTCAGGTAGATTCAGGGCTACCGGAAGGATTTGAAAAGAGGCTAATTGATAGGCGTTATGGACAATATCTGACCATCTATTTTATCAGCAGGATTGATCAGATTCATTTCAAACTCTATGCAGCAGTTGATCGTGATGACTATCATGTTCAGGATCTCATTGCTCTTATGCCCACAGAAGATGAAATGACAATGGCGGCAACGTGGGTAATCTCTCAGGATGTTTCCGATGTTTTTAGAGTTCTTTTGAAAGATTTTCTGGAGATACATGGTTATGGAGCTGTCGCTCAAAGAATTTAAAAAAAGTTTTTATAACGACCTTCTTGAAATTCACTGGAAACACTGGGCGTCATTAGGCGTTTCATCACATGTTCAGCCTGAAAGATACTGGATTATAGACCTTGAGGCGCTCATCATTTCTACTCTTGCTATTGGTCTTTTTGACAAACGCCTTCTTTCCTCTTCTCTGGAATGGCTGGTTAAAAATGGACAGCGGATAAATCTTTCACGTCTGAAGAGAATTGCAAAAATCTTTTCAAAACCTTTGCCAGGCTTGAAAAGGCATCTCATAGCTCAAGAGATTTTTGATTCGTTCCTTGAGAAATTGAACAAGGTTGTACAAAGTAACATGGTTCATGAAGAGCAAGCCTATTATGGGTCTGAAGGAGACACCATCAGAGAATAC
>Ga0315274_10007633_pt1 | contig 15655 bp, 10 predicted proteins | sample YL17G02_20_MG_FD_203700 | JGI IMG/M metagenome (GOLD analysis project Ga0315274, IMG submission 203700) | Sediment microbial communities from Yellowstone Lake, YNP, Wyoming, USA - YL17G02_20 | ecosystem: Environmental > Aquatic > Freshwater > Lake > Sediment | place: USA: Wyoming | collected... | reverse complement strand
TTGATGATGCCAATTCTGTCATCCGTTTCATAGATCAAATTTTTGTAGGACATTGAATCCTCCGCCTTCTTCCTTTTAAATGAAACCAAGTTCTTGACTGACCATAGGAAAATTATCCCTCTTTTCGGGTACCGTCTGGGCTATACTCGTGCCATCCTCGGCCAGTCTTGCGACCAAGTTCGCCGGCCTTAACCTTACGCCTCAAGAGTTGAGGGGGATAATAACGTATATCCTTGCTCTCCTCATAAATGGCCATTAATGCACCATATGATACGTCCAAACCCACGAGGTCTCCTGTTTCAAAGGGGCCCATTCTCCTGCCAAAAGCCAGCCGGACACCTTTGTCAATATCTGCTGCAGTCCCTATGCCTTGTTCTAATAGACGAATGGCTTCCACATAGCCGACGAGATTAATCCTGTTGAGCAGAAAACCTGGGACATCACTTTCCACACAGATTGGCTCCTTCCCTATGGTCCTGACGAAATTGGCACCTGTCTTAATAGTTTGTTCCGAGCTCTTAACTCCCTTTATAACCTCCACAACGTCCATCATTGGCACAGGATTGAAAAAATGGAGCCCAAAAACCTTTTCCGGCCGTTTGGTGACAGCTCCAAGTTCGGTGACAGGAATGGCGGAGGTATTACTCGCCAGGAGTGTCTCTGGCTGACAGATTTCATCGAGCTTTCTCAAGATCTCCTGTTTTAGATCCAGTTTCTCAAATACCGCTTCTATGACGAGATCCGCGTCAGATGCATTGATAAAATCAGTACTGATTTGGATCCGACTCATAATGGTTTCTAGACTCTCCACCACCTTTCCCTTTTCAATGAATTTGCTCACTGACCAGCGGATATTGTTCAAAGCTCGGCTGAGGATGTCCTGGCTGATATCTCTGACAAAAACTTGAATACCAGCTTGAGCACAGACTTGGGCAATTCCACTTCCCATTAAACCGGACCCTACAATAAATACTTTTTGGATGTTCATTCTATTCTCCTTTCAAAAATAGCTGCAATGCCCAAGCCCCCTCCGCCGCAAATGCATTCCAGACCGTAACGGCAATTGCGCCGTTTCATCTCGTGAAGAAGTGTGACCAGTACCCGGGTTCCTGTACAGGCAATCGGATGGCCAAGGGAGATTCCGGATCCATTGACATTGATCTTTGGATAATCTTTTTCCGTAAGCTTCATCATTTTCAGATCTGCCAGGACCTGTGCGGCGAAGGCCTCCTGGATCTCGATCAGATCCATCTGCAGGAGGTTCAACCCGGCTTTCTTCAAGGCCTTCTCAACCGCTTTCGGCACTGTCAGATAAGTACGACACGGATCTGCACCGACAACAGCAAAGGCTTTGACGGAGGCCAAAGGCTTTATCCCGAGTTTCTTGGCCGTCTCCTCGGACGTCATCACACAGGCAGCAGCACCGTCGTTCTCACTCGATGAATTCCCGGCTGTACAGACGCCTCCAAGAACAGGCTTGAGTTTGGCCAGTTGTTCCATTGTCGTATCTGCCCGTGGATTTTCATCTCGATCAACGATCATCTCACCTCCCCTGGGATTTGGAACGCTGACAGGAATGATCTCCTCTCGAAATTTTCCCGATTCGATGGCAGTGCAGGCCTTTTTATGACTCTCCAAGGCCCAGCGATCGCACTCCTCCCGCCGAATACCCTCTTCCTTCGCAGCCGTTTCAGCCCAGGACATCATCGTGGGCAGTATCCCGTACCTCTCCTCAGGCTGAGACATCACCCTGGCCCGTTGGATTCGATCATAGAAGGGGATTCCCCATATCGAAAGGTCCCCATGTCCGCGAGGCATCCCTTTCTTGCCGCCGATTCCCCATTTGATCTCGCCGGGGATATAAAACTCGGCAGTGCTCATACTTTCAACGCCGCCTGCCACGATGACGTCCGCATTTCCGGATTGAATCATCATTGTTCCGGAACAGATCACGTCGAGTCCGGTACAGCAGCGCCGATCCACGGTGATTCCGGGAATGGAGTCGGGCCAGCCCGCTTTAAGAAGAGATATACGTGCGATGTTAACATACTCACCGCTCTGGTAAGACTGCCCCAGAATGACCTCATCGACCTGAGCCGGATCCACTCCAGCTCTCTTCACCGCTTCGTTTAGGACCAGAGCGCCTAAATCATAGGCAGCCACCTCTTTCAATGCTCCCATGTATCTCCCCACAGGTGTCCTGACAGCACTTACAACTACTGCATCTTTCATTAAACATAACCCCCTCATATTGACCAATTAGCGCTGAAGATTTAATTTGAGTAGAGGAAAATTTGTTTTCGTTCCGAGCCCAATGGCAAAATAGTTCCGCATGCGTTCCATCAATAATATAGGAACACCTGTCCCTTTAAATTCTTTACCAAATCCTAATTCTGTGATTCAGATGGCATTGCCTAGTCCGGGATATGCTCCGTCTTCAGATGATCCGAATGCAGAATATCTCAACCGATGGAGGCCATCCTTTTTAGTTCTTCCTTTTTGATTTTTCCTCCCTCTGTCTTGGGGAGGTTTTTCATAAACTCGATCTCCCGCGGATATTCATGTTTACTAAGCCGTTCTTTAATAAAATTCTGTATTTCTTCCTTGAGCTTCTGGCTTGGGTCTCGTTTGGTTACTATAAACGCTTTAACGATCTGCCCTCTTTCTTTATCTGGAACCCCCACTACTGCAACCTCTAAAACAGAAGGGTGTTTTTGTAAGACATCTTCCACTTCAGTTGGACTTATGGTCCAGCCCGCTGAAATAATCACATCGTCCACCCGACCCTTATGCCAATAGTAACCATCTTCATCCACGACGGCAGCATCCTTCACGCGGAACCACTCTCCTCTGCGTCTAATAGCGATCTCTCCGATCGTACCTGCAGGAACTTCCTTTCCTTCTTTGTCGAGAAGGGCAATCTCAATTCCAGGCATTGGTTTTCCTAAGGAAACGGGCTTCACTACCCAGTTCTTAAATCCTGCATATTGATAAATTAGGGCACCAGCTTCTGTGGAACCGTATCCACTGTGCGGAGGAACTTCAAATGTTTCCTTCAAAAATTGAAATGTATCAGTATCCATAGGCTCGCCGGTATAGTGCATTTTCTTAATCTTGAGATTAAACCGCCCCACGAGACCGGAATTTTTCATCATCCGATAGACTGTCGGTGCAGCTCCGAGATTGTCTATCTCGAACTCTTCTAACCCTTTCAAAAAAACTTCAACATTAAACTTTCCAGAATAGGCCCCAACCGCAATTCCCAAAGCTAATGGAGATAATGTTCCGTGCCAAAGCCCGTGTCCCCAGGCAGGGTTAGAAGGACAAAAATATCGGTCTCCGAACCGGAGTCCGCGTCCAAATACAGCGGCCGGCATAAGTGTAACGATGCTCCGGTGATAATGCTTGATTGCCTCTGGAAATTTACGAGTAGTCCCGCTAGTGTACTGATAGACAGCAACATCCTTGGCTGTGGTCTTAGGTTTGTACTGTTTAGGTTGGTTCTCGATAAATTCTTGGAAAGGCGGCCCTGCAGTAATGATATTAGTATCGGACCAATCCACTGCCATTTTTGCAATTTTTTCGGTAGTAACCAAAATCTTCGCTCCCGAATCTTTTAAACGATATTCAAGAGCTTCCGACCCAAACTGGCTGTAACAAGGGACGGCTATAGCACCTCTTTTCATTGTCCCGAAAAGACTCACATAATATTCAAGTGATGGGTCCAGCATGATGGCCACCTTGTCTTCGGATTGGATACCCATAGCCTCGAGACCATGGGCAAACTGGGAACTCATCTTTGAAAGCTGGTCAAACGTATACTCCTCTCTATGGCCATCGTAGAACTTTATCCTTATCGCAGTTCCTTTATCAACATGTCGGTCAACACACTCATGTCCCATATTGAAGTTTTGAGGGGTCCCGTCAAAAAGTTCCCAAGTCTGATCCCAGGTGAAGTTTTCTATAGCTTCTTCGTAGGTTCTATATCCGAGCATCTTCATTTTCGCCTCCATATCTGTCGCTTGTAGACAAAAGCGAGAAAAGGACCTTAACTTTCTAGTCACTTATCCAAAAAAGACTGTCCTTATGCCCATCCCATGGTTAACTTAAAAGCTTTTGGGTGAATTCATGCTAATGGTAAATTCGATTATAGGAACTCAACTTGATCAAAAGAAATGTTGAAATTATAGTTAATTAAAAGTCTTATCAATATCTGGCCCCCAAAATCGAAATGGCGCAAGTAAAACGGCCAGGCGCTCCTCCTAAGTTATGTGTCAAGACGATACGTGGATTCTTCACTTGCCTAAGCCCAGCTTTATTTTGAAGCTGCTTAACTGCCTCATAGATCATCCTTAGGCCTGTAGCTCCAATAGGATGCCCAAAGGACTTCAGTCCACCATCGGTGTTTATGGGTAATTCACCATCTAACTGAAATACCCCCGCATTTACATCCAATGACGCCTTACCTCGCTCACTGAACCCAAGATCTTCGTAAGTAATTAGTTCTGTAATGGTGAAACAATCGTGAACTAACGCAAGGTTTATTTCTTCCCTGGCATTTTTTATGCCAGCCTCCTTATAGGCCATCCTCGCAGCAGTCACATTCTCTGGAAAGTGAATATAGTCATATGTATCTTGGAGTTGTCCTTGCCATGCACCGCAGGAGACTGATAACCCCTTGACTAACACATAATCGTCTCTAAAATTACTAGCTAATTCGGCCCGCGTTATGATAGCCGCTGCCGCCCCATCAGTTACGCCACAACAGTCAAAAAGACCAAGGGGCCACGCAATCATTGGGGCATGCATGGCTTGTTCCACTGTTATCTCGTACTGCAGGTGAGCTTTCGGATTGAGAGAACCGTTATGGTGGTTCTTAACGGCTATCTTTGCCAACAGCTCTTTACCCTGTTCATAACTTAACCCATAGTGGCTGAAATATCGCGTCGCTGAGAGGGCAAACTGGACGGGTGGCATCAGACGTACTCTGACCTCACTAGTCGCGATCTCAGGGTGTCCCTGGAGGCCTGCAAACCCTTGGTCTTTTAGCTTTTCAACACCTACCACCAAAACTATGTCGTAGACTCCCGCGGCCACGCTGTAGCAGGCATTTCTTAACGCGTCCGTTCCTGTGGCGCAGTGGTTCTCTACTCTTGTAACAGGAATGTATTCCAGTTTGAGGGCATGGGCCAGCATCGGTCCACCCCGACCTGATGTAGTCGTCCCTAGCCAGGCAGCTTGGATATTTTCCGGTTCAATGCCTGCATCCTTATAGGCCTCATAGGCCGCTTCAACCATCATGTCCTCTGCACTTTGTTCCCAGTTTTCGCCAAATTTTGTGCAACCTACACCAATGATTGCAACTTTATCCTTCATTCCCATTTTTTCTCCCCATTAATTTCTTACAGGCATGCATAGCCAGGAGTAATTATGGATTCCACCAAGGGTATGAAGTTTTCGGAAAGTCATCTCCAAGGGCATCCCCACTTGGATCTCTTCCATCTCATAATCCGTCATGAGCAATATGGTACGGCCACCGCCCACAAAGTTTATGACAGAGATCACCTGAGGCCGATTGGGATGAGGTGTGACATAGTCCATGCTATAAGTGAAAACCTCAGCTTTCTTATCCGAAAACCGAACACTTTCAAATTGATCCTTCGCATGACAATTCGTACACACTCGCTGCTTAGGATATTGGACATACCCGCATTGGAGGCATTTAACTCCGTGGAAACGAATGTTATTATCTTGTTCTCGCCAAATGGATGCGGCCGAGGGAGGTCGCGGTTGGGGACGTCGTCCTCCTCCCCTTACATTAGAAAGACCACGCCACTGTAAATACTGATCATAGCTTGACAGAATTTTTTTAGTCTTCAAATGACCCTTCATCCCTCGCTTGCCCGCAATGTGGCTTATTTGGTCAGTTGTCCTAAGTAAAAGAACATCAGCACCGTTGCCGTAACTAGCAAGTAAAATTCTTTCTCCAGGGTTCGCCCCTTCCAATGCAGAGCAGAGAAGCATTGGGGCAAAGGCTGCACCTGTGTTGCCCATTCTGTCAAGAAGGGGATCTTGTACCTGTTCATCCATTTTGATCCCCAACATCTTCGCCAGTTGGCGAAGTCTTCTGCTGTCAGGGGCGTAAAAAACCACTTTTGAAAAGTCTTCGATGGAGAGCTCTTGCTTTTCCAAGAACTGAGAAATAACTTGGGACATGACTCTGAGATAGCCTTCGGTAAGAATGAAGCGGTCTTCCCATGAATAAACAAACCTTTCGTCCCATGGCCGCCAGACATCCAGCATTTCATCCGAGATACTAAATTGACTCTCAATCTGCGCTGCCTCCTCCATATGGCCTATTAAGAAAGCAGCCGCCCCATCACCAAAGACGGGTTCGAATTCGGTCCCAGGCATTGGGACCCGGTGATCGCTTACAACCACCAGCACCGAATTGAGAGAGCCAGCATTCACTGCATCAACGGCTGCTCTGAGAGCGAGGGTACCTGACCTCAAAGAGTTGGCGTAATCAGCGGTTACAATCTCTCGGCGGAGATCACATGCTACAGCAAGGGTGGCTGCACCTAACTTCTCTCCGTAAGGGCATGTGGTGGTAGCGAAAAACAGACCGTCAATCAAATTCCTATCCATCTCACCAAGACAATCGAAAGCTGCTGCAACTCCCATAGTGATGGAATCCTCGTTAAAGTTTGCAACCGCTTTTTCAATCTTTTGATCCCAACCTGTTGTCTCTTTACCCAGTCTGAAGAGTGGAATGTAAGCACCGCATTTAATGATTCCTGCCATGGATCTTCTCCTGTTCAATTCAGCAATGGATCATTTACTCTGCTAAAAGGAGGATGTTAGAACAACTTTATTTTAACCAAATAGTTCTTTTGCCTCTTTTTTATTTGAATTTTGTCTAAATATTTTTCTGTCATTTATCACTAGAGGGTACTCGACTTCAGGCTTTGATTAATTACCTATGAAGATACCTTTTGGATCAAGTCTCCTTAAAAGAGTGATTTCTTCAGGATAAGGAGGAGGGATCTCTTTGATATTTTGAGATACCTTGAGTTTCCAACCGCATTCACTTTTAATTTGTGCGATTTCTTCTGAACCGCTTGAATCTTTTGTTAAGCTGTAGAAACCTGTCAGGACAAATTCTTCATTCTCTCCTCGTTGTTTCTCAAAAAGACCTTTATCTGACACCAGGGTTCTCACCTTTCTTCCAGGGCAGGTGATATATTCCACTTTATTGACAAAGCGCTCCTTGGACTGATGGCTCACCACCAATACCTCGCGGGCATTGATCGCGTCACCCGCTCCCCCACCCCCGGTGAGAAAGAGATTTCCTGGGAGTCTGCTTGTGTTCATATTCCCCCACTGATCGATTTGGGCAGTTCCAAGAACGCTGATGCAGCGATTGTTTTCCCCAGTGATGAAGACGCCATACATATGGGATACATCACTGAGTATCTTTGCCGTCTTCATATTAGAAACACTCCCTGCGCGCTGGGGTTCTCCTGGAGAAGGGGTGTAGCCAAAAAGGCCTGCTCCTGTCACCAGTTGTACCTCTGACCTTTCATCACGGATCTGATAATATGCGAGCCAGGAGGCTAGCATGGCAATCCCAGTCCCTGTGAGAACCGTGACATGCTGAGCTTCGTTGAGTCGCTCTATAATTTTTCTGGCAGCCACTACAATCATTCTTTCTGTAGCATTGAAAGGTTTATCAAGAGAAGGAGCAGGGAGGACCCGCATTTTCGATGAGAAAGATCGATGAGTATCTTTCAGTTGATGAAGTCTCACCGAGCCTAATTTTTGGAGATAATCATCATGGGAGGGGCATTCCCTGACCCATTCTTCAATCCAGGCCTCTAAATCCTCGCGGCGAGAACTTGATTGTCGATGTTTCTCCATAAATTCATAATCCGCTCCATAAGAATCAATTCCCCTAATGCCCAGGTTGAATAATCCTTGAGGATGAGCCCCTTGAGGACCCAAGGACACGGACTTTACGAGATAACTCGGGATTTGGACCATATGGGAATATCTACGGAGGAAATCTGTAGAGACGATTTTCTCTGTGGTCACTAGAACCCCTTCTTTGCTGGCCAGCGCTCCCCAAACCCCTTGTCCAGATGAGGATGAGGGAGCTGGAATCAGATTGCCGGCCCGGTCGGCGGCCAAGGCATGGATAAGAGAAAGATCCGGATGAAGGGATTTGACCAACCCTATTCTCTCCCCGCTACCAAAGGGATCTCTCATCTCCATGAAAGAACCTATATTGTCCTTCGCGTTAGTGGTGTCCAGAAGGGATCGGGTAGGCATGCACGGTAGGCCCATGGCTCCTGCCATCAACATTTGGACGATCGTGTGGAGCGACCAGTTCTCGATCTGAATTGTATTTTCTCGAAAAGCCCTCTGCATAACCTTACTGGGCCCTCTTGTAGGGTAGGATTCGGAACACAGGGCAAAAATAAGCTTCTTGACTTGCCTTGCGTGGACCATGTCGAGTACGTAATCTTCAGCACTACTGGCTATTACCGTAAAATCAGGTTTACTACCCCAGAATCGGCGAATTACGTGGCGCACTATAGCATTTGCGCTATCCCCAATGTGCAATACCATTCCAGGCCGAATGTATTTTGCAACGGCCTCTTCCAAACTGAGGAGTTTGTCTGGTCCCTCATTTTTTCTAATACCAAAGGTCTGATTTTTCACTTTTAAATCCAGCCTAGTACTACTACGTTAAATTCATTTAACAAAAATCATGAAGCCCGTATTTCGGGCCTGGAATTGGGTCTTGAGGTTCCATTTAATTTCGCTGAAATACAGAAGCACCTGAAAATATTGCGTTTTCATTTTTAACTTAACGAAGTAGTACTAGTTACCTATCAAATTTGATGTAAAGGCATTGCAAATACTGTTTTCTGTTCTGGTTAGTAACAAGACCCTTAATAATCTCTTTCATCAACTCACTCAAGCCTCCGCGCCACCGGCCATGTCCCTGCCTCCCTCGACGGTAAAACTACCACAGATCGGCCTGGTATAGTATCCTCCCCCCTTTGATTCATCCCATGGGTCTCGATCTCCACACAATAATCACCATCTTTGTCAATGTATTTCTTAACTATTTTACCTGTGAACCAGACAGTGTCAGATAAATATACAAACCTTCGATATTCAGCATAGTTCTTCTTCAGCCACCCCTCATCTCCCATCCAATTGGTCAAGAGACAAATTAGCCATCCATTTCTTTGAGCTCCGACATCATATGGAAATGGTAAACCAGCATTGTTTGCAGCCACTTTATTAAAGTGAACACTATATATGGGTTCCAGAGCATTCGTCGTAGGATCACGGAAACCCCAATCGGGGTGTTTCTGATACAGCCTTAGTTGAACTCCATGAGCAGCCAACTGAATAGGGGCGGCACCTACACAATATGCCACCATGTCTGTAAGGCCGAATATTCCTTTAACCACGGGCTTCAACTCGTCGCCAACACCTACATCTTCCCAATAGCGTACCTTTGAACCTCTTATTTCCTCTGCCAAAACATCCTCTTCGACTTTCTTTATTTCCTCATCCGTATAAGGGTAAGGCAATTGTATTTGCGAGTATTTCCCTTTCTCTCTAGCACGATTTCTTTCAGCCCTGATGGACCATGTTCCCGCTTTGGCTACTAATCCACCTTGCTGGTTATAGTATCGAGCTTCTTCCCTGAGGATTATTGTCCTTCCCGCAAACTCGCTTTTCTTCTCTTCATAGCCTTTAAATATGCATTCAGGAGTGATCGTGTCCCCTGCAAAGATAGGTTTGTAAAACTCCCAATCGTTACCCGAATGAAAGCCGTGGACACCAGGTAAACCCACAGACACCCAAGTCGGAAAGACGCTATAAAGCCAATTAGGGGGAGCTATCAAATGTCCATAACGAGTCTCCTTAGCGTAATCCTCATCCCGGTATAAGGGGTTGAAGTCTCCAATACCATTGACATAGTTTCTTATTGCTGTTTTAGAAGCTAGGTCATTAAATTGTTGGGTTATACGCAGTCTTGTCCCGATGAGACTGCGAAGTTTAGCTAACCCCTCCTCTGTAATACTGCCGTCTCCTAATTCTCCTACCTTTCTTGTAGCATCCATTTTCTTCTCCCTCATATCCAAGTTCGCTAATAGATTAGAATTCTCTAATAACCGCTAACGGGCACATTCTCCATTAACTAATTTAAACATCCTGACCCAAACAATGGGAAAAAGCCTATACCCCCCCCATTCTTTCTCATTTGTCTGACCAGTCAGTCATTTTTCGTAGTAATTAAATTACCATATCCAGAAATCATTGTCAAGAAATTTCCGTAGAATCCAAGGACACTAACTCTTGCCATTTGGATAGTCCCAAAGTCCCGATCCCTTATCTCTTTTAAAATACTATCCAAATTTTCTAATGGGAAGCCTCCCTGCATTTCATATCACCACTAAGTCCGATTTATATATTCCTTCCTTAAATAAATTCCCTATTCATATTTTATCGGAAGACTTTGGGGGGCTAGGCTTCTTCACTCCGTACAAATAGAGATCTACAACCTCAGATATAATCTCTTCTGTGGGGCGGGGCATCAGAAACTTGCCTCCCATCATATCATTCCAAAAATGAATGGAAAAAAGAATACCCCAAAATGTACGTGCATAAATGAAAGAATCGCCTTTCCTGAATTCTCCCTCTTCTTGCCGCCTAGCGATATATTGTTGTAATGCTTGAGTGATAGGTAAAGCCATAGTCCGATAGAAAAGTTTTGAACTTTTGGGAGACAGTTTTATTGCCTCCATCATCCACAATCTTCTTAGTCTCCAATTCTTTCTGTAGTGCTCAAAACTCTTTAAAGCTAAGCTCTTTAGTATTTCTCTATCATCTCTGCTTTCGATTAACTTACTTGGATCGGAAACTTCCATAAAAATACTGTGTGCTTTGAAAGCTTCCAGAAGCAACTCTAGTTTAGTAGGAAAGTAAATAAAGACGGTCCCCTTTCCAACTTTTGCATGCTTGGCTATTTCCTCCACGGTAGCCTCCGCATACCCCTTTTGTGCGAAGATTTTGAAAGCAGATTTTAGGATCTGGCGTCTCTTACGATCCATCTTCTCTTGCCGGAGGTCAGTATCCATAGACCCTCTCCATATGGTAATTAAGCTTCCGTTGCTTTTCTTTGGGCTAGCGCCCAAAAAGGTCTAGCTATCTATCCTTCTGACAGATCACTTCTCCAAGATTAATGAGGTATCTTCTATATCAGCATGATGCTTCTTTATTACGTATGTCTCCATTGACTGAGAAAACCCATTATCTAATCACTTGGGAAGTCAATCATGCTTTAGAGATATATTTTTTAATTCGTTATATTACTCTTCAGAAAATATTTCCCTTTTCTTTCTGAGAAAAGGAAAAAATGCGCTGATCACCAAAACAATGGTAGTGATCAGGAATGCAATAGATATCGAGCTCCTAAAAAAAATGGATAAATTCCCTCTTGACTCTATAAGTGACATAATAAGATTCTCTTCCAATAGTTGACCAAGAACATAAGCAAGCACAAAGGGGGCTGGCTCGAATCTAATCTTTCGTGCAACATACCCCAATCCTCCAAAAAGAATCATTAGATAAACATCCGTTACGTTCGTATTCACGCTGTATGCGCCAATAATGCAAAAAAGAAGAATCAGCGGAAAGAGAATGTAGTAAGGAACTTTCAATATCCTGACCCAGACGGCTATAAGTGGAATGTTCATTATGAGGAGCATCGCATTGCCGACATACATGCTCATAATAATTCCCCAGAATAATTTAGGATTCTGGGATATCAAGAAAGGGCCAGGTCTCACTCCATGAATTAAGAAAGCGCCCAGAAGCAGAGCCATTACGATATTCGCCGGTATCCCCATGTTTAGGAGAGGGATAAAGTTTCCCTGAGCCCCTGCATTATTTGCCGATTCCGGTCCTGCAACCCCCTCGATGGCGCCTTTTCCAAATCTCTCCGGATGTTTGGAAATTCTTTTCTCAACACCATATGAGAGGAAGGATGCCAAAATCGCACCTCCTCCAGGAAGAATTCCAAGAAAAAATCCAAACCCTGTACCTCTTAAAATAGCGCCGATCGAATCGCGCCAATCTCTAAGAGTAGGCAACAACTTACCGACCTTCATCACGGACACTTTCCTTTCGATAACTTGTTCCAAGTTGATAAGAACTTCAGAGATTCCGAATAATCCCATGCAGATAGGAGCTATTCCAACTCCATCCATAAGAGTGGTAATTCCAAAAGTGAATCTTTGCATGGAACTAGAAGTTTCCACCCCTATACATGATACCCAAAGCCCCAAAGAAGCAGATATAAGCGCTTTCAAGATGGATCCACTAGCTAAGTAAATAGAAAGTATAAGGCCGAGGAGGACTAAAGAGAAATATTCAGGGGCACCGAATTTAAGGCCGAAATTAGAAAGCGGTCGTGAGATAAAAATAAGTCCAAAAGTGGATAGGGTTCCTGCAATAAAGGAACCAAAAGCAGCAATAGCTAAGGCTGGCCCTGCTCTTCCTCTCTTAGCCATTTGGTAACCATCTATGCAAGTGACCACAGTCGAAGCTTCCCCGGGTATGTTAAACAAAATGGAAGTTATCGTACCACCATATTGGGAGCCATAATAAATTCCAGAGAGCATGATGATGGCTGAGATCGGATCGAGATAAAAAGTAATGGGGAGAAGGAGAGACATAGCCCCAACAGGCCCCAATCCAGGCAGAATTCCGACCACCTGTCCGATAACGACTCCAATAAAACAGGCCAAAAGATTCGAAGGTTGGAAAACGACTGAGAATCCTAAAAGAACTTCGCTCATCTCATTTACCCATACTTTATCCCTTTGGATTTTTCATTTGGCCAAAATCCCCATAGGTAATTCAACTTTAAGTAGATAATTAAAGAACAAAAAGAAGCTGAGAGAAATGAACAAGCTACCCAAAATAACAGTAATCCATCTTTTCTTTACAATTGGCTTGAGGGCGATAAGAAAAATCCAAGTACTGATGAGAAACCCAAATGGCAGAAACAAGAAGGCATATAAGAAAAGGTTTCCTAATAGGTAGAACACCTTCCATCTAGCAGTACCTATTTCTTCAATTTCAGAATCTCTTTTGGATCGAAGCGTCCTTAGGACAAGAAGGATGGCCAATGAACCAACAATAACACTGATAATAAACGGGAAAAAGCCCGGACCGGGCCTCCCCATTTTCCACATAGGTAACTTAAAGGCCAAATAAATTGTGACCACCGAAAATAAAATAAGAAAAATGCCTGATAAAGTGTCTTTCATCCGGTTAAAAATTTTCCCAACTCCCAGTGTTGTGCCTTAAATTAAGATGAGGAAATATTTTTGCCTTATATGTGCTGATTTTCTTATCAAAATGATTATGACACTTTAAATTTATTTCTGAGATACGATACTGGCTCCGGCAGTCTCTTCTCCAATTCCCTCAAGTCCTTCGTCAAAACATCCCCGTGATATTTTGTACCCCAAACAATACGTTATTTAAGGGGGCGTTGCGCTCTTTTATTCATAATACAACCGATATCTCCCCATCCATCGAAAAGGCCCTTCTTTCCCAACCTCAATCCGTGTCTATTTTTGCCCCTTTACTAAGTCTCTAAAGAACTTATAGTCCTCATCCATTACCTTGCTAAGTTCTTTAGGCCCCATGAAGGTCGGAATAACTCCGGTCTTCTCGATCTGATCTTGGACATTTGGTTGTAAAAAGACTTTCTCGAACGCCTTGACAAACTTTTCCATGACAGGCTGTGGAAGTCCTGCCGGGGCATAAAAAGCCATTTGGAAATCCCTGGAAAAGCTCTTATATCCAAATTCATAAAGGGTAGGGATATTTGGATAATCCTTTATTCTTTTTGAACCGATGACCGCCAATGGGCGAACTTTCCCTGCCTCAATGTGAGAAATCAAAGGGCCCAATGAATCAGCTATAACATCAATATGTCCTCCCATGAGGGCAACGACAGATAAAGCTCCGCTTTTGTACATTAGGTGGGTAACATCCAATCCTGCATGTTTCAACAAGCCTTCCCAAAGCAAATTAAGTGACGCAGCAGCAGCCCCGGATCGAACTTTACCTGGATTTTTCTTGGCCGCTTCAACGAAATCCTTAAAAGTTGTCCATGAGGAATCTGCCTTCACTGCAACAATACAGGGGATTATTGAAACCATGATAAGTGGGGTAAAATCTTCTTTTTTATATGGTAAATCTGGAAAAATAAAAAAATTGGATGTCAGTGTGCCGGTTGGAGCCACTAGAAATGTATAGCCGTCTGGTTTCTCTTTAGCCACTAAACTCGCTCCAAGTGCTCCCCCCGGACCCGGCTTATTCACTACTACAATGGGAACCCCCAATTCTTTACTCGCCGGTTCAGCCAATATCCTTGCTTGCAAATCTGCCGGTCCACCTGGACCAAACGGAACAACCAAATTGATGGGCTTGTTGGGATAATCAAGCCCCCATACTGGTGAAAGGAAAAGAAAATTAAAAGAAAAGATTATCAAGAAAAAACTAAAGAACCTGTTTGTTAAGAATAATGTTTTCATCAAATACCCCCCTTCCTATTAATATCTAGATAAAAAACATTGATCACCATCACCCACGGAATTCCAAGAATTCCATGCTTAAGGTCTTGTTTTTGGTCCATCATCACTTAATCGTATCCATTTTTTCCCTTTTGTTAACTCCCTATAGAATTTATATTCTTCATCCACTAATTTACTAAATTCCGCAGGACCCACGAAGGTAGGGATAAGGCCAGTCCTCTCTATTTGATTTTGGACATTCGGCTGAGATAAGACTTTCTCGAATGCCTTGACAAACTTTTCCATGACGGGTTGCGGAAGTCCTGCCGGGGCGAAAAAGGTGATATAGAAATCCTTAGCAAAAGTTTTATATCCTAATTCATAAAGCGTAGGAACATTCGGATAATTCTTGATTCTTTTTGACCCAATGATTGCTAATAGGCGAACTCCCCCTGCCTCAATGTGGGCAATCAAAGGAATTAACGAATCTGTTATAACATCAATGTGCCCCCCCATAAGGGCAACAGCAGGTTGGGCTGCACTTTTATACATTAGGTGGGTAATATCCCATCCTTCATGTTTCAATAGACTTTCCCATAGTAAACTAATTGTGGGAGCGGCAGACCCAGATCGAACCTTACCTGGATTTTTTTTGACCGCATCAACGAAATCCTTAAAAGTTGTCCATGAGGAATCTGCCTTCACCGCGATGCAATTGGGGCTTATGGCAGATATGAAAACCGGAATAAAATCATCTTTCTTATATGACAAATCCTGAAAAAGCCAAACATTGGTCGTCACTGTGCCAATCGGCGTCACTAAAAATGTATAGCCGTCTGGTTTTTCTTTAGCCACTAAACTCGCTCCAAGTGCACCAGCTGGACCCGGTTTATTCACTACTACAATGGGAACCCCCAACTCCTTACTTGCTGCCTCAGCTAATATTCTTGCTTGCAAATCTGCCGGTCCACCTGGACCAAACGGAACAACCAAATTGATGGGCTTGTTGGGATAATCAAGCCCCCATACTGGTGAAA
>Ga0315274_10007631_pt1 | contig 15656 bp, 15 predicted proteins | sample YL17G02_20_MG_FD_203700 | JGI IMG/M metagenome (GOLD analysis project Ga0315274, IMG submission 203700) | Sediment microbial communities from Yellowstone Lake, YNP, Wyoming, USA - YL17G02_20 | ecosystem: Environmental > Aquatic > Freshwater > Lake > Sediment | place: USA: Wyoming | collected... | reverse complement strand
TACCGGTATCCATAGTGTATTGGTCAGATCTTAACTGTTTAACTTCTCTCTCGAGTTTTTCCTTTTGAAGGCGGGCAATGGCTTGTGTAGCATCCTCGGGGTCAGAAGTTGGCTTTTCCATCCGGTCTATTGCATCGCGTCTTTGCTGGTCGGTACGCCCGATATAACGCTGTGTAGTAGACAGATTAGAATGGCCCATGAGCCGCCTTACAGTCTCTAGGTCAGTTCCAGTATCAACTAGCCTTTCGCCAAAGAAGTGCCGTAGGGAATGGCAATGTAGGTTGACGTTGGCTCTTATAGCTGCCCATCGTATTAGCCCTGAAATCGTGCTTGCCTGTAAACCAAAGACTCTGTCCTCTGCGGCTTTACCCTTCAGGTAAGCCTCAAGTAATAGGGATAACGATGGTGTTAGCTCAACTATGCGGTCTTTCATACCCTTTCCCATCCGCACTGTTAGATAACGCTGGGCTAGGTTAATATCACCAACTTTCAGATTGGCCAGCTCAGCGCGTCTTAATCCGGTTTTTATGCCGACTTCAATGAGCAAAATATTTCTTGCGATTACTTTTTTGTGGGTCTTCTTGCTCCGCATCGCCTCTTTTAATTTCTCGATATCAGCCGATTCAACATAGTCCGGTAGCGTATCAGGCACTTTAATTTTGGTCTCTAGCTTTTCGCCGTACCATGTCATAAAACCCTTTAGGATACTGTCATAGCGGTATAGGGTAGTTGGTTTGCGGTCTTTGAATTGTGCCAGAAAGCCTACTGCCAATTCAGGTGTGGGTGGATACTCCCCCAAGTGCGCTTTGAAGTGACTCAACACCCGTCTTGCTTCTTCTAGTGCATCTTGGGAGCGATGTTTTAAGATGAGTTGGCTGTCGTAGAGGGCAAACAACTCACTATTCGTCTTATGCCTTAACCGGAGTTTTCGTTTGCCGTCGGTGCCCAATATCATTTCCAGCATATCCCTAACAGAAAAATCTTCTGTCAAAACATCGTAGGTTCTGGGCTCGGTAGGATTCGGACCTACGACCAATCGGTTATGAGCCGACCGCTCTGCCCCTGAGCTACGAGCCCGTGGAAGAAAAACGACACTCTCTTTTTCTGGTTTTATTCTACAACGCTGGTGTATACCAGTCAACCACACGTAAGCGTCCATAGCATATGGATTATTTTGGAGGGAAACAATTCGAAGCTAACCGAGACTAGAAATTGTTTTTAGAGTTATGTCAAGCAGTTATGCTAAGTGGAGATCGGGTAACCTATCCCCTCTTAAACACTCCCATTTTTATTCAAGGGGGGTTAACGCTCTTCTTGGACACCCGATATTTTACTGAGAATCGAAAAGTGATTGACTATTCTTTTAAATGCCTTTCTTTGAGCGAGAAGGTCAGCTCAAGTTTATCGAGGTACTGAAGAGTAGATTGGCTTGACTCTATTACAGCTATTTGTTACACTCCAAAAGTGTCTTCTATAGAACAATGGGTTCTGGATATTATCAGTTCTACTTATTCTCTCATGCAATGGCCAGGGGTGGTGGCACTTATGACTATAAATAGTGTTTGTATTCCTTTGCCCAGTGAGATAATTATGCCCCTTGCCGGCTGGATGCTCATTAAGAATCAATCCCTGCCTGCGATTTATATTCTGGCGGCCGGTGCCTATGGAGCTCTAGGCAGCGTTATCGGCTCAGCTATTGCCTATGGAATAGGTGCGAAGGGGGGACGTCCATTTTTGGAGAAATACGGAAAGTATCTTCTTATAACCCGGCACGACCTTGAGGAGGCAGACCGCTGGTTTAACCGACATGGGAGCTGGTCGATTTTCCTGTCACGATTGCTGCCAGTGGTGCACACCTTTATTAGCTTACCTGCTGGAATAGCCAGAATGAACTTCGCTAAGTTTTTAATCTATACTTTTATCGGCTCCTTTATCTGGAGCATCGGTTTAGCCTATGGAGGTTATCAGCTAGGTGAGCATTGGGAACGTATAAGAGGCGTCTTAGACCCTTTTATACCCGTGATTATCGGGGTAGCTGCTGCTCTTCTGGCTCTTTATATTTATAGACATGTGAGGCACTCCCGACTAGTCAACTGAGCATAAATATTATAAAATAGTAAGAAATAAAGGCTAAATAGATAGTTGTCATGCATTATGTGAGAAGCAGGAGGTGAGGATATATGGAAGATAAACAGATTTTGAGTGCCGCTTTAGAAGTGGTGCGTAGTCTAAACTCCTTACTCGGTATAGGGGAGGTTCAATGCGATAAATGCGGCAAAATGATAAGGCATTTGGAAAGGTATTGCTGCAACACTCACGGGTGCCCTTTATGTGAGGGTACATTCGAGACCATAGCAGAGCGTGATAGTCATTTCAGTCAGAAACATCCCGGTGTGCCACCGCGAGGAACTAGGTATTGCGCCGATTGCAGTTTAAAGGCTGGATATCTCGTAAAGGTTAAGAATAAAAAGACGGGCGAAACCTTTGTGGCGATGTTTGTTTCACGGGACGAAGAGGTAATAGTAGAAGAATAGATAACCTCGCCAGTCAAAGCGGTGTGTCCCTGTAGCTCAGTTTGGACAGAGCAGCTGCCTTCTAAGCAGCGGGTCGTGAGTTCGAATCTCACCAGGGACGCTACTTAATTTTCGATTTTGCTTTACTGGATGAGTATTACGAGTTACATAACTGGGACAAGGAGACCAGCTTCCCGACAAGGAAATGCCTTGAAGATTTAGACCTCAGGTATGTAGCGGACGATTTAGAGAAGGTCAGGAAGCTGCGCTAGATTTAAGAAGACGACTACTGCAGGTTCCTCAGGCAAAATGCATTGCATTTCTTTCGTTAACTGGTTTTACGTCAAGCGCCCGCAGTCCTTTAGGAGTTAGCCCTACCTTAAACTGGACGCTTTGCCCTTTTCTAATCGAACTAAAGGGCACGGTCTGAATTTCACTGCGATGGAAGAAGACCTCCTGTCCCTCACCGCATTTGATAAACCCGAAGCCACGGTCCCGTACTAATCTGCGGATGACACCGGTTGACATGGTACAGCCTCCTTTATTTTTCCATCATTTACAGGCTATTTACCCAGGGCAGCCTCATCCTTTTTTCTGATGGAACGGCCACCGTGGCCGTGTTTGACCCCTTTAAAAGCTTCTTTGCATCTTTTTCTTTGCTCTGCTTTCTCTTGCTTTCTGCCCATGTATGCCTCCTAAATAGCGCTATGCTGAAGAGATGCGTGCGGGGGCAAGTTCAAAGGTTATCAGATGTTTGGTTACCGTGTCACTTTGCTCCGCCTTTACGAGATTGCTCTGATGAAGCATTAGCTGCCATTGATGCCAGGTAAGCTTGCTTATGCATAAAACTAAACTATGTAGAGGTTCGTCCCCGGTTAGCGAATAGAGGGGTGTATCGTTAGCATTATATGTTTTTATCATGCCTTTGTCTATGAGACGGCTCAGAGCTCGCTCTACGTACAATTTTCCGCCGTTCACATTCAGGGCGTGGATGATTGCCAATCTATTAAAATGGGTATGTGGATATGCTCCAAAAAACCGGAAGAGTTCCAGACAATAATAATCATCAACGTAGTCTTTAACAAATTGAGATAGTTTCTCCTCAACCGCAATTGTGGAGACAGTCATTTTTACCTCCTTGCCAAACCAAATCTTAGATTAAGGCAAGGAGCCGCAGGAATTTGAGCCCTGCGGCTCCTTATGTAAAACGCTAGCGACCCTGGGAATTATAGGGAACTGTTGAGCGGGGGCGCTGCCCCGGCATAGCATTCCGGTAGCGCATGAAGGCGGGAACTGTAAGTTCAGCCTCGCTCTTTCCTTTAAGGAGTTTCATGAGTTCTTTGTCCCAAGCGGCGCCAGCGAGTGCTTCCCTGGTGGCAAAGCCGGTAGCAACGAGTGTCAGCTGGACATCATTGTTCATATTGGGGTCAAGGACAACACCGAAGATAACGTTTGCATCCGGGTCAACGGCTTGTCTGATGACGTCAGCGGCATCATTGACCTCAAACAGGCTGAGGTTGCTGCCGCCAGAAACATTAAACAGCACACCTTTTGCCCCATCTACGGAGATATCGAGTAGCGGGCTGGCGAGGGCGTTTTTGGCTGCGTCAACAGCCCGGTTTGGTCCTGAACCGTGGCCTATGGACATCCAGGCCGGACCTGCGTCTTTCATTATGGTACGCACATCGGCAAAGTCAAGGTTTATTAAGCCGGGAACAGTGACCACCTCGGCGATAGCCTGTACTCCATGGAAGAGGACTTCATCAGCCATTTTGAAGGCGCCGTCAACGCCAGTCTTCTGGTCGCAGAGGTCAAGCAGGCGGTCGTTGGGGATAATAATCAAGGTATCCACCTTATCAATCAGGTCTATGATACCTTCTTCGGCAGTGTTGTTGCGGTGGTTTCCTTCAAAGCTAAAAGGCTTGGTGACTACAGCAATGGTGAGCGCTCCGCTTTGCTTGGCAATCTCAGCTGCTATGGGAGCTGAGCCAGTGCCAGTCCCGCCTCCCATGCCGGCGGTGATAAATACCATATCTGCGCCAGCAAGAGCCTTTTTAATCTCATCACGGCTCTCTTCGGCGGCTTTCTGGCCTACCAGATGGTCGCCACCGGCGCCGAGGCCGCGTGTGCTCCGTTCGCCAAGCTGAATACGTACAGCTGCTTCGGTGATTGCTAGGTGCTGGGCATCAGTGTTCATGGCAATAAATTCGACACCGCGAATTTGCTCACGGACCATTCGTGTAATTGCGTTGCAACCTGCTCCACCCAGCCCGACAACCTTAATCTGGGCACCGCTGGGAACGTAACTTTGTCTTGACATATTTATTCCTCCTAGTCTTATTTCCTTATTTATTATTTAGCGAAACAACCGGAAAATTTGAGAGAAGAACCATCTCACACCACCGCCACCGCCAGTGCTTTTCGCTTGTACATTTTTGATACCCTGGTTTCTGACTTTCCAGAGGAGCAAACCAACACTGGTGGCATAGGCTGGGTCGTACAGGGTGTCGGCAACGCCGTAAAGATTCAGCGGCATGCCAACTCTTACCGGAAGCCGGGTTAGTTTTTCGGCAAGTTCAGCAATTCCGGGGAGATTGGCTGTTCCTCCGGTGAGTACCAACCCCGATGGGACGAGCTTGGCAAAATCGGTGCGTGGTAACTCCATCAGGATAAGCCGAATCAGTTCCTCAATGCGAATGCGGATAATGTCGGAGAGGTCGCGTGAAGAAACGCTATGCCCGTCTTCGGTGATAGTGGCATCGGACGCTTTACGCTCGTCTTCATTAGATACAGGCATTACATTACCGTATTTCTTTTTCATCTCCTCTGCTAGTTCAAAGGAAAGGTTTAGACCAACGGAAATATCCCGACTAACTTGATAGCCAGCCACAGGTAGTACAGAGGTATGGTAGATGCTGTTGTCCTTGAAGACAGCGATGTCAGTGGTGCCGCCGCCAATATCGGCGATTACGACGCCATTTTGCCTTTCTTGTTCAGTAAGGACAGCTTCGGCACTAGCAAGCGGCTCCAGAACGAGGTCGTCAATTTCAATGCCGACGCCGCGTATGCATTTTGTCAGGTTCTGTACGGAGGTTACTGCCGCAGTAATGATGTGTGCTTCAACATCAAGGCGGAAGCCGTGCATTCCAACGGGGTTCTTGACTCCTTCCTGACCATCTATAATATAAGTACGGGGGATAACGTGGAGCAGCTTTCTATCGCTTGGGACTTTGACGGCGCGGGCAACTTCGAGGACTCGTTTCAAATCATCAGCATGTACCATCTTGTCATCACGGGTGATGGCAACAACTCCGCGGTTATTTACTGAGCTAATGTGCCTTCCGGTGACGCCGACATAAGCCGATTCCAATTTGTAACCGGCGGTCTGCTCAGCCTTTTTAACTGACTCGCTGATTGCTTGCTTTGCTTCATTTATATTAATGACCAATGCTTTTTCTAGCCCTCGTGATGGAGCTATACCGACACCTAAGATGCGGGGCCAGCCGCCATCCGGGTCGATATCTGCCATGATAGTGCACACTTTAGTTGTGCCGACATCAATAGCAGCAATCTTCTTCCTTTTCATTATATTTTTCCTCCTTAAATTGATGCTTAAAGCATCTTTTATCTTGCTTCTCGATAGTGGATGTTCCACTTGCTGCATAGAGTGCTGATGTAGCTCTTCATTTCCGGCGAGGGTGCGTAATGAAGCTCTGCCAGAAAACCATGTAGGAGTTCACCACCACTCATTCCCGGGGTAGGCTCTGCTGGACCGGGCAGGTTGATGTAGACAATCTCGGTCATCAGCTTTTGGTACTCTATTGGGGTTCCCATAAGAACTCATCCTCCTTTTAATATTTTTATCCCTTATTCTCTTATGTACCAAAGGCATAAGCCAACTTTTGTCCTTTCTATTTCTATTTAATTTAATACGAGTTCCATAATACTATTTTATTAATTCCGTAGTTAAAAAAATTGTGGAATTATCTCTTGAAATGATAATGCTGGTGGCATATAATTAAACAAATTAAGCGAGTAACATGATGGCTACCGACAAAATCCGAAAGCGCTTACCGCCTTACGTTTCTTATCGTACATTCCGTAACTTTATCGAAAGATTGCAGCAACAAGTCCCGGCTCGGATTGACCGTAGCTATTGGGGTGATATGTTATCCGGTAGCACCGGGACGCAGCTCGTTGCAGCTCTGCACTTTCTCGGTCTTATAGATGTCAATAGCAGGCCGACTGCACGCTTTAAATCACTGGCTTCTGCCAAGGATGAACAACGGACAGGGTTTCTGCGGGAAATGACATCGGAATCATTTAGTTTTATTTTTCAGAGTTCCTCCGACCCTCAGAATGCTACCTATGCCCAGCTGGAAGAGGTATTTCATGATTCATTTCAGCTGACCGACAACGTTTGCCGTAAATGCATTAAATTTTTTGTTTCACTGGCAAGCGATGCGGGAATACCTCTATCCCCGTTCGTGGTTAAGCGCATAAGAGCAACACATGCCGACAGCGGAACTAAAATTGCAACTAAAAGAAAAATTGTAAGGACGAAAAGGAATTCAAAAATTCCGCAAGACGTGGAGGAAATTCCAGAATCAATGTCTTGGAACAGAATGCTGCTCACTAAGTTTCCTGCTTTTGACCCAACATGGAATGATGAGGTCAAGTTGAAATGGTTTGCCGCATTCGATGAGCTACTAAAACGTGCCTTTCAAAAGGGCGGAGAATAGTACAAAAACGCTCCTTGTCAAAAAAGAACAGGTTAGCAGATAAGCTAACCTGTTCTTTTTTAGGGGGTAGGACAATGGTGATAGGCAATATTAGAAGTTAAGTTTTATACCAGTACTCCTTCAATCTCAGCCATAATTTGCTCGGTAGTAAAGTGCTTCCCTGTTATAGCGCCACTGGGGCAACCGGAAACACATGTGCCACAGCCCTTGCACATGGCTTCATTAACCCGAGATACAAGCTTTTTCTCGTCAAAGGATATGGCATTATAGGGGCAAAGGTCTGAGCAGATTTTGCAGCCAGAGCATAGTTCTTCATTGATGGTGGCTGTCGTGGCTTCAATTTCCACTTTACCCTTGCTTATTAAAGCGAGAATTCTAGCTGCTGCTGCCGAAGCCTGAACTACGCTGTGGGGGATATCCTTTGGCGACTGACAGCAGCCAACTACATAGATACCGTCACTCATCGTGGCTACCGGGTCCAATTTAGGATGCCTTTCCAGGAAGAAGCCATCGGCACTTCTGCTCACGTGGAATAGTCTAGATACATCGTCGGCGTCTTTTTTTGACTCAAGAGCTGTGCTTAGTATAACCATATCCACCGGGATGAGGCGCTGGCAGTCGGCTAAAGTATCCTCTGTCTTGATAAGCAGGTTGCCATTTTGGCGAACTACCTCGCTGGGGCGTCCACGGATGAACATAGTTCCCTCGTCAAGAACTCTATTGTAAAACTCCTCATAGGCTTTGCCCACAGCCCGAAGGTCAATATAGAATTCGTAGACCTTCGTTTCGGGAGCATGCTCTCTGATGAGGTGGCTAAACTTCATGGAATACATGCAGCATATCTGCGAGCAATACTCGTGGTAGTGACAGTCGCGGCTGCCCACGCAATGGATAATGCCCACAGCCTTTGGCTCTGTGCCGTCCTTCAGTAGAAGCTTGCCGCCTGTCGGTCCTGAGGCATTAATCATTCTCTCAAACTCGAGGGCGGTAATAATGTTGTCCAGATGCCCATAGCCATACTCGTAACGGGGGGTGGGGTCAAAGGTATCATAGCCGGTTGCTATAACTATATTGCCGACCTCAAGCTCAACAATCCTGTCGGTTTGATTGAAATCTATGGCTTCTGCTTCACAGCCGGGTACGCCCTTTTTCTCAATGCCCTTCTGGCAGAGGCGGCAGACATCTTTGCCTTCTTTAAGGCCCTGAAGGTGGCGGCAATGCGCAGCATCAATGACTGCTTTGTTGGGGATGGCTTGAGCAAAGGGGATGTAAATGGCTTTCCTCTGGCTCAGGCCCATATCAAATTCGTTACTTACTTTAGTGGGGCATAACTCCTGACATCGGCCACAGCCAGTACACTTTTTTTCGTCGACATATCTTGCTTTTCTCTTTATCTTGATATTGAAGTTACCCACGTATCCACCGACGTCTATCACCTCGCTATAGCTCATAAGTTCAATATTGGGATTAGAGCCGACCTCGCTCATCTTGGGGGTAAGAATACAAGCTGAGCAGTCAAGGGTTGGGAAGGTCTTATCGAGCTGAATCATATGCCCGCCGATGCTTGGTTCCCTTTCTACCAAATAGATCTTATGTCCGGAATTAGCAATCTCCAAAGCTGTCTGAATACCGGCGACACCGCCTCCCACGACCAGAGTAGCGGGGTTAACCGGAACCTCCTGTCTTTGCAGGGGTTGTTGGTAATAAATGCGCTTGACAGCAGCGCTGACCAGCGCCTTGGCTTTTTCAGTAGCTGAGCTATGGTCTTCGGTTATCCAGGAGCAATGCTCTCTAATATTTGCCATTTGAAAGAGGTAGGGATTTAGCCCAGCGCTTTCACAAACTCTGCGGAAGGTTCGTTCATGCATTGTGGGTGAGCAGGAGGCTACCACCACACGGTTGATTCCCATCTCCTTAATATCCTGTCTAATGAGGTCCTGCCCCGGGTCGGAGCACATGTACTTATACTCGCGGGCCACAGCCACATTAGGCAAGCCTTTGGCAAACTCGGTAACGGCCTTCACGTCGACTGTTCCCGCAATATTGCTTCCGCAGTGGCAGATATAGACACCAATTTTCCTGTCCATCTCTAGCTCCTTTGCGCAGCATAGAATCTTGTCATGAATAGATGATTTAGCACCGGGTTAGGTGAGACTATATTCGTATGCAGTCCAAGATATTCAGGGACTAGTGGATATTTAGGTATATATACGGGTAAGCTCTTCGGGATAATTGCCAGTCCGATTAACTGGGTAAAGAACAGGACTGGCAAGTGATAATCGGTTTTGAACTTTCGGTTAACCATAGCTTGATAGGCATCAAGGTTTGTCTGGCATAGTGGGCATAGAGTAACAATACACTGGGCACCATTGCTGGCAGCACTCTCTAGGATGTTTTGAACCAAGCCAAGGGCTATATCCGGCTCAGGTATAATCAGGGAGCTACCACAGCAGCGGTCCTTCAACGGGAAGGGCACCGGCTCTCCTCCCAGGCTGGTTATTAACTGGTCGAGGGTCTGTGGGTTACGCGGATTATCGAAGGCAGGTTCAGTCCGGGTCAACTGGCACCCGTAATATGCAGCAACTTTTAGGCCGTTAAGCGGATTCACTATCTTGGATTTGATGAAGTCAAGCCCGATATCAGTGTAAACAACTTCGAACAAGTGGCGGACTTTGACTCTTCCTTTGTAGTTTAAGCCGGCGGCGTCTAAACATTCGTTAACCTTATCTTTTAAGTCTGGGTATTGCCGCATGATAGAATTCGCCCTATTCAGTGTTGTGTAACAGCAGCTGCAGGGCGTTACCAAGTCGAGGTCGGCTTTTTCGACTGGTGTATCCTTTTCGTCGAGCACAGTGATTTTTGCTTTCTCAGCCAGAGCTAGGTTGCGAGCGGCGATGCAGAGGGACTCCAGTTCATGGGTTGAGCCATAAGGTGTTGACCCACAGCAATTCCAGTCCTCCAGCTCAATTAAGGCTAACCCTAGTGGGCTGCCAACCTCTTTTATTGACTGACCATAGCCTGCTGCCGTACCTTCGGTGGATGAGCAGCCCGGAAAATAGGTATAATAGGAGAATTGTTTCATCATGTACCCCCCAGAGCCTGAGCTCTTTCCAGAATAGCCTTTATTTGCTTAAGTCCTTTAATTTTCGTGGGTTTAATGCCAACGCGTCTATGTATCATTAATTGCATGGCTACTGGAAGCATTTGGAGAGCAGCAAAAGGATTGGTCTTGAGGTAAAACTGCATCATTATGCCTATTTCGTGGACACGGCCGTTCTTTTTGATGGAGTCAACGAAGGCTTTATACATTGCCGGCGTAGATACAACCTTGTTGAGTAAGCCATGCTGAGCAGATAAGCGTTCAAGGCTGTGCATAAGTTCGGTTATCTTGACATCCTTAGGGCAGCGTGCGGTGCAAAGATAACATGAGGCACATATCCACATTGTGTTGCTGGAGAGCACGTCATAGCGCCTTCCTGCACGTATCCTGGCGATTAGTTTTCGGGGTGAATAGTCCATCTGATTAACATTGGGGCAGGATGCTGAGCACATGCCGCACTGCATACACCAGCGAACGCATTCTCCGCCTGGCAAGGAGCATACTTCATCCAAAAAGGGATTGGGTTGAACTGGCTCAACTTTGAGAACACGAAGGTTTTTAAGCCATCCCTTTGACTCGATTTTTTCGGCTATTAATCCTGCCTTCGCCGGTGTATCAACCGTAATTATTACGTCATATTCTCCCAAGACTGGCACCGCAGCCTCTACTTCGGGCATTGTTTCCAGGTCTTTCAGGGCGATGGCACGATTGTCTTCCCCATCTGTTTTTTTGGTTTTGACCATTAAGTAGGCTTTTATTCCCATCTTTACTCCTACCCTTTTGCCGATTTTTAATATTCGAGGAACTCAAATCTCAGGCAGGTTTATTTTTTCAAAAGCTCAGCCACGGTAACTTCGGGGGCTTTAGCGGCTTCGGTTTCGGTGTCAACCTCCATAATGCGAAGGCTTTCTATCCATTTCTTTGACCTTATTTTGTTGGCTACTAAAATCGTTCTTATCGGAGCATCTACCTTTACCAGGAAGTCGCATACGCCGGAAACTGATGTAACCGCTTCTACCTCAGGCATAGCCTCCAGCTCCCTTACCGCATCCAGATAATGGCTATCGTCAGCGAATCTTTTCGCCATCTTTATCATGAAATAAGCCTTTGTTCCCATTGTCTTATCTCCTTTCTGTTCGGGCCTTTCTAGAGGTGCAATTCGTAGCCTTGTTCCTTTCTGCTATTTAGTTATCGGGTCGTAGTTCTAACAGCAGTCTCCTGACGATTCTCAACATACTTCTCAAATCCGAGGGGTTCGACATTGAAGACTTGAAGATGCTTTGCCCACTCTTTAGCCAGCACCTTATCAGCGGCAAAAACTGTCCAGCTATGTAGGGGAACCTCTACTTGCACCAGAAGGTCGTAGGTGCCCATTACCCTCTCAACGCTTTTTACTTCAGGTATGGATTTCAAGTCCTTCAGTATTTTTCCGTAATCATCCTTTAAATAGTCCTCCGCTACCACAATCATTAAGTAAGCTTTGGCTGCCATTTTCTTTACCTCCTTTTTATCTTTCATTCACCATAAGCTTAGCATGTTGATTTCTTGTTGCCATCGGATATAGTGCCTATATTTGCCTGCTGAAAAAGCCTAATAAAAACATCGCTTACTAGGTATTTTCCACACTGGCGGATAAGCCATTTTGCCTAAACGCGACTATTGTTGAAGTGCTTGGTGGGGTGGATTATAATCGAGTGGGGAATGCTGAATATATGGATAAGATAAAGGTTCTACTTGCTGAAGACCATGTTGTGGTGCGGGAAGGGACTCGCGAGCTTATACGGCATGAGCCGGACATGGAAGTAGTCGGTGAAGCCGGAAATGGAGAGGAGGCTGTTGCTCTTGCCACCAAACTGCGTCCAGATGTGGTGATAATGGATATTGCCATGCCCAAGCTTAATGGTATTGAAGCTACCAAGCAGATAAAGGCTCTTCTTCCAGATACAGCCGTGCTGATACTTACTGCTTATGATAGTGACCAGTATATTTTTGCTCTTCTTGAAGCAGGAGCAGCAGGCTACCTACTGAAGAATATACGGGGCAGCGAGCTAATTGATGCGGTGAGAGCCGTAAATTCTGGTGAGTCAGTTTTAGCCCCTGCTGTAACCCGCAGAGTTATAGGGCATCTTGTATCTCCAACCCCCAGTCATGCGAAGGCGCGAATAGCCGAACCTCTTAGCGAACGTGAGATGGAGGTGCTGAGATTGGCTGCCAAGGGTATAAGCAACAAGAGTATCGCCGAGCAGCTTTTTCTCAGTCCGCGAACTGTTCAGGCTCATCTGGGGAATATCTTTAATAAGCTGGGGGTTGCCTCCCGAACTGAGGCGGTGCTATACGGGTTAAAAAGGGGCTGGTTTACGCTTGAAGACTTACCCTGATTTCCGTTTTATTCGGGCCTGTGGTGTGAATAAATGACTCCACATACATTAAACCGAGTATCAAGGACGATGGTAAACCCCCATTTCTGGCTCGTTGTAGCAATGTTTGCTGCTGGTGTAATCCTCCACTATCCCCAGCAGATACTTGGCACAGATTCAGCATCCCTTTTCTCATTTCTAGGTCTAAGCAGGCACGCAATGGAACGGATTTTTCTGTTGCTGCCAATAACCTATGCCGGTTTCTTCCTCGGGGTAAAGTGGGGTTTGGCTAGCTTAGCTATTGCTCTTGCCATTATGCTGCCTCGTGTCTTTTTAATCTCTCTATATCCGGCCGACGCTTTGTTTGAGACAAGTGCCATAATGGTTATCGGTGGTCTGGTGAACTCGTGGTTTAGAGGATATAGAAAAGAGCAGAAACGCTACCAGCATCTGCTTTCAGAGCTAGAATCAGCTAAGCAAGGGCTTCAATCACAGGTTCAAACTGTAAAAAATAATGCAGAAAGACTTTCTACCTTAAACGAGGTTTCCACAATTGTCAGCCAGTCTTTGGTATTGGATGATTTTCTGAGTGTAGCGGTTGATAAAATTAAGGGCATGATGAATTTGGATGTAATATTGGTATTTCTTCTAAACGAAGAGAGCCAAGAGCTTGAGCTCAAGGCACATAGGGGTATATCTGAAGAGTTTGTCGATGTACTTAAAGGGCTAAAGGTAGGCGAAAGTCTTAGCAGAGGTGTCGCTAAGACTGGTGAGCCATTGCTGATAGAGGGTGATTCTCAGACTTCTATAAATGCCAGAGAGGGAGTGAAGCGAGAGGAGATTCGCGGAGGGTTTGTTGTGCCCCTGAAAGCTGAAGGGAAGGTGGTGGGTACTCTCAGTGTAACCAAGCATGGTTCCGGGAAATTTTTAGACGAGGAAATAGAATTGCTTATTACTATCGGTAACCAGCTTGGGGTCGCCGTTGAGAATGCGCGTCTCTATCAGAGAGAACACTTGATGACCGAGCAATTGCGAATGTCGGAGAAGAACTATAGGGAACTGTTTGAAGGCGCCAATGAAGCTATCTGGGTTCATGATTTGGAAGGTAGTATAGTAATAGTTAATAAGGCATGTGAAAGACTCACCGGGTATTCTGTGGAGGAACTGTGTAAGAAAAACGTGAAATCTTTTCTTAGCGAGGAAAGCCTAAATTTGGCAAAAGAGGTGAGGGAGAAGCTGTTCCAGCATCAGCATGTGGATTTTCCCTATGAGCAAAAATTGTTCAAGAAAGACGGTGCAGAAGCAATATGTATGCTCACTACCAGCCTTATTGTCATTGACGGCAAGCCGAAAGCCTTTCAGAACATTGCCAGAGATGTAACTAATGAGAAGAAGATGCAAGAGAGCTTGCGCTTCTACCTTCAGCAGGTAACCAGGGCGCAGGAAGAAGAGCGAAAGCGCATTGCCAGAGAACTGCACGATGATACAGCTCAGGAACTGGTGGCGCTTTCGCGGCGATTAGACAGGTTTATTTCCAGTGCTGGTAACCTCTCTGAACAGGACATCTCCTCTTTAGAGGAGGTTAGGAAGAGAGCTGATAGCATACTGGATGGGGTACGACGATTCAGCCAGGACTTGAGGCCGTCCATACTTGATGACCTGGGCCTTGTGCCTGCGTTAGAGTGGCTGACTTCTGACCTGTCCCGCCATTTCGGTATAGCTATTGGCACGGGATTGGTGGGTTCTGTGCACCGTTTCCCGCCTGAGACAGAACTAGTCCTGTTCCGCGTTGCACAAGAGGCGTTGAGGAATGTGTGTAAACATTCCGAAGCATCAAGGGCGTGGGTTACCCTGGAATTCGGCAAGGATAAGGTCACTATGACGATTAAAGACAATGGCAAGGGCTTTGAGCTCCCAGAGAGGGTGGGAGACTTGGCTAAGAGCGGCAAGCTTGGACTGACTGGAATGCAGGAGCGTGTTCAGCTTATTGGCGGTAAGCTTACATTATATTCAAAGCCGCGTGAAGGGGCGACCGTAACTGTAGAGGTTCTGATTTAGAATAGGCTTGTTGCTTTCTTGAGTCAAAGCCTATTCGGGTCATTCACTGCACCATTATTTGGAAAATTATACCATCTATGTCGACATATCAAGTAAGAACAAAGAATTAGCCAAACGCATCGGATTGGCGGATTTTTTTGAACTGCTCAGCGGATATCCCCAATAATTCAGTGCACACATATTCTGTGTGCTCACCAAGAAGTGGAGCTGCTCTGGATAGTCTGGCAGGAGTTTCAGATAGACGAAAGGCCTGACCGAGGCTGGTGAATTTTCCCAGCTCTTTGTGCTCTGTTCCCCAGAACAGTTGTCGAGCTCTTAACTGCGGGTCTTCGTAGAGGTCTCTGGCATTCTTAACTACGCCTGCTGGAACCCCGGCTGCTTGCATTTTAACCATTACCTCTTCAGGCTTATGGTTAATTGTCCACTGTTCGATTAACCTGTTAAGCTTTGTCTCATTCTCTTTTCTGCCCAGGAAGGTCGCAAATCTGTCTTCCTTAGTCCATGCTGGATTCTGTAATACATCGCAAAATGCTTGCCATTGCTGGTCGGTAGACACAGAAATTGCACACCATCTCTCTTGACCATTGCACTTGTAGATTCCGTGCGGGGCTGACGAAGGATGGGAATTGCCGAGCAATTGTCCCTCTTTACCGTTTGAGGTATAGTTCAAAATCATTGGCGCTAGAAACTGTAACGATGATTCTACCTGTGATACATCAATGTATTGTCCCCTGCCCGTCCGGCGCTTATAAATAAGGGCAGCAATCAGTACTGCTGCAGCAAGGCGGGGGCTCAGGGCATCAGTATATGCCATGGGAAAAGGCAAAGGACCGCCATCGGGCCAGCCTAAAAATTGGGAAAAACCTGCCAAACCGACCAGCGGGAT
>Ga0315274_10007630_pt1 | contig 15656 bp, 12 predicted proteins | sample YL17G02_20_MG_FD_203700 | JGI IMG/M metagenome (GOLD analysis project Ga0315274, IMG submission 203700) | Sediment microbial communities from Yellowstone Lake, YNP, Wyoming, USA - YL17G02_20 | ecosystem: Environmental > Aquatic > Freshwater > Lake > Sediment | place: USA: Wyoming | collected... | reverse complement strand
TGTTACCATCATGCTGATGGACCGTGGTCTGGATACCGGGCCAATCTTGGCTCAGGAGAAAATGGCGATTTCGCCGCAGGACACGACGGGCTCGCTGTCGGGCAAACTCTCTCATATGGAGGCACAGATGCTCCCCGGCCTGCTTCAGCGCTGGACGGCCGGCGGAATCACACCCAAACCCCAGAACGAAACCGAGGCCACCTACTCCGCCGCAATCAAAAAGGAGGACGGCGAAATCGACTGGGAACTCTCGGCAGTTAAAATCTGGCGGCGTGTCCGTGCCTTCCAGCCCTGGCCGGGTGCCTATACCAGCTGGGAAGGAAAGCGACTTGAAATCATTGAGGCCGTGGCGCTACCGGGGAAAGGCGAGCACAGGTTGGGCCAGGCGGTGGTATTGAACCGGGAAGAGGCCGTCTTTGGCGTCAGCACGGGGAACGGCATTCTTGGTGTCATCAAGGTGCAGCTCCAGGGGAAGCGGGCCATGCCCGCGGTTGATTTCCTGAGAGGGCAGCGGCGGTTAATCGGGGCGGTGCTGCCGAACTAGGCAAGGAGGAGAGTTTGGTTTCTAAAGACAACCTGGGAAAATTTGAAACACTGGTGGAAATCATCGCCCGGTTGCGAGGTCCGGGAGGCTGCCCCTGGGACCGGGAGCAGACCCATGAATCGCTGCGAGAGGCCCTGCTTGAGGAGTGCTATGAAGCCTTGGAGGCGCTTGATGAGGGGGATAACCAGCGGCTGGCTGAGGAACTGGGTGACCTGCTGATGCAGGTAGTCATGCACGCCCAGATTGCCGCCGAGTCCGGCGATTTTGAACTGCGTGATGTGCTCCAGAATATCAACCGTAAGCTAATCCATCGCCACCCCCATGTCTTCGGTTCGGCAAAGGCGAAGGATGCCCGCGAAGTGCTGGCCGGATGGGATTCACTGAAGAGAAAGGAAAAAGGAGAAAATGCCTCGCTGCTGGATAATGTCCCGAAAAAGCTGCCGGCCCTGAGCTACAGCCAGGAAATCCAGGACCGGGCGGCGCGAACCGGCTTTGACTGGCAGAACGTTGAGGGCATCATTGACAAGCTGGCCGAGGAAGTTGGTGAATTGAAACAGGCCAGCGACCAGCCGAAAAAAGAGCGCGAGTTTGGCGACCTGCTCTTTACCCTGGTCAACATCGCGCGCTGGCTGGAAGTGGACTCTGAATCAGCACTGCGGGAAGCCAGCCGCAGATTTCTTAAGCGCTTTTCCTACATGGAAGAAACCTGCCGGGGTCGCGGCGTGAGCCTGGCTGACTTGTCCTTTGAGGAGCAGAACCAGCTATGGGAGGAAGCAAAGCGAACTATTGGAGATAATTGAAGATGGTCGGGGCGAGTGGATTTGAACCACCGACCTCAGCGTCCCGAACGCTGCGCGCTGAACCAGACTGCGCTACGCCCCGCCAGCACTATTATAGACGGATTTAATCGGTTCTAGCAAGAAAAGCAGATGAAATACGTTATTTTGATTATGGACGGTGCCTCCGGTTATCCCATCCCTGAGCGTGACGGGAAGACCTCTCTGGAGCTGGCGAGCACGCCCAATCTGGACGCGCTGGCAAAAGAAGGTGCCGTCGGGCTGGCCCGCACCGTGCCGTCAGGCATGGAGGCGAGCAGCGCCTGCGCCTGCATGTCCGTGCTGGGCTATGACCCCAAGGTATATTACCGGGGGCGGGCGGGCATTGAAGCGAGGAGCATGGGCATTCCCATTGGCGCTGGGGAGGTCGTTTTCCGCTGCAATCTGGTAGCGGTTCGGGACGAGAGGATGTGGAGCTACAGCTCAGGTTACATCAGCACCGCAGAAGCCCATACTCTGATTGATGCCCTGAATGCCGCTCTTGGCAGCGCTCAGGTACAGTTCTACCCCGGCGTCAGCTACCGGCATATCTGCAAAATCAAAGGGCACGAGGAAACGCTCCAGGCCGAGTGCACGCCCCCGCACGATATTCCGGATAAAGCAATTGCCGAATTCCTGCCCCGTGGGCAGGGGAGTGAAGTATTACGCGACCTCATGGCACGCTCGGAGGCGGTCCTCAGGGGACACGCGGTGAACCGGGAGCGGATAGCCCGCGGCGCCATACCGGCCACCAGGATATGGCTGTTCTGGGGAAGCAGCCGGTTGCCGGATATGCCGTCGTTTCAGGGCAGGTACGGTCTCAGGGCGGCGATGACCTCGGGGGTTGACCTGCTCAATGGGCTGGCACAGCTTGCCGGCATGGAAGTGCTGGAGATACCCGGCGTGACCGACAATCTGGACAATGATTACCAGGCGCAGGTGAAGGGGGCCATAGCCGCGCTGTCGGCATGTGACTTAGTGGTGGTTCATATTGAAGCGCCGGACGAGGCGGCGCACGACCGTGCCATCGACGCCAAAATCGAGGCCATTCAGAGAATTGATGGCGAGGTGGTTGGGCGACTGCGCTCCTTGCCGGGAGATATCCGTCTGCTGATTATGCCCGACCACCCCACCCCGATACCGGTGCAGACCCACACCGATGACCCGGTGCCCTTTCTCATCTGGGGAAGGGGGGTAATTGCTAATGGTGCTGATAGATTTACCGAAGGCGAAGCCAAAAGGGCTGGTCTTTTCCTGGAGAAAGGGTATAAAATTATGAATAGATTTCTGGTGAAGGTGGATAGCTAGATGGCATTAATTGTGCAGAAATATGGCGGCACGTCAGTGGCCAATGCCGAGCGCATCAAGAACGTGGCGCGGCGTATTGTCAAAACCAAAGAACAGGGCCACCAGGTGGTGGTGGTTGTCTCGGCGATGGGGGATACCACCGATGAGCTGATTGAGCTGGCCTGCCAGATTTCGGAGAAGCCGGACAGTCGTGAGCTTGATGTCCTGCTCTCCACCGGGGAAGTTGTTTCCAGCACCTTGCTGGCCATGGCGCTGCATGGCATGGGCTATCCGGCCATCAGCCTCAGCGGCGCTCAGGCTGGAATCCGCACCGATTCCGCCTACAGTCGGGCGCGCATCCTTCAAATCGAGCCCAAACGGGTGGTCAGGGAGCTGGAAAAGGGGAATATCGTCATCGTGGCTGGCTTCCAGGGCATCACCGAGGACATGGATATCACCACGCTGGGGCGGGGTGGCTCGGATACCACCGCCGTGGCGCTGGCGGCCAGTCTGGGGGCGGAGATTTGCCAGATTTATACCGATGTTGAGGGGGTATACAGCGCTGACCCCCGTGTGGTTCCGGAAGCCAAGCGTCTTGATGAAATACATTACGAAGAGATGCTGGAGCTGGCGACCTACGGAGCGAAGGTAATGCACCCGCGGGCGGTGGAGCTCGGGGAGCTGTTCCACATCCCCATCCTGGTCGCTTCCAGCTTCAACGAAAATCCGGGGACTCTAATCCATGGAGGGGTATCAATGGAAGTTCGGAACAAGGTAAGAGGTATCGCACACAACCTGGACGTGGGTAAGATAACCGTGGTCGGTGTTCCGGATCGCCCCGGAATTGCCGCCGCCATCTTTGGCTCTCTCGCCAAAGCTGGAATCAGCGTTGATACCATTGTGCAGAACGCGAGCATTCAGGGTATTACTGACCTGACCTTTACCGTGGCCAAGGGCGACCTCGCCAAGGCGATGGAGGAGGTCAAGCCCATCGCCGCACAGATTGGCGCCAAAGAATGTGCCCGTGATGACAAGCTGGGTGCCGTAAGCATCATCGGTACCGGAATGCAGAACACTCCCGGCTATGCTGCTCGTATGTTCAGCGCCCTCAGCGAGAAGAATATCAATATCCAGCTGATTACGACCTCGGAAATACGGATAACGTGTATCATTAACGCTGACAAGGTCAAAGAAGCAGTGCGTACCCTGCATCGGGCATTTGATATTGAGGAGGAATAGACGGTTGCCCCGTAGCTAGACCGCCACCACTGCCTTTACTTCCGGGATATGCTGTTTCAGGATTTTCTCAATTCCCATCTTGAGCGTCATGGTGGACATCGGGCAACCAGCGCAGGCACCGGTCAGTCTGACCTTCACCGTGCCATCTTTAACTCCAACCAGTTCCACATCGCCACCATCCCTCTGTAACTGGGGGCGTATCTTATTCAGAATCTCGGTAACCTTATCCTGCATGGCAAACTCCTGTTAAAAAAATCACTACATCTCTTATTTTAAATGCAGCGAAAGTCATTCGTCAAATCAGCGCTAAATCCGGTTCTACTGAATCTTAGTTGTTCTGCCTCAATCATACCTGTCTCCACTTTTTACTCTCGGTATCCACAGGTACAACTCGGTGATTGTGCTTTGGGCAGGCAGGATTACGACATATGTATTTCCGATTGAATACAGTCCCTTTCTTCTCTAAAAGCCTTACTGTTCCACAAAATGGACACTGTTTAGCCATCTATTTTAATCTCATCCCTGATAGTGTTGTCATAGGCTGTGCAGTTCGTGTTCTACGTTTCATTACCTTGCGCCGTTTCCGCCTCGCTAGTCTGGTAGGCTGATGACTAACCTCTATCACCTCTACTGTTCGTTTCATTGGTATTTTAGCCGTAACCTCATAAGGCTGTTCAGTAATGTCTTTCCAGTTACGGAACGGGAATCTTATCCCTGCTACACTAGCAGGCGTTCTATCCCTTAATGACATATGAGGTCTAAAGAAGTTGTAATGGACAAACCAGCCATCTAAAAATAGCCTTGCCGATTCTACCGTGTGCAATCCACGCATAACTTTTGTCCTGCTCTTGATAGTCCCGTGAAACCGCTCAATAAGGTTAGTATTAACCTCAACGTCAAACGGGCTACCCTGCTTATGAGTGGTATCACCACCAAAGGTCAATTCTATGCCGTCTAAATAGGCTCTCAGTTTATCCGTGTAAATCACTCTGGGTATCTTTCCCGTGCGCTCATATGCCTGCTTCATCAATGCCTGTGCGTCTTTGGCAGTGCGGGTATAGGACATATGAGAGGCGATTAAGAAGCGTGTTTTAGTGTCTATAATGTCCCACAGCCAGATGTTCTTGCCGTCTATGTCTATCATCGTTTCGTCTGCTACCCAAACACTACCCACGTCTGGCTTATACTTGCTGGCTTCTATTATCGTTGGCTTGGAAAACCGATTAACCCAATTGAGTACGGATACATCGGATATATAGTCATTGTGTTGCTGAATAAAATTTCGCCGTATCTCTTTAAGGCTCAACCCCTCATAATACATATTGAGTGCATCAGCAATTTTAGACGTAGAATATTGCATCTTGGGGATAGCATCAGGATTGGAGAATTTCCGCTTGCAATCGTTGCAGTAGTAGTATTGAGTGTCTTTGTATTTACCGTATTTTCGTACATTGTCTGATTGGCAGTATTTACAGTTCATTTTGTTACTCCAAACGATTAAATTTCATTAAAATTAATCGTGATTATCTTTTCCCAATCGGCATCTAAATTTTCTAACATTCCAGTTAAGAACTTATCGCCAACCCTTTCTGCACTTTCTACCATCGTGTTGTAATTAAGAGGTATATTTACCCGAAATTCAGGCGATGAACGATATATATTCCGAAAAATAATAACACTGTTAAGTCCATAATTTAATAACATTGCTTTACGAATATGTTTCTGAATTAATATTCGATTCTTTTTCCTTAACCTTAATTGTTTATTTGCAATATCTTCTTTGGCACTATTATATTCAGTGATATTCACTAAATTTTCCTTTAGCCCATACCCATTACTATCTAATATATCTCCAACGCCAATAAAGAATTTTATTATTGAATCCAACATCTGCTCTTTACTTGGCAACGTACTAATATTTGTAAACAATGGTATAACAGTATTTGTAATATAATTTTGAAAATCACATTTAATCTTATTTAACTCTGCTGATGACATTCTCTTTTTACTCTTTTTTGTTGCGACCTCTTTTTCGTATTTATTCAAAGTAATTAGGTCAGATTTTATATCGCCTAGTAAATTCACCTCTTGTTTTAATGTCTGTTTTTTCACATCACGTATAGCCATAATTAATGCAAAAATAATGGCTAGTGAAAGCAGTAACCAAAATAACCAGAAAGGCGGATTATAACTCATACCAAACCACCTTTCTGAAATATCAAAGGGGTCACTAGCAAATAGTATGAGAAAGGCGTAAACCCGTTTCGTAAAAGCAATAAGAAAATGTATCGTTTTATTTGCCATATTTTAATTCCTGCCTGAAGCTCTTTTAACTGGCAGTATAGCACCTTAAAAATTGAGCCGCAACGAAGATTAAGTAAAAGGCTAAATCCTCTTGTTTAGTTGACATGTTTAATGTAGAATATAATGTTTATCACCGTTCTTGCTCTGGAGAGGGGTTGATGACATACCAGGAAGAGAGACTGGCGAGTTTGAAACGGCAGCGCATCAGGCAGGCAATTGACCTGGCGATGGAGGGGCGCTGGCGGGAGGCAATCGCTGCCAATAAGGCAATTCTGGGGGACTTCCCCAATGATGTGGATGCCCACAATCGCCTGGGACGTGCTCATATGGAACTGGGAGAATACCAGGAGGCAAAGGAATCCTACCGCCGGACAGTTGAGCTTGACCCTTTCAATACCATTGCCAAGAAGAACCTGCAGCGTTTGAACTACCTTGGTGAGGCAAAGGTCGCTGTCGAGAGCGCGGTACGAAAGGTTGAGCCACACCGGTTCATTGAGGAAATCGGCAAAGCCGGGGTAGTAAACCTCTACCATCTGGCGCCAACGCGGGTGCGCGCCCGCCTTATCGCCGGCGACGAGGTGTTTCTCAAAATAAGCGGCAGCCACTTGGTGGTTGAGGATGAATTCGGGCAGTACATTGGGCATGTTGACCCGAAACACGGACAGCGCCTGGTCAAACTAATAAGTGGCGGCAATAAATATTCCGCAGCCGTGGTGAGTTCCACAGAGGAAGCGATGACCGTTATCATCCGCGAGGTCTATCAGGACCCGAGCCAGGCAGGGAAGCTGTCCTTCCCATCAAAGGGGGCGGAGGAACTCAAGCCTCATGTTGACGAAAAGGTCTTCAAGCTGGAGACCGAAATTGAGGGAATATTGCCGGAGGAATCCGGTTATACCATCATCGGCGGCGATGAAATAGAAGTGTTGCCGGAGGAGTCAGCTGACATCGGTGAGGAGTCTGTCAGCGATGAAGAGTAGGAGTATATAGCGCATGACAATTGGCGCGGTGAAGCCGGTATCAATAGAAAAAGAGATGCAGAGATCGTATCTTGATTACGCAATGAGCGTGATTGTGTCCCGTGCTCTGCCGGACGTTCGTGATGGATTGAAACCGGTGCACCGGCGTATTCTCTACGCCATGAATGATATGGGCCTGACCTATAACAGTGCCCACCGCAAGAGCGCCCGTATTGTTGGCGAGGTTCTGGGTAAATATCATCCGCACGGAGACACCTCGGTATATGACGCTATGGTGCGTATGGCGCAGGATTTTTCCATGCGCTATCCCCTGGTAGACGGGCAGGGCAACTTTGGCAGCGTGGACAATGATCCGCCGGCAGCCATGCGGTACACCGAAGTCAGACTGGCCCGCATTGCCAGCGAGATGCTGGTTGATATTGAGAAAGAAACTGTCGACTTCATACCCAACTTTGATGACAGCCTTGAAGAGCCTGTGGTGCTGCCCACCCGGCTCCCCAATCTATTGCTTAATGGAAGCTCCGGCATCGCCGTCGGCATGGCGACCAATATCCCGCCCCACAACCTCAACGAGGTCTGCGATTCTGTCTCCTATCTCATCGATAACCCCAATGCCACCATCGAGGAGCTGGCCCAGTTCGTCAAGGGGCCGGACTTCCCCACCGCCGGCATTATCAAAGGCATTGATGGAATCAAGAGCGCGTATGCTACCGGACACGGCAAAATTGTGGTTCAGGCCCGGGCCCGCATTGAAGACCTCGCCCGGACCGGGCGCAGTCAAATCGTGGTCACCGAGCTCCCTTACCAGACCAACAAGGCTGACCTGATGGAGACGATCGCGGAGCTGGTCAAGGAAAAGAAGGTCACCGGCATCAGTGACCTGCGTGATGAATCTGACCGCCACGGCATGCGCATTGTCATTGAGCTGCGGAGAGAGGCCTTCCCGGAGCAGGTACTCAACAATCTGTACAAATATACCGCCATGCAGTCTGCTTTCTTCGCCAACATGGTGGCGCTCGTGGACAGGCAACCCAGGGTTATCAGCCTGAAACAGGCGCTCCAGAGCTACATTGATTTCCGCCACGAGGTCATCACCCGCCGTTCCAAATTCGAACTGAAAGAGGCCAAAGCCAGGGCCCATATTCTGGAAGGGCTGAAAATGGCGCTTGACCAGATTGATGCCGTTATCAGCACCATACGCAAATCGGAGACCGCGGAGGCAGCGCGCCAGGCGCTGATGAATAACTTTGGCCTGACCCAGATACAGGCGCAGGCCATTCTTGATATGCAGTTGCGCCGTCTGGCCAATCTGGAGCGGAAGAAGATACTTGATGAATACACTGAGGTACTGAAAACCATTTCCTATCTGGGAGACCTTCTCGCCAACCCGCGCCGCATGCTCATCCTTATCAAGGAGGAGGTCAGCGACCTGAAGACCAAGTATGGTGGCGAGCGGCGAACTGAAATCGTCGAAGGTGGGGAGGTGCAGTTCCGTGAGGAAGACCTTATCCCCCACCAGAGAATGGTGGTGACGCTGAGCAACCGTGGCTATGTCAAGCGGGTCCCCGCCCACCTTTACACTCCGCAGCACCGCGGCGGGAAGGGGATTATTGGCACGGTGAACCGGGAGGGCGACCCGGTGCGGCTGCTCACCGTGGCCGATACCCACGATGTCATTTTCTTCTTCACCAACCGGGGCAAGGTCTATAGCCTTAAATGCCATGAAATACCGGTGGACAGCTCCCGTATCGCCAGAGGAACCGCTGTGGTCAATCTCTTCCCCGTGGTCGAAGGGGAGATGGTGACGGCACTGGTGGCGGTGGCCGATTTTAACCCGGAAACGTACCTGCTTCTGGCCACGGTGAAGGGAGAAATAAAGAAGACAGCGGTGGACAAGTTCGCTGTGGTGCGCTCAAGCGGGCTCATTGCCATGGACCTGGCCGAGGGTGATGAACAGATAGGCGCCTGTCTGGCTACGGATAAAGACGATGTTATCCTCGTCACGCGGAAAGGGCAGTCCATCAAATTTCCCGTAAAGAGCTTGCGGGCGAGTTCCCGGGTCAGCGGAGGTGTGCGCGCCATTCGTCTTGGCGCTGGCGACCGTGTTGTCAGCCTGGACCGTGTTGATGTTAACGCATGCCTGTTGGTGGTGACCAGCGACGGCTTCGGCAAGCTGACGGCACTCAAGCAGTATCCGCGACAGCACCGGGCTGGCAGCGGTGTCAGGACCTTTAAAGTTGCCCAGAAGACCGGTGAAATCGCGGCTGCCAAAGTGGTTACCTTCCAGGAACAGGTGATGATTATATCGGCCAATGGTATCGTCACCCGCACGCCGGTAAAGGAAAAAGACCCCCGGCAGGGGATTACCATTCAGGGAAGGAGCACGCAGGGCGTCCGGTTGATGAAGCTGGAGGCCGGGGATGAGGTGGTAGCGGTGGCGGCCTTTAGCGGTGAAAAGGAAAAGAGCCATGAAAAAACGGAAAGGGAGGATATGAAATGAGCATACCCGGCATTTCTCTGGCGGGCAAGGTAGCCATTGTTACCGGGAGTTCTCGCGGGATAGGTAAGGGGATTGCTCTCATGTTTGCCGAGGCGGGAGCGGACGTGGTGGTCTGCAGCCGGAATCTGGATGGAAAGCTGGAGCCGGCGGCTGATGAGGTCCGGAAGCTGGGGAGACGTTCTCTGGCCGTTACCACTGACGTTTTAAAGCCAAAAGACATTGAAAATCTGGTAAAGCGGGCGATGGCCGAGTTCGGGGCGATTGATATCCTGGTCAATAACGCGGGTACTATTGCCAGGGCACCGGTCGTTGAGCACAGTGAGGAGGACTGGGATAGGGTGGTCGACACCAACCTCAAAAGTTACTTCCTGTGCTCAAAGGCGGTGGGCAGGGTAATGGTTGAGCAGAAGCGGGGTAACATCATCAATATTGCCTCGTTGCGAGGCATTGAGGGTGCCGCGGGAAGGGTAAGTTACAGCGTTTCCAAAGCGGGCGTGATTATGCTGACCCGGGTGCTGGCGCTGGAATTTGCCAAAGACAACATCCGCGTTAATGCCATTGCCCCGGGCTGGATCAAGACTGAAATGACTAAATCTCTCTGGAGTGATTCGAAGCGCAGTAAGGAGATTACTGCCACCGTGCCCATGGAGCGCTGGGCTTCTGTGGATGAGATGGCCAGCGTCGCCCTCTTTCTGGCCTCAGACTTGTCCAGCTATGTGACCGGCCATACCCTTGTCGCCGATGGCGGCATGGCGGCCATCTAGTTTTTGCCCTGGTGCTTCTGCTTGCAGTCAGGGTGCCAGCGCTGCAGTCCGCATGAATTGCAGTCATCATAGCGGCAGTCTGGCGTTTCTTTGCTTTCCATCGCCGAGCGGAATTCCTTCTTTAAAAAGGCGGTGGATACTCCCGGGTCAATCTGCGACCAGGGTAGCCGTTCGTCCAAGTTGCGCTCGCGATGCGCGTAAAAGCCAGGGTCAAGTCCGCTCTCAGTGAAAGCGCGCTGCCAGTTCTGGTAATGGCAATGTTCATTCCAGGCATCAAATTTAGAGCCCAGTTTCCAGGCACGGTAGATTGCGGTGCCCAGCCGCCGGTCACCGCGCGACAGGACCGCTTCCAGAAGGCTCGTCTTCGGGTCCTGCCAGGATAGCTTGGCTCCCAGCCGGCGTAGTCCCTGCCTTAAAATTTCATGCTTGGCATTTAGTTGCTTCTCGTCCGCCTGAGCCACCCACTGGAACGGCGTGTGTGGCTTGGGGACAAAGGTGGTGGCACTGACCCTGAGGCTTGGTACCTTTCCGCCCGCCTGCTTCCCCACTGAGCGGATTTTCCCCACCAGCCGGACAATCTCGGCGACGTCTTCAGTTGTCTCGGTGGGCAGGCCAAGCATGAAGTACAGTTTCAGCCCCGTCCAGCCCCGCTCAAAAGCAATCGCCGCCGTTTCCAGGAGCTCATCTTCCGGAGTATTTTTATTTATTACCCGGCGCAGTCGCTCGCTGCCAGCCTCGGGGGCAAAGGTCAGTCCCGTCCGGCTGCGGTCAGGGAGCGTGCCCATCAAACGCAAGGAGAAGCGGCTGATGCGCAGGCTGGGCAGCGAAAGGGCGAGGTTCGGGTACTGCGTTCCCAGGCTGGTCACCATCTCATCAATGCCGGCGTAGTCGCTGGTGCTCAGCGAAACCAGGGATATCACGTCGTAGCCACAGTGGCTGATGATTTCCCCCGCGGCTTTGAGCACCTCCTCCCTGGGGCGCTCCCGTACCGGACGGTAGATAATGCCGGCCTGACAGAAGCGGCAGCCACGACTGCATCCCCGCTGTATCTCTATGGCGCCGCGGTCGTGCACAACCTCAATGTACGGTACAACCTGATTGGTTACCGGTGGCGGCAGCCTGGGCACGATGCGCCGCTGGACGCGGGGTTTAGCTTCCGGTATGGTTGGCGTAAAGCTCTTCAACAAGCCGTCAACCTGATATTCGGCACGATACAGACCGGGAACATAAATGCCCGAAATGGTGGCTGCCTTTCGCAAGAAATCGCTCTTGCTGGCACCGCCCATCTTCTTCCATTCACGGTAGCTATCCAGAAGCTCGAGGGCGGCCTCTTCCCCGTCACCGATGACAAAGAGGTCGATGAAGTCGGCCATTGGCTCCGGATTCAAAGCACAGCTGCCCCCGGCAATGACCAGAGGGTGGCTTTCATCCCTCTCCGCGGCGAGGACCGGTATCTGCGCCAGGTCAAGCATATTCAGCACGTTGGTATAGGTGAGTTCATAGCCGAGGGAGAAGCCGATGATGTCAAAATCCCGGAGCGGGTGTCCGGACTCAAGGCTGAAGAGAGGGATGCCTTTTTCCCTCATCATCGCCTCCATATCCACCCATGGCGCAAAGACTCGCTCGGCAAGCACGTCTGGCTGTCGGTTGAACCGGTCATAGAGGATGGGCAGGGCGATATTGGACATGCCGATTTCATAGGTGTCTGGGTAGCTCAAGGCGATTCTTATCGGCGTTCTGTCCCAGTCCTTGACGATGCTGTTCCACTCGCCACCGGTATAACGTCCCGGTCTGGTTACCTTGAGTAAAATATCATCCAGATAATTATTTATTTCAATTACACCTCGCGGAACTCGCCTTCTACGGTGCCTTCACCTTTCCCGCCACCTCCCTGTTCCGGTGGTGCCCCGCCGCTTGGCGGAGGCGGCTGCTGGTACACTGCGGTGCCGACCTTCTGCATGATATCGGACAGCTCCTGACTTGCCTTTCGGATGGCCGAGATATCGGAGCCGCGCAGCGCCGAGCGCACCGCGGAAATCTTGTTTTCCACCTCCTTGTTTAGCTCGGCAGGTATCTTGTCTTTGTGGTCGCGGAGGGTCTTCTCGGCGGTATAGGCAAGTGTATCGGCGTTGTTTCGCGTCTCCACCTCTTCGCGTCGCTTGGTGTCTTCCGTCGCGTGCATTTCCGCGTCTTTCTGCATTTTATTTATTTCTTCTTTGTTCAGGCCGCTTGAGGCGGTGATGGTGATTTTCTGCTCACGGCCGGTGCCCTTGTCCATCGCCTTGACATTGAGGATGCCGTTGGCATCAATGTCGAACGTGACCTCAATCTGAGGTATGCCGCGCGGTGCCGGCAGGATGCCATCAAGGATAAAGCGGCCCAGCGTGCGGTTGTCCGCGGCCATGGGTCGTTCCCCCTGAAGAACGTGGATATCCACGCTCGGCTGGTTGTCCGCAGCGGTGCTGAAAATCTGGCTCTTGGAGGTCGGTATGGTGGTATTGCGCGTGATGAGAGGGGTGGCCACGCCGCCCAGCGTCTCGATGCCCAGGGTCAGCGGAGTAACATCGAGCAGCAGGACTTCCTTCACCTCACCCTTGAGCACACCGGCCTGAATTGTGGCACCGATGGCCACGACCTCATCCGGGTTTACGCCCTTGTGTGGCTCCTTCTTGAAGAACTGTTTCACCTTTTCCTGCACCAGCGGCATTCTGGTCTGCCCGCCGACGAGGATAACCTCATTGAGTTGCGCGGAGGTCTTGCCGGCGTCTTCCATCGCCTGCTGGCATGGCCCCAGGGTTTTCTCCACCAGGTCCATAACCAGTTGCTCCAGTTTGGCCCGTGTGAGCGTGTAGTTCAGGTGTTTCGGGCCGCTGGCATCAGCGGTGATGAAGGGCAGGTTGATTTCGGTCTGCTGGACGGTGGAGAGCTCGATTTTCGCCCTCTCGGCGGCTTCCTTCAGACGCTGCAATGCCATCTTGTCCTGTCTGAGGTCGATTCCCTGGTCACGCTTGAACTCATCGCCGAGCCAGTCTATAACGCGCTGGTCAAAGTCATCACCACCGAGGTGGGTATCGCCGGCGGTCGATTTCACCTGGAAGGTGCCCTCGCCAATTTCGAGAATTGAGATGTCAAAGGTGCCGCCGCCCAGGTCATAGACGGTAATCAACTCCTCACCCTTCTTATCAAGGCCATAAGCCAGTGCTGCTGCGGTGGGCTCATTGATGATGCGCAGCACATTGAGGCCGGCGATGGTGCCGGCATCTTTGGTGGCCTGTCGCTGCGCGTCATTAAAGTAGGCGGGGACGGTGATGACGGCATCGGTCACCGGCTCCCCCAGGTAAGCCTCGGCATCCACCTTCAATTTCTGCAGAATCATGGCGGAAATCTCTTCCGGCCGGTACTCCTTGCCTCCCATCAACACCCGCACCTCATTGTTCTTGCCCTTGGTTACCTTGTAGGTCTTGCGCCTGGCGTCTTCTTCCACAGGGAGCTCACGCCCGGCGGGCTCTCCCCACTTGCGTCCCATAAATCGCTTGATGCTGTAGATGGTGTTTTCCGGGTTGATGATTGCCTGGCGCTTGGCTATCTGGCCAACCAGGCGTTCTCCATTCTTGCTTATGGCCACTACCGATGGGAAAAGGTTGCTTCCTTCCGCCGATGGTATAACCACCGGCTCGCCACCCTGCATTACGGCTACTTCACTCAACGTTGTTCCCAAGTCAATGCCAACAGCTCTTCCCATTTACTCTTCCTCCTTATCTGTATCTTCTCCATTGCCCACCACCACCATGGTTGGGCGTATAACTTTGCCATGTAACTGGTAACCCTTGCGTATCTCCTCGATAACGATTCCTTCCTCGCCTTTATCCTGCCTCACCGCTTCGTGGACGCTGAGGTCAAACGGTTTCCCCAGCGCTTCAATCTGGGTAAGCCCCTGCGACTCCAGGGTGGCTCGGAACTTGCGATAAATGAGGTTCACCCCATCTAGCCAGGCGATACCGGCCAGTTTTGCCGGCACATGCTCGAGTGCCCTCTCCAGGTCGTCAAGGACAGGTAATAGTTCGAGCATAAGACGGGCATTGGCAAACTTAGTAAACTCCTCTCGCTCCTGTTCGCTGCGCCGTTTGAAGTTAATAAAGTCGGCCTGTGCCCGCTGCCAGCCGGCGAGGTTGGCCTCTGCCTTGGCCTGTGCCTCAGCCAGTGCCTGCCTCAGGCTTTCCGTATCCTCCGGTGCCGCGATTTCTGGTACCGCGTCCATGTTCTGCTTTTCTTCTGATTCCGATGACATCATAATTTATCTTACATTGCTTTACCGAATTTGCCTATGACTTAGGTCACGAATTCATCCGTCGGTTCAGTAGAGTCCAGACATCAGCTCGCTCAGTATCTTGGACAGGTAATTGACGGTGGGGATGGTATGCGCGTAAGACATGCGGGTAGGCCCAAGGACGCCGACCGCGCCCGCCACCTCGTTGGAGATGCCGTATTTGCTGATCACGATACTGTAGTCGTGGAAGGTTTCATCCTCATTTTCCGTACCGATGATAACCATTACCTTCTGGCTGGCCAGTCCCTTGGGAAGGATGGTCTTGATGAGGCGGCGCTTCTCCACCAATTCCATGAGACGGCGCATTCTATCGCTGCGGGTGAACTCGGGCTGGCTGAGCATGAAATGAAATCCATCGAGGTACGGCTCTTCATACTCCTGCTCATCCTCCTCCTGCATCATATGGCTCAGGGTTTCCTTGACCTTCTCTTCGGCCGGTGAGAGGTCAATTTTATTCTCAGCGACCTGTTCTCGGTTCAGTCCGGAAAAGGCCGCGCTGAGCTTGTTGGATATGATGGTCAGACTCGACTGCGGCATCGTCTCGTCAAAGGTGATTAACTGCTCCCGGACTCTGGCACCCTGAAGGACAAGTACCATGAGTGCCAGATTGTCCCGAAAAGACAGCAGTTCCATATGCTTGAACCGGCAGCCTGCCGGTCTGGGAGTGGTCACGACCGCCATATTCTGTGCCTGCTGGGCCAGCAGCGTCGCCGCCAGACTCAACCACTTCTCTAGGTCCCGCTCCACCTGGTGAAAGAGATGGCTGAACAGCCGTTGCTCTGATTCCGAAAGTGAAATATCTTTGAGCGATTCCACATGGAAGCGGTAGCCTTTAACCGAAGGCACGCTGCCGGCGGAGTGGTGAGCGCGAATAATGTACCCCTCTTGTTCCAGTCGTG
>Ga0315274_10007629_pt1 | contig 15657 bp, 18 predicted proteins | sample YL17G02_20_MG_FD_203700 | JGI IMG/M metagenome (GOLD analysis project Ga0315274, IMG submission 203700) | Sediment microbial communities from Yellowstone Lake, YNP, Wyoming, USA - YL17G02_20 | ecosystem: Environmental > Aquatic > Freshwater > Lake > Sediment | place: USA: Wyoming | collected... | reverse complement strand
GCCGGGGGATGCTCTCCCTCCTGAAGACCCGCACCGCCAACATGGATACCCTGGTGGCCCTGGGGACGGGTTCGGCCTACCTCTGGAGCACCTATGTCTCCATCTCGCTCTGGCTGGGTCGGGGGGGCTACGGCGTCGGCGACCTTTACTACGAAGTGGCCGGCCTGCTGATCGCCTTCATCCTCTTGGGGAAGTGGATGGAGGCCAGGGCCAAGGGCAAGACAGGAGAGGCGATCCGGGCCCTCATGGGCCTTCGGCCCCGCACGGCCGTGGTGATGCGGGAGGGAAAGGAGCAGGAGATCTCGATCGAGGAGGTGGCTGTGGGGGATGTCCTGATCGTGAGACCTGGAGAGAAGATCCCGGTGGACGGCCGCATCGTGGAGGGCAGATCTGCCGTGGACGAATCCATGATCACCGGAGAGTCCATTCCCCAGGAAAAGGGGCCCGGCGATATAGTCATCGGGGCGACCCTCAACAAGACCGGAAGCTTCAAATTCGCGGCCACCAAGGTGGGGAAGGAGACCGCGTTGGCCCAGATCATCCAATTCGTGGAGCAGGCCCAAGCCAGTAAGGCCCCCATCCAGGAGCTGGCCGACCGGATCTCCGCCTATTTCGTGCCGACGGTGGCCGGGATTGCCATCCTGGCCTTCCTCATCTGGCTGTTGGCCGGAAAGGGCTTCCTCTTCGCCCTCACCATCTTCATTGCGGTGATGATCATCGCCTGTCCCTGTGCCCTGGGGCTGGCAACCCCCACCGCGGTGATGGTGGGGACTGGCATTGGGGCCCAGAATGGCATCCTCATTCGCAGTGCCCAGGCCCTCCAGAGGGCCCGTTCCATTCAGTGCATCGTCTTCGATAAGACCGGGACCTTGACCCGAGGCCGTCCGGAGATGACCGATGTGATTCCCTTGGGCGGATATGGAAGGGAGGAGGTCTTGGGCTGGGCGGCCGCCGCGGAAAAGCGCTCCGAGCACCCCCTGGGAGAGGCCATCTTGAAGGGGGCGGAGAGGGAAGACGTACAAGTGAGGGATCCGGAGGCCTTTGAGTCCGTCACCGGCAAGGGAATCACCGCACGCCTGGAGGGAAGGGAAATCCTCCTGGGGAATCGCCGACTGATGGAGGAGAAGGGGATTGACCTGTCCTCAACGGAGGTTGATCTGCAGCGCCTGGAGCAGGAGGGCAAGACGGCTACCTTGGTGGCCGTCGAGGGAGGATTGGCCGGGATCGTCGCCGTGGCGGACACCCTCAAGGAGTTCTCCCGCGAGGCCATCCAGGCCCTGCAAAGGACGGGAAAGCAGGTGATCATGATCACCGGGGACAACGAGAGGACGGCCCGGGCGATCGCCCGTCAAGTAGGAATCGAAAGGGTCCTGGCCGAGGTCCTGCCCCAGGAAAAGGCACATCAGATCAAGATCCTGCAGCAGGAGGGCCTTCAGGTCGCCATGGTGGGAGATGGAATCAATGACGCCCCGGCCCTGACCCAGGCCGATTTAGGGATCGCACTGGGCAGCGGCACCGATGTGGCCATCGAGGCCGGGGATATCGTGCTGATTAGAGATGATCTGCGGGATGTGGTGGTTGCCCTGGACCTCTCCGGATATGTGATGGGCAAGATCAAGCAAAACCTCTTCTGGGCCTTCTTTTATAACCTGGTGGGCATACCGGTGGCGGCGGGCATCCTTTATCCCTTCACCGGGTTCCTCCTCAATCCGATTATTGCCGGGGCGGCCATGGCCTTCAGCTCGGTTTCAGTCATCTCCAATGCCCTGCTGATGCGCCGCTACCGCCCCCGGATCAAGAGGGCTGCCATGGCTTGATTCCCTGCTTACACCCTGGACTGGGAAATGCCTCTCGGAGCCATGGCGCCAGCCCGCCTCAGGCCTTGGAATCCTTTTCCTTCTCCTTCTCCTCGGAGGAGATTGCATTCTGCTCGGGCTTCTCCTCGACTGCCCCCTTGAACTCTCGGATGGCCTTCCCCAGGGAACTCCCCACCTGAGGGAGTTTCCCTGCCCCAAAGATCAATAGGGCGATCACCAGGACGATGATCAACTCCGGCATACCAATTCCCATCATCGTTTTCTCACCCCCTCTTCTCACTCAGAGGAGCGCAGGTTTCGCCCCCGCCTCTCTTGCTGCCGCGAAGTACTCTACCCCTTGCCTCCCTCTTCATCCGACCCATCTTCTCCGGGAGCAGACACCCACTCGATCCCTTCCCCATTTCACTGGCGAGACCTCGCTCGACTGTCCGGCCGAGGAGGCGGGAATGCACTCTCCTTTGGCAGCTCCTCGATCGTCTGATCCCGAAGATACTTCATCCGGGAACGATAGACCCTCCGGGTCTCGCTGATCTCGAAGATGGGGCACAGAAAGAGCCAGGCCGCTAGCAAAAAAATGATCCCCCGATAGGTCAGGAACCGGGTCCCGGAGGGGGAAAAATCGAGGAAATGGAGGCCCAAGAAGATCATCACCCCCAAGGCAACCAGGACAGCAGAGGTGAAGAGCCGCCTGATAGTCCGGCGAGGGGAGAAGAATTGGAGCGGGGGCCCCTCCCTCCTCCGGCGCGCCCGCATCCCCTCTAACATCGCCGACCCGATCCCCAACGCCGCCAGGGTCAAGGAAAACAGGGCGCTCCAGACGAAGATCCTCTCGTTTCTCATCTACCCAACCTGACCCCGTCCGCTCCCCATCTCACCTCTTGTGGAAATGACGCCCATGAGGGCGGCCATCCTCCCAATACGGCCAGAAAGGATAATGATAGTAGAAGAGCCAGTTGTAGTAAAGGCCTCCGTAGGGGTAGATGGGATAATAATAGGGGTAATAATTTGGCCCGTAATAGCGGTGGGCCTTGGCCCAGAGGTGAAGGAACTTGGAGGTGAGGACGGGATAGCGATATTCTGCCTCGCCGATCTTGAGGGACTTGCCGCCCATGACCTCCCCCACCACCGTCAGGTGGCGCCCACTACGATAGATGGCTGGATCGAGATAGCCGGAGTGATGGACCAAGAATCGGCCCTCCGACTCATCCGTGTCCATCGGTACATCCCCCCGTCCCAGCGGCTTCTGCAGGATCTCGAGCTCGGTCTCATCCTGGAGGTTCTTCGCCTCGATGATCTCCCCTCCCAGCAAGGCGGTGCGGCCGGTGAAGGCATCCGGGTCTTCTTTCAACTCCCGAAAGGAGATAGAACGATCGATCTCCGGCCGAAGCCCCCTCGGAACCACCGAGACACACCCCCCCAGAAGGATCAGGAGGGCCACCAGAGCCAAGGGCGAAAAGCCCTGCAGGCGAGAAGCCCCCCTTCGGGCCTGGTGGTGCTTATGGCAGTTAACTCTCCACCTCATATTTCACGACCTTGTAGGAATTAAAGACCTCCAGGGCCACATAGATGACCCCGATGAGGACCAGGCCGATGCCCGCGACAAAAGAGATGATGGGAAGGACGATCAGGGTCAAGGACCCGAAATAGGCGGGGGCGATCAGCAGGGAGGTGAGGATGAAGGAAAGGATGGCCAGATAAAGGCTGAGGATCCCATTCCGGTCCAGCCTGGCCCGCACCAGGAGTTTCTCTATCTGAGCGGTCAGGCTGCGCATCCGTCTCTCCTGGTTGGGATCCAGGGATTCTATCAGCTCCAGGCGCCTCTTCTCCTCGTTGAGCTCGCGAATGCGATCGATGATGTTTGAATACTTGTTCTGCAACCCCAGCAGGATCAGCCCGCAGCTCGAGATCATGATCGTCGGGGCCAATAGCCCGCTGATGAATTGAATCGCCTGATTGATATTGGCCAATCCCATCTCCTGTGTCCTACGGGGTGATCACCTTTTCCAGGCGCTCGTAGAAGACCTGCCGGAGGTACTTCAGTCCCTCCGCGAACTGGGCCTCCTCGGACAAGACCTTCATCTTCTTCTTTTCAAAGGAGGCATCCAGGGCGACCTTGGTCCTCCCCTCCGCCAGGCTGATCACGAAGACCTGCAGGCTGTATTTCACCTGGCCTGGTTCAAAGCCGCCCGCGGAGAGGGTCTTGCTGTCCGTGTACTCCCGGGGCTTGGTGGTGATCTTCCCCTCATCCTTCAAGGTTTGATCCGTCTTCTCTCCCATCCCGTTGATCGCCGACACCACCCCTTGCCAGAGCGTATTGAAAGGAAGATCAAAGGTCTTGGACTCAACGGCCTCCCCCGCTGCTACCTCTTCTCCCTCCTTGACCTTCTCGGCGGAGGCTCCCCCCGTCTTAGCTGCTGGTGCAGCCTCCGGGCTGGCCGGGGACCCCTCATATCGGGCCAGGAGCTTGGGATCGATGACAAATTCCCCAAAAGAGGCCTTCAGCCTCAAGCCGCCCCCGATGATCACCCCCTTGATCACTGACCCATCCCGGAGCCGGATCTCCACCGTTTCGCCTCCCACGATGGAAACGATGTCCTTGGGGTTCAGATTGACCTCCCCCACCCCCAGGCTGGCCTTCATCTTGATGATTTCATCCCTGAGTTCCCCCTTGATGAAACTCCCATCCTTCATCTTGAACTCAGAGGCCAAGGCGAAGACGGGCAGGGTCAAGAAGATCAAAAGCCAAAGGGCAATCCGCTTCTTCTTTTCCATCTCCTCTCTCCTCTCGGGTTGAAATGGATGCCGACCGCCCTCCCCGCAGCTCACCGCCAGGTCAGCAGTAAAATATAATCACCGGCGATGCCTCCATCTGTGCGCAGGGCGTTCCAACTTTTTTGTATCACTGGAGCCACCTCCCTGTCAAATCTTTTCGGGCGAAGGGAGGGACAAGGCCTCGCGAAGGGCGGGATCAGGGGAGGGAACCGAATCAAGGAAGGATAAAGGAAAAGGGGCGGGGAAGGATCGGATTTCCCCGCCCCTTGCTTTCAACGCTCAGGGGATGTCGAGGACCACGGAATTGTTGCCCTCATTGAACTCCAGGATCTCATTCTGGGGATCAATACTGAAGGTGATCTTCTTCCCCTGGATGGCGGCGGTGGGCCGCAGATCGATGAATTCGGAACCACCCGGGCCCAAGGTGGCCAGACGGGTGGACAGGGCCACCTTTCCATCCGGGAGGGTGGCGGTCACCTTGATGTGATCGCAATAGGTCAATCCTCTATTGCTGGCCTTGAGCACGATGCGCTGGTCATTGGCCGCGATCACCTCCAGGAAAAGGTCAGCCAGGTTGAATTCGGTGCGATGGATGGGATAGGCCCAGGCGGTGACTTGCTCCGGGATCGCCTTGCCCACGTGCCCCCCGATCTTCCCGGCCAGCTGCATCCCGTGCAGGTGCAGGGGCACCCCTCCATAGGCGAGCAACGGCTCGATCTTCGGGTCCGCTGCCAGGACGCCCGCCAGCCGCCAATCGAAGAGGTTTGTCTCCTTGTAGACATTGGTGAAGGTGGACAAATCCTTGAAGTTGATCCCCTTCTTGTCGATGGTGAAGGCAATGCTGTAGGTCACATCTTGGAAGGTCCCCTCTACATAGACCGCAGCCACATCAATTCGGCGTTCCTTCAACTGACGGATGATCTCCTGGTGCAGGTTGACCCCGGCGGGGATCTGTAGTTCAAGCCGATCTTCGGGATCGCAGATCAGCATGGCCGCCACGCCGAGCTTCTGTTTGGCAAGATAGCGAGCATCGTAAGGGTATTCGGGATTGCACCAGTAAAACTCAGGCCGTGCTACCGTTCCGAATCCGACCAGCTCCCCGATGCGGTAATCCGTCAGGCTGGTACCCAGCAGGAAAATCCGGTTATCGGGAGGAAACTGGGAAAGCCTGTGCAACAGAACCTCCTGGGTGGTGTACTCCCAGATGTTGCCCCCCAGGATCGCCCCAATGGCGTTATAGGCGATCAGGGTGGTGCCTCCGGCCGCTTGAGCCCCCGAGAGGCCCAAACACAGCACCCAGACCAAAACAACGCTGAAGACTAATCTTTTCATCGCGCTCCTCCTTTGCCGATTGATGCCGAGGTACAGGGACGGGACTCGTTAGGAGGCAATCTCCTCCAGGCTTTTGCCTTTGGTCTCCTCGCCCAAAAGGGCCACATCCACGGCCGCAAGAAGTAACATCACGGTAAACATCGCGAAGATCTCCGTGTGACGCCTGCCCCAGGATCCCAACATAACGCCCACCGCCGCCGGGGCGATCATCCCCCCCAGGCGGCCGAAGGCTGCCGCCCATCCCGCCCCTGTCCCTCGAATCCTCGTGGGGTAAAGCTCCGGGGTATAGGTGTAAACCACCCCCCAGGCCCCCAGATTAAAGAAGGAGATCATGCTCCCCCACCAGAGGATCTCCCCCACCGAATCTGCCCTTCCGAAAAAATAGGCGGCAATCGCGCAGCAGAAGAGGTAGGAGACCAGGACCCATTTCCTCCCGATGCGGTCCACCAGGAGAGCCGCACTGTAATATCCGGGGATCTGGGCCAGGGTGATAATCAGGACGAACTGGAAGGATCGGACCAGGGTGTAGCCGCTGGCCACCAGCAGGGAGGGAAGCCAGACGAAGATCCCATAATAGGAGTAGACCATGAAGAACCAGAGGATCCAGAGACAGAGGGTCCGGCGCCGGTAGGCGGGCGACCAGAGTGCTCGAAAGCCGACCCGCGCCGCGGGGGCGGGCGAATCAGGCGAAGGGGTCGGGGCAAGATCATTCGGGGATATCTCCCTGACTGCTGCCGGCCCCCCCTCCCATTGGGCCAAGATCTCCTCTGCCTCTTTTACCCGCCCTCGACTGAGGAGAAAGCGAGGAGACTCGGGCATCGACCGCCGCAGCACAAACACATAAAAGGCGGGCAGGGCTCCAATGAAAAAGGCAACCCGCCACCCCCAGTGGGGGATGACGAAATAGGCAATCAGGGCCGCCAGTACCCATCCATAGGCCCAGAAGCTCTCCAAGAGAGTCAGCAGGCGCCCCCGGTAACGGGACGGTGAAAGCTCACTCACCAGGGTGCTGGCCACCGGCAGTTCCCCCCCCAAACCCAACCCCACCAGAAAGCGGAAGAAGAGAAGGGAACTATAGCCCCAGGCCAGCCCGCAGAGCCCGGAGGCGATGCTGAAGAGAAAGAGGGTCCCCTGAAAGGCCATCTTCCTTCCCCAGCGGTCGGCGAGGCTTCCGGCGAAGGCGGCCCCGACGAACATGCCCAGGAGGCCAATGCTCCCAATGTTTCCCACCTGCTGGGGGGTAAGGGACCAGTTCTGCTTGAGGGTCGCCAGGACGAAGGTCACGATCCCCACATCCATGGCATCGAACATCCAACCCAGACCGCTGACCCACAGGAGACGCCAGTGGAAGGAGGAGAGGGGCAGCCGATCTAAACGCTCGATAATCCCTGGAGGCATCTTGAATTTAATCCCGCGGAATGGGGAGCCAAAGAAGGGCGTCGAGTGATGAATGAGGACAAGCGATCTCTTAAAGAACCCCGCCCGGTGGGCGGGGTTCTTTAAGAGATTTCCTACCAAAGTGGCAAAATCCCGGCGCTAGGCCCCCGATCGCTACGCAGGAACGCAGGCCGCTACGGGACAGACCTCGGCACAGGTGCCACAGTCGTTGCACTTGGCAGGGTCAATCACAAATTTGGGATCGCCCTCGCTGATCGCCTCCTCTGGGCACTCAGGACGGCAGGAGTCGCACATAGTACAGTCATCGGTAATTTTGTAAGCCATTGGAAAGCCTCCTCATTTGATATTAAACAGCGCCTACCTTTTAGCATGAGGGGACAGATCTTGTCAAACGAAATGAATATCCCTGAAGCCTCGACCCCGCCCCTGCCTTTTCCAGCTTGACAGTCCTCCCCCCCCATGGTACAAACCCTGTACCTTTAAAGGAGACCCGATGGAACGGAAAACGGATACAGAGATCTTCCTTTCTCCCCGCAGCAAATGGCTCTTGCCTCTCCTTGCCCTCCTCCTGGCGGTCCTACTCTCATCTGCCTGCGCCATAAAAAGGTACATTGGACCTACCAGTGGCCGCTCCGCAGACTCCCAGCTGGCAACCTCCTCCGCGCTGAATAAGGTGTTATCATCCGCGACTTCCTTATCGGCTTTGAGCGGCAAGAGGGTCTTCATCGAAGCCTTCTCCCTCACCGAGCACCAGGGAGAGGAGCAAAGCCCGGAGGAGCATTTACTTGGGGCCTGGTTTTCCGAGAAGCTTCGCCAACAGGGAACCCAGGTCGTAGATCGGAAAGGAGAGGCGGAAGCCATTCTTTCCATCACGGCCAAGGCCATGGGGGTGGATGTGGTGAGGAGAGATTTCCCCCCCATCATTTACATAGAATCGACGCGGGGCTTGGTTGATCTCCACCTGGCGGCTTTCGACCTGCAAGGGAAGATCCTTTTCACGGAGGATAAACGAGAAAAGGCCGTCTTCCGCGATTACTACCTCTTCTATCTGTTCGGGCCCTTTACCTCGGTTCACTGAGAGATCGGCCTCCTATGAAACGCGTTTCCGCCCCTCTGCCTGTTCTCGCCGTGCTTCTCCTCTCGTTGTCGCTGGGATGCGCCACCAAGGTTTATATGAACGCCGAGACCGGCACCTCCGGCGATCTCCAGGCGGTGCTGAGCAAGAGCATCGAGGAGGCCTTTGCGTCCGTGCCGGAGGAGGTTTGGAGCCATCGGATCTCCCTGGAGGTTTCCCCCTCTCAAGGAGAGGGGCTGCGCCTCTCCGCTTATGTCCGTCAATATCTCATCGAGACCATCTCCCACCACGAAGGCTCTCTGGAACCTCCTCATGAACTCTACCTTCGGGTCATCGTCCCGGCTGCGGGAAATCTGGTCACCGAAAGGCGGCTTAGCCTCAGCCTGAATGCGGGAGGCGCGGCGATAGTCCGAATTCCGCTCTTTTATGGCGAGACTTTCAAAGGCATTACCCAGACGATCATCTGCTACCGGGATAAAGAGGGGAAGCTCTCCCGCCTCCGCAAGGGAGAGACAGGGATGACCTCCCATGAGATCTACTGGTTCTGGGTGCTGGGCCCCTTCAAGAGCGAGGCCTTCCCCCAGTTCTAAGGCCGATCGCGAGAGGCCCAAGGGCCGGACCGATCTCGCCTATTGACATTCTTGGCAAATTCGCCTTTAATAGGGTCGAGCCGGCGTAGCTCAGTGGCAGAGCAGTTGATTCGTAATCATCAGGTCGAGGGTTCAAGTCCCCCCGCCGGCTCCAATGAAATCAAGGGGTTGCGAGATTAGCAAGTTCATCGCAACCCTTTTTTTGTGCACTTTTTGTACACCTCGTTACATTCAGAGCCGAGAGTAATTCAATCGCTCCCATCTTGTGGGAGGGGCCAAGCCGCCCGAAAGGTTCCCGTCATCAACCAGTCTCTGGCCTGATCGGGGGGGCTCCGGAAGGCGGGAGAGCCGGCGTCGGGAAAATCGGTTGACAACAAGATATGGGAAGAGTAAACATCGCCCAGGAAGAGAAAAACTCCCAGCCTGGGCAGCTCTTTTCCAGCAGAGCGTATCCTCATACTGCGTGCACGTTCAATTCATCGAAGCGCTTACAGACTGAGCCTAAAACATCTGTCGGACGAACTAGAATCTCCTGCTGACCATTGCAGCAGCACAAAACAAGAGTTGGGCGGACAAGGATGGGTCAGGTCCTGCATAGGGACACCGAGAGATGAGCGACGAACAAATCGCGGAAGGGTTCGGTTGCGAAAATTGCTGGCCGTCTTCCCCGGAGGGCGCCGACGCCGCGTACCGTGCGCTTACGAGGGAAGCCGACCTGATTGATGAGTCACACTTCTACGTCACGATCCGGGCATGCAGCAGTTGCTCTCAACGCTTCATAGGAATCTTCACGGAGATGATCGATTGGGAAGGTGGTGACGATCCCCAATACTGGACGCTTTTGCCAATCACGGAAGTTGAAGCCGCTGATCTGATTCGCCAGGGCAACTCCCTCACTGAGCAGACGCTCAATTCTCTGGGAAGCGGACGACGAAGCCTGCATCGTGACCATCCTAAGGGAAAGCCGCCGCGTGCCTATTGGGGAACAGGCATCTTGGTCGGTCCGCACGATTGAGACGTCGTGAATCGTGATTCCTCAGGTAATCCAAGTTGAACAGCCCTGTGAAAGATTTCCTGTAACAGGTCGAGGGAATACGCCGGGTCCGCCCAACAAAAGATTCCAGGTTGACGGCGCTGCCGACGCGGCTGGATCTCGGCGTTGTAGCGGTTCGAGCCGAACACCAAACCACGCCCACATGCGGTGGCTTTTCCTATAGCCCTTTAGCTGCGTGGTCTGGTGCTGCTCAACCGCAGCATTGCGCTGCCAGAATGATCTATAACCTATGAGAGCTGGTGTCATCATTGTCTGCTTTGTAACACTCTTGTGTATTTTGGAGCAAGGTGGAAATTCTATGGCCGAGCCTCAGACGAATGGTCAATTTGAGATATACATGATCGCCGATCGTCTTATAGACGTCTTGCCATATAATTATGAGGACCCAGCGTGGAGAAAATTATTAGAGACTCCCCCATACGGAACGGTAATCTTAGCTGATAAGGACATAGAGACCTACAACTGGGAGGATCAAGAGATTATTTTAAGCTCTTCGGCTTCAGAACGTTTAGGCGGACTAAAATTAATCGAGAAATCGTTCGTGGCTTATCTTGGGAAAAGGCCTTTATTTGGCGGGTCGTTTATTGAACCGGGCTCCGCTCGGGCAATCAATTATCCAGTCATCTATATCGATAAGAGCCGGTCTCAGGTTGTCTTTCAACTTCGGCCAATACACTGGATGTTCGAAAGCTACCGACAACTGGACACGAAGATGAAAAGAAGGATCGAGTTGCCGGACGTTAGACGTCATTTCAGGACGTTAGGGAAATTGAAATGAAGACGAACAGCCCAACATACGATGCAGCGGACCGGCTCTTTACAAATAGCAATTGATTTACATCTGGAGGTGATTGCCCAACCGCTGATCTTCAACGTTGTAGAGGATTCAGGTAACACAGAGGTTGCAACTTGGAAAGGCCAGCTTGGACGCATTGAGGTACTTGATCAGGTCATTGAAAGGATCTTGCAGGAGGACAGGGGCCTTGAGTTCGGATTTCAGATCCTCCGGGTCAATGTTAGCGTCTGCGTAAGACTCCATTGAACCGTGAACTTTAGAGGTAGCATAGCCATTCGGGTTGTCACCCTTCCATCCATCGTGGTGAATGGTCAGATGGAGAGGCATGGATCCATCCCCCACATAATGGCCCAAAAGACCAACGTAATAGGTGATGTTTCGCTCGATTGCCTTTCTCTCATCCTCAGAAGGATTCGTGTGCCATGCCTTGAAGGACAGGAATAGTTTTTGGTAGGTGTCCATGATGGCAAACGGGAGAAAACCCACCTCCTCGGGAGAATCTCCCTTGGGAAGAGCCCTCATATAGCTGAAGCGATCATGGGGGAATTGACTGGCACTCACCGGAACGGACTCCAGATTCAGCCAGTGCTCGGGACCACTGTCTTTCTTCAGGGTGTATGTAGAGTTGTGTATGACTAAGAGTGAAAAACGTGCCCTTCTCCTACCCTTCGGCTCCGCTTCTACCTGGCACGGGGACCTTCACCCCGCAAGCTCTATGTCATGTCCTGCACACACGGTTTGCGCTTCATCTGCGAGCGAAGCGAGTCTGCTGGAACCGCTTGTTGGGCGTCCAGCCGGTTCCCCGGCAAGGGGTCCTTCACATCACTCGACACCGGCTAGACAGATCATGCCTGGGGAAGTCCCGAGCCGTTAGCTACCGCTCCCACTCACAGAGTCAGGACGCTGCCCGCGTGCCGAAGTGTCAGGGCCGCCAAGGGCCGATTCCCTGAGCTGAATGTCCTTTAGGGCAGCGACCTCCCTCGTCCAGACATCCAGGTATACGAGGTATTCTCCTCTGCCCGTGTCTCTGTAGCAGGCAGAGATGCTCTGGACTCCCGGTGGCAGGCGGCTTCCGCGTTTACCATCGCCGAATTCAATGGTAGTCGTGCCGTCGTCTGCCGTCGACAGGACAAATAGTCTATCGGCAGGCTGAGCGGACACGAGAGTCTGCACCTGCTCCCAAGGGATTCCATCAACTCGGAGACTCACGTGAACGACAGGATGCATCGATCCCGTTCCCGAGCGAACTACGCCGAGTTGCGGAACTCGCAGCTCCAGAGAGCAACCCTGCGCTCGGTCGCTACCACGTTCTCGGGACCTTGATCGCATGGTCGTCTCCATCCGGGTATCGCCGAATGTTCCGCTTCAGCGGCGGCGGTACGCCGTCCGCTGCAAGCGGTTAGGCGGTCATTATAAGGTCTTACCTCATCACATTTCAACATTTCAAGAGCGACCCTGTCGCCCCCCGAGAAAACCTACAGCGAAATTCCTTGTCCTTGTGTAGAGGTCGTCAAGGCGGCTTGGTTTAGGGCAGCTTGGTCACTACCTTTCTTACCGCACTCTTGGCGATCTCGCCGGCAGGACCGGCCTTCTTCCATACCTGCACTTGCCCCATAACACTTCCTTTGAGAAAGCTGATAGTGGCCACTGCAGAAGAACCGGGCTCCGGCTCGATCTTGCTTTCTAAGAGAAAGGCCGCTTTTCCTATCCCATTGAGTGTCGAGATTTTGCCGCCTGCGAGCGGGCTTCCAGACATGCGTATCATATCCTGGTTCGACGCGAGGACACTTTCATAGAAGGCCTTTGCGGCGGCATCGGTCTGCATAACGTGAAGCTGCAATTGCACACCCCGTTCAGGAGGACGATCTGCTGCCTGGATCTTGTAGCCTTTCGGGAAGAAACCGCACACGCTGTTGTGATCACGGCCGTTCTCCACCGTCGGCATCTCCTCATTCTTGAATACTTCCCCTAACGGTCCTCCCACCAGCGCCACTGCTTCCTTTTCATCCATGAGAGAGCAAGCCACTAGAGACTTAGAATCCGCCGCCACCACAGATGCCCAGACGAGGGCTCCAAACACTGATACCAGTAATACCAAGCTTTTCATGACAACCTCCTTTGCTGCTTTGTTGTACTCAAAACCTGCAGGATACATTGTCCACGGTAAGGTAACACCCCACTTCGACGCGCCTTCGATCTGGTTTGTGCCTTGCCAATTTATCTTATCCTCTTTTCTTGAGGCCCAACAAATTGAGCTAAGCCGCAACCCCCGCAACACCAACCTTTCTTTCGAGTTCACCGTTCACCTCGTGGGGTTTGTCGGCTTCAGCGACTGTTGGGCCAGTGTTGACGCTGACACGTTCCCTCCATTAGGAGTCAACCAATGGCAGACGTGACTTTGCTCTTTTAAGGTCATCATACGTGCGTTCAAATTCGGGCTGAAGGCGGATTGCCACATCATAGTGTGCGATGGCCTCATCAAAGCGTTCCATTTCATGAAGCAGATGACCGCAGGATCGACGAAAATAAGGGTTTTTCGGCTCTAGTTGGATGGCAGCTTTGTAGTGTGTGATGGCCTCAGAAAATCGTGAAAGTTTTTTCAGAACGTCTCCGCAGTTGATAAGAGGGACGGCAGATTGGGGCATTTCTTTGATCGCTTCCGAGAGATCACTAAGAGCCTCATCAAGCAAGCCCAGCTCCCGCTTTGCGACCCCTCGATTATTCAAGGCTATGCCATTATGGGGTTCAGCCTGGATAGCTCGCGTCGTTAGGGCAATAAGTTCGTCGTACCGTTCCCCCGTGTCAAACAGAAAAACCCGGTACAGTTTCTGTAGTTCATCCCCGAACATATCTCTCCTAAAAGGCGAGTTCGGCCCAACGAATGGAAATTGAGCGGCAACCGCAGGCGGCGCGTAGGGAGCGAACGCCTTGTTCGCGACTCTGCTTAGTGCCGGCAATCTGTCCGAACCCTCTTATCTTCCACCTCTCCCTAAAAGCAGCAAACCTCGGGACCCTGGAATCTTGTTGGGTCGAAGATAACGCCGCTAAGCTGGCTATTTATTACTGTCAGGATGGATTGTCAACGGCTTTTTGTAGCATTCCCTGGAAGGTAGGGTGGGATATCTTGGGGCAAAGCAAAGGGGCAAGCAATGAGCCTGCCCCTTTCACCACTGTGCACTTTTTGTGCACCATACACCGGAAAACAGGGGCAAATACCGGAAAACCAGATCTCTGCCTCAACCGATCTTTTCAAATACTGGCAACCACTTATCAACCCCTGCCAAGATCAAGCTCCCGTCCCGATCTAATTCGTAATCATCAGGTCGGGGGTTCAAGTCCCCCCGCCGGCTCCAAGAAAATAAAGGGGTTATGAGATCGGAGACTTTCTCGTAGCCCCTTTTTTGTACACTTCTTGTACATCTCGTTTCGTTCAGAGCCGAGTCCAGCAGATCAACCGCCCTCATCTTGCGAGCCGCCAGAAAGGTTCCCATCGTCAACGAGTTTCTGACCTGGTTGGAGGGCCGCCGGAAGGCGGGAGAGCCTGCGCCGAGGAAATCGATTGACAACAAGATATCGGAAGAGTAAACATCGCTCGGGGGAAGGAAAAAACCTCGCAGTCTGGGCAACTCCTTTCCAGTAGAGCATATCCTTCGCTTGTCCGCCAAGAGTTCCTGACTTCTGGCAGGTGGCTGAAATGGCCAACGAACAATCAAAGAGAGACAGGCTTATGGTTTCGGTGACGTTTGATTCGAATGTTTGGGAAAACATAGTAGACGAACAAAAAAGGCGCAGCAACACGATCTACCAGGAACTGTACGAATTAATTGAGAGCGGTCAGATTACGCCCTTCTTCTTCGAGGGCTTGGCGGTACTTGAAAGCATTCCGAAGGATCAAAGAAAAGACTATATGGCAAACTTCAGGGCCACCATTACAGTGCAGGCTAACGATGAGGAACCCAGAACAAAGAAAGGAACCGCGGCCTCGAAGCCAACAGACTATTTGGCGCGGAATATTCCAGCCGCGCTGAGATTGGGGTTTAGGTTCATCGGCACACCGAGGATAGGCGCCCCGTCCTTGGATATTCCGGATGAATATAGGGCACCGGATGCAAAGTACCCATTGGAAGAACGGGTTAAGCGAACTTTTGAGTGCGGGCGATACATAGAAAGGCTGGGCGCCGGGCGCGGGAAGCTGGATAGTAGACTGGGAGGCGATCGAAATAGAGGGATCGTCCAGAGAACACGAACAAATAAAACGCTTAGCAGCAAGCAGTTTGCTAAGGATGTTGGCGAGTGGGCCGATGGAGACGCCTTGGCAGCTCACTATGGTTACGGAATAGACTTTTTTTGCACCAACGATCAAGCTGGATCGGCTGGCACTGCGTCGGTGTTTTCAAAGGCTAATCGTGAAAAACTGCGAGAAGTATTCGGAATCAGGATTGGAAGTCCGCAAGAGCTGTTGACCATTGTCAATGAGAAAATAGGGCCAAACGGAAGCGCCTAGCAACGCGCTCCACAGGGTCGGCCATTAACACGGGAGTCCCGGTAAGCTTTCCGTTTGCGCCTTCGGCTCAAACGGCTGAATTGCCCCGGCGTTCTCATGACTTGTTCGCTCTTCACCGCGCCGTCGGCGGTTGCCGCTCAATTCGGCATTATAGCCACGGAGTCCCAGTCGATGACTGCACCTAAACTTTTTATGGGGGGTATCAACTTGACGCAAGTTACCACAACATATAGAATAGGGAGCCATGGGAGATCAGCAAGGCCCCGTGGCGGGAATCGATTATCCACGTAACTTCGATGAGTTCAACCGGTTCTTCATC
>Ga0315274_10007628_pt1 | contig 15659 bp, 16 predicted proteins | sample YL17G02_20_MG_FD_203700 | JGI IMG/M metagenome (GOLD analysis project Ga0315274, IMG submission 203700) | Sediment microbial communities from Yellowstone Lake, YNP, Wyoming, USA - YL17G02_20 | ecosystem: Environmental > Aquatic > Freshwater > Lake > Sediment | place: USA: Wyoming | collected... | reverse complement strand
TGGATTGGGAATTATAATGTTTATTTGCGCTTTAGCGTATTATTTTAGGATATACACTCTTTCCCGAGCAAAGGGCCACTCTCTAAATTGGTTAATATTACCGGGGCTCTTAATTATATTTCTTATCGGATATATAGCTTTTGAATATTTCCTAATAACCAGGAGGGAATTTATAGATTATAAAACAATAGTTTCCCAGGTGTTTTTATGGGGGGCGGTTTTTACTGTTATTTGCGCGTTGAGTATTTACGATAATATTATAGTGATATTTAAGAATGAGAACGAGCTAAAGGTGACAAATACGCGACTTAAGGAACTTGACCGGATGAAATCGAATTTTATCTCGAATATTTCGCATGAGCTGAGGACTCCGCTCGCCTCCATTAAAGGTTTCACGGATACGATACTAAGTGAAAAGGAAATGGATGAGAAGAACAGGTTTGAATTCCTTCATATTATCGAGGAGGAAACGGAAAAACTGACCAGGCTGATCAACAGGCTGATCAATTTGTCGCGCGTTGAGCTAGGGAAGATAAAGCTGAAAAGGGAGGAGTTCGATATTTCATCGGCAGCACGCGAAGTGATAAGCAGCTATAGGAGCCAGCTTGAGCTCAAGAGGCTCAATTTTGAGGCCAAGCTGCCTGAAAAGCTGCAAGTCAATGCGGATCCGCAGAACTTCAAGGAAGCGCTGAGCCAGATCCTGGATAATTCAATAAAGTTCACAAGGGAGTACGGGTTGATCATTCTGTCGGTCATTGATAAAGCAATGGATGTCCTTGTCTCGGTTTCTGACACGGGGATGGGCATCCCAAAAGAAGACATCCCGTTCATATTCGACAAATTTTATAAAGTGGAACATCCGGTAGAGCAAGTTGGAGGTATCGGGATAGGGCTGGCTCTGGTGAAGAGCATAGTTGAAGCGCACAGCGGCAGGATCGATGTGGAAAGCGAGGTCGGCCGCGGCACGAGGGTCACATTTTCCATTCCAAAAGGAGAGATGGAACAAATAATCGCATGAGCGAACTTAATACGAACAGGTCGGAACTGATGGAAAGGTTGAAGTGGATGAGAAGGGGCCGCCTTGGCGGTATCCTGGTCATCCTGCTCATATATCTTGTCGCGAACAGGGTAAGACTGATCGTTTTCCCGGTGAAGCCTTTTGTTATCCTGTGCATTATTGAAGGGCTCATAAATCAGCCGTATCCCTTCATTGTAAGCAGAAGCAACAACCTGGGAAAGCTCGCGGTTTTCCATCTTGTCATCGACCTCCTCTTGATCTCCGGGATAATACATTATTTGGGCGGGATAGAGTTCTCGCTCTTCAACGCCATCTACCCGCTGGTCATTATCGCGACCGCGATAGTGCTCTCAAGGGACGCAACCTTTAAGATAACGACTTTGGCAAGCATCCTTTATTCGGTCCTCGTTGCCCTTGAATTTTACCGTTTGATCCCGCATGTGCCGCTCCTTGGTCTGGAACTCAAGGGTCCATACCAATTTGGCCTGGTCGTTGCGAACGTGGTCTTCTTTTACTTCATTGCCTTTGTTTCGACATATTCCTCCAACGTCATAGAGGAGAAGAACAGGGAGATGCTGAAGGCAAAGGAATACGCGGAGAACATGCTCGGCCTCATGGCGGACAGCCTGGTGGTGGTGGATAAAAAGGGGGAGGTTGTTAACATCAACAAGTCAGCGAAAGACCTGTTGAAATATGACGGAGAACAGATAGTTGGACAGGATTTTGTATCGGCATTCTGCACTGAAGAGGACAGGGCGCGCATGCGCAATATCTTGAGTAACTTCAGGGGGGATAAACACCTGACCGATATCGAGATCGAGCTTCTTTGCACTGACGGAGGCCGTGTCCCGGTGAGGATGAGCGCGTCCATGCTTAAGAACGGCGGGGTCGGCAAGCACATGATCCTGATGGTTTTCCACGACATTACTCTTGAAAGGGACTCGGACAGGATAAAGGCCGCCTTTCTTACAAATATCTCGCATGAACTAAAAACCCCTCTTTCCGTAATCAAGGGATTCACGAAAACCCTTATTGAGAACCATCAGATAAGCGAAAAAGACAGGTCCGAGTTCTTAAGGATCATGGATGTCGAGGGGGAGAGGCTCGAAAAGATCATTTCCGCTCTTGTTGACCTTGCGAAGATCGAGGTGGGGAAGGTGAATATCAAAAAGGAAAAGGGACAATTGCTGGATGTACTGAAAGAAGTGACGGATAAGTATGTCGCGGAGGCGCACACCAGGAACCTTCTGTACCACATTAAGTTCCCGGCGCAAATGACCCTATTTTATTTTGATGAGGAGAACATCAGGAGAGTCCTTGAACATTTGATCGGTAATGCTTTCCGGTTCACTCCAAGGGGGGAGATAGCTGTTGAGGCGGAAGAGGAGCAGGAAAGGCTAATGGTCAGCGTGAGAGATACGGGCGCGGGTATACCGGAAAATGAACTGCCTTTCATCTTTCATCCGGTTTATGTTGATAAGAACGAAGAGGCGGCGATCGGTAAAATGAACATAAAGCTGCCTGTCGTGAAGCATATTGTTGAAGCTCACGGGGGATCGATCTGGGCCAAGAGCAAGCTCGAAGAAGGGACAAGATTCACTTTTACCATTCCCAAGATGATCTGACAGAACATAAATATAAAGGAGCGTGGGGAAAATGGTCGGAAAAAGGATACTTGCTGTTGACGACGAAAGGCATATGTTAAGGCTGCTCGAATATAATTTACAAAACTGCGGTTATGACGTGATCACCGCTTCCGACGGTCCATCGGCGATACGGAAGGTCAAGGGGCAATCCCCGGACCTTATACTCCTGGACATTAAAATGCCCGGGATGAGCGGGTATGACGTTTGTAAGCAGCTGAAAGAAGAACCTTCGACAGCGAAAATACCCGTCATATTCGTTTCGGTCCTGGCTGATGACGAGAAGGCGAAAACAATGGGCGCCAGGGCATATATCCTTAAGCCTTTTTCGCCCAGTACATTAATAAAAGAGGTTAAAGAGGTCCTGGGATAAGACGGTTGTCCGATGTATTTATGTTCTACATAGGAGGCGATAGACAGATATGGAAGAAGTAAAAAAGGTGCTGATCGTTGATGATGAGGAGCACATGCGGGCCCTCTTGAAATATAATTTGAGCAAAGAAAACTATGATATAAGAACGGCCAATGACGGCGAGCAGGCGCTGGAAGAGGTGAAAAAACAAATACCCGACCTTATTATATCCGACGTTATGATGCCGAGGATGGACGGCTATGAATTTTGCATGACCCTTCGTGAGGATCCGAAAACAAAAACCATTCCCTTTATCTTCCTGACGGCCAAGGGCCAACTCCCGGATAAGATCGCCGGCCTGAAGAAAGGCGCGGATGACTATTTGACAAAACCTTTCGTGCCCAAAGAATTGGTGGAAATGGTCAATGCGAGGTTGAAAAGGGTCCAGGTTTACAAGGAGATGGCGGACACGGATGCCCTGACAGGGCTCTATAACAAGCGGTCCCTGCTGGAACATATTCACGCTGAAATGATCAGAGCAAAAAGAATGGGTATCTTGTTATGCATTGGTTTTATTGACATTGATTTTTTCAGGACAATAAACAACAGATACGGCCATTCCGTCGGGGATGAAGTGCTGATAAGCGTGTCGGGAGCTATCAGGAAGTCCATTCAAAAGGAAGATTTTGCGGGCAGGTACGGCGGGGAGGAATTTATGGTGATATATGTTGCCAAGACGGTTGAGCAGGCAGCCGTGGACCTTGAGGAACTTCGGAAAAACATAGAACAACTGAGCTTCGCTCAGCCCGACCTGAAGGTAATGGTAAGCATAGGCGTATCCTGCTTTCCCGATGACGGCGGCGACCTGAAGGAGCTTGTTTCCAAGGCCGATCAGGCAATGTACCAGGCAAAGCATACCGGAATGAACCGCGTTGTCACTTATTCCAATATGAAAGGAGCATCAGGTGGCGCAACCTAAGGTCCTGGTGGTGGATGATAATAAATATCTTGTCGAGCTGATGAGGTACAACCTGCAGCAGGACGGCATGGCGGTTATCGAGGCCTTTGACGGGAAGCAGGCGATAGAGAAAGCGCTTTCTGAAAAGCCGAACCTGATCATTCTTGACATAAACATGCCCGTGAAGGACGGTTTTGAGGTCTGCAGAGTATTAAGGATGGATCCCAAGACATTGATGATACCGATAATAATAGCAAGCTCCAGAAAAGAGGAATATGACAGATTGACCGGATTTGAGATCGGCGCGGATGATTACATTACAAAACCCTTTAAGGTCGAGGAGCTTGTTAACAGGGTAAAGGCATTGCTCAGGGGGGGCGTGAATGCGTCTGCCGGAAGGTCGCTCAAGCCAAGATCACAGGAAAAGCCGCTTGCCAGCTTTGGATGTCCGCAGCTTGACAGCCTGTTCAAGGGAGGGGTGGTAAGCGGCTCTAATGTCGTGCTTATCGGTCCCGTTGGCACGGGAAAATCATCCATCTGTCGCAGGTTCATGGCAAGCGGCCTGAAAAACAAGGAAGCAGGCCTTTATGTCTCCGTTGAAGATACCATTGATTCTATCAAGAGGGCGCTTCAATCGCTTATGGGAAGCATTGATGAGTATATCAGCGGCGGACTCTTCCGGCTTGTGAATGCCGTGGAGGCGAATATATTGAAATCCACGGATATCAATGAAGCTCTCAAGGTGGTGGTTGAAGCCGGGATCGAAATAGGACAGAGCATCCAGAGCAAAAAAGGCGGAAGACGCGTTGTTGATTCGCTTTCAGGATTGCTTTCCAATTTCGATGAGTTGGTCGGACGCAACTATCTGTCCCAGATTATACACACGTCGAACGCTTTTGGCGGGGTCACGACGATCTATACGCTGGAGGAGGGGACGATATCCCCTCAGCAGAGCACGGTCATCAAAAGTTATATGGACGGCGTTATTGAGCTAAAGAATGAGTCTGCTGGAGTATACGCGCAGGTTATTAACATGAAATGGGGAGAAGTGTCAAAGAACAGGATAAAGCTATGGAGCCATGTATGAATAATTTATACGGGAACGTCCTTTTGGTAGATGATGACGAAAATTTCAAGCAGCTGCTTGAATACAATCTCAGTAAAGAGGGGTATTCAATAATGAAAGCTTCGAACGGCGAGGACGCTTTAAGCATGATAGAAAAGCATGCTCCGGACATCATCCTGCTGGATCTGAAGATGAAAGGTATGGGCGGCATGGAAACGCTTAATAAGATCAAGGAGTTCGACAGGAACCTCCCGGTGATAATGATCACCGGCCACGGGGACACGGAGACCGCCGTAACAGCAATGAAACTGGGGGCTTATGATTTTGTGTCAAAACCCTTGAAACCCGACGAAATAAGCGTGACCGTCAGGAACGCCCTTGCCAATCGCGGTCTTCTGAAGGAAGTGAAAGACCTCAAGTCCCAGCTAAAAGCGCGATATGATTTCAAGCAAATGATCGGGAGCAGCGGGAAAATGCAGGATGTATTCAGGGTAATGGAAAAGGCGGTTGATTATATGGTGACCGTGCTTATCCAGGGGGAAAGCGGCACGGGGAAAGAGCTGGTAGCGAGAGCCATACATTATAACGGGCCGAGAAAGGATAAACCTCTTGTCGTCGTGAACTGCGCGGCCATACCGGAGGCGCTTTTGGAATCAGAACTGTTTGGCTTTGAAAAAGGGGCTTTCACGGGAGCATTTGACAGGAGGGAAGGCAAGTTTGAACAGGCTGACGGCGGGACCATATTCCTGGATGAGATAGGCGAAATGAGCCCTTTGACCCAGGCGAAGGTCCTGAGAGTCCTTGAGAACAAGGAGATCGAGCGGCTCGGCGGCCACGAGAGGGTGAAGGTGGACGTTAGGATCATTTCTGCCACGAACAAGGACCTGGCAAAGGAGGTCAGGGACGGGCGCTTCAGGGAAGACCTGTATTACAGGCTTATGGTGTTCCCGATAATATTGCCGTTGCTGAAGGACCGCAAGGAAGATATCCCTTCTTTAGTGTCGCATTTCATAAACATTTACGGTAGATCATCAGGGAAGGAGATAAAGCATATTTCAAGTGAGGCCATGGATTTCCTGATAAATTACTCATGGCCCGGCAATATCAGGGAGCTGGAAAATATCATAGAGAGGGCCGTGGTCCTGTGCAGTGGAGACACGGTCACATTGGGCCACATGCCGGTCGGCTTGGGCCCGTTGTCAAAGGAAGGAAGATCTTCGTCATTCCCCGGAGAACTTGCCACCCAGAAGATCCTTTCTTTGGAGAATATGGAAGCCCAGGCTCTGCGCGGGGCGCTTGATATAGCCGGCCATAACATAAGCAGGGCGGCGAAAGAGCTTGGCATCAGCAGGGCAACGTTCTACAGGAAAGCCAAAAGGTTCGGGATCCTGTGATCGTTTAATGATATTCGGCCTGACCGGAAAATAGGGTGCCGACCTTTTGATTTTCGGTATCATTTGGTCGGCCCGTATGGTTCCCGGCTGTATAGGCGTTTTGAGGAATGAAAAGATGCGAAAGCAGACAAATAAAATGAATTTGGATCCTAAAGGATACCTTCGCCGGCTGGAGGCGAGAGAAGAGGAATTAAACAGGGTGGAGGATGAATTCATCTCGGTATCATCCCATACCATTAAGACCCCCCTTACGATAATCAAAGGGGCCGTTTGCCTGGTAAGGGACGGCGATCTTGGACGGATCAATTTGAAGCAGCGGGAGATGCTCGATAAAGCCGATGAACAGGTCGACAAATTGAACGATATTATTTCAAAGCTTCTTGATATATACCGGGTCGAGATGGGCAAGCTTGCGCTTTTCAAGGAAAAAGTTTCTGTCGCAGAAGCGGCGGAGGACGTTGTGGAGGAAATGGAACCGCTTACGCTGGAAAAGAACATTAACCTGAAGTTGTCTTTTGATAAGGACCTGCCTTACGTGATAGGGGATTCGGAAAGGATAGAAGAGGTCATAACTAACCTGGTTTCCAATGCCATCAAGTTTACCCCCGGCGGCGGAGGAATAGAAATAAAGATCACCGAGGAAAGTAAAAATATCAGGGTGGAAGTGGCGGATAACGGAGAAGGGGTCGAAGAGGAGCTTATGGGGAAATTATTCGGTAAGTTCGTCACCACGAACATGGCAAACCCGAAAAAAGGAGGGGGCATAGGGCTTGGCCTGGCCGTTTCCAGGGGGATCATCGAGGCGCATAACGGCGCTATATGGGCGGAGAGCGAGGGGAAGGGAAAAGGCAGCAGATTTATCTTCACTCTGCCAAAAGCTTCTTTTTAACACTGCCGGATAAGTATGATGATCGGACCCCATCTTGAATTGCTGCGAAGTGAATTGGTACACATGTATTGTTATAAGACACATAATGATCTGATCTGACACACTCCGTTCCTTCTTCAATATTCAATTTTGGTTGGAATATCAATGAAAATCCCCATATTAATGATAATGGCATACTTCTTGCTTATTAACAGGGCAGATGACTAAGGAGGTGAGTAAACATGAGAAACATATCTGTCCTGCTTATCATAGCGATCATATTGACGATCAGCGCCCCGGTGTACGCGGCAGGCAACGTGTTAACAGCCATCCCGGATGACTATTATATCCACTTTTTCGCGGGAGCGGCGTTGCAGGGGTATTTCCAGAAACATGAGGTCGCACCTATGGAAAGCTATTTTATCACTTTGGGATTGGCGCTGGCAAAAGAAACTATCGACAGCGCGGTTTTCGGAGGTCAATTCGATTGGGCGGAGGTGGCCGTAACGGTCCTTGGGGCAAGTTTTGTATATTATTTCTAACAGGAGGTGAGGAAAATGTTGAACAGACAGCCTAAAGTTTTGATAGTTGATGATTCAGCGAACATAAGGAAGCTTGTTACCGTAGTTCTCAGAAAAGAGGGGTATGAATTTATCGAGGCAAAGAACGGCATTGAAGCTCTGGAAAAAGTTAAGCTCGAGAGCCCGGACCTGGTAATACTTGACATAATAATACCGGGAGTAGACGGGCTGCAGGTATGCAATATCGTGAAGTCAGATCCGAAAACAAAGGACACCGCGATAATCATCCTCACTTCCGAGGCTACTTATGAGGCCAGGGAAAAGGCGAATAAGGCCGGCGCGGACGTGTTCATGATGAAGCCTTTTGAGCCAAAAGACCTGAGGAACGCGGCTAAAGAGGTGCTCAAGGGAAAGGGAAAGAAGAACATCTCAGGATCGGGGGATGTGGAGATAAATATGAACTGAATGGTACGTCCGTGTAAAAAATATAGGCGTCCCAGATAAACAGGGGCGCCTATTTCAATGGATATTCTTGATCGATGCGTGTATTACTTAGTTGTTTTACTTGCTGGCATGATCACTTTTAAGCTTCGCAAATTTCGGTATCTCCTTCACCAGTTCTTTCACCATTTGTTCGACCGTCAGCGTCGCGCTCATATCAATATGAGTATCAGAGGCTTCTGCCCCACCTTTCCACAGGCGATATCCGATCCTCTCAAGAAATCCAAGTGAGACAAGCTGAATATCATTAATATTAATCTTGTATTCTTTTATCTTGGCCATCACATCAGGATTTTTTAACGCTTCTTTCAGTTTCATCCTTCCTTCAGCGCCAGCCATCAGCCTTCTGGCAATAATTGTGGCGCCAAGGCCGTCCTCCATATATACTGTGAACTTTCGATCAAGACCGCTAATGGTTGATCCGTTGTCAATGAAAGCGAATGTCATAATACCGTTGCCGAGCTGTATCGGACCAGCGACCTGGATATTCAGCTGTTTCATCAACGATTGCAGCTGAGGATTGTTCAAGGCCTTTGCTATTGTTGATGTGGTTCCGTAATCATTGTATTTAATCTCGGGATTTGTATAATTCGCCCAGGGATAATAGGGGGAGGGAGCTTTCTCTCGTGGTGTGCCGGATGTTTTTTCGCTCATATTTTTCCTCCTTTAAGGAAATCCTTACAGCGTAAGGGATTGAACAGCATTATATAATAATTCGATAAACAAGTAAACAGCGTTACCTGTATTTATCGATACTTCCCGCCAAAAATTTCAATTTATTCTTGAAAAGTCCCTCAAGCTCTGATAATCTGATACCCTGATTTGCATCTTGGGATTTGTTAATTGGTAATTGCGAGCAAAGCGAGCTGTGGCCCTATCGTCTAGAGGCCTAGGACGTGGCCCTCTCAAGGCCAAAACACGGGTTCGAATCCCGTTAGGGCTATAAATTTTGCTTCGCAAAATTTAAGGATAAGAATTATGGATAAGGATTAAGGAGAACAGAAAAATTGATTGCTTGAGTGAGATAGCAAAATTTATCCTTAATTCTTCATCTTAATCCTTCTTCTTAGTAAGTATGGGGGTGGTTTATGGTTTTTGATTTTGAGAAATTCCCGGTTTACAGATCAGCTTTAGAGTTTGCCAAAGCTGTCGATACTCTCCTAGAAGACATCCAATTACCAAAAAACTCAAGGATCGTTGATCAGTTGACAAGGGCTTCACTGTCAATTTCTTTGAATATTGCTGAAGGTGCAGGAAGGTATCATAAGGCTGACAAATAGAATTATTATATTATGGCACGGGGTTCGACTTTTGAATGTGTGGCAATATTGGATATACTTAAAAGCAGGCAGATCATCGACCAAGGAATATATGATAAATATTACGTAATCTTGGAAGAAATATCTAAGATGCTTTCGGGATTGATAAACAGCCAGAAATAGACTAAGAATAATAACTCATAAAGTGAGATTCCCGTTAGGACTAGGACCCCGACCAGAGGTCGGGGAATGACTAATTACCCTGCCTGCCGCCTGTCTGTCGCCAGTCTGCCGGCAGGAAGGGCAGACAGGGCAGGCAGGCAATTTCAAATGACAAATTAAGGTATGATATTATAGGATTCGAACGGCGGCCGTTCAGCTTCTTTTTGTTCTCTTTGTATGGGCTATCCCACCATGTCAACTTTCCTGCATAATAATTTCATGTGAAAAGTGAAATTATCAATGATTTTTGACGATTAAACATTCGGCAGTGTTCCATTTAATTGATTATCAAGGAGGCAGATCAGTATGGTTTCAGCAGGACAATTATGGCTATGTTACGGTCCCGCACCGGCGCTCACAATGGCTAACGGAAGGCTGAGGGTGTTTGGATCTGTTAAGGTCACGGATATTTCGGGTTTCCAAATAGATAGAATAATGGGCGATCCCGGAAAGGCCATGGATGCTGCAATAGAAAGGCATATTCCGAATGACAGGGTATTTTTAGGGCTGATCGGGGACTTTCCTCTAAGGTTGACCCCTGAAAGAGCAACGATGATACTTAATGCGCGTAAGCATGGGCCTCTCTCACCTATTATCGGTCATTTCCCGGGGAAGCCATCAAAAAGTGAAGCAAAACAAATATTGAACAGACGATGGATAGAGGCCAGGTCCCAACATCTGCTGTTCAGAAATAGCAGATCCACCATTAAAATGCCTCTTAAGGACGGGAAAAGAACCGTCATGCTTACCGTTGTATCGGACAGGGACCTTGACCATCCGCAAAGAAACGCGATATAGATCTCAGATATAACCATTGATAGTAAGGTCTAATATTATGAAATAAAAGGGCTCGCTGATGCGGGCTTTTTTATTGCGATGCGCCAGATGCCAAATGTCATCTACTGGTAGGCGGATTGATATTTACTACTGATAATATTTATGTTAGAGTTCGTTGGATCATGAAGAAGATCGTAATAATTCTGTTGTTCCTATCTGTAATTTCTTCTATAGCATTCTCTGAAGAAAGGCCATCCCGCTCGTTCAACTTGGGTGTAGGATATTTTGGCGGGGTCCCGGCAACTAAGTTTGACATAAAATCGACAATAGTGTCTGATATATTCTACTGGAACATGGGGGTAGCGATGGCGGACAGTTCAAGCCAGTCCCCCCCAAAGGACCTGCGCAGGATTACCGTCGCATACGTGGATGCGATCGTGTACCTTTGGGATAATTATTATTTCGGCTACGGCCTTAACTATCCTTTATCAATTACCGGGGGAGACAAGCCCGTTTCGGGCTTTGAAACCTATTTCGGGATTGACCTTCCGTATCAGTTCTTTGCCGAGCTGGGTTACAGCGAGCTCAGACGGGAAGGCGCTGAGCCTTTTGCGAATACGCATTTCATGTTGGGCTGGTCTCTTGTTCTATCAAGGCCTGAACCGGGTCCGATCGAAGAAAAAGAGGAGGTCATGGAAGTCCAGGTCGTCAAGCGCCCGACGGCCGAAGCAGAGGAAAAGGAATCCGCTGACATTGAACGCGCAAGGGCCGAACTGGCATCCCTTGAGGCGGACCTTGATGAGGTTGAGGATTATCTTGACGTACTGACGAAGCAAATGATCGCGGCAAGGAAAGCAGGGGACACAGTCAAGTTCCTTGAGCTTCAAAAGATGGAGCAGGAAGCAATGGAAAGGGACAAGTCATTAAAGGAAAGGATAGAGAAGCTGAAGACAAAATATCCCGAATTAAGACAGTATAGGGCGGCTGCAGCGCCGAAGGCAGGGCCTCCTGTTGAGGCTCCCGCCAGGACGGTTGAAACCCCAAGACCGGTAGTAGCGGCGGCTGCCTCGCAGATGGTCTACCATTACGTTACGATAGGGGATACTTTGGCGGGTATATCGCGGCAATACTTCGGCACCCCGGCATACTATAAAGAGATCGCGAGCGCGAACGGCTTATCGGACCCGAACGCCATCTATCAGGGTATGCAGCTAAAAATAGACATGGGCATGCCCGGTAGAGCACCTGTCAGAGAAGCGACCCCGAGACCTGCTGCCGGAAAGATCGTATATCATACGGTTTCAAGAGGGGAAACACTGATGAGCATATCAAGGAGATATTTTTACGGTGATGCGTCTTACTTTGATGATATCGCAAGGTTGAACGGCTTAAGCGACGCAAATGCGCTCAATGTCGGCATGAGGATCAAGGTCGATACCGGGCTTGCCGGGATCGCCCCGGCCCCCGTACCGGTCAAGACAGCTGCACCTGTTCGCGTGGAAGAAGCACCGGTCCCAACCGTAAAGGTTGAAGAGCCCGCGCAGGTCGTTCCAGTGACGGGCACGATAGTCTTCCATTATGTAAATCCCGGGGATAGTCTGGCGAGCATCTCTCAAAGGTATTTCGGCAGTCCGGATTACGCCGAAGATATTGCAAAGGCGAATTTCATAACCGATCCTGACAATGTTCCTCTTGGCACACGCTTAAAGATAGATCTGAGCATAAAGAGGTAGGTGGAGTATGACAAAAGAAGTATTTTCGATCATGTCCTATTTGCCGCGTATCGACCAGCTTCCAAGTAACATCATGCTTGCGGTCGCGGTCGTGGCAGGATTTATTGTATTAATGTTCCTCTGGTTCTTTATCAGTGACTTTTTCAAACATGAAAAGAAAGAGCATAAAGCCCCTGAAACGCATGAGGTCCTGCAAGACCTGAAGCAAGCGCTTGTCAAGGAAATGAAGGGGACTTCTAACCAGAACTGGATAATGATAATCCTGACAGTGGTTTTCATAGCTGTTTCTGTTCTTGGCACCGAGGGAACGGTCAAGATCGCAAAAAAGGCATGGAAAACAGCCACAAAATATGTGGTTATTATCGCGGAGAAAGTAAAAGGGCCGTCAGAGAAATAATCTACTCCGGATCTTCGTCCACTCCACAGTTCCTGCAGAAGAGTTCCATGTCACCGCTCAAATAAGCCCTAACGCCCTGTTTTGTGACCATCACAATGGCCTCGGATGGCGGGACCCTCCTCAGATGGAATATCCTTTTTATGAATTCTCTCCCCTTAAGCGTGAACGGATTTGCAGCGAATATCGTTTGGGCATCCCTTTTTCTTTGGCCAAAATAAAGGGCCAGAGAAAATACTGTCATCATCAGAGATCCTGACAAGGCAGGGAACTTGGGGTTCTGGAACGGGGTCCTTATATTCCATGGCGCGACAGCCATGAACAACATCGTTGTGATGGATGCCCTTGTGATGCCCAGCCTTGTAAAGCCCTCGATGTTCCTTCCTGTTGAGGCGAACATGATCATTGATCTTATTTTTCCTTGCGGAGTTGCCAGCCTTGATTCGGGAATACGGTAATCGTCGATATAAGGCTGCCAGTGGTCGAACATGTAATCAACTACCGGCAGGATGGCGGGGTGCTGCTCCCACTTTTGCACGCCTGCTTTAAAAACAGCAGAATTCGATCGCGTCAGCGCATCGAACTTGACGGCTCCCGGCCAGCCTTCCTGTCTTATCGTGAAGGGCAGCCTCTGTGCACCCTGTGCAAATAACGTACCGATAACTATGTTCATCACCTCGTTTCAGCTTTATTATCGGCAGGAATACAGTCGGATTTCATCCATTCTGGCCAATGAACAATTATAAATAATATGAAATCTTATTGAAAAGCGTCCGATATATATGTGTTGAATTGAATTATTTATTAAGGAAGGGTGCTTATGAGCATAGGATACATTATGAGGGTGGGAGTTCTGCCGGCCGTTGTCAGGGCCTGCAGTGCCGTCGGCATGGAAACTGCCCCGAAATTAGTATCGGCGGGCTTCGGATATTTAGCGCAGATGGTAAAAAGCGATTATCAGATCGGTGCCTCACTGAAATATGCAAATCTGCCGTACAGCGCGATAAAAGAAGATCATGCAAGATTAATGGGCCAGCTTGAAGAGGCCGCATCTCTCAAGGAAACCCCGAATATCAAATCCTCGGACCGCGAATACCTTGAGGTTTCAGATGTTGCAGGCGTGACGATAGCAAGGGTGCAAAGGTGGAAAGCGCACACCCTTGGGATAAGGCATAAGACATCGAATGTTATATTATTACTCGATGACGGCAGGGTGCTATTGCAGCAAAGATCAAAGGGCAAGGACCTGTTCCCGAACAAATGGACAATATCGGCCGGCGGGCACATAAGCGACAAAGACGGGAAAGCTCCGACTGCCGATACGAGGAAAGCCCTTCAGAGGGAGCTTTTTGAGGAGCTTGGCTTGAATGTCGAGGACCTGAGCAGGTTCGAGGTCTGGCAGGAAGAAGGGACCCCGAATTTCATCAAGGTATGGGAATATGAAAGGCCTATATTGGAATACTTTGGCCAGCTCAATGAGCTCGGATCGAAGGTCATTTTTATCCAGTTCGACAGGAATGCGGATTGTGTCGGTGTCGAGGTCAAAAAGGGTGAGTTGAGCGACGCTAAAAGAGAGTCCCTTATTTCCGCGATACGCAGCGCCGAAAGGTCCGGGAAGAGCCTTGAGGACATATCAAGGTTCAGGCTCAAAACATGGAACGAAGAGCTTTGCTATTATTATGTGCTCAAAATAAGGGCGAATGAGCTTAAGGTCATTGAGGATGAACTAAAGAGAAGGAAAAGTGATCCAAACAGCAATAAGTCGGTCGCCGACATGAAATTGGTCACATTGGACGAAATGGTCCGCGCAGGACAAAACCTTGATACGGCCACAGACAGTCTACACAGCTTATGCTACCGCGATCCGATGCCATTCGTTCAATTCATGGACGATGTTCTTGCCAGATAGCATTTCCCCATAAATCATTTCGCGAATTCTGCTGCCAGTATCCAGTAAGGATCCACTTTCGGGTGCTTTAAAATCCTTTACATATATAATAATTTACTATTTGTTCTACTTTTTCTATTAAAGTAATATTGACTTTGAAATAGGGGGGGGGTAGAATGATAGCGCTAGCCTTAAAATAAGGAGGTTTTTATGAGAACATTTGTAATTTCACTTATTTTGGTGACAATAGCTTCAATATTATTCTTTATGGCCGGTTGCGGCACGACTCCTACTTCTCCGTCTGGTGGCATAATAGTTTATGGGATATTTTGGGGTGGCGGTTTTGCTCCATATATTTATTTGACTGACGGGGGGCCAAATTATTCCAGTGTGGTTCATCCTCTTACCGGAACTGATATCTCGGGCGCGACGGTAACAATTTCAAATGAAACGACGGGGCTATCGACCATTGCAGCATACACTTCGATCCCTTCGATGTCCGCAAATGCGATCTATGTAGGATATGGTTTTCAACACGCAACCCATGAAAGTATTTCATTAAAGATCCAGAAAGACGCTACAATCATTACAGGTGCGACAACTGTAACGCCGACTGCCGAATATTCCAACTTAACACCGGCAAGTGACACGACGGTCCAGCTTCCTTTTGTGATAAGCTGGGAAGTCGATTCTGGTGCAGATGCACCAACCCATACTTATGTACGTATTCATCATTTTGGCCCGGCAACGGAAGAAGGAAAGCATTATCAGGCAGTTGTCCCGATAACGCAAACTTTCCTGAATGTCACATCTTCGGAAATAGATCCCGGCTTGTATACAATAATACTTAGCGGAGTCAATACTATGGCTTTCACCGGAGCAAAGACGGAATCGATATGTTATGTGTCTGGCGGGCCCGATGCCCAAGTTTTTGATATTTCAGTAGAAGCGACGCCTACGCCATATACCGGTGAAATATTAGTACATGCCATTTGTGCTGGCACTGCTGGGGGAGTTTATTTGACCGATGGAAGCCCAAATTATACAAGCATAATGAATCCCGTT